>Ga0315339_1000416_pt1 | contig 55213 bp, 54 predicted proteins | sample ASW17metaG_FD_204514 | JGI IMG/M metagenome (GOLD analysis project Ga0315339, IMG submission 204514) | Ammonia-oxidizing marine archaeal communities from Pacific Ocean, United States - ASW #17 | ecosystem: Environmental > Aquatic > Marine > Oceanic | place: USA: California | collected 2016-12-05 | reverse complement strand
GACTTTGATACTGTTCACGCATCAGTTTCAAATCTCTACTGGAATTTGAATGTAGAGGACAATGTCTTTGCTACTCTGGAAAATTCTGAAACGGGTCTTGCAGCATCCTTGCATTCAACAATGACTCAATGGCGTCACTTGTTTTCTCTGGAAGTTTTTCTTGAAAAAGGCTACTTAATATTAAATGGTCTAAAAACGTCATCTAATTCTTATGGCAATGAAATCCTGACTATAACAAAAAATCGGAGTATAGCGCCGGCTGCAACTTGGGAAGATGAAGAAGATATAACCTACCATACCGATGAATCCTGGCGTTCAGAAGCGGTGGAGTTTTTTTCTGCTATTCAATCCAATAGGTCAGTTGCTATTGGTAATTCTGCAGATGCTTTGAAGCTTATGAAAATAATTGATAAAATTTATTCATTCAGAAAAAAGGATAGTTAATAATGGACGATCTTACTTTTATAAAAGACTATTTAAACCGATACAAGAGTTCGCTTTTTGAAACAGATGTTTCTCATGAGTTAATAAAAATGAAAGAAATACTGTTGAGAATAAAAGAGAATGGTAAAAAAGTAATCATAGCCGGGAATGGCGGGAGCGCTGCAATGGCTAGTCATGTTGCAGTAGACTTCACTAAACAGGGAGGAATTCGTACTATCAATTTCAATGATGCGGACCTAATTACTTGCTTTGCCAATGACTACGGCTATGAATCTTGGGTAGCTAAAGCGGTTGAATTCTATGGGGATAGTGGCGATCTTATTGTTCTCATAAGTTCCAGCGGCAGTTCACCAAATATGGTCAACGCAGCCCAGACAGCTATAAAACTAGGAATGGATGTAGTTACATTTACCGGGTTTGATATTGATAACCCTCTTAAACAGGAAGGTAGCATTAATTTTTGGCTGGATAGTCACGCCTATAACATTGTGGAGAACACCCACCAAATTTGGATGTTGATGGTTTGTGACCTCATTATAGGTAAAGCCGAGTATTCTGCTTAAATAGTTAATGAAAACAGCATTTCTCATAACAGCCCGGCTGAAGTCTACCAGGCTTCCGAAAAAGATTCTCCTGGAAGTGGCAGGGAAACCACTTATTGTTCATATGCTGGATAGATTAAACCAATCCAAGACTATCGATAAAATTATTATCTGTACTTCTATCAATCCCCAGGATGATCCATTAGAGGAAATAGCCGTGCAAGAGAATGTACATTGCTTTAGGGGAAGTGAGGACGATGTGCTGTTGAGGCTTTATGATGCAGCAAAAGCTCATCACTTGTCTTTCTTTGCCAATGTTACGGCGGATTGTCCATTGGTTGACCCACTCCTCGTTGACTGTGCAGTAATGGAGTTCAATAAAACGAATTCCGATCTTACCATGTATGATAATAGGGAAGGTGATCTGCCTTTTGATTGTTATGTAATCCGTACTAGTGCATTAGAAAAAATAATCCAAAAAAAAATAGAGACAGACACTGAGGTTTGGCTAAAACACTTTTTGTCTGATAACAATGTAAAAATAAATGCTATCAAAGCAGAAGAAAAGTACCGCCACGGTTTCCTAAAAACATCCATTGACTATCCTGAAGATTATGATTTCATGAAAACGGTGTTTGGAGAGCTTCATGAGTCAGGGGGTATTTTTTCTCTATTGGATGTTATTACACTAGTGAAAAAAAAGCCTGCTATTCTTGAAATTAATTCAACAAAAGAACAACTTGAAAGATGGAAAGACCATCGCCATTCAGTTGGTGGAGGACTTTATTTATATAAATCAAAATAGTACTCTTATTGTTTTTTCAACTCCGGACATATTGAAATCAGTTTAACTAAATACTAGACCAATGAAGATAATCGTTTTTGGTGATGTTCATGGAAATTTACCAGCTTTAGAGCTGATGGTTGATGCTGCAGGGAATGTTGACCAATATGTATGTTTAGGAGATGTGGTGAACTATGGGCCTTGGAGTAATGAATGTGTTCAGTTTATTTCAGAATTGGAAAATTGTATAATGATTAGAGGTAACCACGAAGATTATTTTATTGATGGTAAATGTGATGCAAAGCATTTTTTAGTTCAAGAGTTTTTTAGTTTTTGCTATGATAATTTTGAAGAAAAATTGCTTCTTAAGGAATACAAAAAAGAATCAAAAATAGAAGATTATCTATTATGTCACACCATTGAGGAGCGCTATATTTATCATGATAGTATTATTAATCTAGAAAATAATTATTTTATTGGTCATTCCCACCAGCAGTTTAAAATAGAATCAAATGGATACGTTTTATATAATCCAGGAAGTGTTGGGCAAAATAGACAATTTATTAATGAAATAAATTATATGATTTATGATACTAAATCTAATAATGTAGATTTTCGTTCATTATTGTATGATATTGATATTGTGATCGAACAAATGAATAAAATGGACTATCCAAAGATTTGTCTGGACTATTACAGGAACAAGCCGCGCAAATGATTCGCCTTCTTGTTACGGGTGTAGGTTCTCTATTGGGACAGGGAATACTAAAATCAATTCAGCATTCAACGTTGAAATGTTATGTAACAGGAACGGATTATTTTCCTTCTGCTGTTGGTTTGTACTGGGTTGATAAAGGATTTATTTTGCCCGATATCCTGAAACCTGAAATAAGTGAAGTACGATGGATTGATGCTTTAATCGACGTAATAAATCAGGAAAAAGTTGACCTTGTTTTGCCAGGACTTGATTTCGAAATACCTATATTGGCTAGAAATAAATCAACTATTGAAAAGCAAACAAGCGCGACTCTGCTAGTTAGCTCTGAAGAAGTTGTTAGAATAGGCCATGATAAATGGGAAACAGTCAATTATCTAAAAAATAATAACTTTAATTACCCCCATTCATCCCTTCCAGAGACTGTAGAAAATTTCACACAGTCTAATCCTTTTCCTTACATTGTTAAGCCAAGATTTGGACACACATCTGAAAATGTGTTTCTGGTAAAGAATAAGAAAGAATTAAATGTGGCTCTTAGGGCATGTGATAAACCTATTATTCAGGAATACCTTGGAGATCTAAATCAGGAATACACTTGTGGTGCAACCTGCATAGACCATGAGATTATAACTATAATTTCTCTCAGACGGACTCTCAAAAACGGGAATACCCAACAGGCCTTTTGTGAAAAAACGGATGAAATTGATGCATACATTAGAAAATTGACCTTATCTCTCAAGCCCTATGGCCCCGTCAACTTTCAGCTCAGACTTACAGAACGTGGACCCGTTGTTTTTGAAATCAATCCTCGCTTTTCAGGAACCACCCCAATCCGCGCTCTGTTCGGTGTGAATGAAGTTGAAGCGGTGATAAAAAACCTCAGCGCTGCTGAACCTAAAGGTCAGTACAAGGAAAAAGAGGGGGTCGTTATCAGGTACTTTGACAATCAGTATATTCCTTTCGATCAATATAAACATTATAAATTATGAATATTTTACTGACTGGTGCTGGCGGATTTATTGGCTCTCATCTGCACAAAGAATTAAATTTAAAACATAAAGTTTTTCAAGTCTTTCATCCTTCCGATTATATTGAAGGGCAAAATTCGTTTTCTGTAAATCTAACTAATGTTTCAGCAGTCAATAAATTAATAATAGATTTATCCAAACAGGCAAAAATTGATGTCATTATACATTTGGTTTCTGGAATAGCATCGCCGGAGAAAGTGGATGATGTTGAATTGCTCAAAGAAAGTATTGTAATTACTGAAAATATAGTTAGTATCACCAAATCAGTTAAACCAAGGGTTTTCATCAATTTTTCCTCAATGGCGGTATATCCGAATATCAGTGGGACTTTTTCAGAAGATTCTCTCCCAACACCCCAGAAAAATCCTGATTGCATATATGGTCTATCAAAATATTGTTCTGAAGTAATGATTGACTTTTTATTAAGGAATGAAAATATAAGTATTATCCATTTAAGAATTTCACAAGTCCATGGTAAAGGCATGCGCACTGATCGCATAATACCTGTAATGTTAAAGGAGCTAAAAGACACTAATACAATCACGGTATATGGTGATGGTGAGCGAACCAGCAATTTTATTAATGTTGATAAGCTGGTAAAAGAAGTTTCATTTTTTCTTCAAGAGGATATATCTGGCATATACAATGTTGGAGATCAGAATATATTATACTTGGAATTAGCACAGAAATTAATTGATCAATATGGTGATCAAGATTCTATAATTAATAAGGAACCTCAGGGCAATAAAGAAAAGTTTATACTTGATATATCCAAACTAAGTTCAGTATATAAGAACTAAGGATGATTAAGAAGTTTTGATTTCAATAGTTGTAAAAATGATAAGATTATATGAAGCCTCGTAAAATTTGCGTTGTCACAGGTTCCCGTGCTGAATATGGTCTATTATTTTGGCTTATGAAAGGTATAGAGAAAGAGCCCAAACTTGAGCTGCAAATAATTGCAACGGGCATGCATCTTTCCCCAGAATTTGGTTTTACATACAAAGAAATAGAAAAAGGTGGATTTCATATAAACAAGAAAGTTGAAATGCTGCTTTCTGCTGACACGCCTAGTGCTATATCAAAATCTACTGGACTATCAATGATTGGATTTGCGGATGCATATGCAGACCTTAAACCTGATATTGTAATTCTTTTAGGTGACCGTTTTGAATTATTTTCAGCTGCATTCTGTGCTCATGTTTCGAAGATACCTATTGCACATATTAGTGGCGGAGAAACCACTGCTGGTGCATTCGATGAAGCCATTCGGCATTCCATTACCAAAATGTCTTGGTGGCATTTTGTGGCAGCTGATGAATATAAAAGACGGGTTATCCAATTAGGAGAAGATTCAAAACGTGTCATTATGGTGGGGGGACTAGGTGTAGATAACATAATGAAAACAACGCTATTAACCAAATCCGAATTAGAAAAAAGAATTGGATTTAAATTTAGTACTAAAAATTTATTGGTCACTTTTCATCCGGTTACATTGGAGGAAAAAACTGCAAAAGACCAATGTATTGAACTCTTAAACGCTTTGGAACGGCTGAATAATACCAAAATCATATTTACATACCCAAATGCAGACACAGATGGTCGAATTATTAAAAAACTAATTGATTTGTTTACTAAAAAACATGCTGATACAACTGCAGTGTTTCCATCTCTAGGGCAATTGAATTATTTATCTACATTACAATATGTTGATGGTTTAGTCGGAAACTCATCCAGTGGTTTAGCTGAAGCACCTACATTTAAGATAGGGACAATAAATATTGGGGACAGGCAAAAGGGAAGGTTAAAGGCAAAAAGTATAATCGATTGTAAATCAAAGAAGAAATCTATAACTGAAGCAATTGGGAGACTCTACAGCAAAGAATTTCAGGATGAATTAAAAACGGTTCAGAACCCATATGGTGATGGTAATGCTACAGATAAAATTCTTGATATCTTGATAAAACAACCGGTACCGAAAGAACTAAAAAAAGAATTTATTGATCTGTGAAAAGTTTTAAAGGTTCAATTGAAATAACTATACGCCAAAAAGTAAAAAACTTTAACAAAATGCATGTATCATTTAATAATAATTTATTACAGTATAAATAAATGAAAACCTATATAATTGCTGAAGTTGGGCCAAATCATAATGGTTCGTTAGACTTAGCGATTGAATATATTGAAAAACTTTCCAAAGCAGGAGCGGATGCTGTGAAATTCCAATTAGTGACACCGGAAAAGTTGCATTCAAAAGATTCCATTTTACCAAATTATATAAAATTTAACACCGGTTCAAAAAAACCTCTTGAATTGAGCAGGAAATATCAATTATCGTTTGAGCAGCATAAAGTTCTATATAAAAAATGTAATGAGTATGGTATTAATTATCTTTGCTCTGCATTTGACCTTGTTAGTATAAAATTTTTAAATACTAATTTCGATTTGCCATATTTCAAAATTGCTTCTGGAGAGATATTTTCTTTGGATGTAATTGAATATATAGCAAAACAAAATAGACCAATACTTTTATCAACAGGTATGGCAACGATTGGAGAAATAGCCATTTCTTTGGATTTATTAAATGAAAATTTTAAAAAAGACATAACATTATTACACTGCGTTTCTTTATATCCTACCCCTTATAAATCAGTTAATTTAAATGTTATAAAAGAACTTAAAAATAAATTCTCCTTGGCGGTAGGCTTTTCAGATCATTCCTTAGGTATTGAGTGTGCGGTAGCTGCAGTGGCTATTGGGGCAGAAGTAATTGAGAAACATGTTACTTTGGATAAAAATTTAAGTGGACTGGATCATAAGAATTCAATTACGATTGAAGAATTTGAACTATTAGTTAAAAATATTAGGAATGTTGAATTATCTTTAGGTAACCCTAAAAAAATTATTTCAAATGAAGAGAAGGTAATATCAAAAGTTGCTAGAAAAAGTATTGTAAGTAAGAGAAAAATAAATATTGGTGAAATTATAACTGAGAAAATGATTTGTTTTAAAAGACCTGGAACGGGTTTCTTGCCGATTGAAAAAGAAAAGGTAATTGGTAAAAGAGCTAAAAGATTAATTAAAAAGGACCGAGTTATTAAAAGAGAAGATATTAAATGATGAAAATATTATTTTATAATATAGTATAAATATTTTAAATTTTAATTAAATATAAATGGATAAAAAAAATATATTAATCTTTTACGTTGAGAGTTTGAGGTACGATAGGTTATTTGGCACTCACATTCCTCCTAAATACAAAATGAGTGAATTAAATGATTTCATAAATGATTCAACTGTTTTCCATAAATGTATTAATGCTTCAAATTCTTCATTTATGTCTACTGCTAATATTCTAATGGGAAACGAAATGTGTTATCATCACAACACGAATTATTTTTGGTATGCACCTCTAGATTCTTGTACTGTAGTAAATGATTACGGAGATCCATTATTTTCGATTTTAGAAAAAAATGGTTTTATCCCTGGTGCATTTTTTTCTCCTAAAAGTGGACATGATCATGATGGAGAATTTGTGAATATCGTGTATTATCATGCTCTTGATGGTGTTGGGGGTAAAAAAGTCGGAACAATATGGGGTTGTTCTCTCAATAAAATTCATTGGGCCGAAAATAAAAAACAAAATGCAGATCAATTAATTGATTTTATTAGTGAAAATAAAAATAAGAATTTTGCAGCTTTTCATTGTGCTTGGGAGGATCACTTTGCTTCAACTCCTGGTGGTCCCGAAGCAAGATTAAAGTGTTTTAAAGAAACTTCTAATCAATTAGGCAGAATAATTAATCATTTGAAGAAATTAGGTGTCTATCACAAAACAGATATTTATTTGTACGGTGACCATGGTGATTCACATTATGCATTTTCGGAAGCTTCTCATGATATTACTTTACAGCACGCAACTACTCCGTTCCATACCACCACACATGTGCCACTTATTGTTAAGAGTAATTATCTTAATAAAGAAGAAAGATATGACCTTGTATCTCATATGGATGTATATAGCACAGTACTAAATTCATTAGGGATTAAACAAAAAAAGAAAAAGAAAGTTTTAAAAGCTTTTCGTAGCATTGATCTTAGTTTAAAAAACAGGCCATATGTAGTTTCCCAAAACAAGTTCGTAAACCAGCCGGCAAATGTTGGGGAGGGTACATTTAATGATGGAGAGCGCCTACTTGTTGGTATAGCAATTACGAAGGATGAATACGTCTATGTAAAAAATGAAAAAGGTGTTTTTCTTTTTAATCATATCATTGACCCATTAAATGTATCAAATCTATTGAGGGGATTTAAGGAAATAACCTTTGATCATCAACATCGTAATCATTGGTTTGATAAAAATTTAATGAGTGATATTAAGAATAAAATTATTCCAGAATTCGAGGAGTTAATTAACAATTTATCTAAAAAAGGATATATCCGGGACGATTTAAACCACATTAAGCCTAATCTATAAACAATGAAAACCCTTGTATTGAATTTAGGCCTTAAAACTACAGCAGAGTTCAGAAAAAGCCATTCCCTAAAAAGTCATCTTTATTTAAAGTTATTTTCAAGCATTATTAATTTGTCTATAAAATCATGTAGTAAATGCTTGTCTTCTAAATGTCAATTATTATGGTGAAATAAAACCAATAATGAATAATTTATGAGGAATAAAGTTGGATAAGAAAAATAAAAAAGTAATAATAGAACCAGAAAAGAGTAAAAAATACTTTTATTATTATCCACAGTTAGTGGTAGTAATAGGTGTAAGAGATGGTGATAAAGTTAATTTTATGCCATGTGTCTGGAACACAGGACTATCATATGATCCATTTCTTTATGGTGTTTCAGTTGGAGCCGATAGATTTACTTGCAAAATGTTAAATAATGTTAATGAGTACTCTATAAATTTCCTCGGCTTTGAATATATAAAAATGATTCGTTCTTTGGGGCGGAGTTCGGGTAGCTATACAGATAAATCAAATGAGTTTAACATTGGTTATTCAGAATCTGTTCTAATAAATGCACCGATTATTGATGTTGCTTATTATTCGCTTGAGTGCAGGAAAAAATCATCGGAATTATATGGAGATCATGTTCTTTTTGTTGGTAAGGTAGAATTAATGCATCTAAATGAAGCATTAGCAGAAGATTATATAATAAATACTAAAATAGTATCACCAACATTATATCTTGGGGTGGATCATTATATTGCTGCAGATGATAATTCTCTAATTTCTTTGAAAAATCTGCCATTTCATTACAAAACAGGCGAAAAAAAGAAGAGCGAAAAATGAAAGCTGTTATTTTAGCTGCGGGAGTAGGGTCACGACTTAATGAGATAACAAAAAATATCCCAAAGTCTATGATAAGAATAAATAATAAATATATCTTTAATATTATTGTAGATGCATTAGTTGCTTCAGGGATAAAGGACATTGTTTTCGTTATCGGTTATAGGCATAAAATATTGAAAGCCAAAATAGTTGAGGGATTGTCTGATTATGATCTAAATATTGAGTTCGTTATTAATAAAGATTATTTAACTACAAATACTATGTATTCCCTATGGCTGGCCAAAGAGTGCCTAACTGGTCCATTTATTTCTTTGCATGGTGATTTAATATTCGATGATAAAATACTTCTTGATTTTATTAATAGTAATAAAGGCAACTCAGTATTAGTTGATAAGAGTTTTCCTCTAGATTGGGATGATGCAATGAAAATAATAGCACATAAAAATGAATTAAAATATATGAGTAAACAAATTACACTTAATGAAATGGATGGTGTTGCTATAGGTATTTATCAATTTGACGAACTGGGTGCACAAAAATTATTTAATATTATTTCAAATCTTATTAGTAACGGTGTTGTGACAAGTTGGCTATCAGAGGCAATTAATATTCTAGCAAAAGAAATACCTGTCATCGTCCGTAATATTGATAACGATTATCAATGGACTGATATAGATAATCTTACAGATCTAGAGCAGGGAATTAGAATCTTCAAAAAAATACTTTCTAATTAAAATATAATGTGTGGTTTTTTTGGAGTTATTGATTTTGATGGAAATATAACTGATTCTGATCATCAGGAAATCGCTAGGGGTGCTGCTTCTATTAGTTATCGAGGACCTGATGATGATTCAATTCTTATTCGTCCTAAATCCTGTATTGGTTTTCAAAGATTAAGTATAATTGATCTTCAAGCACCAAGTCAGCCCTTTATTAATAATAATAATAATATTATTATGGTCTGCAATGGTGAGATATATAATTATATTGATTTGAAAGATGAATTAGTTGCAAAAGGATACAAATTTACTACTAAGACTGATACTGAAGTGGTGCTACACGGTTATGAAGAATGGGGTGATAAACTTTGGGAAAAGCTAAATGGTATTTTTTCAATTGTAGTCTGGGATGAAAGAAAGAATGAATTACATTTAGTAAGAGATCATTTAGGTGTTAAGCCTATTCACTATTTTGTTTTAGGTTCAAGAATATATTTTGGATCAGATTATAATGTTTTTTTTAGTCAAACCTATTGTAAACCAGAAATAAATCCAGATGCAATATTAAGTTATCTCTCTTTTCGATATGTTATAGGAGAACAAACCTTTTATAATGGTATTAAAGATGTATTGCCTGGAAATTCAATTAGATTTCAAAATGGTCGTATCAATAAATGCTGTTATTGGGATATACCAATTGATATTGATGAAGACAAAGGGGAAAAGTACTATATAGATAAACTCGATCAAAAGCTTTCCAAAGCCGTGGAAAGACAGCTTATGAGTGATGTACCACTAGGTGCATTTATAAGTGGTGGACTTGATTCAAGTCTTCTACTGTACTACATGTCAAAAAGTGAAAAAAATATTAAAGCATTTATAACTGGTTTTGAAGTTGATGGCTATAATGAATTTGAATACGCTGATCTGGTGGCGGATAGGCTTGATATACAAATTAGAAAACTAATTTTAAATCCAGAAGAATATATGTCAAATATGGAGGAAGTTATTTCTTACAGAGGGGAACCTGTTTCTGTACCTCATGAGGCAGCTTTTTTAAAAATGGCGCGTTATATGAAAGATGAAATTACTGTAGTATTATCTGGAGAAGGAGCTGATGAATTATTTGGCGGGTATGGTAGGATATTCAGGAGCCCTTTTGACTATAACAAACATAAAATAATTAATTCTACAGGCAAGATATTAAAGCAGTTGATTAATAATCTGGACAATCTGCAATCGGTTGGCCCATTTCATGAACCAATTGAACATTTCTTATGGAGGTATGCGTGGTTTAGTGAAAATGATAAGAAAACATATCTTAATAAAGAATTTATCAATAATCGACAATTTGATGATTATTCTTTAGGATTCATTGAAAACCTATTTCAGGTAGTATCCAAAAAAAACTATTATGAAGCTATGTATTACATTCAAGGGAAAATTCATTTACCCAACCTCCTCAATCGACTTGATAGGATGTCAATGGCTGCATCAGTTGAAGCTCGCGTTCCTTTTTTAGATTACGAGTTAGTTGAATTTGTTTCACGTATGCCAATAAAATATAAAAATCGTTGGAAAAGTAAATTATCTAGATTGCAATCTATTTTCTCAAATAGTGAAATAATTAGTGAAAAATATGACATCCCAAAATATATATTAAAGCATTTAGCTAAAGGAAAAATTCCAGAATCAATTATCTGGAGAAAAAAAATGGGCTTTCCTGTTCCTTTAGATAATTGGTTTAATAAAGGTTTCAAGCAATATGCGCGGGAATTATTATTAGATAATAATTCTAAAACGAAATCTTTTTTAAATGAAAATAAGCTTGAAAAATTGCTTTCCAGTGAAAAATTATCATCCAATTATGACTATGATGGGAAAAAAATATGGATGTTAATAAATTTAGAGTTGTGGATGAAAAAATATTTTTAATTCGCCCGCAATTTCCATTTTTATAGTCACGTAGAAAATATTCATTCATGTATTATTTTTTTGCCAATTCATATTTTCAGTTATACCATGCATTAGATCGTGGTTTTGATAATGAACAAAAAGTAACGATTATTACAAGTAATATAGCGATAGAAAAATTTTGCAGACATGTAAGTAAAAAAGTTATTTGCTATAATCTAACCCCTAAATATGCAACTTTTAAAGTTCACAAAGAACTGAAGCATTTAATTAAAATAAAAAGCGAAGCTAAAGAATTTATTGAAAGTATTAATTTTAATATGGATGATACGATCATTTATCCTTTGAAGTATTTTCATATTTACCAAGCTGGAAGAGATAGTTACCTATTAAAAATAATTTCAAATGTTGCAAATGTATACTTTATGAATATTACAGATAGAGCAAAATTCATCGAAACATCCTTGGGGCATGAAAAGATAAGAATAAACCGTATAAGGATAAGATACTTGAGATTATTATACTACATGGTATTTGGTGTAAAATTCTCTTATTGTAAAATATATTCAGAAAATAATATTTATAAGAAAATTTACTTAAGATTAAATAGCGAAAATATAGGTGTTGATAAATCTAATTATAACCATGATCATATGGAAGCCATTAATAATGTTATCAATAAATTTGATAATCTCATAACTGAACAATATGATCATTTAATTATTTACGAGGGTGATGGAAAAGTAGATAGTTCATATTCAATCTCTTCACTGGAAGATCTTTATAAATATTTATTTTCAAGAATTAATAATTTTGGAATCAAAAGATCAGGAAAGATATTTCAGGGTCTTAATAACCAATTAAATATTGATATAGAAAAGAAGTATAATTGTTTACCAGCATATATACCGTCTGAATTATTATTAAAAAATATTAATAAAAGTGTGATATCTATTTCTTCGGCAACATTAATAAACGCTTCCGGATATAAAAATCTAAAATCAGTGTCATTGTTGGAATTAGTATCTTGGCGCGACCAAAATAGGAAAATTGGTGAAAAAAATTTCCTGCTAAAAAATGGTAAGAATATTCTTTTCCCAAAAAATTATGATGAATTGATTCAATTACTGGATTAATACCAATAAATACTGTAGAAATAGATAAAGAAAAAAAGATCGTTTTTAAAATAATATATATAGAAAACATCCTAAAAATCTGTTTATTGCCAAACATTATTCTGAAAATTGTAGTTTTAAAACTCCATAAATTGAATGCAAAATTTCAATTATGGAAGAATTAGAGCCATTTATTTAATATTTCACCAAAAATACCTAAGGTATCGGAAGAAGGAATCCTTAGAACATATTCAGTAGAATCCATCAAACCAAAAACATCCCTGTTGGTACTCCCAAAAATATGGTAATAATATTTTATTTTCTCAAAGCCGAACCGAATTAATTAATTTAATAAAACTGTGAGTGGACATAATAATTTAGTTATTGAACTAGTTGGTGTTTTTTGTTCAGGAAAAACTGTTTCGCAAGAAATAATCATCAATACTTTACAAAAAGAATATCCAGATATAAAAAAAGCTCAAGAAGCAATAGATTTATATATTAATAATCTAACCTTTGTTAAACTATCTTGCAGATTTCCAAATTTTATATATAATTTAATATATAGACTTGCTGAGCACTTTTTAATATTCTACTATTTTTTATTAAGCTTTGAAAACTATGCAATTTTACATAAAAGAGAATTAAAAATCATTTTCAAAGAAAAACAAAAATTGCGAGCACTTTACTCCTATATTGGAAAACTTGGGAGGAGATTTTTTATTAAAAATAAAATCCCGGGTACAATTTTATTAGATGAAGGTGCAACTCAATTAGTTTATTCTTTATTTCTAAGAGAAGATTATTCTGATGAAATTGATTTTAATGAAATAGAATATTATTTAAATTACTTTCCATTACCAGATATACTATATCATTTTCCTAGTCCTCCAGCTGAAGAAATAATTAAGCGGCTTAAATCGAGGGGGTTAAAACGATTAAACAAATATATTAATAGAATCAATTCCAATTCAAATACGGATAGTAATCTGATATTAATAAATAACTTTGTAGCAAAATCAATCCAAATTCAGAATCATTTACTTAAAATATTAAATAATAATAATAATTTATTATTATACAGTAGCGAAACTATAATTAATGGTAATAATAATGGTTAACGATTATTCTGGAAGAACTGCAAAAGAATATTTGGTTAAACGCATCGATCATAAAATGTGGTTATCAGAACAGAAAGAAATTGAAAAAATAGTTGGCGCTATACCACATGGAAGCTCAGTGCTCGATGTCCCATTTGGGACAGGAAGATTTGCTCAATTATATTTAAATGCAGGATTAAAAGTTTTTGGGATAGATATATCTAAAGATATGCTAGATGAAGCAAAATCATTTTTAAAAGATGATTATGCACTATGCAATATAGCCGTTGGAGATGCTGAAAATTTACCTTTTGATGATTCATCAATTGACTACATTATTTGCTGTAGATTATTAAACTTAGTTCCAGCTGAAACTGTATATAATATAATAAATGAGTTAGTAAGAGTTGTTGATAAAAAATTAATTATAGCTATAAGAATAAAAGACTTTTCAATTATAAAAATTTTAGTTAGAATTATAAAAACTATTTTTTTTGATCCAAAAAGTTTTTTACTGGGATTAATTAAAATATTTAAAAAATTATTTATAAAAGATATAAAAAATGATAACCATTCGTTATTATTAGATTTCAGTTATAATGGTTTAATTAAAGTTATAGAACAAAATAATTTTACTTTAAGTGATATGATTGAGATTAATTGTGGAAAATTTCAAAGAATATTATATCCACTAAAATTTTATATTATTGAAAAAAAAAGTAATTAGAATGTCAAGCAGACCAAGACCTTTTGAAAAATTCTATATAAACATTCCTTTTAGATTTCTCGCCCATTTTATAGCAAAAAAACTACAGCATACATTTGTAACGCCTAATTTAGTTGCCATTACCGGAATAGCTATAGTTGGAATAGGTTGTTGTTTGTTATCATTTCTACCTGTTGAAAACGCATGGATATCCGTTCCATTTATTTTATCTATGGCACTGTTTGCTGCGCTTGACGGAACTTTAGCAAGATACAAAAAAGTATCAAATCCATTTGGTAGCTGGCTCAACGTAATTTCAGAAAGAATTGAATATATGTTTATTGGCATATCATTTTCATGGTATTCATATAAAGTAAGTGATGATTATTTAACGCTATTTCTATGTTTTGTAAGTTTGATTTTTAGAGAAGGTATTGGTACAATAAGTGTTATGACTCTTGCCAAAATGCCAAAAGGATGGTATGGTATTTATAATGACGACTTTTTATATAAAAACAATTCATTTTTTCAATTTCTAGTAAAATTATTCTTTTACACGGGAACACATTATATAATATTAGTATGTATTGCTATACTTTTGGGATCACCATATTATTTGATTTTATTTATGGCCTTATATGGATTTCTTTCTTACATAGTGGTATTATTCCAAATAGGAAATAAAATTCCTCATAATTAATTCGAATAAGTAAATAAATGCATATAATCCATATTACTACTGGGTTTCCTCCAACAAGACATGATAAAGCAGGTACTCCCGTTTATAGGGTAGTTAAAGAATTAAATTCAAAAATTGATGTGATAGTTCCAATAACTACTAGAAAAATTCATGAAAATATTTTGGAAAATGGGAATGTTCATTGGGTAAAGTACTTACCCAAAAAATTATGTTTATTACAATCTTCTCAAGGAGATGGTGGGATACCTGCCAATCTAAAACGGAATCCATTATTGATATTCCTTTTTCTACCAATGATGATAGGATTATTTACTAAAACAATTAAGCTATTAAATCATAATACGATTATTCATGCACATTGGCTGCCCAATGCATTTATTGGATTGATTGTTAAATCGATTAAAGGTAATGACTACGTAATAACCATTAGAGGTGCAGATCAAGTTCTATGGAAAATTAGAATCCTTTATCCGATTGTAAATTGGATTTTTAAAAATGCTAGTGGAGTTATAACAGTATCTAACTCTTTAGCAGAAGAGATCAGTAAAAAATTTGATATACCACATAAAACATTTTTTGTACCGAATGGAGTTTATGTGCCTAAGCAAAACAAAGCAAAAAGAACAAACATGGATAAATATATTATTCTTTTTGTTGGGACATTAATTCCTAGAAAAGGTGTGCAAACATTAATCGAGGCTTTTATAAAATTAAATCTTTATGATAAGACGGAATTAATTATTGGTGGTGCAGGAATGGAAGAAAAAAACTTGAAATCAATTGTTTATAAAAATAATATAGAGAACTATGTGAAATTTTTAGGTGAATTAGAACCAGAAAACGTACAAAATGTGATGTTGAATAGTGATTGTTTTGTCTTACCATCCCATTCTGAGGGCACTCCAAATGTAATTAAAGAAGCAATGGCTTGTGGGGTTCCAGTGATTGCTACTAATGTTTCTGGTAATCCAGAACTTGTTAAGAATGGAGAAACTGGATTGTTATTTGAGCCTGGAGATGTTAATACATTATCAAATCATCTTTCTTTTGCTGTTCAGAAACAAAGCATAATGAAGGAAATGGGGAAAAAAGGAAAAGAGTTTATTTTATCAAAAAAACTAACTTGGAGAAATTGTGCGAATGAATATGAGCGGCTATATGAAAACATTCAGGAAGAAAGTAATAGTCTGTAAAATTTTTCAATTTCACCAATCTATAAACTTTATATAAAAATATTTTATTGTGAACAAGAAAAATATAGAAATAGACTATAAGAAATTATCTATAGATATAATTGATTATCTATTCAACATAAAAGGTAATCAAATATTCAAAGAGTGGATAGACCTAAATAAAAGAGAAACATTTGGGAATGTAATGATTGATGATATAGGAGATTCTTCTCCATTTGCTTACTATGTTTACGATAATTATAATAATAATAATAAAAAAAATCTAGTAAACGATTATACCAAAAATGTTATTAGGCAATACCAGCAGAAAAATGGTCTATTTATTACAAATCGAGATTTAACTAATAGTAATTCGTATATAACAATTTATAATTCAGATAAAATGTCAGATGTATGTCTTGGTCTAAATCTGATGTTTCAGCTAACACAAGATGAATTTTATCTGGATAGCTCAAAATTATTTTTTAATGGACTTGAGAGTACAAAGATTCATGCTTATACAACAGCATACTTAAAATGCGGAATAATAAAAGTGCCTTGGTTTTCTGGGAAATGGGATGGCTTATACATAGAGGAGAAAGTTAATTTATTTAAATTAACCAATGATGAATTTTATTTAGAAAGTGCAATTAATAGTGCTGAATATTGGATAAACACAAATTTTTTTAAGAAATATGGCTTATTTTTTTTTGAAAGCATATCTTATATGAAACCATTAATGAGGCCCATATTCAAACTTGGGCTTGGTATTGATTTTGATAGCGCAATGTCAGCTAAAGCGAATTCAAACTTAATCGCTGGACTAACCGAATTGTATTTAATAACAAAAAATGATAAAATAAAGGAAGCATTATTTAAATGGGTTGATGCCACAAGAAAATTATTTATGCATGATGAGGGATATTATTATTCATTTTGGTCAATAAAAAATGGGCAAAAATATGTTTTTCTAGGAAATGATCATGCAATGGTAGATGCTCTTATAGATATTTATCTTGCAACTGGCTTTGAAGAAGCTTTCTTAATTGCCACTAAGAACATGGATTATTGGCTATCTAGACAAAACGATAATGGATATTTTCCACAAGGAGTTAATGACGAAAAGGTCACATTTGCAAAATGGTTTAAAGGAAAAAATCCAGATATGACAAGGTTAGATACTCTTACAGATTATGGTGTAATGTTGTTGAAAATGTATGAATTATCAGGCGATAAAAAATATTTTAATGGGTGCAAAAAAATGATAGTAGGATTAATCAATAATAGCAGTTATTCTGGAGCCTATGTTGATATTGTACATACAAAAACATTGGAAAAAATATATTTTAAGATTGAAACGAAATTTCTTTTTTTGTTAACAAAACTATTTATTACGGCTGATTTGATTGAAAAAAATGGTAGTATTTATAATAATGATTTATTTAAAACATTGATTAGGGATAGATAATGAGATTGAAAATGATTCCTAGCACATTTAATCAACAGAGATATTCAATAGAATTAATTTTTTGATTATTACACTATTTATTATTTCTTCTTAAGCATGTCTTATAAAAAACTTATTTTTCCAATTATTGTCATAATAATCTGTATTTCAGGATTAATATTTACCTTTAATTCAGCCGAGCTTGAAACAAGTTTATTTAAACCAAGATACTTAATTATCTATTTTTTATTTAGCGTATTTTATTTATTTCTTGCCGCCATGCGAACACCAATTATTCTTGGTATAAAACACTATATAAAATCTTTCTGGATTCACAGAATGGCACTAGTGGTAGGAAGCCCCACACCGGTAAAGTTAGGGATACCGGTAAAAATATATCTTTTTAAAAAATATCTAAATATATCAATAGTAAAAACGACGAGTGCTATACTGTATGAATCATTAAATCGTATTTTAGTGCTTGTGGTATTGGGGATATTATTTGGTGGGTGGCAATATTTATTAAAAGCAAAAATCAGTGTTTATCTTCTCGTCCCCATATTTACTGTAATTATAGTTCTAATGCTAATAATTAACAGTAAGACAGTAGATTTTATTGATCGAATAAAATCAAAAATATCAGCATTTAGAAATGAATTCAAAGGAATATTCAGTAACGGGCGTCTCTTTCTATTGATTACCTCCATTCAAATTATTGTACAATTAATATTTATTGTGAGAATAAATTTGCTACTAAATAGCATAGGTATTGAATCTTTAACTCTGCTTCAAATATCTAGAGTTGTCATCACGACCGGTCTAATTACTACTATAAGTATGATACCTGGGGGTTATGGTATAAAAGATATATCCATGGTTTATCTGCTGGGGGTTGAGGGTCTGGATTACCCCAATGCTATTTTAGTATCTCTTTCTGATAGATCATTACAAATTGGAATCAGCATGATTCTTGGTATTTTCGCATCATTATATTTCGCAAATATTAATAGGAAGGAAGGATTAAATTCTATTAACGCAAGTAAATAACACTAACCTTCAGATAAAGTCCAAGATCTAATGTTAGAATCTGATTTTTTTGTATTACCATCTTATTCTGAGGGCACACCAAATGTTATTAAAGAAGCAATGGCTTGTGGTATACCTGTAATTGCTACAAATGTCTCTGGAAATCCGGAACTTATTAAACATAACAAAACCGGGTTGTTATTTGAACCTGGTGATGTTAATACATTAGCAAAACTTCTGCACTTTGCTGTAGATAATCAAGACATGATGGAGGAAATGGGTAGAAAAGGAAAAGAATTTATTATTTCTAAACAACTAACTTGGAAGAATACAGCAAAAATGTATGAATCTGTATATTCCAATATTTATAAATAGTATCCTTTAAAAAATATAAACTATATTCAAAAATTAAATCCTATGTATCAATGCTTAGGTATACTTAACTATTGGCAAGGGATTGGAAATTATAAATTTCAACTTGAAAATGAAAAACTCTAGACCAAAAGCACTTATTACTGGTATAACCGGTATGGTCGGCTCCCATTTAGCTGATTATTTGTTGGAAAATACTGATTGGATGATCCATGGTATGTGTCGATGGCGTAGTCCGCAAAATAATATTGAGCATTTAATTGAAAGAGTGAATAATGGTGATAGAATGTTTTATCATTATGGTGACCTACGCGATTATATATCAATACAAAATGTGGTTGAAACAGTAAGGCCAGATTATGTTTTTCACTTGGCTGCGCAAAGTTATCCTCAAACAAGCTTCACTTCTCCCTTGGATACATTAGATACAAATATACAAGGGACAGAAAGGTTACTTGAGGCGTTAAGAAAATGTGATGGGATTAATCCATGGATACATGTTTGTTCATCTTCTGAAGTTTTCGGACGGGTTCCAAAAAATAAAGTGCCGATTGATGAAGAATGTAATTTTCATCCAGCTTCGCCATATGCTATCTCAAAAGTAGGAACAGATTTAATTGGCAGATATCATGCAGAAGCTTATGGTCAAAGAGTATTGGTTACTCGAATGTTTACACATACTGGACCTAGAAGAGGAGATGTGTTTGTAGAATCTAGTTTCGCAAAACAAATTGCAATGATTGAAGCAGGTCATATTGAACCAGTTGTTAAAGTAGGAAATTTACAATCACTAAGAACATTTGCGGATGTTAGAGATGCTGTAAGAGCATATGTTATGTTACTTACTGTAAATCCTATTGCTGGAGAATACTATAATATTGGTGGGGATTATACTTGTAAAATTGGAGAAATGCTTGATTACCTTTTATCATTATCAAAAACAAAAAATATAAAAATAAAAGAAGATAAAGCTCGCCTTAGACCTATTGATGCGGATCTACAAATTCCAAACACAAAAAAATTTATTAAACACACTGGATGGGTCCCCGAAATTAAATTTGAACAAACAATGGAAGATTTACTTAATTACTGGCGAGAAATGATTGAACTTGGTCATAAATTCCTTACAAGATAACTTATACTATTTCACAATATAGCTAGCTTACAATTGATCACTGGAAAATTTAAAGGAGGAAATAATAGATGAATATTCCTAGTTATTTAAATAAGGTTAGAGAGATTAATCTTACTAAAGAAGATTTATTATTATTTGAAGAAGAAGTTAAAAACAGTTATGAGGATGTAAAAATATTAGCACCTGTTCATTTATCAAAAAATAATGAAGAACAATTGATTGAAATTTTTCAATATGTAGATTCTGAAGATTGGGTATTTTCATCATGGAGAAATCATTATCATGCATTATTGCATGGGGTAGATAAAAATATATTAATGAAAGATATAGTTGATGGTCGAAGCATGAGTATCAACTTCATAAACCCTAAATTTTATGCTTCATCCATTGTAGGGGGAACTATTCCTATTGCCTTAGGGGCGGCTAATGCGTTAAAAATGAAGAAATCTAATAAACGCGTATGGTGCTTTATAGGAGATATGACTTTTGAAACAGGAATTTTTTATGAAGCTTATAAATATAAAACAAATTTTGATTTGCCTTTGCAATTCGTAGTAGAGGATAATAATCTAAGCACCAATACACCTACTGATGAAACATGGGGTGGAGTTAAGCGAGATATACCGGATGATGTTATTTATTATAAATACGAAAGAGGTTTTCCGCACCATGGAACTGGCAGTTGGGTATTATTCTAGGAGTTAATAATGGGATATAAAGATGAACTTGTAAAATCAATGGAATGGCTTGCCACTAAAGAAGATACAATATTTATTGGTCAATCTGTTAGTTATAGTGGCAATGCAATTTATAATACACTGAAAACTATTCCAGAAAAAAAGAAATTAGAACTTCCAGTAATTGAAGAGTTACAAATGGGTCTATCAACTGGTATGGCACTTGAAGGGTATGTGCCTATTACTTGTTATCCAAGATTTGATTTTTTAATTCTTTGTTGCAATCAATTAGTAAACCATCTTGACAAAATGAAATTTATGTCAAAAGGTAAAATGAACCCTCGAGTAATTATAAGAACATCTATAGGAGGAAAAAATCCATTGGATGGAGGGGTTCAACACACGCAGGATCACACGGAAGTCTTTAAAAAATTTATGACTGAAATAGATGTTATTTTGCTAAATGAACCTGAGGAAATTTTACCAGCCTTTAAAAAAGCATATCAGAGAGAAGATTCGAAATCTACGTTAATTATAGAATGGGGTGATTATTATAATGAGAAATAAATATAGTTTTACATCTATAATGGGTAAAAGAATATAAACTATTAAATGAAAATTTTATTTATTGGTGGGACAGGTTCAATCAGTACATCAAGTAGTCATTTACTGGAATCAAAAGGACATAAACTTACTTTGATAACCCGTGGTAATCGGACTGAAAGGTTACCAGATAGTGTAAAACATATTACAGCCGATTTCAATTATATAAATCAAGATTTATATAAATATATAACCAGAAATCTTTGGGATTGTGTAGTAAACTGGAATATATATAATAAAGATCAGGCATTGCGAGATATTAGATTATTTAATGGTAGAATAAAAAAATATTACTTTATTAGTACTACTGCTATATATGGTCAAATAAATAGACCTATAAATGAAGAAATTGAAATTTACAATACCATTTGGGACTATGCAGTTTCAAAAATAAAAGCAGAAAATATCTTTCGTGAAGCACACATAAAACAAAATTTTCCCGTTGTAATATTACGACCAGGACATACTTATTGTGATTTTACGATACCTACAAATATTCAGGGATTAGGTTATGGCCTAATCGAGCAGATAAATGAAGATGAAGAAGTATTAATTCACAATGATGGGGAATCTCAATGGACATTAACACACAGTGACGATTTTGCAAAAGTACTATCAAGCCTATTAGCTTTAGAAGATATAAATGGCGAAATATTCAATATCGTTTCCTCAGAGTATAAAACTTGGAAAAATATTTATATGATCTACGAGGATCAATTAAAAAAGAAAATTAATACCTGCAATGTGCCTGCAGAGTTTATTTACAAAAAAGATAATTTGCTTGGTCTTCCTATAATTGGCGATAAACAAAAAAATATGATATTTGATAATTCGAAGATAAGAAAAATAATTCCTGATTTTGATGATTTTATACTATTAGAGGATGGACTAAAGAGATCTATTCATTGGGCAAAGGAAAATCCTGAAAAAGTTTATTTTAAAAAAAATATCAAATTGAAAATAGCTAACATAATAAAGTCTTATAAGCAAAGTAAAGAATATACATTTTATGACTAAAAAATTAGATGTAAGAAGCTTTGCAAAATGTTTTGAAGCAGATTTTGATGAATTGTTTGAATTATGTGGTGATTTGATAAATAATACTAATCTTGAATATAGAATATGTAAAAAGATTGAAAAAAACGAAATAATTGCATCAATCAATGATAAATGTGATTCTGGAATATTTAGTGTTTCAGGAAAAGATAGAAAAAGTGAATGGTTAGATGGATGGGAGGAGAATCTAAAAGGATTTTTAGACTCCAATTATAATTTAAATGCGTTAATTCCCAAATATATAAAAGATGATAGACCATTACGTTTTGATGGTAATTATATAATTTCAAAAACAAATTATTTTGAACAAAAATTCTCAACCATTTTTCGTAAATGGTTATTTACAAAGTACTTCAATAATATTAATAATATTTATGAGTTTGGATGTGGTACTGGTATCCACCTAGCATTACTTGCGAGATTATTTAAAAATAAAAAATATTTTGGTTTAGATTGGGTAGAATCATCTCAAAAAATTTTATCATTAATATCAAAACACTATGGTTGGGATATTACAGGACATAAATTTGATTTTTTTAATCCAGATTACGATTTTGATATTTTGCCAAATAGCGGAATTTTTACTTTTGGTGCTCTTGAGCAAATAGGAAATAATTATGTCAAATTCATAGATTATATATTACAAAAAAAGCCAAAGCTATGTGTTAATATAGAATGCTTTAATGAATTATATGATGAAAATAATGAATTTGACTTGGTCGCATTAAAGTATCATAAGCAAAGAAATTATTTAAATGGTTATCTAGATTATTTAAAGCAATTACAAGACAAGAGTGTAATAAATATTAAGAAGATTAAACGGCTTAATTTCGGAAGCCAATATCATGAAGTTTATTCATATGTTATTTGGGAAATAAAATAAGACCATAATGATTAGTGGAAAGGTACTAAACAGCCTAAGCTCCTTAAATGTTCTAGTTACAGGTGGAACAGGTTTAATTGGTAGGCAGATAGTAAAGATTTTGTGTAATGCAAAAGCCAATGTAAAAGTTGTATCCTTAGATAATATAGTTGTTGACGAAAGGGCTGAATATGTAAAAGCAGATCTTACGGATCTCAATGTATGCAAGCAGGTAACAAATGGAATTGACTATGTTTTTCACATCGCCGGTATTAAAGGTTCCATTGATGTGACGAAATCCAAACCTGCCAGTTTTTTTGTGCCCCTGCTCATGTTTAATACCAATATACTGGAAGCTTCCAGAATAAATGACGTCAAAAAACTGGTATACACTAGCTCAATTGGTGCGTATTCAAGTGCGGAAGTTTTTATGGAAACTGAAAATCGCGAAGGGTCCCCAATGGATTTGTACCCCGGATGGGCAAAACGTATGGCAGAGTTGCAAATCACGGCATACAAAGAACAGTATGGTCTTGATTGGTCGGTTGTCAGGCCCTGTAATGTATATGGACCCGGTGATAATTTTGATCCTGATAACGCCATGGTCATTCCATCTCTAATGATGCGTATCCAAAGGGGTGAAGACCCACTGCTTGTTTGGGGTGATGGTTCTGCCGTTAGAGATTTTGCCTACAGCAGGGATGTGGCTGAAGGAATCATCTTGGCTCTGTACCATGGCACCAGAGGTGATTTTGTAAACCTTGGTAGCGGAAATGGAGTAACAATAAAAGAACTTGTGGAAACCTTGCACAAATTTCTTGATTTCAATTATGAATTTGATACAACAAAATCTCCGGGTTTCCCCAAAAGAGTCATGGACATCACTCGTTCCCGTGATTGGATTGATTACAACCCCACCACTTCGCTATTGGATGGCCTGAAAGAGACTTGGAATTGGTTTCAGGATCATAAGGATGAATATTTGAAACGCAAAAATTATTTTTTATAAAAAATGAAAATTGAAAAAACAAAATTAAAAGGGATTCAAAAGATTACACTTGATGCTTTTAAGGACCATCGGGGGTATTACGTTGAAACCTATAATGAAGATATGTACAAAAAAAACGGCATTTATGTGAAATTTATTCAGGATGACATTTCAGTATCTACAAAGAATGTACTACGAGGCATCCATGGCGACCAGGACACATGGAAACTCATAAGCTGTCTTGAAGGTGAATTTTACTTGGTGGTAGTCAACAATGATGAAAACGCACCCCAATATAAACAATGGGAATCATTTGTATTATCGGAGCAAAACCGTATTCAGGTATTAATTCCTCCAAAATTTGGTAATGGCCATTTAGTGCTTTCAGAACGAGCAATATTCCATTACAAGCAGAATACCTACTATAACCCAAAAGGACAGTTTTCGATTCGTTGGGATGATCCCGAATACAATATTAAGTGGCCATTTGAAAACCCTATTCTCTCTGAACGAGATAAATTAGGTTATTTTGTAGATTAGATATGACGAACTATTTCAAATCAAAAAATGTACTTGTAGCCGGTGGTGCCGGTTTCGTCGGGAATAATCTCATTAAAAGACTGGTTTCCCTTGGTGCAAATGTAACCGCAACTTTGTATAAAAAACCGCCTGCCATAGAAAACGAAAAAATAGAATATCTTCATTCTGATCTGCGTGACCCTGAAGATTGCAGGAGAGTATGCGATAATACAGATTATTTATTTATGTGTGCCGCCAATACGTCCGGTGCGAAAGTCATGGCCACCACTCCATTGGTGCATTTGACTCCGAATCTTCTGATGAATGTCAATATGCTGGAGGCAGCCTACGAAGCGGGCGTAGAGAAATTTTTATTTATGAGCAGTAATACGGTCTACCCTCTTACCGATTTTCCAGTTAAGGAAGATGATGTTACGAACGAATTTTATAAAAGTTACCATATTGTTGCTTGGATGAAGCGTTTTACGGAAATTATCTGTGACATGTATGCAAGCAAAATTAATAAGCCCATGAAAACAATTGTGGTACGCCCCGGAAATCTTTACGGTCCCCATGACAAGTTTGATTGGGAAAAATCAAAGGTAATCCCAGCACTCATTCGTCGTGCAGTTGAAAAACATGATCCTTTTGAAGTATGGGGCGATGGTATGGATTTGAAAGATTTTCTTTACATTGATGATTATATAGACGGAATGTTACTGGCCATGGAAAAATTGGATGACTTTCAGCCCATCAATATTGCGAATGGTCTGGCAGTAACTATTCGCGATGTTCTTAAAGAAATTTTAATTGCTGCCGATTATCAAAATGCACCTGTGGAATATGATGCTTCCAAACCTACTATGATACCAAAGCGTATGATTGACATTTCATTGGCAAATGAGCTATTGAGTTGGTCACCTAAAGTTTCGCTTAAAGAAGGCATTCAACGAACAGTGGATTGGTACAAAGAGATATATAGTGATAAAACCCCGGAGGATACCGCGTGATAATCAGTCGTACACCATTTCGTATATCCTTTTTTGGCGGCGGTACTGATTATCCTGTTTGGTACGAAAAACATGGTGGTAGTGTGATCAGCGCAACCATCAACAAATATTGTTTTATAACTGTCCGCTATTTACCACCATTTTTTAAATATAAACATAGAATTAGATACTATCAGCATGAAGAAACACAGAATCTTGATAAAATAAAACACCCTTCCGTTCGAGAGTGTGCTAAATACTTAAAAATAAATAAGGGGATTGAAATTGTTCATAATGCAGACCTTCCAGCCCAGTCTGGTCTGGGTTCCAGTTCTACATTTACAGTAGGTTTGCTGAATGCTTTATACGCACTCCAAAATTATATGCCCACCAAGCGTGAACTGGCGTTGGAAGCAATTCATGTAGAACAGGATCTAATTAGAGAAAGTGTTGGTTCCCAAGATCAAACAGCAGCAGCGTTCGGCGGACTGAATAAAATTACTTTTAATGGTAGGAAGGATATTGAAGTAGATCCAATTATTATTTCCAACGAAAGACGAACGGAGCTTCAGGATAATCTTATACTGTTTTTCACAGGCTTTGCCCGGACAGCTTCTGAAGTAGCAAAAAGACAGATTGAAGTGACACATCAAAAAGAAAAAGAACTAAATAAAATGATGGAAATTTGTGAGGAAGGATTAAAGCTACTTACCGATTCCAGGCAGCCTCTGGATAGATTTGGAAAACTCTTGAATGAACAGTGGAAAGTTAAACGTAGTTTGACTGATAAGATTACAAATAAAGAAATTGATGAATTATACGATGCCGGAATAAGTGCCGGTGCCCTTGGTGGAAAACTTCTTGGTGCAGGTGGTGGTGGCTTTATGTTGTTTTATGTACCAAAAGAAAAACAACATACTGTTAAAGATATTTTAAAGTCCAAACTTTATGTCCCATTTCATTTTGATTTTACCGGTACAAAAATTATTTATTATTCACACGAAGATGAACAAACATAACATTGATATATCAAAAATAGATACAATGATTTTGGCTGGCGGATTGGGCACGCGCCTGCAATCCGTATTAAAAGACAAACCAAAATGTTTAGCTCCCATCAATGGTAAACCCTTTATTGAAATATTACTTGATGATTGCATAAAGCAGGGTTTACGAAGGTTTATTCTATGTGTGGGTTATCTTAAAGAGCAGGTAATTGAACATTTAAGTCAAAGAAACGATTGTGAGATAGTTTTTTCACTAGAAGAAGAATCGCTTGGTACAGGTGGAGCATTAAAAAATGCTGAAAGGCATATAAAAACAGACCATTTTATTGTTTTGAATGGTGATACGTTTTTAGAAGTCAATTATAATGAATTAATTGAGTGGCATTGTAAGAAAAATGCTGACATCACGATTGCAATAAATTATTTCCAAAATGTTGGCAGGTACGGTTCAGTTACATTTGATTCAAATAGTAAAATCATTGGGTTTTTTGAAAAGGGGATAAATCCAGGATATGGTTGGATAAATGCAGGTGTATATGTAATGGTCAAATCAATACTTAAAGAAATAGAATTAAACATAAACTCATCATTAGAATTTGATTTATTTCCGGATTGTATCGGTAAAAGTATTTATGGTTATAAAAATGAGGGGAATATGATTGATATTGGGACACTAGTTTCTTACGATGAAGCGCAACTAAAACTCAGAAAAGTATTATAACATACTAGTAAAATCATCTTTTAAAATAAAATGAATCTACTTTGAAGAAAAAACGAAAGAGTTCCTATCCTAGGTATTGATCGGTATTAATATGGAAACAACCTTCAAAAGTTATTGTAGTAAAAGAGTATCATATATTATAAGTACGAAAAACAGAGCAATCCATTTAAGACATTGCTTATCAAATATTAAAATTATTAAAAAGAATAGAGATGAAGTTATTCTTATTGATGGCAGCTCAAGTGATGGAACACATAAAGTTGTCAAAGATTTTTCAGACATCATTGATGTGTATGTTTCTGAACCAGATTTAAATGGACCTCATGCATTTAATAAAGGTTACATGTTAGCGAATGGTAAATATATTAAACCCATAAATGATGATGATATTTTTTATAAGGAAGCACTAGAAAAAGCGAATCAAGTTATGGAAAAAAATCCTGAAGTTGATATGATAGTTTGTGGAGGCACCCGGAAACAAGATGGAAAAGAAACAGTTATTTATGTACCCCCCGGATCAAATTATGGTTCATCAGTAGATGATATTTTCAAAAATGGGTTCACAACATCTGGGATGGGTATGTTTTTCCGGCGGAGTCTTCTTTTTAAAGTGGGTTTATATGAGGTAGACAGACCTTACCCAGATATGGGTTTTATACTGAGAAGTATATATTTAGGAGGGAATGTAAAATTTTGTCGAATTAACATGTTTTTGCACCCATTAAGTGATAACTCAATTACAGTAAAGAATAAAGATGATTATGTTTCCGAGTATCGATTATTGCTAAATAGGTATTGTTCGGATAAATACAAAAAAATGTTTAATCGAAAAAATAGAATATGGTATAGAATATTATCCAGGGGATTAAAAATTTCTCTTAGTTTAATTTCGAAGAGAAATTCTAATATAATAAATAGTAAAAATATTTTAAAACCAATCTGGGATGGTGGATTTAGCTAATTGAAATACAAGAATTAATAAAGACTTATTATGAAACAGATATTTTCTACGAATACAGGTGTACAAGTGCTCCAAGTTCCTGCCCCACTTTTAGAAAAGGGTAGTATTCTTATTGAGGTACATTACTCATTTATAAGTAGTGGAACTGAAATGGCTACACTAAAAGAAATGGAACCTAAAAGTGTTACTGATAATTTAATTCAATCAAAAGAAAAAGTAAAAAAGCTATTCAAATATTTAAATGAGATAGGCATTAAGAAAACAATATCAATGGTATCGGATAGAATTACAACTGAGGATACATCATCCAATAGGCTTGTTCCTATTGGGTATTGTTGTTCAGGTACAGTTGTTGCCGTTGGTGAAGGAGTCTTGAATTTTAGCATAGGGGATAAAGTGGCTTGTGCGGGCGCAGGGAAAGCAACCCATTCAGAGCTTGTAGTTGTGGGTGAAAATTTATGTGTAAAAATCCCAAATGGTTGCGATATGAAAAGCGCATCTTCAGTCGCCGTAGGATCGATTGCAATGAATGGCGTTCGCAATGCAGATGCACGAATGGGAGAATTTATTTGTGTAATCGGTTTAGGATTAGTTGGGTTAATTGTATCCAAATTATTAAAAATATCCGGGTGTAGAGTTATTGGTTTTGATATTGATCCGGTCAGAGTAAAGCAAGCAAAGAACATTGGCGTTGATGAAACATTTTCCGATTACGATCAATTTATTTCAAAAGTGAATCTTTTAACAAAAAATATGGGTGTAGATAGATCCATTATAACGGCAGCATCATCCAGTAAAAGCATAATTGAAACCGCAATGGAGATAACAAAAAAAAGAGGAAGGGTTGTTGCCATAGGATTTATCCCAATGGATATAGGGAAAGATCCATTTATGAAAAAAGAAATTGAATTTATGGGTTCTTCATCTTACGGCCCAGGGCGTTATGATGATCGCTATGAAGAAAAAGGGTTTGATTATCCTTATGCTTATGTAAGATGGACAGAGAAAAGGAATATGGAAGAATATCTTCGTTTACTTTCAAACAAACAGATCGATTTATTCAAATTTATAGACTCCAAAGCTTTTCCTGTAGAATCGGTTCAAGATGCATATAAAAACCTTAGAGAAGGGAAAAGTGAATCGGTTGGATTCTTTATTAGTTATTTGTCGGATTCCAGTCTAAATCAAAAACTCAAAACAACAATTAAAATAAATGATAAGGCAAAACCACATAGAATCAATCTTGCTATTGTTGGCGCTGGGTCTTTTATAAAAGAGATGTATATTCCGAATCTAGATAAAATGAAAGATCTTGTTAATATTAGATCAATAGTAAACAAACGAGGGCATAGTGCTTTGGAAGTAGCAAAGCAGCAGAATGCGAATTATGTTTCAACATCTTTTCAGGATGTTATTGATGATGAAAAAATTGATGCTGTGATTATTTCTACTAGACATAATACTCACGCAAAATTTGCATTAAAAGCACTAATGAAGGGTAAACATGTTTTACTCGAGAAACCATTGGCAATAAATGCAGATGAATTAAAAGAGATTGAAAATTACTTTAATAATAAGGATCAGCATAATTACCCAATATTGTTAACAGGATTTAATCGAAGATTTTCACCTCATATTACTAAGATAAAAGAAGATATAGTTAATCGTATTAATCCTTTGATAATTAATTATCAGATTAATACCAAGCCATTAGACCCAAACCATTGGCAAAAAACGGAAGAAGGCGGCGGTAGAAACTTAGGAGAAGCGTGTCATATTTATGATTTGTTTACATTCTTGACCGGCGGGAAAGTAATATCTGTAAATGCAAAAGCGATTAATGGAAATGATAAAAATTTTAGTTATAATGAAAATTTTATAGCAACAATTAAATTTGATGATGGGTCTATATGTAGTTTAACCTACACTTCTGTCGGCTCAACAAAATATCCTAAAGAAACCGCTACAGTTTATTGTGATGGTATGGTTTATCATTTACAAGATTATTTAACCATGAATGCATTTGGTGTAAATGACTTTAGTCTGCCCCTAAAGAAAAAAGATAAAGGACATTTTCGGGAACTCAAACTATTTTTTGAAGCCATTAATAAGTCAAAGAACTCCCCATTACCAATATGGGAACAAATACAAGCAACAAAGATAGCGCTTGAAGTCGAAAACCAAATTAGAAAAGGTTAATTCCAGGATGTGTGAACCGGGGAAAATTCTCTGGTTTACTGGATTGTCAGGATCAGGGAAAAGTACTCTCGCTAATGAATTATATAATTATATAATTGATAAAAAATGTAAAATCATTGATGGTGATATAATTAGATCTAATCCTGATCATAAAGTTGATTTCTCTTATAATGGAATAATTAATAATCACAGATATATTAGAGAAATTTGTTTATCAGAAATTAAATTAAATGATTATTTGCTGGTAACTGTTATTGCCCCATTTAATGAATTGAGAGAGCAGACGAGAAATTTATTTGGTAAAAGCTATATTGAAATATTTGTTAAAAGTTCATTAGAAAACGTTATTAAGCGTGATGTAAAAGGTTTATATAAAAAGGCTTTAAATAATAAAATACAAAATATGATTGGGGTAGATCCAAATGTACCTTATGAAACTCCAACAAATTCTGATATTATAATCGATACAGAAAATTTTACATTTGATAAGTCATTCTCATTTTTGATTAAAGAATTAAAAAGAATAAAGATTTTCGATAGGTAGATGAAAAAGCAAATTATAGTAACACTAGGTCCTGCATCATTTGATGAAAAAATTGTAAAAAGGATGGCAAGATCAGGAGCTGATTATTTTAGAATTAATCTATCCCATACAGAAGTCAAAGATTATAAAAAAATAATAAATTGCGTGAGAGCTTGGACTGATAAACCAGTTTGTCCGGATACTGAAGGAGCACAACTAAGGACAGGTAAAATAGATAATAAGAAAAAATTCATAGAATTAACTGAAAATCAAGAGGTTTGCTTTGTAACAAATAGTAATAAGCTGAAAAAGAATGAGATTTCAATTGCAAATTATTTACCTACAATTGTTTTTCAAATAGGCGACTTAGTTAAAATTGATTTTGATTCCGTCTTAATTCATATTACAAAAATATTTGATAGTAAAATATATGGCAAAGTATTAGAAAGCGGATTAATTAGAAGTAATAAAGGTATTGCAGTTGACAGAAAAATCAAGTTGCCGTGTTTTACTAAAAAGGATATGCAAATCCTTAAACTCTCGAATAAATTAAAAATAGAAACCATATTTTTATCCTTCTGCTCACAATCAAATGATATTGTTCAGTTAAGAAAATATTTTGACTATCCAGTGAAAGTGATTGCAAAAATTGAAAGCAAAGAAGGATTGCTTAACTTAATTGATATAAGTAATGAAGCTGATGGAATTCTTATTGATAGAGGTGATTTATCAAGAGATATCCCATTAGAAAAAATCCCTTTTGCTCAACAAAAAATACTTTCTGAAGTGAAACCAACAGCAACACCTGTATATGTTGCGACTAACTTAATGGAAAATATGATTACTAACTCAAAACCAACAAGGGCAGAGATCAATGATATTGTAACTTCTCTAAATGATGGGGCACAGGGACTTGTTCTTGCAGCTGAAACTGCTATAGGAAAGTATCCAATAGAATGCGTAAGAATACTTTCAAGAATTATACACGAAATTGAGGCTGAAAAAGTTAAAGATAATGAATATTTATTTTCTTTGCCTTCAGATAGAGTTATTGAACCACATGGGGGAAAACTTGTTGAACAATATATTAGTAGGTCAGAGTTGAATATTAGTTCTATTCCGATGTTCCCAATAAATAATAATATTCTCGGAGATGTTAATCAAATAACAACTGGTGTCTATTCTCCTATTAAAGCATTTATGAATTTGGACGAGACAATGACAGTACTTGAAAAAAATTCATTATTGGATGGAAATGCCTGGACTTTACCAATTTTATTTCAAATTAGTAAGGATCAAAAAGAAATTATCAGTGACAATTCAATTATTGGCTTAACTAATGGGAATAAGAATATTGTTGCAATTATCAAGATAGATAAGATTGAAAAAATCAAGAAATTTGAAAAAATCTGTAAGCTATGGTTTGGTACTGATGATATTAATCATCCAGGAGTAGCACTGATTAAAAACAATGGTGATTATATTATTTCAGGTAAGCCATATTTAATTAAAGAGAATTATAATTATTCGACGGCATTAACGCCTAGTCAAACTAGAGATATATTTAACCATAAAGGCTGGCATAATATTATTGGGTTTCATACAAGAAATATTATTCATCGAGGACATGGCTTTATTCAAAGAAAAGCCCTTGAACAAACAGATGCTGATGCAATCTATATTTCTCCTGTTATAGGTGATAAAAAGATAGGCGATTTCAAGTCTGAAATAATTTTAAAAACTTATGAAATTTTAATTAATGAAAACTATTATAAACCTCATGGCGTTTTAGTTAACCCATTTAATACATACTCAAGATATAGTGGCCCAAGAGAAGCTGTTTTCACTGCGTTATGTAGAAAAAATTTCGGATGTAATTATTTTATTATAGGTAGAGATCATACAGGGGTTGGTAATTATTATGATAAGGATGCATCCATTAAAATATTTAATCGAATTGATATTGACATGAATATATTACCTTTTAATACCATGTATTATTCTACAAAAGAAAATATTATTTCAGATAATATAGCCGGTAATAATGATTTACTTCCTTTAAGTGGAACAGTAATAAGAGATAGTTTAAGATCTAATGGATATGTTCCGGATTATACTGTAGAAAAAAGTGTTAAACAATTAATCGAAAACTGTTATTCCAATAATCCAATCGATTTATTCGTTGAATAAATCGATTGGATTCATTCGTTGAAATGAAAAATTCGATTATGAGTAAGGGAATACACTTTATATTAATTTCTATTTTATTATTTGTGTTCAATAATTGTGAAAAATCATTCAAAAGCAAACCCTATTCATTTTTTATTGCAGGACATTCGTATGGTTATCCGAGGTATGATATTGAACGTAACGGACTTCATCCTCCATTTAAATATAGATTTGACTTAATTAAAGAAAACAATTTTATCGAATTTGGAGTCTTTTTAGGTGATATTGTCTGGGAGCCCTCTATAGAAGCTTGGAATAATGTTGATAGAGATATAAATGAAATTGGAAAACCTATTTATTTTGCCATAGGAAACCTGGAAGATTATGTGCTTTCTTATTAAAGTCAATTCTAAATTATTTCACATTAGTAATAAGTATATTATCTTTTTTATTACGAACGGAAATCATAAAATTTTTTATCTATGACAATTGCAGAATTAATTATTGAATCGGCAAAAAATGCTCTTAATCTTCAGATGGAAGAAGGATCTATGTCGCCAGGACATAATGGGCCTTATAACGATAATGAAACGCCCGTTCGCAACACATCTCATTGGCTCATTACATTTGCCAAAGCTTATGAATTAACAAATGATCGTATCTTCATCAATGCAGTGCAAAAAGCAGCAAGTTATTTAGTTAGCGATAAAGCAAGACCATTTAATTTTTCTTTCTTTCATCGAAAGGATTCTCCACTAGATTCCTGTAATGGATTGATTGGCCAAGCATGGACTATAGAAGCGTTGACTGTAGCAGCGACTATCTTAAATAATAATAAATACTCAGATTTAGGTGAAGAAGTTTTTTTACAACATAATTTTAACTTTGATTATGGATTATGGAATCGGTTAGAAATAGATGGAAAAATTAAAAGTATTGATCCAACATTTAATCATCAATTATGGTTTGCAGCGTGTGGAGCACAATTAAGTGGATCAAGAAAGAGGACATGTGATTCAATAATAAAAAGTTTTATATCAAAACTTCCAGAAAATTTATCCATAATTGATGGAGGATTAATTTTTCATCCAATAAAAGTTAAAGGGATGGTCAAAGAAAAATATGATAAAAAAAAAATTAAAATATCAGTTAGAAATGTAATTTCCCGATTACTAGACATGTTCAGAAATAATTTAAGTCAAAAACAAAAACAAGAAATCAGAAAAAAGAAAATGATATATAAATCAATTGGGTATCATCATTTTAATATGTATGCTTTTGCACTATTGAAAGATATTTATCCTGACTTAGGTTATTGGGATAGAGAAGATTTTCAATCTACTGTTAATTTTCTTTTAACAAAAGAATATAAAATTAAAATCGAAAATAATAGTTTCGGTTATCCTTATAATCCACCAGGTTTTGAAGTTCCTTTTGCACTAGAAAAACTTGCAAAGTTAGATGATAATGAGCTTTCAATGTTGAGTAAATATTGGATAAATAATCAAATAAATAAATCGTTTAATCCGAATAACAATACAATGGATAGAAATACTAATGATGCATTGACCCATTGTGCAAGATTATATGAATTAACTAGAATGAATAATTTAAATTTAGAAATATCATGTTTATCGGAAAAAAATTAGTACCAAAATGATTTCTATAATACTTCCATCTTACAACGAATCTAAAGTGATTGCAGATGTAATAAGTGATATAAAATTCGAATTAAATAAAATTGATTCTGATTATGAGATTATTGTAATCAATGATAATTCTAAAGATGATACAGAGAAAATTGCTTTGCAATCAGGGGTTAAAGTTATATCCCATCCTTATAATATAGGAAATGGTGCAGCTATAAAAACTGGTGTCAGAAATTGCAATGGTGATTTAGTTGTTTTAATGGATAGTGATGGTCAACATAAGGCAGAAGACCTTTCCAAAATGTTAAAGTTTTCAAACCAGTATGATATGGTCGTTGGGGCAAGAATTAAAAATAAAAGTGGATCATTTCATCGAAATTTTGCTAATAGAATATTTAATATGTTTGCCTCATATATAACTCATTTCAACGTACGTGATCTTACTTCTGGATTTAGGATAATAAAAAAGAATATTATCAGTAATTTTCTTTATTTATTGCCAAATACATTTTCCTATCCTTCAACTTTGACGCTTGCACTAATTAGAAATGGATATTCTGTTAAATATGTACCAGTTACTGTAGAAAAAAGAATAGGTAAAAGTAAAATAAGAATTTTTTCTGATGGGATTAGATTTTTAGTGATTATCTTAAAAATAGGCACTTTATTTTCCCCATTAAGAGTTTTTATTCCAATAAGCACTTTTTTCTTTGGTATAGGAGTTTGGCATTTATGTTATAAAGTATTTTACCTTGATGGAAAATATACTGATTTCACAATTTTTATGTTCATTGTAAGCATAATTATATTTTTATTAGGATTAATATCTGAACAAATATCGCAAATTAAATATTCAAAATCAGACTGATTTTAATTGATTAAGATAAAAAACATAAAATCTTATATTAATTATGCGATCATTACTGTATCTGTTTTAATATCATTTTACTCGCTTTACTATTTTATATCCAACAAGATATATTTTATTGGTAGTGATGCATATTATTATTGGTCTATTGCAGATAGCTTTTTAAAACATGGGGTTTTGATGGATATTACCATTGTGCCTAATGGTTTATTAAGAACTCCACATATTGGGATGGTATTCATTCATGTATTTTTATCACTAATAAATATTCAAAGTGAAGACAGATTTCTTTTTGTATCAATATTTTATTATTTTCTACATTTAAGTACTCTATATCCCATAAATCAGATTGCAAAACGATTAGGAATAAAAGATTCTTTTTCAAGATTATTAATAATATCAGCGCACCTCGGAGCATGGCATTTATATAGAGCTCAATTATTGTCTAATAATGATGGGTTTTTTAACCCCCTAGCAATTTGGTTTATTTACATATTGTTTGTTATAGCCCAAAATATTTCTAAACAAAAACTTTCGACTCTAATAAAAAGTAAAGATAACTATTTATGGATAATTTTTGCAGCTAGTTTATTATCTTATATTTTACCATTATTTAGATTGCAGATAATACTTATTCATTTATCTGCAATTTTTACTGCACTAATAATTAAAAATTATATTTTTTTAAGGTATTCAATTAGTTTTTTATTAATCTCAGCATTCTCACTCATTACCTCCTTTGCAAATACAAACACTGAAACTATATCAAACAAAGTTTATTCAAAATCTTCTAGTATAATGTTTGATTTTTTTGGAGAGATATACAGAACAATATTTGATAAAATACCAGCTCTTTTTTATAATTATGATCTTGATAATTTCATTGATTATCTTGCAATTATTCCACTAGGTATTTTGCTTTATTTATTTTACAAATCAATAATTGAAAAAAAATTCAGTTTATTATTTTTAACTACAATTTGTTGTTCTGCATTACTCTGGGCTACATTATTTGGTTATAGTAGAGCTCGTTATTTTTTGTATATATATCCTATATTTTATTCAATATTATTTATTTCAGATAAAAAAAGACTTATTGGCTATTTCTTTGTTTGTTTAGTATTAGCATCTTCTGTTTATAACTTAATTAGACCATATAATAGACCGCCCGCTAGCAGGATCATTTTGTATTTACACAATAATAATATTGAGTTACCAAAGGAAAGTCCTTTATTGTTGTCTCATTTTGAAAGGCACCCCTATTTCTTCTTAAAATCAAGTACTTTTTCTGGAAAGCTAGATATTAATATTATATTGGATAATAAAGAAATTTTTCTATTGGGAAATGAAAAATATCTCAATAATAAACTCACAATAATTTCTAGATTAGCAGATAGTAACTCCTACACCTTTGATTCAAGATCTCTGATACCTGATTATGACGAATCTCTTGTAGAAAAAAGATTTTCTATAAGAGAATTATTTGGTATTAATGTAGGTAAGCAGAGATATCAAAAAAGTGGATATGATCTTATTCATTTATACAATTTTATAAAAAAATAATATTAGCATAAAACTGACTGATTTTGTATCAATAATTGTACCTGTCTTTAATGATAAAGATGGACTAGAAGATACTCTAGCGTCTTTAGTCTCTCAAAATTTCCCAATAAGTAAATTTGAAATTATTGTAGCTGATAATGGATCAACAGATAGCACATTGGATGTTGCCAAAAAATATAAAAAAAACTACCCTTTAATCGTCGATTATGTTGTTGAGAGTAAAATAAAAAGTTCATATGCAGCTCGCAATAAAGGTATAAAAATATCTAAAGGGTCTTTAATTAGTTTTGTAGATGCAGATATGACTGTTAAAGATGATTGGATTTCAAAAGTTGTAGGATCGTTTAATAATAATAATCTTTCTTACTTAGGATGTAAGGTGAATATTTATTCGAAGAAACATAGTTTTGCATCTCTTTATGACATTTTAAATGGATTTCCTGTTGAGATGAATATGCGTTTTGAACATTATGCACCGACTTGTTGTTTAACTGTAAAAAAAAGTTTGTTTAATGAAATAGGATTATTTGATGCCAGATTTCAAGGAGGAGGTGATGCTGAATTTGGCAAACGAGCTTGGAAGAGTGGAGCGATTATGAATTATGATGATAATATCATTATGAATCATCCTGCAAGAGACAATATTGGTAAATTGTTCAAAAAATCACTTCGAGTTGGAAAAAGTCGAGCTGAAACTTCAAGTGTTTTCCCAAATCTGTTTAGTCATAATCTAAAAAGATATATTTCAATTAAATCTTATTTACCTCATAAACCTTGGCAAATAAAAAAAAGATATAAATGTGGTTATTCATTTAAAAATATCACAGTGATTCGTTTAAGTATTTTTCCATCGATCTTACAATTAATTTCTGTTTTTCCTTATGTTATCGCAAAAATAAAATTTTTTATAAAATAATTATTTTGAAAAAATTATATGGATAATCAAAATATTATCGTTAGGCAAGCCACGATAAATGATAAAGATAAAATTTGGTCATTTTTAGAGTTGGCATACAAGAAATATTCATGTTATAAATTTCCTGATCGTTGGAATTGGCAATATTTAAATAATCCGAATTGGAAAGATAGTGATTTGCCTATATGGATAGCGATAAAAAATGGAGAAATTATTGGACAATCAAATGCTCTATTTTCAAAAATAAAATTCAAAGAAAAAATAATTAATGCAGGTTGGTCAACTGATACAGTGATTTTACCTGAATTTAGAGGATGTGGCATAGGTACGCGTTTACAAGACTGTAAAGTAAAAAACATTAAAAATTTAATGGCAATCAATACTGTAAATTATAACAGAAAGATTTATTCAAAATTAGGAGCCAAACCCGGCAATAGTGTTATAGTATTAAAAAAATATTTTTATATAAATAAATATATGATTTCTGAATCTCTAATGTACAGAACAAGAAAAAATAGAATTCTTAATAAATTAATTTTATTTTATATAAAATTTTTCTTTGTTCATGCGATTATTGCATTTGTTTTAAATAAAATAATTTATATACGGAATAGGTTTAAAAAAAAATTAATTAAAAATATAGATAAAGTAGATATAGTTGAGGTAGAAAAATTTGATAGTGAAATAGATCAGCTTTGGGAAAGAGTAAAAAATGATTATAGTATTTGCTCTATTAGAAAACACAAAGAATTAAATTGGAAATTTTTTTCTCAACCACACGTGAATTATCGTTTTTTTGTCGCAAAAAAAGGGAATAAAGTCTTAGGATATTCTATATTAAGAAAAAGTGTTCCACCTGAAAAGGAAAAACTAATTATAGCAGATTTATTTGGCTCTAAATATGATGGGTATATATTTAACGCTTTAATCCGACATGCAGTTGATCTGTTCAAAGATAAAGTCCGTTATATTGAGTGTGCAACATCTATTAATGTTATAAAACAAAATTTAATAAATAATGGATTTATTATTTCTAATACCGAAGTTCCAATGTTTTATTCAGGCGAGATAAATGATTGGGAAAAACTACTTGGAAAAAAAGATTCATGGTTTTTGTCAAAAAGCAGCTCTGATTGGGATCAATATCCATATGGTTGATAATTAAATTAAGATTTATAAGGAATTTATAAGTGACGAAAAAAATTATTTTGAGATCTTTAAGAAAAAGAATAATGAGTCTTATGCATACTAAAAGATCCTTAGAAAAAAAGATTATAAAAAAAAATGGTGTAATAGTTTTAATGTATCATTCTGTATCAGATCCAATCAAGGAATATCCATATTCAATTAACCACGATAATTTTGAAGCACAGATGAAGTTTATCAAAAAGAATTTTAATTGTTTAGATATTAAGAATATTGTTAATAGTCTAAATGCAGGCTCAGAAAATAATAATAACCCAAATGTATGTGTTACTTTTGACGATGGTTATAGGGACAATATTGATATTGCTTATCCAATATTAAAAAAATATAATATTCCATTTACTATTTTTTTAACAACTAGTTTTATTGATTCAACAAATAAAACTTTTCTTGACTGGGAAGATATAAAACGTCTATCGGATGACCCGTTAATTACTTTTGGAGCTCATTCGGTCTTGCATGCAAACTTTACTTCTCTTGATATAAATGATGTTAAAAATGAATTAATTAATTCAAAAAATAATATTGAGAAACAAATAAATAATACCGTTGATTATTGTGCCTATCCCTATGGTGGTTATAATGAAAAAATCAAGCAATTTGTTAAAAATCTATATAAAGGTGCATTATTAGATAGACAAACCAACAATGAATTTGATATATATTCAATTCCTCGTATTAGTATTGACAAGAATAATGAAGCTTACAAAAAATTCCTTTTGACTTTGACTTTATCAAAATTTTATTAACAATAAATTGACAATCAACTTTTATGTGTGGAATTTGGTTTAGTTCAGGTTTTGCTGATATTTCTAATCAGCAATTAGAAATAATTTCACATCGTGGGCCAGACAATTCCACAATGCTGAATCTTGGTAGCAATAATTTTATTGGTCATAATAGACTATCAATTATTGATCTTACAAATGATTCCAATCAACCAATGTTTTCTAAAGATAATAGTTTTGTAATGGCTTATAATGGTGAAATATATAATTATCTTGAACTAAAAAAAGAATTAGAAAAATTAGGCCATGTTTTCTTATCAAAAGGAGATACGGAAGTATTACTTAATTCTTTCTTGCAGTGGGGGCCAAAATGCTTAGAACGTTTGAATGGAATGTTTGCTTTTGTTATTTATGAAAAAAGTACAGGAAAAATTTTTGCAGCTAGAGATCGGTTTGGCATTAAACCATTATATTATTATTATTTAAAAGATAAGATAGTTTTTTGTTCTGAAATTAAACAGATTACTACTTTAAAAGATTTTAAAACGAAAACTAATGTTAATAGAGCAGTGGATTTCATTTCATGGAGAATATTCAACCATACAAATCAAACTATGTTTGAAAATGTTTTTCAATTAAAAGGTGGAGAATATATTTACCTAAATCTTAGCTCAATTAATAATAATTTATCCGATAAAGTTAAAACTTGGTATTCTCATAATAATCTTATAAATATTGAAGAAAATAAGTTTACTGATAATGAAAATATTCTTTCTTTTAAAGAAAAGTTGGAAGAATCAGTAAATTTAAGACTCCGTTCAGATGTTCCTATAGCAACTGCATTATCTGGTGGCATTGATTCATCTGCACTCACAAGTTTAGTAGAACAAATATCACCCAATAGTCAGACAACTTTTTCATCTAGAAGTAAAAATTCTTTACTAGATGAATATAGTTTTGCAATTGATGTCATAAATAAAAGTAAAATTGACAAGCATTATAATTTTTTTCTTGATGAGAAAAATATTTTTAGTGAAATAGAAAAAGTTGTTTGGCACAATGATGAGCCAATATCAAGTACCAGTATTGTCGCACAATCAAAATTATTTAATAATATTAATTCAAAAAATTTTAAAGTTGCAATTAATGGACAAGGTGCAGATGAAGTATTAGGTACCTATGGAGTAAATAAACCATTTTATAATGAGTTAAAAAATAAAAAATTATTTAAGAATTTAATTAAGGAAGTTTATTATAAAGGAGAACATAATAATCACTCACTTAAAATATTTAGTTTTTTCAAAATTTTATTATCAACATTTACACCTCGACTGTTTTCTGAAAAAAGTGTAGATATAATTAATAAAAATTATATTAATCATCGATTAAATCCACATAACTATTTAGCCAATAAAATGGGATTGGATATCAATAATAATCTTAAAGATTATAATATATTCCTTATTTATATATCTAGTCTACCAATGTTATTGCAATATGAAGATAGGACAAGTATGAGATATTCAATTGAATCTAGAGTTCCCTATCTTGATTATAATTTTGTTGAATTTGTAATGTCCATACCAAGCAGACTAAAAATTAATAATGGTGTAAACAAATATATTCTTAGAGAATCATTAAATACTATTATGCCCAAATCAATATACAATCGTATATCAAAGCTAGGTTATGCAACTAATCAGAAGTCTTGGGCAGAATCAGAGTTACTAGATATAATAAGGGAAAGACTCATTCATGCTTGCGCAACATACCCTTTTTTAAAAAATAGGGCGGATTATTTAATAAATAATATTCAACATCCAGATATTAATTCTATTTCTTGGCGAATTATAATTTTTGATATTTGGGCAAAAAAATATGGAGTTAATTGAAAAATAATAAGAATCCTCTAGTCTCAGTTATAATACCAACATACAATAGAGCCAAATTGATTTCAAAATCAATTAATAGTGTTTTAAATCAGACCTACAATAATTTTGAACTTATTATTATCGATGATGGATCTACTGATAATACTAAACAAATTATAAATTCCTTTAATGATAAGCGTATCGTTTATTTAAAACATAATCACAATAAACATGCTTCGGCTGCAAGAAATACAGGAATAGAAAAATCAAAAGGGGAATTTATTTCCTTTCTTGATGATGACGATCAGTGGTTACCAAAAAAATTAGAAAAACAAATATCATTAATTCAAAAACTTGCACCAAATGTAGGATTGATTTATTGCTGGATGGATTATTATAATAATGAAAAGTTAATCCATAAACATCGCCCTAAATTGAGAGGTAGTGTGTTTCCTATGGTTCTTGATCAGCAAAGAATAGGTGGTTGCCCAACATTATTGATTAGAAAAGAAATTTTAATTAATATAGGTGGTTTTGATATTACAATTAGAAGAGGGAATGATGGAGACTTAATTAGGAGAATCTGCATAAAGTATGATGTAGATTTTGTTCCACAAGTTCTAGTTAAAGTAAATGTTGGTCATGGTTATTCTAGTATAGGGAGCTCTAATAAAGAAAGTATAAAAAATGCGATTCACGGACAAAAAGTGAAATTTATAAAGTTTAGAAGTGAACTAGAATCTTTACCTAAACAAAAATCAAGAATTTATTCTTATATAGGTTATCATTATTCTGAATTAGGACAGAGAATTGATTCCAATAATTATTTTTTAAAAGCGTTAAAAACTTATCCCTTAAATTTTATATTATATAGATTATTTTTTCGAAGTTTGTTCAATTAAATTAATGACAAAAAAACCCAAGACTAGAACCCAAATTATACAAGAGGAAGAATATTCTTTTCCGTATCATTATATCCCAGAAATATCTGAGAAAGGATTTACTCAGGTAAAACACTGGTCTTGGGGATATCGATATCTTGGAGGGTTAAGGGTTGTAATTGATCAATTAAATAAGATTTCATTTAATTCATTACTAGATGTTGGCTGTGGTGACGGAAGGTTCTTACGAGAATTAAACCAACTTTATACTGGGAAAAAATTGGTAGGTTTAGATTATTCAACAAGAGCAATTAACCTTGCAAAAGCTTTTAATCCTCAATTGGATTATCGACGTATAAATATTTTAAAAGAAGAATTTGTAGAAAAATTTGATGTTGTAACTGCAATAGAAGTCTTGGAGCACATTCCTAAAAATGAATTAGATACCTTTATAGATAGAATTATTGCATCCCTAAAGCCGAATTCAACCTTTATTTTAACAGTACCTCACAATAATGTCCCCTTAGAAGATAAACATTTCCAGCACTTTACATCTGATTCTTTAAAAGATCTATTATCAAATAAATTTTCTCAGATATCATTTATTCCATTTGATCCAAAAAATATTTTTTTTGATAAATTATTTAGAATTACTGGCGGTAGCGGAAATTATTTTATAATAACTTATGAAAAATTATTAACATACTGTTTCAAGCTATATATAAATAAATATCTTTATAGCAATAAAGAATTCCTTTGCAAACGCATATGTGCTGTATGCATAACCTAAATATTCAAATAAAAAAGAAAGGTAGTAAGACAATATAGAGTGGTAAGCGTAGTACTGATGACATATAACAGACCTGAACTGTTAATTAAGGCCCTCGAAAGGGTCAAAGATCAAACGTTTCAACCTAAAGAAATTATATTAGTAGATGATTCAAGTTATCAAAAAGCTACAGATTTCATTAAAAAGCATTTATCAGATGATATTATATATATAAGGCACGAACGTAATATTGGTCTTCCAGCGGTATGAAATACAGGAATAAAAGAACATAGGGGAGAATTAATTGCTTTTATTGATGATGATGACCAGTGGCTCCCAAAAAAATAGAAAAACAAATATCAAATATCTATTCAATCATTACATTTTATTATTTGTATAGATGATTTAACTAGGTTTCTTAGTTATTAATTAAATCAAATGATAAGTGCAATTATAACTACTTGTAATAGATCAAATAAATTTGCTCGTGCCTTTGAAAGCATTTTAAATCAAACTTATAAACCTAAAGAAATCATAGTAGTTGATGATTGTAGTGATAATAAAATATCAAATTTTATAAAAGAATTATTACCCAGTAATGTTAATTACATTAAGCATAACAAAAATAGAGGTCTTGCTGCAGCAAGGAATACAGGTCTAAATCAAGCGAATGAAGAGCTAGTTGCATACTTAGATGATGATGATATTTGGTTACCAGGAAGACTAGAAGCTCAAATAAAATTATGGAACTCATTAGGGCCGGAAAGAAAGAATAATTTGGCATGTATTCAAGTTGGAGCGGAGATTATTGATTCAAAAAATAATTTATTAGATGTGTATTTGCCATTTAATGAAGGAAATTTAAAAGATAGTATAATTAATTATGGAACAGGTACAATTTCATCATGTTTTTTATTTATCAAAGAAAAAATAGTTAAAGTAGGTGGTTTTGATGAAAAATTGATTAGTGGAATTGATGATGATATTTGGATGAGTTTGGCAAAATTTGGTTATTCAAACATCATTATTACAAATCCATTTGTGCAAATCAATCGTGATCATAACATAGGAATGATGTCTAGTACAAATCGTAGAATTAAAGGGCTTAGCCAATATGTCCGAAAATGGTCACCTACTATTATTGAATGGTTAGGAGAAGAAAGTGGCAAAAAATACTTAAATAAATATTTCATTACCTCGGTTGGTATGCTAGCTAGTGAAAAAATAGCCGTTGGAGATTTTAGATCTTCGTATTTTGCCTTAAAGAGTATAATTAAATATATAGGTATCAATAATTATTTTAATTTACTCTTCACTTTGTATTTTATTATCAAGGTATTTTTTACTATTCGTTTCCCAAGAGTGACAAAAATAATAAAAACTTCTATTTTATACGAGGGGAAAAATAAAAAATAAGCTAAAAAATACTATTTTTATTTCAGGAATGCATCGATCTGGTACATCTTGGGTCTCCGAGGTACTGTCAACTGGAGGACGCTATATTGTAAAAGATGAAGAAATATTTTTACCAAACTATCCAAGCAAAGAAAAACCAATAAAAATATGGTATGAATATATAACTTCAAAAACAGAAGATAGGTACATGAATTACATTAAAGGTGTACTATCGAATAAATATAATTTCATAAATAACATATCGATTTCCTCAAGTAAAAATGAATATTTAAAGGCTTTTCAATTCAAAGCTGAATCAATAAAAAGGAGATTTCTTTACAATTCTAATCCCTTAATTATAGCTGAACCTTTAGGATTACTTTCAGCAGAATGGTTCGCAAAGACTTTTAATTGCAAAATGATAATTATGATTAGACACCCTGCGGCAATTATAAGCAGTATGAAAATAAATAGCATAAAATATAAATTTTCAAAAACGAGTTCTATATTAGCTCAAAATAATTCAATCAAGGACCACATGAGTTTTCTTAAAAAACAAAATTTTTTTATTCCAGAATCAAATGATATTATTGGCCAAGGAATTTTATTATGGAAAATATTATATAATTATGTGGCTAAAATTGAAAAAATTTATCCCAGTTGGTTATTTTTAAGGCATGAAGATTTAGCATTAAATCCAAACAAAGAATACAAAATTATATTCGATAAATTGAACTTGCCATTTACAAAAAGGACCAAAAACAAAATTAATTATTTATGTTCTGAACTTAATCAAAATTATTTATCACCAAATGAGAAAGATAAAAATAAGAGAAATAGCAAGTCGTTAGTCTATCGTTGGCATGAAATATTAACCAATAATGAAATTGATAGAATAAAAACCGAAGTTTCAGATATTTCCAATATTTGGTTCAAAGAAGATGATTGGTGTAGGCCTTAATTATATATCGTTGATTTAACTTTATGTTTAATAAACTGATTGTTTTATCAATTATTTTTTTCCCTTTGCATAATTTTGGGCTACATATTTATGGATCAAGATATGATATAACAAGTTTCATTATTCTTTTAATAACAGTTGCTTTAACAGTAAAAAATGATCAACTAAATAAAAAAACTATATTATTTTTGTTCCTTTTTCTGTTTAGTCAATTATTAATTTATTTTGTAAATGGTACCACACCATTTTATAGGACCTTTTCAGGTATGGTTTGGGTTGGTGGATTATTGCTATTGCTGTTATCAGCAAAAAGAATAACTTATAATCCAATTGTCATTTATAAAACCATAATGATGGTTATATTAATATCAGCAGTATTATTACTTTTTCAATATTTTATATTGGGAGATGCTCGACCTAAAGCAACATTTGATGAACCATCAAAAGCTGCTTTAGCTGTTTTTAGTGCAGCTGCAAGCATTGTTGGATTACTTTATTTTTTTAAGATACCATCGAAATATTCTATGGGACTTTTTGTTATTTTGATAATTTCTTTTCTTTCAGGCTTGATTACTTTTTCTATGCACATAGTAACATTTATTTTAATGATTATTATTATATTATTTTTAAAACCACCATTGACATTTACAAAAATTCGTTCAAGGCAGTTATTACTATTTTCCTTTATATCTATTCTTTTTTTATATGGCTTAATAAGTCTTTCTGAAATGCCATATTTTCTGTCAAAAATTGATATATTTAATGTACTTAATAACAATTTATCTGTTCTGTCTTGGCGTACTGGTTTTGATCAAATGGTGGCATCAATTAATCAATCCTATTTATTAGGGAAAGGATTAGGATCTACCGGATTTATTGATTTCGAATCTAATAGCCTAGACAAATTACTTTACTTAACTCCAATGGGTTTAAACCTAAACGATGCATATTCATTATCATTTAGGTTGATAATAGAAATTGGACTTTTACTATTTATTGTGATCGTTTATTACTTCATTAAAAAATTACTTATTTTTAAAAAATATTTATCAAATAAAATTTATGAGGTACAATTACCAAATTCAATTCCTATCACATTTATTTTTCTTTTTTCTACTTCAATAATTATCGGCAGTTTAATTAAAGAACCGCTTTATCCTGCTTCTTCATTATATCTTGGTACAATGCTTTTCGTTTCCATAAAAATTAATCCTTAGTAAATGATAGATAAAAATCCACTTGTTAGCGTTATTACAACCTGCTATAATTGTGAAAAAACGATTGAACGGACAATAAATAGTGTATTAAATCAAACGTATAAGAATATTGAGTATATAATTATTGATGCTGATTCAACTGATAATACAAAAAATATTATTAATAGCTATAAACAGAATTTTTCTTACTACATTAGTGAAAAAGATCAAGGGATATCAGATGGATGGAATAAAGGAATTAAAGCATGTAAAGGGGAATATATACAAATAGTCAATGCGGATGATTATATCCCAACAAATAAAATTACTGAATCTGTTCATTGTTTTGAAAAAAATCCAAATGTTTCATATGTATTTGGTGACTTAATAATAGTTAATGATAAGTCAGAACCTTTGTATAAGATTAAAGGTGATGCAAATTATTCAAAAGAGGTAGAATATTGGACTCCAAGAATAAACCACCCTACATTGATGGTAAAAAATATTGTTTATGATAAATATGGTCTTTTTAGTGAAAAATATAAAATAGCTATGGATTACGAATGGTTATTAAGAGTGCATAAAAAAGGAGGAAATGGTTGTTATTCAGAAAAAATTATTACTTTTATGCAAGAAGGTGGAAAATCAGATAATTTAATTAGTTCTATAATTGAAGAATACTATATTGCTGTAAAATATGGACAACCAAGAATAAAAATAATGAATATTCAAATTTTTCGATTTATTAAAACTTCTGTAAGAAAGTTAATTGAAAATTTTCTTTATTTTGGACATATAAAATTATTTCGAAGTGGAATAGTAAAAATAAACAGTAAGAAAATTTGAATATTTGTAGCATAGAGGAAGAAGGTCGATATGGAGGCCCTCAAAGACGGACTATTGAAGTTGCAAAAAAATGTGGCCTAGAAACTGATGTTTTATATCCAATAAAAGAATTTAGATTACCAATAGAAATTCAAAACAGAATTATTTTATGCTCTTTATTTTTGTTAGGAGCTTTTTTTGTACATAGGAGTGCAGCGCTTTATATATTTTTAGGAATAGCTCTAAATGTTTTATTCTGGCATTCTTTTATTTATAATAAAAAATCTTGTTAAATGGCTAATAATAATTTAAATCTTGGTATTGATGCTTCTAATATTCGTTCCGGAGGTGGGGTAACCCACCTTGTGGAAATATTAAGAGCGGCAAAACCTAGTAATTACGGAATATCACGCGTTATTATTTGGGGTGGTTCTAAAACCCTTGAAGCCCTTAAAGATAGACCATGGTTACAAAAAATTAAATCACCCGATCTTGATAAAAGTTTGTTAAAAAGAATATTCTGGCAGCGATTTCAATTCACAAATGCTGCACAGGCTTATGATTGTGATTTGCTGTTTGTACCAGGCGGTTTATTCACAGGATCATTTCGTCCGTATGTTTCAATGTTTCAAAATATGCAAATCTTCGAAACTTCTGAACTTAACCGTGAAGGTTTATCATTAGAGTGGTTTCGCTTACGTTTACTTCAGAGAAGTCAGTTACGCACATTCATCGGCTCCTCAGGTCTGATATGTTTATCTGAATATTCATTAAAATACATTATGGAATATTATCCAAAAATAAATGATTTAAATGTTCGTAATATTGCACATGGAATTAATGAAATTCCTCAAAATCAGTATCAAGCGGAAATTGATGATAGTTCTAAAGTCCTACGTATATTATACGTTTCAACAGTAAAAAAATATAAACACCAGTGGAATTTAATTGATGCTGTAGGAATACTACGAAAAGAAGGTTACAATTTGTTTCTTGAGCTTATAGGATCTGGAGATTCAAAAGCTTTGCGCAAAATGCACCAAGCCATTGACAGGAATAAAATATATGGAGATTATGTTAATTACCATGGCGAACTTAATCATAAAGCAACGCTCAATTTTTACAATAAAGTGGATATATTTGTTTTTCCTTCTAGTTGTGAAACATTTGGTATAAGCTTGCTTGAAGCTATGAACTCTGGGCTCCCTATTGCTTGTTCTGATCGAGGTCCTATGTCAGAAATTTTAAAAGATTCTGGACGCTATTTTAACCCACTATCTGTAAAATCTATAACTAATTGCTTACGCTATTTGATTGACAGACCAGAGTTAAGAAAAAAACTTGGCGTTAAATCTAGAAAATATGCCAATCATTATAGTTGGGAAAAATGTGCTGCGGAAACTTTTTCATTCATTCAAAAATCTTATAAAAAATATATCTCATGAATGAAATACGGTTATGTATTACCGGCGGTTCAGGTTTCATAGGAACCAATGTTATGGAATGGGCGATAAACAATAAACAAAATGTAATTAATATCGATATAAAACCGCCAATTTTACTTCATCATCAAGAATATTGGAAATATGTAGATTTAAGAGATTATGATTCTTTATTGTCAACTATGAAAGAACTAGAGCCAACACATATTCTTCATCTGGCAGCAGATTTAGGAATGGACCACAAAAACCTCGATAATCTACAATGTAACATTAAAGGTGTTGAGAATCTAATTGAATCAATTAATAATATTAATTCAGTTCAAAGAACAATCTTCACTTCAAGTCTATTGGTTTGTAAAAATGGCTATATTCCAAAAAATGGAACAGATTACTGTCCACCCAATTTTTATGGTGAAAGCAAAGTTATAGGCGAAAAAATAATACGGGAAAACGAGTTAAATTCTGAATGGGTAATTATTCGTCCCACTTCAATTTGGGGTCCATGGTTTGATTATTCGTACAAAACATTTTTTAAAATAATTGACAAAAATAAATATATGCATCTTGGGGAGAATGAATTTCAAAAACCTGCATGTTATGTGGGAAACGCCGTTTATATGATGATGAAAATATTATTAGACGAAACTAAGATTAGTGATAAAGGAACCTATTATTTAGCAGATTACCCATGGTATTCTACAAAGAAATGGGCTATGACAATCCAAAAAACCTTATCCTCCAAAAGAATTAGAACGGCACCAATGTGGTTATTAAGAATAATAGCATTTATTGGTGATATAGTAGAATGGGTGTTAAAAGTTGATCCTCCATTAACAACATTCAGGCTTAATAATATGTTAACAGGTGGTGAATATCCAATTAATAACACAAAAGAAATTTGTAGTGATCTTCCATATAATATTGAACAAGCAGTATTCACCACTGCAAAATGGATGTATGAAAACAATTTAATAAAACATAAACCCATAGGAATAAATAGTGAACAGTAAAATAAAAATTCTTGTTACGGGTGGCGCTGGTAACATTGGCACTAACCTATGTAATGAATTACGCTATAGAGGGCATCATGTGATAGCCGCAGATCTTTATAACACAGAAAGAGATGACTATATTAGATGTGATGTCCGCAATTACAGGCAGTTACAACATGTTTTTGATGAGCTTGGCCCATTCGATTTTGTTTACCACTTGGCAGCAGAATATGGTCGTTGGAATGGCGAAGCTTTTTATGAAAACCTCTGGCAGACCAATAATGTGGGAACAAAGCACATCCTCAGATTGCAGGAAAAGCTTGGGTTCAAGATGATTTTTTTCTCATCTTGTGAGGTTTATGGGGATTATTCAGGATTTATGACAGAAGATGTTATGGTAAATAATAAAATTAGTGATACATATCAAATGAATGATTATGCTATTACAAAGTGGGCTGGGGAGCTAATGTGTATGAACTCCACTGCAATGTTTGGTACAAAAATTGTTCGAGTGCGTCCTCTCAACTGTTATGGCCCACATGAGCATTTTACGCCATATAGAGGGTTTATACCGAAATTCATATACCATGCGCTATATGATAAACCCTATACCGTTTATAAAGGGCATAAAAGAATTATCGATTATGTTGAAGATTCCTGTAATACCTTTGCAAATATAGTAGACAATTTTATCCCCAGTGAAGTATATAACGTTGGTGGTCGTGTTGAATGGGAAAAAGATATTAAGGAATATTCGGACATCGTTTTAAGGGTAATAGGAAAGGACGATTCTTTGGTGGAATACAAGGAAGCTGAAGCCTTTACGACTATTGTTAAGACCGTAGATTTTTCTAAGGCTATAAAAGACTTAGATCATAATCCAGTCATTGGGCCGGAAGAAGGAATCAGGCGAACAGCCGAATGGATGAAAGATTTATATAAACTTTAATAATCATTAAAAATAAAATACCATTGAGGAAAAATAAATGAATAATTATGATTATAGGATCAACTTAGTTGATGACTACTTAAAAAAACTTAATTTATCAAATGAAATTAAAGAATTTTATTATGGTAGGAATATACTTGTAACGGGTGGAGCCGGTGCAATTGGCAGTAATCTAGTAACCGCACTCTCCAAGTTAGTTGGAGATGATGGGATGATAATTGTTTTGGATAATCTGAGCGCAATCAAAGGAGATGAGCCCATAGATTTACCGCCTTTGCCTAACATGATGTTTGTTAATGGTGATGTTCGGAATGATATTGATTTAAAACGTGTTTTCAGAGAAAAACCAACGATTGTTTATCATTTAGCCGCTTTTTTTGCAAATCAAAATTCTGTGGATTATCCTGAGACGTCAGCGGATGTGGATATTCACGGTATGATAAAATTATTGGATTTAGCTCAATTTACGGATGTGGATAAGTTCGTCTATGCATCAAGTGGTTGCGCTATTTATGGGTCATATGGTAAAATGCCACTTAAAGAAGATTTTATCTCAATGCATCTCACTACACCATACCAAATAAATAAAATGGCAGGTGAAATGTATTCTAATTTTTATTTTCATCATTATGGTTTGAAAACAGTTAACTGTCGTTTTTTTAATTCCTTTGGCCCAGGTGAGGTTCCCGGCCAGTACCGTAACGTAATACCAAATTTTGTTTATTGGTCTATGCAGGAAAAATCGCTGCCTCTTACCGGTACCGGTGATGAAACACGGGATTTCACCTATGTTCTTGATTTGGTGCAAGGCCTTATTAAAGCAGGTTACTATGAAGATGCTATCGGTCAAGCTTTCAATCTTGCTTCAGGCAAAGAAACAAAAATAAAGGATATGATTTCTATGGTGAATAATGCTACAGGTAATGCCACTCCCATTACAAAGTTTCCACCAAGGAAATGGGATACTAAAAAACGATTGCTCGCATCAATAGATTTAGCTGGTAAACTCATAGATTATAAACCCATAATTAGTTTTGATGAGGGCTTGAAATCAAATTTTGATTGGTTTAATAATAATTGGGATAAGATTGAACAAGCTGCAGACTTCCCTGTTGGAATGAGTAGTGCTGTTCGAAAAAAATGATTTATTGATGAAGGTTTTTTATTTGTTATTGTGAATTTTAGTCCTGTTTGTCAAAATGTAAGGTAAGCAAAGTCCTTTTCGGTAAAAATCGAGTCAAATAATATTATGAAAAAAGTTCTTTTTGTTTTTGGAACACGTCCTGAAGCAATAAAAATGGCTCCGGTCATAAATGCTTTTAAAGGAGATGAGCACAATTTTGAATCAGTTGTTGCTGTTACAGCACAGCATCGAGAAATGCTAGATCAAGTACTATCACTTTTTGAAATAGTGCCCGATTATGACTTGGATTTAATGGCGCCAAACCAAACGCTGGAAAGTTTAACGAGCAAAGTATTAATTGGAATCTCTGATTTGCTAGTTGAGATCAAGCCCGATGTTGTTTTTGTACAAGGTGATACCACCACTACCTTCGCTTCTACACTGGCAGCCTTTTATAAAATGATTCCGGTTGCGCATATTGAAGCAGGATTAAGGACAAATAATATCTATTCCCCATTTCCTGAAGAAATTAATAGGCGGATGACTACATCTATGGCTTCGTATCATTTTCCACCAACCAAACAATCTCAGCAAAACCTATTAAATGAAGCTGTAGATAAAGACACAATAAAAATAGTTGGGAATACAGTTATTGATGCTTTATTAACTGTCTCAAATAAAATTGATAAAGCAACAGATAAATATAATAATTACTTTTCTGAATCCTATAATATTCATTTTAATCATAAAAAAACTATTTTAGTAACTGGACATAGAAGGGAAAGCTTTGGTGGTGGTTTTGAAAATATTTGTGAAGCGATAAAACAAATCGCTGAACAAAATGATGTACAAGTAATTTATCCGGTTCACCTAAATCCCAATGTTCAAGAACCAGTGAGCAGAATATTGAATAAGATAGAAAATATACATTTAATTCCACCGCAAGATTATGTGCCATTTATTTACTTAATGAAAAAAGCACATATTATTTTGACTGATTCTGGCGGAGTGCAGGAGGAGGCACCTTCTTTGGGAAAGCCAGTATTAGTTATGAGAGATACAACTGAAAGGCCTGAAGGTATTGATGCTGGTACAGCCAAATTAGTAGGGAAAAATACATCTGAAATTAAATCGTCAGTTCAATTGCTCTTAGATAATAATGCAGAATATGATAAAATGGCCAAAGCTGTAAATCCTTATGGCATTGGTGAATCAGCAACTATTATTTATAATTATTTATTTGAACAATTTTATAAATGAATATTTTAATTGTTACTCAATATTTCTATCCTGAGAATTTTAGAGTTAATGATCTTGCAACTGAGTTTAAAAATAGAGGACATGAAATAACTGTATTAACGGGGATACCAAATTACCCTGCCGGAAAGTATTATAATGGATATGGAGTAGTAAAAAATAATCGGGAGACCTATAAAGGAATAAAAATATTTCGTTCCCCATTAATTCCGCGGGGTTCGGGGTCTTCCGTTAGGCTAGCATTGAACTATATATCATTTATAATTGGAAGCATATTTACTTCACTGTTTTTATTACGAAAAAAGTTTGATATTATTTTTGTATTTGAACCTTCCCCAATTACAGTATGTCTCCCCGCTATTTTCATTAAAAAAATAAAAAGAATACCAATTTGTTTTTGGGTGCTGGATCTATGGCCTGAAAGTGTTGTTTCGGCGGGAAACCTAAAAACGGGATTAATCCCAAAAATTCTAAATCCTTTAGTCAAATTTATTTATAAACACTCTGATAAAATATTGGTATCATCTAGGGGATTCATTAATTCTATTGAAGAAAAAGGCATCAATAAAAATAAGGTCAACTTTTTTCCGCAGTGGGCTGAACCAATATTTAAACCGCTTAAACCTGAGCGAATCCTTTTAACTTCGATATCGACAAACGATTTTATAGTTATGTTTGCAGGAAATATTGGTGAGGCGCAGGATTTTCCATCAATATTGGAAGCCGCAAAATTACTTCGTGAATATTCCAATATACATTGGGTGATTTTAGGAGGTGGTAGGAAAGAAAAATGGGTTCGCGAAAGAGTAGATGAATTCAATTTGGGTAGTAATTTTCATTTATTGGGTAGTTATCCCCTTGAAAAAATGCCGGAATTTTATTCGCATGCTGATTGCATGTTATTTTCATTGAAAAAAGAATATATTTTTTCAATTACAATACCCGCTAAAGTTCAAACATATTTAGCATGTGCAAAGCCTGTTGTGGCAATGATAGACGGTGAGGCAGCAAAAATAATTGATGATTCAAAAGCCGGAATATCATGCCCCTCTGAAAGCCCAGAGATACTATCAAAAAATATTAAGCATTTAAGTTTGATGAAAAAAAACGATTTAAATAAACT
>Ga0315339_1000415_pt1 | contig 55223 bp, 38 predicted proteins | sample ASW17metaG_FD_204514 | JGI IMG/M metagenome (GOLD analysis project Ga0315339, IMG submission 204514) | Ammonia-oxidizing marine archaeal communities from Pacific Ocean, United States - ASW #17 | ecosystem: Environmental > Aquatic > Marine > Oceanic | place: USA: California | collected 2016-12-05 | reverse complement strand
TAGATCCGAGCCGGGATTGGCCGGGGGATTTGGTGAAGGCAGACGGCTCGCTTCGAACTCCTATTTGGAACAAAGACAAGCTGATTACTCGGGATCAGTATGATGTGGTGTTGGATACTTCGATGCGGCCCAAGTACGGCACCATTACCATGGCTTGTGCCAAAGAAGGCACCGAATTTTATAATCGTCTGGCTGCTCACCCGATGGCTTTCGAAGAGGCAGGCAAGGAGATGATGCGAAGGCATTTTCCTGTGGACGAGTACTCCATTTATATTCATGGGCATTCTACTGGAGGACCGTATTCATTCATGTTTACCCAGCGGGTAGAAAACATTGCCGGCGTAGTCGGCATGGAGAGTTCTCCCTATGGTTCCATTTATCGACTCCAGTCCAAGCGTTCAGGGAATCCTTATGGGAAAACTCCTGGAGAGGTGCCCTTTAGTTGCATGTCTCTGTTTGACTGGCGATTGACGGCCATGTACTTGGGAGATGAAGCACTGATGCAGGAAGGCCCCGAGGCCTTAATGCGCCTACCCATGTTGATGGAAGAGGTCCACGAGACCTATGAAAGGACAAAGCGTTATCCGAAATTCAAGACAGAAGGTCCGGTTCATTTTGGAGGGATTCGAGAGCTAGGTCGGGCTGCCAGGGCAGCAGCCAAGCGATTGGATATGGGACCAGAGAGAACAAAGGAGTTAGTTGATCACTACGTTGGCTATGCTCGAGAGATAAGAGGCCCGGATGTGAAACCAGTTCCTCCTGTTATTTTAGGAATGACCAGTGCTAGCACTTCACATACCTTCGAAAACTACAGGGCAGTAACATTGCCTACCTTTGCTCAAATGGATCCTCCTCCTAAAGTGTCTCTAGTGCCTTTTGAAGCAGGCGTGCATGGTTATTCGAAGGCGCAAAAGGATTTACCCATGGGAGTATTTCCAGCTACGGCCAAGCTGTGGTATGACGCGATTGTGAATGGATACTATATAGACAACACCCCCCTCTTTTGATCTGCAGGGGGGCTTTGTTCTTGTTGGTGATTCTCTAAAAGTTAACTACTCCGTGTTGACTCGACGGACTGGAATCTGTCCCTGCTTACGGTAAAATTCTAGATACTGTTCTGGTTTGTAGTAACGCACTCGACTTTGACCATACAGGGGTTCTAACTGTTCCGATCTTCGGTAAATCAATCGAGGATCATCCAATTTAAAAGGCATGGCAGCTATGAATTCTTCATAAGAAACCATTTTGGCTTTTGGAGGACCTAGATATCCGTCATCTTGCAGGACCGGAATCCAATCTTCAGAGAGTAATGCATCAGGATCTCCATAGGTGGCTGCCAAAGCCCTTACTTCTGGATCATCCAAAGCGGTCAAATGGCCTTTATCGACTACTGTTACGCTTCTGCCATCCCGAGTGTGAACAATATAGCTAATAAAAAACAATGCATGAATGTGGTGGTGATTGACCGGCATAGTCATCATTTTAGCCCACCAATCTGCAGCTAAAGTTCCGTATCCGGCGTGGAAAACTCCACTGCGGTCGCGACCCATCACCCAGTCAATTTTCTTAGAGGAGTCCCGATTTGGTATGCCTTTGAGTTCTTCCACATCCATAGGACCAAGCATTTTAGGATTGGTTCCCAAGGCAAATTCTACAAACCAGCCGGTGCCCGGTCGAGGATATCCAGGATATTGGATATCTTTGGTGAGTTCTACGGTTTCCCGCCACATATCTCCGTAATCGCCGCCACCTTCAACACGGACGGCCTCTCCCTTCTCATGGTGAATGGTGAGTTTGGGGATCTGGTTCCACTGACCGATAGTGCCGGCTATTATGCCTTCAAAGTCGCTTTGCTCAATAGCAGAATAACCAGCAGGCACTCCTGAGACATGACCCGCGAAATAGGCGAACTCAGAACGTCCTGGACGATTTGTTCCAAAGGTGCTTTGATAACCTGGGTTACGAATGGTGTCATGAGTGCCTTCGATAACTTCCCACCATTCTGGAAACCACGTAAAGGAGCCTTTAGAGCCTTGCAAACCCGTTATTTCCACCCGTTCAGCATTGCGTAGAATTGCCCATACTTTTCCGTCTAGCATATCCATGATTTCGCCTGGATACACTGTTCCTACGCTGGCCAGAGCTTCTGGAGTGGCCCAATCATCTATGCCAAACAGGCCTGGCATGCGCGATCCGGAACCAATGATTACGTCGTAGTATTGGGCTTCTTCCTTGTCTAGAGCTAGTCCTCCGCGTGGCTTTCTGATACTTACACCTTCTGGTTTGGTGTTAAGATCTAGTTTAAGCCGTTCCCGAATTAGGGGGGCTACTTCTCGGCCCAGCACTGCATCATCTCTGTTTCTTGGTTTACCACGCACCATTACGTCCACCTCTGCACCTAGTTCTTTTAGGGCTTGGGCAAAGGCTTCTCGCACTAGAGGGTGAGTGGCTGAATTGGTATCTAGCAGGACCCGTTCGCCTCCTCTAATACTCCAGCCATGACGTTGACCAATATAATCTCTTTGCAAAATGATTTTAGCAAAGGGTACAAGTTGTTCTACTGAGGTTATCCGAGGAACCAGTGGTGATCGAGGAGTAGGTACCTCGGCTGCTGTTACCTGCTTCAAAGATGCACTGGCAAACAGAAAAAAACTAAGTAGAGGAAAAAGGAAAGAACTCATTTTTTTTTGACACATAAAGCCTCCTACCACTGAAGGGTATACTTCGAAATCGTATTCCTAGTTAGTGGAATACGCAAATCATTAAGACCATTATTTCGCCAGAGGGTCAGGTCTTAACTGGAAGTGGACAACTTTGCTTTGGGTTCCTTTGCCTCCTTCGGAGTGAAAGGGAGCTCGCGTGGCATAAGTTGACCATAACCCTCTTCCTTTCCAGCCGATCTCGGGATCGTCAATTCGACCGTCCAGTCCCTTAGCATAAAATCCTAGTGGATAGGGTACCCGAAGGATAATCATCTGCTCATCCACTAGAGCCAGTAATGAATCGGATCCGTTTCCAGTGGCAATTGGAATATCTTCTCCTAGGCCGAAAGTATTGAATCGGTCTATCCAGTTGTAGTAATGAGAATCGGCACTGCCCGAAGCAGTAATTCCCTGGAAGTGTGGTCCTGGTGTTGGGTAAAGTGTCCAGCCTTCAGGACAATGCTGACCTGTAGCAGTGGGCCCGTTTAGCGGTCCAACGCATTTGTTTCTATCGAAACTGGCATGATGGCCACTGGCCAGGGGCACCCAGACTACACCTTTGCTGTCGATGTCCATGCCGCGCGGAGAATAGCCTTGAATTTGGGCTTTTGGATTATTCCAGGGCGGTTCATAGACTTCTCCTAGGGCGGTTGAGGGAGGATTGGATCCCAGGTCTATTCGAATGAGTTTACCAGGGAAACCCAAGGCAGTTCCCCAGACGGATCCATCAACCGGATTTGACATAACACCGTAGTAGCCAGCGTCAAGTCGCTTGTCTTTGGTAGGGTCCAAAGGTTGTCCAGGTTCTGTCCAAGCATCTTGCTGGCCATTGCCATTGATGTCTAGGACCAGAGGTGTCCAGCCTTGTGATTTCTCTGCATCACCTGTTTCATCAAACATCTTAGTGTCTAGCCACCCCACAACCGTTCGTCCACCACTAGTCCAGATTGTATGGTTATCATCTTCGGCAAAAAATAGATGGTGGGTTCGAAAACAGGTATCGATAAGTGTCATTTCCTGAGTATCAGGATCGTACATTGCCAGATGGCGATCGGCTTCTTCCAAGGGGAAAAGCTGGGCTGAGGGATGATTGGAGCCCTCTTTGCAAAAATCGGGATTGGCGGGAGCTCGGACCCTGGAGGTTATCCAGACACGTCCCTTCTGGTCCATCATGGGATTGTGCACGGTGGCTCGACTATCCCAAATTGGTTCATCCCCCCAATATGGAGAAGGTTGGAAGACTTTTTGTGGTGCTGCGAAGGGAGTATCAGGGTCACGTACGGGAACTTTAATTTTGCTAGCTGTGTGGGTAGATGGGTCGAGAACACTGAGATAGTCCTTGCTGGCTTCCAGAGCACCGTAAATAGGTCCGTAGGCGTTGACGGTTGGGTTTCGTTTGTCAGTGGCAATTTCATCATGGAGATAGGCTTTAGGCCCTGCCCAATCCCATAGGGTGACAACCACGTTTCGCTCTATGCCTTGAGGGCGAGGAGGTGTGTCCTTCGGCAACTCTCCGGCAGCAATTCGATCGGTCCAATTGGCATACATCCCCATTAAGCGTTCACGACCAAGGCCTAGCACCTTTTCAGTCATATTAGCTCCGGATTGACCGGATTGTATCCGCCGTTCCCAGGCTGCTACTGTGGATTCCATATTAGCTAAGCTTTCAGGTAATTCCCGGGTTGCCTTATTGCCCATCTGATGGCAAGTTAAGCAGTTGTCTGTCTTAATGAGTCTCATCCATTGTTCTTGACTCTTTATTTTTTTTGAAATTCCGTTTCCTGAAGGTCCTGTGCCGGGAAACTCTTTTTTGTCAGGAATATGAAGCATGGAATACCAGTAGTTGGATGGGTAGTATTGGGCTGCCTCTTGACGACTCGGTGCTTGTACTGCGGTTAGATCAAGATTTTTGCCTGGAGTAGTTTGAACTTTGGGAGAGTCTACTAGTCCGTAGCCACGCACCCATATGTTATAGGTGGCTTGTGGAAGATCGGGCATCAGGTAGCGGCCCTCATCATCAGTTACTACGATGCGGGCAAACTTGGTTGGCAGGTCGGTAGTTTCTGCAATTACCCAGACGCCAGCTTCCGGTCCCTTATCACTCGTGACTATGCCACCTAGGTCATCGTCATCCAAAGCAATACCGCAAGAGCCGATTAGAACAGTTGCTATCATCCCCAGAATCAAGATCTTTGCTTTATACATGTATTTGTCTCCCAATTTTTGGCCGATCTGCCAGTTTTGAGTATTTGCAATATGGTAACTTGTGCCTAGTGAATCTGCCAAACAAATTCTATCTTTACAATAAATTTGAGTCCCCGAAAATTAGTTATGGGTAAACAGCGATCCATAGTGCCGCTCGGGGGGAACTCCAATCATTTTTAAGGCGGCCCAAATGGTGGCTTGATTGGCAGCAATGACTGGTTTCCCCAGATCTTGTTCTAGGGGTTCGATAATTTCTAGTGTACGCCAAATATTTGCAGACAACAAAATTGTATCGGCTCTAGAATGATCGGCCTTTTTCCCAATTTGATAGGCTGTTGTAGGGGACATGTTCGTGATGGCAAAAGGGTTGTCTCCCTGTGCTGTTGCGTGATTGACTACCTCAAATCCCACTTCAGGATGTTGAAGGTGATTCTTTACAATTTGTGTTAAAAAAGGCTTTGGGAAGGGGTCTGCTAGGCCGATTCTTTGGGCACCTACAGCTTTGAGCGCCTGCACAACAGCAGAGCCAGCAGTTAGTGCAGGACATCCTGCTTGCTTGGCCATGGTTTTTGTCAGACTATCATTGAATTGTATGCTGGCCATGCTGGCTGCATTGTGGGTAAATACAATAACATTTGGTTTCAGTCCTGCTAGATTAGCGGCAAGCTTTTCTGTGTTTTTTTCAACTTGGTCCATAACCTCCGGGTCAGTGTAGATTGCAACCGGTTCAATATTATCTCGTGATTGTTTTGCAGTATGAGTGTCTGCCCGTGCTGCGTACACCGAAACGCCTGTTGGAACCATTTTAGAAAATTCTGGTTCACAGACTGCATTGCGTTTGCCAACAATAATCGCAATCCGACCTCTCCATCCGTACATGTTTATTTCCTCCCGGTAGCCTTTTTAATATATTTCGCTCGAAACTCCTTGATTTTTATAGATAAATTTTTCAATTTATCCAACACATGCAGGAGGTCCGGTTGCTTTGTAATAAAAGTTGGTTTGATGCCAACGATGGTTTTATATTCTGCTAAAAAAACAGGATCATTATGTAAGGCTCGGAATGCCTCCTGAAGAGCCTGAACTGCTTGTTGTGGAACTTCGGGAGGGAATAGGAGCATCCGATAAGTTCGGGAGGCCTGAAAGATGTCCCATAGTGGCCCTGATGGATTTTTCCCAGTTAATTTTTTGACAAACTGATGGGAATTATATGCGGGAGCCAATTGGTTAAGTTGTACGGGGCTGTCATACCAGATTGGCACTGCTTGGCCCGTGTCTACCACCACCGGTTTGACCCGGTTTAGAAAAAAAGCTGTGCTTCCATCTACATAATCAATTTCTTTGCGCATAAACGCTGCTAAAAGGTCGGCGGATCCTGGGTAACCTGTTGCATATCTATATTGAGCTCCAACCAAATCCAAAATTGTTCGGAACTTGAGATCTTTGGTGTGATTAGTTCGAAATCCTCCCGTTACCCATCCTTTAGCTTTTAAAATATCTTCTGGTTTTTTGATCTGGATATTGGGAGGGATATTTTTTCTGACTGTACCAACTGACACGACTGGAATAAAGACTGCCGGGATAATGCGTGCCATGTTAGCGCGCAGCCCGGTTGTTTGTGGATTGCCTGCGTACCACTCTTGGTACATGGCGACTGCAGCTTGAAATAGAACCACGGTTCCATCTCTTTGGCCTCTTTCGTAGAGCCAGTTAATAGCCAATATACCTCCGGCTCCAGCGCGATTTTGTACTACTATGATGGGGTTTCCTGCTAGATATTTGGGTAAATAGCGAGCATATAAACGACATTCGATATCGGAGGCACCACCGGCCGAGACAGCTACCATGAGGGTAAGTGTTTTGTTCTGGTAAAAGGGTTGCGCAACTTGGGCAAGTGTGAGTCCAGATGTGAATATTCCTACTACTATGAGTGCGCTGCAATAGGTAGAGGCTTTCTGTAAAGAAATCATGATTCAGATTTTACGATTATATATCCACTTCTTCTGATCAGAAACCTGGGAAGAATAAATGGATTATTCTTTATCTGTTGATAGCTGTCGTTTTAATATGTTTCTTTCCATTCAATATTTGCGGATAGCTGGGAATAATTCCCAGCATTAATAGGTTTGGGTGGTGATTGTTGTGAGGTGTTAGTGAAGCGCAATTTGACAGTTATTCTCATTCTTCTTTTTGTGGCCTCCATGTTGACCTATCCCAGTTATGAAGATTGGGTAGCAGGTTGGCCTCTCAATTTTATTTTGGGGGGGATAATTTGCGTAGTCTATGTTTTTTTCTATGCTTTCTTCATTCGTTACAAATTGGATGAAGAGGAATAATTAGATATGTCAGTAGAAGTTCTTGCAACTTATGTTTTCTTTGTCTATTTGGGGACAACTCTGTTTTTGGGATGGTTGGGTCGGCGCAATATGCAGGGCGCTACTACTCAAGAATTTTACACTGCTGGAAAGAGTGTTGGTCCCTGGTTGGGTATGGCTACTTATGGTGCCAGCAACTGGAGTGCTTTTACCTTTCTGGGTTCGGTGGGAATCTATTATAGCCACGGTTTGGGTTACGCTGCCTTGCCGATTGGAGAGATGTTTTTTTTAGGCATTCTATTTCCAACTCTTGGCTACAAAATATGGAAATTCTCACGTAGTCCTGAAGTGTTTACATTAACTGATATTGTCGCTAGGCGCTACGAGGAAGACCATTGGGTGCGGGCAATGTACGCTTTGACGAACGTTGTATTCATGTTTTTTTTAATGGGAGTTCAGATAGTAGGAATTGCCTATGTTGTGGAGAAGGTGACCGGTGGAATCATTTCCTACAGAGGTGCGGTCTTTGTTGTAGTGTTTATTTTGATCATTTATCAGACTCTAGGAGGGATGCGAGGGGTAGCTTATACTGATGCGCTCCAGCTAGTGTTTCTAACTCTTACATTAGTTTGTGTTTTAGCAGCTATTTTGATTCATTTTGATTTGACAGAGGTTTTTCGGCGGGTTGCAGCGGGACCAAAGGCCGCCATTCTTGCAGCTCCTGGACCTGAGGGTATTTGGAGTCGTACTTACTGGACTACTTCTTTTGTAGCCTTTGGTTTTGGTTGGTTTTTATGGCCTCACCTGTGGGCTCGAATTATCTCTTCTCGAGATAAGAGAAGTTTGTGGACTATTCCTTTAGGGACCATTATAGGCAAGACACTTTTCCTAGTTATCATTACTCCTCTAGTGGCTTTTGTGGCAGCTGATTTGTGGCCTACTGCGGAATTGTTGGGTGATTACAGCCCTGACCAAATCATTATTCGCTTTATGTTCGAATATTTACCCATACCCTTGGCAGCACTAATGTTAGCTGCCGCCGCCGCCGCCGCCATGTCTACTGTAGACTCTATTTCTTTAGTGCTTTCTTCTATTGTTTTTCACGATCTTTATGAACGAGTGCTAGGAACTCAATTAAGCGAACGGCGTAAGACTACATGGGCCCGAATTGTGACGGCCCTCTTCCCGGCTATAGCTACTTTGGTTGCATTGCGTCCTCCAGGGTTGATTGTGGGTTTGGTAATTAACACTTCGTACACCGCGTTTACTGCTTTGGTTCCTGCTGTGATTTTGGGTTTTTATTGGCCTCGGGCGTCTACTCAAGGAGCTCGCTGGTCGATTGGGATTGGATTGGTTGTCGCCTTGATCACTATTGGATGGTGGAAAAACCCTTTTGATTTAGATGTTTACAGTGGTTTTTGGACTCTGACGATTTCTACCTTAGTGTTGGTTGCGGTGTCTTTATTTACACGTCCGCCTTCCCGGGAGGTTTTGGAGTATTTCGAATTGGCCTCAAAGCCGTCCCTAGATTAGCCAATTGTTATTTGTGCTATGAAAAATTACCATTTGATTAGACAATAGTAGCCGCTACAATCATTAATAGAGGGGGAATGATAATGAAGAAGTCACAATTTCTATTTATTTCAGTTGTAATAGTTTTGTTGGGATGTTCAGGATCATATACGCAGCAAGAGGAGGCACCCGTACAGCAGGAGGAGATGAGTTTTTTTATCACCAGTGAAGGTCCTGGAAATGGCGCTGATTTGGGTGGCCTAGAAGGTGCTGATCAACACTGTCAGATGTTGGCTGAGACCGTAGGGGATGGAAATCGTACTTGGCGCGCTTATCTCAGCATCAGTCCTGCAGGCGATCAGGTTGCAGTACATGCTCGTGATCGTATCGGCCAAGGTCCTTGGCACAATGCTCAGGGAGTGCGCATTGCCGAAAATGTTGCTGATCTGCATACAGAAGAGAACAGCAATGTTAATAAACAGACGGGCCTGAATGAAAAGGGAGAAATAACTAACGGTCGGGGAGACGACCCTAACCGCCACGATATTTTGACCGGTTCTCAGTCAGATGGCACCGCCTTTTTAAGTGAGGACGATCGGACTTGCCAGAACTGGACCAGTGGTGCTGAAGGACATGCCCAGATTGGACATTTTGATCGTACGGGGGGTGGAGACTCTCCTACATCTTGGAATTCAGCTCATGCTACCAAAGGCTGCAGTCAAGAAAACTTGAGGGATATGGGTGGTGATGGATTACTTTATTGCTTTGCTACAGATTGAAGCAAAGCTTGAATTTTTAGGAGGAGATGTAAGATGAAAAGGACAGTTGTTCTACTTCTTTTGGTGGGTTTTCTATTTTCTGTAGGATTTATTTACACACCTCAGGAGGGCTCCTATTTGGCCTATTCTCTGGAGGACGTTCCCAAACCAAGAGCGCCACTGTTGCCTCGTATCACTTCAGCCCAACAGTTGGTTCCCTTTGCCAAGATTATTCTCCAGCGCGATTACATTGGTCAACGATTAGGTTGGAGTATCAAGGGTGGGGAAAAAGTGCTTTTGATAGTGAATAACCGAATTCATCCTTGGGTGGTGGAGGCCCTCACTACAGCTCTTTATGAGTTAAGGTGTCCGGTGGAAGTCATTCATCAAGAGCGTAAGTTGGTGCGCTGGAAGAATGGAACCCAGGAATGGGCGGACGAAGCCCTGCGACTCATGGAACAGCGGTTGTCCGAAGATCTCAATACCCCGCCTGCTAAGGAGTATCCCTCTTGGGTGGGTAGCGGAACTCCTAGACCTCGCAATCCTGGACTCAGACTGACTGAGGAACAACTGAAGAACTATGATGTTGTTATCGGTCCGCATTTAGGTCCTCGTAATCAGCCTGGTCTGATTTCTTCTCTGAGTTACATTGCCACGCCCGAGCTATTAGCCTCTCCTCGAATTCTTTTCCCAGGCGAGTTGATGGATTTTATGGAGACTAAGATCTGGGCAGTTATTCGGGCAGCAGAAAGAGTGAGGGTTCGAGGAGTCCAAGGTACTGACTTTAGTTTTACTTGGTTTCCAGAATGGTGGGAAATTGTTGAGGGGACTCATCCCAAAATTAGAAGTGGTGCTGATCAAAGCACTTTTAACACATTGCGACCCGGTCGTTCTGAATATGCAGTGTTCGCAGGACATCTGCTACTGCACCCCAGGTATGGATCAATTGACGGATCAGATGCCCACGGTGTTGTGATGTCTCAGGAAGGAGATTGGGGCCATATGTGGCCTCCTCTGGCAATTCATGTGAATGATGGGGAAATTTCCGAGATCGAAAATGGAGGGTTCTTTGGTGATTTTTGGCGAAGCTCTTTAGAGCTGACTAAGGATATTCAGTATCCCGGGTTTGCTCGTCCCGGTACCGGCTGGCTGGAGGAGTTTGCTTTAGGAACTAACCCAAAAGTTTTTGGTCCAATGAGGGTTAAGGAGCTTGAAAATGTGGATGGCCGAGATCCTCAAAGCATTAGTTGGTCTTACGCTCGAGATCGATCGGGAGCAGTACACGGAGGTTATGGGACCCTTGGGTCGAAATGGTGGAACTCGATTTATCAAATGCCGGCAGGGCACTATCACCAGTTTTTCTTTTTTTTGGATTATGATGTGACGACCCGCGACGGCCGGACTACAAGAGTAATGGACAAGGGTCATTTAACGTATCTAGATGATCCAGAAGTTCGGGCCATGGCTGCTCAATATGGAGACCCCGATCAGATTTTAAGAGAGGATTGGATTCCTGAAGTAACCCCTGAAGGAAAAATTATTCGGCCCGAAACTCGGCTGATTCCTTATGATGAATGGCTTGCACAGCTACCTATTAAGCCGGATGATCCCCGTCTTATTTACCGAATTCCAGAGCACCTGAAGAAATTTTATGGTGAAGATCGGATCCGTTTTTATGATCCAGAAGAATTTCTGGAGTTTTATCGTAGTATTGGTCAGATCCCAGTAAAAAGAGTGTCACGCAAATAGTCCTAAAGCGCGATTTTTGACACTTTTCTTCTCTCGAAGACAAACTTTCTGAGGGTGCGGGAGAGGTGTATTTCATTCATGATCAATGGTAAAAAGATTTTCACTGTTGTGGGCCCAGGGATATTGGTGGCGGCCACTGGAGTAGGGGCTGGCGATTTAGCCACTGCTACCTTCACAGGAACAAAGCTAGGTGTGGCGATTCTATGGGTAGTACTTTTAGGAGCTTTTTTCAAATTCATTCTTAATGAAGGACTGACTCGCTGGCAATTGGCAACAGGGAGCACTCTGCTTGAAGGGGCTATGTGCCATTTGGGTCGTCCAGGCCAATATATTTTCCTAGTTTATCTTTTGGTCTGGAGCTTCATGGTGTCAGCAGCTCTGATGAGTGCCTGTGGTGTTGCCTTACATGCCATTTTCCCCCTATTTGGTGATCCTGTGATGGGTAAAATAGTCTATGGGATCATATGCAGTTTAGTTGGGATGCGGCTGATTCAATTGGGGGGATATTGTTTGTTTGAAAGGATAATGAAGATTTGTATCGGATGCATGTTCGTTACTGTAATGATTACGGCTGTATTGTTGAGGCCCAGTTGGTTTGAGTTGATAACTGGATTGTTTGTTCCCACTATTCCTGAATTAGGAGGAGAGGGGTTATCTTGGACAATTGCCTTAATGGGAGGGGTAGGAGGTACGGTCACAGTGCTTTGTTATGGCTACTGGATTCGTGAAGAGGGACGATTCAGTGTCAGTGATTTAAAAGTTTGTCGAATTGATCTCGCCATTGCTTATGCCATGACAGCATTGTTCGGCGTAGCCATGGTAGTTATTGGTAGTACTATTCAAGTTGAAGGAACAGGTGTTACTTTGATGGTTCGTTTATCCGACAGGTTGGGCGAACAGCTGGGAGTCGTGGGGAGATGGGCTTTTTTGATTGGAGCTTTTGGTGCAGTTTTTAGCAGTTTGCTAGGTGTCTGGCAGAGTGTTCCATATTTGTTTGCTGATGTTTGGCGTTTGATTCGGAAAAATCAACCGTCTAGTCAAGGACTGATTAGTACTAGTTCGAGATCCTATCGATGGTATTTGTATGCTATGTCAATTATCCCAATGATAGGGTTGTGGATTGGATTTGCTAGCATGCAAAAGCTTTACGCTATCGTAGGGGCTCTTTTTATACCTATGCTGTCATTCACCCTACTAATTCTAAATGGTCGATCTAAATGGATCGGTGCTAGCCTCCAGAATAAACCAGTTACGTCCTTTTTTTTGGTTATGGTGCTACTTTTCTTTTTGGTAGCTGGTGGGATGATGGTTAGCTAGGTAAGTCAGATCAAATAAATCTGAGTTTTTCTTTGCACATCTAAACTTATTCCGAGGCGGTAATGCCTGATGACCAACTTAGACCTGTGCCCCCCAAGCCACAGTAGCCTGTTGGGTTTTTAGCCAGATACTGCTGATGATAGTCTTCGGCGTAATAAAACGTAGGCGCCTCATAACATTCAGTAGTAATTTCCCCAAACCCGGCCTCCAGGAGTTGTGCCTGAAAGGAATGGAGAGAATTTTGAGAGAGATGTTGTTGTGTTGGATTGTGCCAATAGATAGCAGAGCGGTATTGTGTGCCCATATCGTTGCCTTGGCGCATTCCCTGTGTCGGATTATGGTTTTCCCAGAAGGTTTTGAGCATTTGTTGATAGCTGGTGATCTCGGGATCAAAGACCACATGGACTACTTCGGCGTGACCAGTTAGTTCAGCGCATACCTCCTGGTAGGTAGGGTTGGAAGTGTGTCCCCCTGCGTAGCCAACCGCGGTGGAATAGACTCCTTCTATTTCCCAAAACTTACGTTCAGCTCCCCAAAAGCACCCCATGCCAAACATAGCTAGTTGATAGTTCGCAGGAAATGGAGGTTCCATTGGTGTTTTTAGTACGTGATGAATGGGAGACACTGCCATTTTTTGATCTCGTCCTTTAAGAGCCTTATCAGCTGTGATCATCTGAACTTTATCGCGATTCCAAAACATAGATTGAGTTCCTGTCTCTATTACTCTTTTACATAGTAACCGTTCATGATTGCATCGTTCCATAATTTAGCAACTGCTGGAAAGGGTCCTACGGGCAGGTCAGGTTCAGCACTAGTGTAGCCGTGTATGCCGGCACCCAAAGGAATCAAACGAATCTTGGGCGGAGGGTCCATTGCTGCATACATAGGCAATGTGATTCTTCGATACGTTTCGTATTCATGTCCGGCGCTAGCAGAGGTCATGCTTAGCATGATGGGGGGCACCGGTTTGACATTGGGCCCACTAAGCTCACGGGTATACCCAATGTAGTGTTCGACGAGTTTTTCCGCCCTGTCAGTTGAAAGATCCAGTCGTTTGGCTGTGGCTCGGGCTGCTTTAGCCAATTCGCGGATTCCACCAAAATGAACTAGATTTTCGCCTCTAAATTTTGGGTAGTGCTTTGTTCTTTCATAGGCCTCGTGGACCTCTTCCATCAGCATGGGCAATCTCATGAGTGCGTCGGGACCTTCTCCCATGAGTGCCTCTGGCCCCAAATACATAGCCGAGTTTCTCCAATTGCCAATCAGAAGGCAATTGAAGGGCAACTCTCCCTGTGTTTTGCCGTGAGGATTTCCAGAAGGTCGTGATTGTACACGGTAGATGTAACCAAAGGGAGAAGTTTCGATCCCTAATATGCCGACGATATTTTCAACTCTTTGGGTGAGCATATTAGCGTAAGGACCTCCTGTAGAATGTCCGTTAATATAGACGGAATATTCGTCGGGGGGAAAATGGTTTCGCATCATTTCCTTGCCTGCCTCTTCGAAAGCCATAGGATGTCCTGTGATACGGGCGTGAAACTCTGTGCCTTCTTTGGCGCAGGCCATGGTGAGAGTGCCATACTTGGGGCGGAGCGAGGCATCTCTTACCACATCATATTGATCCCGAGTAATTAGTTTGTCCTTATTCCAAATAGGAGTTCGAACTGATCCATCAGGCTTTATCGTGTCTCCAGGCCAGTCACGACTGGGATCAAATAGATAAATCCGTCCCGGATATGACATGGTTACTACCTTGTAACCGAACTTGCTGGCTAGCAGATGAGCAGCCGGGTCTAGAAAACGGTGATCAGAACTGCCACCATGGAGCATAAAGACTCCTACCTTTTTCCCATCGGCACCACTGGGAATTTTGGAAGGATCCTTTGGTTGGAACACTTTGCCCCCTACGTCCCATTCCATTCTCAATGTATTAATACGAAAGATATCTTCTCGAATATCCAAGGGAATATCAGGAGTGGCAAGCATTTGATCAGAGATCTGTACAATTTCTTCCCGTGTAATTTTGGCAGGCGGTTCCCACTGTGCCATTAGAAAGGGAAAGCTGTTCAAAACAATTATGATAGTGACAATTAGATTTTGGATTTGTTGAAACATAGGCACCTCCATAAGCAGATGGGTAGGCTATTTTGGCCACTTTAGCATGGGAAATTTTCTTTGGACAGTAAAGTTTTTAGGAGCTAAAATTTTCCGCGAAGGATAGAGAATTTTTCCCATTAGATTTACTTGTGTTTATAGTAGAACATTTCGAAATATAGCACTTCAAAACGTGCGACAATGGTTATTGAATGAGGGGGAGGGTTTATGACTGTTCGAATTCGAGCTGACCATTTAGGTAGTTTGTTGCGTCCACAAGAATTAATGGAGGCCCGTGTTGGTTATGTTGAGGGGAGGACAAATAGTGAGCAACTTCGCAGACTAGAAGACCAGGCTATTTTGACTGCTCTCGATCTGCAAAAGCAGGCTGGCATGCATGTGTTTACCGATGGAGAATACAGGCGCAGTGATTTTCAATCTGATTTTGCAGAGGCAGTAGAGGGTTTTACTACCGTTAATATTTCTCGGAAATGGCATGGTCCGGGTGGCGGCTTGGAACCCACTGAAATGCACGTGGTCAATGGAGAGCTTGTTCAGCGACGCAGGTTGACTGCTCACGAGGTGGAGTTTTTGAAACAACACGCACCGGGACCCTTTAAAATTACGCTCCCAAACGCTGCCACAATGCTGTTGCGGGCATATCAACCGGGCATTACTGATACTTTCTATGAAACTCGTTCGGATTTATTATTTGAATTAGCACGTATCATCCGGGATGAGGTGGAAGCTTTGGTTGAAGAGGGCGTTTCGTATATTCAGTTGGATGCGCCTGGTTATGCTAGATACGTAGATCCTAATTCTCGAAAGAAAATGCGTGAAATTGGTCTCGACCCAGATAAGGATTTTGCAGATGGAATTGCGGCAGACAATGCGTGTTTCAAAGGTTTGCAGCAGCCTGGTGTGACGATGGCAATTCATGTGTGTCGAGGCAACAATCAGAGTCGTTGGCTAAGTGAGGGAGGCTATGATCCTATTGCAGAAAAACTTTTTGGGTCACTAGAGATGGATACCTTCTTATTAGAATATGATACCGATAGGGCTGGGGGATTTGAACCACTTCGGTTTGTGCCTGAAGGCAAGAAGGTTGTCCTGGGGTTGGTTACTACCAAATCAGGTACATTAGAATCGCAAGAGGTGTTACTGCGTCGGATCGAAGAAGCTTCCCGCTATGTTGCTATTGAAAACTTGGCTCTTAGTCCCCAATGCGGTTTCGCTACTCGCGCTTCTGGAAATTTAATTTCTTGGGATGATCAACGCCGGAAATTGGAATTAGTCGCAGAAACAGCTCTGAAAGTGTGGGGATAGCCCTACATGTTTTTCTAGTGCCCGCAATAAGAGGATTTTCCGATGTTAGATGTGGCTGCGCTTTTAGAAAAGCTTGATACCAGTGTGGCGGTTGTAGGTGCCACAGATGATTCAAACAAGTACGGACATGTTATTTATCAAGATTTAAAACAAAAAGGCTTCGAAGTCTATCCGATCAACCCTAATAGAACTAGTGTTGATGGTGATAATGCGTATAAACATTTGAAGGATATTCCGGAGAAGCCAACTCTTGTTAATTTTGTTGTTCCGCCATCGGTTACCATGACTGTGCTTCGGGAGTGTCTGCAGCTGAATTTGATGAATGTTTGGTTGCAACCTGGGTCAGAAAATTCAGAGAGCATGGCTTTTCTGCAGCAACACAGTTTTAATTATTTAGCAAATGCCTGCATCATGTTATCCAGCCGGTTGAAGGGGTAATAGCCAAGAGCAACTATTCAGTCAAGCCTGCCTGAACTGTTTCAACAGGATTGTTGTTCGGTATTCCGACTATCTGCTGTGTGAGATCTATCAGAATGATGTACAGGGCTGGGACTAGAATAAGTGTGATGATCGTAGCAAAGAGAACCCCAAAAGCCAGACTGACGACCATAGGTATAAGAAATCTAGCTTGCAGGCTAGATTCCAAGAGCATTGGTGTTAGGCCAAGGAATGTGGTGAGCGTGGTAAGGAGAATGGGTCGAAAGCGTCGCATGCTACATTGAATGACCACTGCCTGTATGGTTTCGTTTTGGTTTCTTTTTCGGTTAATGGTGTCAATCATAATGAGAGAATCGTTGACCACGACTCCGGTCAGTGCCACTACACCGAAAAAAGAGAGGAACGACAGTGAAATACCCATTAGCAGGTGTCCGATTAGCGCTCCTATCAAGCCTAGAGGAATTGCCGACATAACAATCAGAGGTTGGAGATAGCTTCGAAACTGTATGCCCAGTAGGCAAAAAATGCCTAGTAGCGCCAACATATAGGCAATTTTAAGGCTTTCCATTGATTTATCTCTTTCTCTTTTTTTGCCTTCTAGCGCAAATAACAATCCAGGATAAAGCCGTTGCAATTCTGGTAATATCAGAGTTGCCAGATTGCTGTTGATTGCGTCAGAGGAAACACCGGATAGGCTTTCATCTACTTTGGCGGTGACGCTGATGACCCGGCGGCCGTCTGCACGGTCAATTTGAGCATATCCCCGTCCCATATGTAACTGAGCTACTGTCTGAAAAGGTGTTTCTGTCCCATCTGGTAGACGTATGCGCATCGTTGATATGTCAGACAAACTGCTTCGTTGTGTTTTTGGATAGCGGACCATAACTTTCAGATCGTCCCTTCCGCGCTGGATACGTTGGGCCTCAACTCCATAAAAGGCGTGGCGGACCTGTAGGGCAAGATCTGTCAAGGTGAGTCCAAGTGTCCGACCTTCATCTTTTAGGGAAAATCGCAATTCCCTTTTACCGGGCAGAAAAGAGTTCTTAACGTCGCTTACTCCTTGGTATTGTCTTAATCTTTTTTTGAGATCTTCGACAGCTTGAAGTGTTGTATCAAAATTGGTGTGGGAGAGTTCCACGTTAACTGCTTCGCCTACAGAGTAGAAAGCAGATTTAAAAACCATAGAAGCAATGCCGGGAATTTGGCCTACTTCTTCGCGCCAAAGGTTTTCAATTCGTTTTGCAGAGATAGCCCGATATTCGGAAGAAACTAGTTCTATGTTGATTTCTGCTAGGTGAGCGTTGTTTACGGAACTTCCATAGTTTTTATTAGCTGGACCTCCAGCCATACGCTTAAATGGTTGTTGACCAATAGTTGTGCTCATATGTTTAAAAATAGAGGGTTGACTGGTTACCAATTCGGAGTCCAACTGATGCTGGATATGCGTAGCTGCTTTTTCAATATGCTTTACTACCCTCTGAGTCTGTTCGATTGTTGTTCCTTGGGGCATTGTCAATTGCACGACGACGTTATCTGAATCAACCATTTCAAAAAATACAAATTTGATATGTCCTCCAGCCACAAATCCAATCGTAACTGCAAATAATGATAGGGCTGTAGCGATAGTGAGATACCGCCACTTTATTGCCCAACTCAATGCTTTCATGTAAGGACCTTGGATGAATTGATCTAGTTTTTCCCGTATTTGCAAATGTATTCGGGCAAGAAATTTGGGTAAACGGAGATCGTGTGCTCCAGACAGATGGGCTGGTAAAATCAGCATGGCTTCCACGAGAGATACCAATAGAACGGCGATGACTACAACCGGGATAACTCGCATGATTTTGCCAATTTCTCCAGAGGTAAAAAGAAGTGGCATAAAGGCAACTACGGTAGTGAGTATTGCAATGGTAACTGGTGCTGCCATTTCCATAACACCTTTAATGGATGCAGAAATGGGATCCATGCCTTTTTGGCGGTAGGAAAATATGTTTTCTCCGACCACAATGGCATCGTCTACAACGATTCCCAGCACGACAATAAAGGCAAAAAGGGAAATCATGTTGATTGTGACATCGAGCAAGGCAAGCAAGCAAAAAGCTCCCATGAACGATACAAGGATGCCAATGGTTGTCCAAAAGGCCAACTTGGGATTTAAAAACAATGCTAAACAAAGAAAAACTAGGATTAGTCCAAGATATCCATTCCGGATTAGCAACTCGATTCGTTCTTGAAGGTAACGCGACTGGTCAAGCCAAATATTAGCTGAAATTCCGGGGGGCAATAGTTTCTTTTGCTGCTTGAGATAGTTTTTGACTGTGTTGGCAGTTTCCAATGCATTTTGTTCGCCTACACGATAAATTTTAATCATGGCAGCGGGTTGTCCATCGAACAAGTTGATAATATCTGCATCTTCAAAACCATCGGTGACTTGGGCTATTTCGCCTAGGCGAAGAATGGTGCCGTCGTTTCGAGTAATTAGAATTAGATTTTCAAACTGTTGGCCCCGGTAACGCTGTTCTTTGGTGCGCACTAAAATGCCCTCATCCTTAGTTTTTATGGAGCCCCCGGGGAGGTCTAAGGAGGACTTTTTTATTATGTTAGCTACTTGTCCAAATGTTAGGCTGTATTTTTGCAGTGCTTCTTTCGATATTTCAATGGAAATTTCATAGCGCCGAAGACCGGAAATTTCAACCTGTGAAATTGTCCGTATTGCAGTTAGATCACTACGCATTTTTTCTGCTATTTCTTTCAAATTTTTTTCGGATGTTTCACCGTTCACAACAATACTTAAAACCTGAACTCGGTTGGATATTTTCCTGATGATTGGTTCTTCCATTTCTTGAGGGAAGGTAGTAATACGGTTTACAGCTGATTCGATCTCCTTTAAAACCTCGTTTGAATCAACGCGTTCTTCCAATTCTGCTAAGACCATCCCCTCGCTTTCAGAAGCAGTGGAGCGAATTCTTTCGATTCCTTCAATACCTTCTATAGCCTCTTCCACTCTTATCACTACCCCAGCTTCTACTTCGTCGGGGGAGGCTGCCGGATACGGAATAGTCACCATGATTAAATTAGTATCTATTTCCGGAAATACCTCTTGATTCATTTGCATCATGGAGGCGATACCTCCAATTAGCACCATAAACATCAAAAGATTGCCCGCTACCCTGTTGTTGACGAACCAGGATACAAGGCCTTTTCTGTGGGCTGAATTGATCTGGTTGGAAGCTTGCTTGGGGATCATTTCAGTTTATGTTGGTTTTCAGTGTTTCAGACAAAAGAATATTATTTTTGGTAAAGGTTTGGCCGAGAGCTCGATCTAGAAGGTGGTGACTTTTGATGAGGTCGATCCTGGCTCTCAAAAGAATGGATGTGGTTTGCAATAGATCTCGTTGGGCTTCTATTAGTTGACGAGTAGTCCCTATTCCAATTTTGAAACGCGCTTCTTCTCCTTTGAGACGTTCGGTAGCAAAACGAACTGCTTCTTGCCCCGCTTCTAGGCGAGCTTCGTTGCCTTCGATTGAGGTTAGTGCGTCTCGAATCTCTAAAGAAATGGTTTGAAGAATGCTTTGTTTTTGTAAGAAAGAACGGTCCATCTCGAGTTGAGCTTTGGCGTTTTTGGCCAAGGCATCGGTGTTGAAAATGGGAAGTTCCAAGTTGAGTCCCAAGGTATAGCCATAAAAATCTCCACTGGATAGCTGGCTAAAGGAATCTCCTATTCCTCCGGGTATAATTGCCAGAATTTGGGCGTTTCCAATTCCCTGAGAAAAATCTAAAGTTCTTTGATTTCCTCCCAAGCCAAACTGTCGATAGCCAGCTACCAAATCTAAAGTCGGTTTTAAGTGGTTACGAGAAACAGCCAAGTTTAGTTCTTTGTTGAGGATGGCGAATTCAGCTTGTTGAATTTCAGGACGTAATTCCCAAGCTATAGTTTGTAGTTTTTCAAAGGAATTAGAAATTGGAGAAGGAGTATAAATTTGTCTAGCGGGGACAATTTTTCCTGGGAATTTTCTAGGGTCCTGATAGTTAGTAATTAGTTTAATTAGTTGGTCCTGTATGCGCCGGTAGTTAAATTGAGAACGGATCAATTCCTCGCGCCTTGAAGCTACCTCAGCGTCGGCTTCAACAACTTCTAGGCGGGCTGCCATTCCTGCTTCAAGACGCGATCTGTTTTGATCAAGTACCGTGTTAGCAAGTTGTAGAGATTTTGTTTTAACTTCAATATCTTGGAGAGCAAACTGTAATTCCCAATAAGCGTTTAGAACCAGAATAATAATTTCCGAAGCGTTTTGTTTGAATTTTTGCTCATTGCTTTCCCGATTGTTTAGGGAAATTTCAATTTGGTAATCTGGGGTCACTCTTCCAAATCCCTCCAGCAAATTTTGGCGGAAAATTACTTTAAAGTTGCTATCAATAGCGGGCACCACTCGGGAATAAAGATTAGTAGTGCGATTTCTCATACTCTCAAAATTTAATTCAAAAGAAGTACCAGTAGAAAAATTTTGGAGATAACCTGCGTTATAAGAGGTCAGCACATCAGTTATGCTGGTGCCTCCTTGGAGAACATTAGAACTGGGAATTTTGTTTCTATCCCAACCAAATCCCAAATTGAGGGTTGGATCGTAAATACCCTTGTGCTGATCCACAGTCCATTGGTCTAGCAGATAACCGTGTCTTTCCACGTTGATGTCTAAATTGTGGACCAGAGCCATTGAAATGACTTCTGCCTCTGTTAAGTAGACTCTCCCTTCCTGGAGGGTGCCCTGGACTTGAGTCGGGTCCACTGTTACGGAGTATTTTTGTTGATCTTTAAAATATTTGGAGAAAAAGTTTTGTCCAAATGTTGAAGTGGGTATAAGCAAGCAATTCATTGCTATTAAGAAAAGAATCAAAACGCGATAGCTATTCAAGCATGCTGTTTTCCCCATGGGGGATTTGTTAAATACAATTGGACCTTTTCGAGTTTGTCGATGTTCCAGCAGGAACCCAAATTTTCGATTGGTCTTATTAGTTATCATTTTCGATTTCTCCCAAGAAACCCTCTAGTGCAAAAGATGTAGGTAGATATGCCATCTATTTTTGCTACTGTTTTTTCAAGTGTACGGCCATGCCATCAGTAACCAAATCCATAGGAGTAATAATGATTTGTTGTCCGTCTTTAATGCCTTTGGAGGCATAAATCCATTCGCGCTCTCGGTGGGCAATGTGCACTTTTTTGATGTGTAGTTTTCCTTCTTCGAAAACCCACAGTTGGTTGGTGTCGTGAACGGCGTAGTGGGGGATCGGAAAGATGTCCTCGAGTATACTTCCGTGAATGGTTACTTCTACAAATGTGCCAGGCAGTAAAGGCAACTGATTAGATTGAACATCAGATTGATTGTCTACTCGCACCACAACATCAATCATGCGTGATTGGGGATCAATTTGCCCATTAGTCCGTACAACAATTCCCTGCCAGTGTCTTTCTTTTCCGGCAAATTGGCCCTTAATTTCTGCTCGAGGGAGTGAAAGCCGGCTCGGGTCCTTTTGACTAGTCATGGATAGTTCAGGAAGCCATTTTAATTGTTGGTCTTTTAAGGGAACGGGTATTTCCATGGCAGAAGTGCCATATGCTTCACCGATGCTTTGGCCAGGCAAAATATACTGTCCGGGGTCTACGCTTTCACTTGACACTATTGCACTGAAAGGTAACATTATTTGTGTTCTTGCCCGGTTCAATTTTGCCCTGCTTACCGCCACCCGAACACCATCTAGTCGTGATTTCGCATTGGTGAATTCTGCCTGTTCTTTTTCTAAGCGGATCTGGTTTAATTTCCACATTGTTTGGGCTTTATCAGCATCCTGACGGCTCAACACGCCCTTTTCATAAAGATCTTCGATGCGTTCCAGGTCTTGAGTAGCATCTGCGAGGTTGGTCTGGGCTTCCATAATTCGGGTTTGAGCTATAATGAGAGCAGCTTGAGCCTGCTGGAGTTGTGCTTGTGATTCCTCAAGGGCCAGTTCGTAATCAGAAGGATCAATTGTCACGAGTGGGGTGTTTTGTGCAACGAAGCCTCCGCTGAATAGATTTTTATGTACCGCAATTACTTGTCCTCCTACCTGAGGTACGATTTGGGCCTTTATGGTTGGTTGTGCTGTCCCATAACCAACGATTTTAATAGGCATGTTTTGTTGCGAGATTTTAATTACTTCCACCATGGGCAGCATTTCTGGGAGTTCTTCTCTAGCTGGGGCGGGTTCTGTCAAAATAAGCGTCGCAGCCAACACAGTTCCTATTGCTAGAGCTAGTCCGGCTAAAGTCAGTTGCCGAAATTTATTTTTTCCCATGGGCCTTATTCCAATTCAAGTAAGTTGAATGAGCTAAAAAATGTAGAGTGATATGCATGTTCAAGCCTGTTGCTCTTTTATGTACATTCGTACTCCGGCCGCACTGAACTGGACTGTATGTTCTGCTAAACGCTCCATATCGGACATTACAGTGTTTTCTCGGCCTACTTTTGTGAAGAATTTTCGAGTCTGCACCAGGTGGATTAGTTGGGCAACCAATGAGTGGAGACACATGGTGGCAGTGTTAATTGACATTTCCGGGTAGATACTACGCATTGCTCGTACCATCATTTGTTGGATAGGTTCCACCATTTCTTCGATGAACATAGTTGGTGGAAGTTGTGGGTCAGACATTTCCCGGTTGAAGAGCTGGATCATTATTTGTCCGCGTTTCTGGTCCATAAGAGGTTTCAAGAAGGATTCTGCAAAGGCCCGGAGAACTTTTTCTATATCTTTACTGAGTATTGCATTATCTAAGACTTGACTAACAGCAGAAATCCTTTGTTCCCTTAAGTTTCCTAGGATTTCTTTAAACACCTGTTCATAGAGACCTTGCTTGCCCCCAAAGTAGTAATTAATAGAAGCCAAGTTGCAATTGGCGGTGGTTGTAATATCACGTACTGATGTTGCAGCATATCCTTTTTCAGCCCAGAGGAGCGCTGCCGTATCTAGCAATCGTCTCGGGGTATTTCCCTTTGATTGTTCGTCCAATTCAGAGCTAGGATCGGTTGTCATAAATAATTACTAATCTAAAATATTAAAACAAGTATGAAACAATTATAAAACGATCGTTTTATAAGAGCAAGTTAATCTGTTTTGCTAGTTTGAAAACTCATAATTGCGGGGTTAAATTATTTTTTAGTGGGGTAGTAAGTGATTTAATCTAATGGATAAAATCGAATTGGAGACTAAAAACGGGTTTTGTTAACTGCAGGAAAGCTCATGTAGGTATTTGTACAACCACGGAGACTGATTATACTGGCCCAGGGCAATCTCTATTTTGAGGGGTATAAACGTTATGAAATTTTACAGAAGATTCAAATTCAGATACTTGGTTGGGTTGCTGTGTTTGGTGATTGTAGCCAATTGGAATTGGTTGATTGCTGATCAGGGAAGTTCAATGGGTGAGTCAAAGTTTGTGGATGTGAATGGTATCCGAACACGTTACTTTGAGGCGGGTCAGGGAGAAGCCATGGTGCTGGTGCATGGTGCTCAGTTTGGCAGGGCGGCTGGGGCATCGCATAATTGGATGCCAATCTTTCCTAGTCTTGCCAAGCACTTCCATGTGTACGCATTGGATAAATTAGGCATGGGTTTGACTGATAATCCCAAAAGCGACGAAGGTTATTGGATGCAAGCCACTGTCGAGCATATTTACAATTTCATGAAAGTGATGGGTATTAAGAAGGCTCATTTGGTGGGTCATTCTCGAGGGGCTTTACCAGTTGCAGCTGTTCTTTTGGATCATCCTGAGATGGTTAAAACCTTAACTGTTTTCAATAGTAATACTTTGGCTCCGGGTGATCCGGCCCCGCGTTCTCGTCGCGGGAATACGATTCCTAGAACTGCAGATTCCATTCGTCAGTTCTGGGAAAAAGGATTTGGAGCTTTTCGGAAAGACTTTATTACTGAGGAATATGTCCAGGCTGAGTTGGAGATTGCCCAACAGCCTAAAATAGAGGAAGCATGGCGACGGCTGGAGGGTTTAAGAAAGCGTTTTGTGGAGCAAAATCCAGAAAAAATAAGGGCCCGACCGGCTCTCGCTCATAGTTCAGGTACGGGTTGGTGGTTGCATGAGGTTAAAGACGAGACTTTACGAAGAATAGAAGAGGGAGAATTGAAGACCCCAACTCTGGTGATTTGGGGATACACTGACCCCTCAGCTACTTACGATATGGGAATTAATCTTTTTCGGTTGATCAGTCAGTCTGTGGATAGAACTGAATTTCATCTTTTCAATCTTTGCGGACATTTTCCCTACCAGGAGTATCCCGAGGAAGTTACCAATTTGATGGTTGGTTTTATTGAGCAGGTAGGAGAATAGCTAAGAGGAAGAGTTGCTATTCATCTTGATGATTCACCTGAACGTGGGGCTCCTCTTCCGAATTTATGGATACGGTGAGATGCATGGGGTGGCAGCAAACATAGCAATCTTCCGTATATTTTTGAAATTGTATGGAATGGTCGATGACAATTTCGACACATTCACCACAATAGGGACATGCAATTTTGGTTGTGTCTAGCAAACTCATTGATTGGAGTTTATGAGAAAAGAGTTAAGTTTTATAGATGATTGAATGTAATAGCCTGCTTAACGATTGGAAAGTTTTTGTTGCCGAGCATAGTTTTCATAATAACCTTGCATGATGGCTTCATGCCAGATATTGGCTACTGCTGGAAAAGGTCCCATAGGTAGGTCAGGTTCTGGTGTGGTATAGCCATGGATTCCTGCTTGGTATTGCACTAGTCGTACTTTGGGTGGGGGATCCATACCGGCATACATAGGCAAAGTAACATCCATATAGCGTTCGGCACTGTGTCCGGCTTTTGCTACTCCAAATAAAACTGGGGGAACCGGTTTTACATTAAGTCCCCAGAGTTCTCGTGAATAACCGACGTAACGTGCAATCAGATTTTGAGTCTCTTCTGTATTCAAATGTAGCCGCCGTGCAGTTGCTTTGGCCTGGTTGGTTAGTTGGTGGACACTTCCATAGTGAACTGGACCTTCTGCCTTAATTTGAGCAAGGTGTTTGACGCGCTCCCATTTTTCGAAGACCTTTTCCATTAGAGAGGGAAGTTGGATCAAGCTATCAGGCCCCTGCAAGGCTAGTGTTTCGGGTCCAACATAACGTGCAATGTCTCCCCAAGTACGAATATGTAGGCAATTGAAAGGCAGGTCACCATATTGTTTCCCAGTAGGATTTCCCGAAGCACGGGCCTGTGCTCGAACAATATAGCCAAAAGAAGATGTTTCCATACCTAGAACCCCAGTTATATTGGGTATGCGTTGTGTGAAAATGAAGGCAAAGGGGCCTCCTGTGGAGTGCCCATGAACGTAGATTGAATATTCATTTTCTGGGAAATGGCGTGCCAGTAAATCCTTGCCCATTTGTTCGAAAGCTACGGGCCATGCCGCCATGCGATTGTAAAACTCAGTTTCTTTTTTTGCACATGCCAAGGTTAGCGTCCCATATTTTTTCTTTAGGGAGCTATCTTTGACAACGTCATATTGATCTCGGGTGATGAGTTTATCCTTGTGCCATATAGGAGTTCGAACCGAACCGTCTGGCTTAATGGTATCTCCTGGCCAATTTCGACTAGGATCGAGCAAGTAGAGTCGACCAGGAAAAGAGAGCGCCACTGCCTTGAAACCAAATTTTCCTGCTAGCAGTCGTGCTACTTTGTCCATAGAACGAAAGTCTCCTGAGCCACCGTGGATAAGGAATACCCCTATTTTATTTCCTGTGGGGTCAGAAGGGATTTTGGATGGATCGCGGGGCTCATATACCATCGCTCCCATATCCCAATCCATCTCTAGAGCCCGGATTTGAAATAAGTCTTCTCTGGTTACGATTGGAATATCTGGCAAGGACAGGATTTTTTGGGAAGTCTCGACTATTTCTTCTCGAGGGACTTGAGTTGGGGGCTCCCACTGTGCCAAAAGAAAAAAGGAGCAGAATTGGATGCCAATAATAGGGATAGTTGAATATTTTGTGAGTTTTGACATGCTGACCTCCGTTGTTAGCCGGATGGTTGGTTGGTCGGTACTTTAGCACAGAAGGTCCCTAACCGTACGGGAGAAATATATTAATACGATCAGGCCAGTTATTAAGTTATATAGTGATTTTAATAAGATCAGGCGCTAAGTGTTTTATACTGATTTGGGAGGTGACGTAACAATGTATAGTTTCGGAGTAATCAAGGCGTTGGGATTCATGTTTCTTGGGTCAATATTGATGACATGGTTTGCTTGCCAGCAGCAAGAAAATTCAGGAGAGAAGATGCAGTTTTTAGAAGCGAGTATCCCAGAGTTACAAGCGGCTCTGGACGAAGGGGTGGTTACTTCAGAGGATCTGGTTGAAATTTATTTGGATCGTATCACTGCTTATGATCAGCAGGGACCCTCACTGAATGCGATTAGCGTTACTAATCCTGATGCTATGGAGAATGCTCAAGCACTTGATGCCGAACGGAAAACTAGTGGGGTGAGAGGTCCTTTGCATGGCATCCCAGTAGTTGTTAAAGACAATTATGAAACTGTTGGCATGCAGACGGCGGGAGGTTCAGCCAGTTTGGCTGGCTGGATTCCTCCGCATGATGCATTTTTAGTAAAACGACTGCGTGAAGCAGGGGCCATTATCTTAGCCAAAACAAATATGCATGAGTTTGCTATGGGAGTTACTAATCTTGGTTCCCTTTTTGGACAGACCCGAAATCCATACCATCTTGATCGCAATCCAGGAGGTTCCAGTGGAGGTACTGGTGCTGCGGTAGCAGCCAATTTTGCGACAATTGGAATGGGTAGTGATACTTGTGGCTCGGTTCGTATTCCGGCTTCACATAATAGCCTAGTTGGCATAAGAGGCACTCAGGGTCTTGCCAGTCGTACGGGAATTATTCCCCTTTCTCATACTCAAGATATAGGGGGTCCGTTAGGACGAAGTGTTGTCGATGTTGCCATCGTCTTGGATGCTATCGCAGGGTATGACCCGGCCGATCCTGAGACGGCTGAGAGTGTAGGCAATATTCCAGAAAGTTACACTGCTTTTTTACGGGAAGAGGGATTGCGTGGTGCTCGGATCGGTTTGTTGACGAATCTGCTATCCAAAGCGCCAGAAGACGAGCAAGTAGCTCGGGTAATACGAAGGGCTATGAGTGAGATGGAGCACCAAGGTGCTACGGTAATTGAAGTGGCTATCCCTGGGTTAGACGAATTGATGCTCGATCGAGATGGGGGATTTTTAGTTTTAACCTATGAGTTTCGAGAAGATTTAAATAATTATTTGGATCAGCACCCCAGCGCGCCAGTGCGATCTTTGAAGGAAATTGTGCAGTCGGGGAAGTATCATCCTAAAATGGCGAGTCGTCTGCATGAGCGCCAAAATAGTCTACCGACAGAGACCCCAGAATACTCAGAAATTTTGTTGAAAAGAGTTGTTCTCAAAAGAGTAGTTTTGCAACTAATGGCCGATAATAATCTAGATGTTCTTGCCTATCCAACCATTCGCCAGATTGCAGCTCCTTTAGGAGAGGATCAAGAAGGGAGCAATTGTCATTTGAGTGCAAATTCTGGATTGCCATCTATTACTGTGCCAGCTGGATTTATTGAAGAAGGTTTGCCCGTGGGGTTGGAATTACTAGGTCGTGCTTGGAGTGAAGGTCTCTTAATTGAGTTAGCATATGCGTACGAGCAGTTTTCTCATCATCGTCTTTCTCCGGGAAGCACACCTCCTCTGCACGATCACGAATAAGGTTTTTTCAATCTTAGCCTTGTGAAAAAATATTTATTGAGAAGAAGCTATTTCTCAGATTTTCGATTAACAATAGCGGGAAGATTTTGATGTGAGTGGATTATTCGATCGGGGCCTTCGGCAGCTAACTTTGAACAGTCTCCCGCTCCACTTAGAACCGCAACAGATTTGGTGCCAGTAGCTCGACAGGCCTGAATGTCCATTGTGGTGTCTCCAACATAGACAGCTTCTGTCGGCTTTACCTTTAGTTGTCGTAAGCAATGTTGTAATCCTTCCGGATGGGGTTTGTGGTGTTTAATATCTTCTGCAGTGGTAATGGCGTGAAAGCAAGAGAGTAAATTTTGCTTTTTCAATGGTTCCAAGACTTCTGAGGTGGAGCCTGTAAATATTCCCAATTTCAGACCTTTACTGCAGAGTTGATCTATAGTTTGGGAGAGACTGGGGATAATTTTACCGTATTTGCGTAAGGCATCGGGGAAATACTGGAGAGCTTTAGTTTCGAGATCGTCCACGGTAAGTTTGTGTTTGCTTGTATCGGTGGGCAGTAAGGATTTCCAAAAAGGTTGATGAGTAGCAAAGTAATGGCGAATGATATTTGTGGTGATGGGTATTTGCAGGGGAGCAAATGCCTTTTCAGTGCAAACACGATAGGCTTCCAACGTGTCGATTAGAGTGCCATCAATGTCAAATATGACTGCTTGAATTTCAAGAGGGCGGTTGATTTCTATTTGTACTATATCGCCATCTGTGAGGCCAAAGGTCTGTCGTAGATGTAGTGGAGATATAATTTCCAGCTGATTTTCAGGGTAATCGGAAACATTGGGGTAAATAATAGCCCCAGGCAGAAAGGAATTAATGCGGACAGGATAAGAATGGGCGGCACAGTACTGGGAGTCAGGAGGGTTAACTACGATATCTGTTTTTTTGCGAAGTGTTTTCCAACGGACTATTTCCTCTGAATTTTTAAGGACAAGGTTGAAGGTGCCCGGATAGGGCGCAATGCCAAGTTTTTCTTGGCATTGGTTTCGCACCCAATCCAGCTGCGTAAAGTGAACACCTTTACCTTGGCCGCTTTTAACCTCTCCTGAGAAGATCGTTGATTTCAAGACCTTCTATTATAATGGTTGAGCACGGAATATGAGGAGAAGAAGTTGTAATTAGAGCATGTTTGTTCTTTTCCCTTGCTTTCCGTTTGTCCCAAACGGTAAAAATGGAGATCTAATTTATGAATGTTTTTATAAAAACAGGCTCTACGTGAGGTGTCCTGGGGAGATAATGAAATGTCGGTGAAGCTTGATGTTCGAGTGTATGACACTCATCTAAAACTTATTGATGAAGTAGTTGGAGAAGGAGTTTGCGGTAATAGTCGAGAAGATGTTTTGCGACATGTAATTCTTGAACATGCTAAGGAACTTTTGTCTGGTGGCAGTCCCCATGACCCGGCTCCTTGGACTACCGTGGAGGCGAAAAGACCTTGTTATGGAAAAGCAAAATTTGAACAGATTTTACAACCTGGTGAAGGTAAGGCAGTACCAGTTCTCAAGGGTGAGGTGCTCCATATGACACAGGTGGTTGGGGGCCAATCAATTGATTTTAATGGCTACAATCTACACGACTACAAGGAGTGGCTAGACTGCGGATTTAACCGGCAACGCGGTGAGGTAACAGGAGAAGGAACTGTGGTGTGGAGTGGATCACCTCGTGGAAGGCCGATGTACGTGATTATGAATTGCCCTGAAACTATGCAGCAATTTTACGGAGGACATCGTTGCAACGGTTTGATTTTGGAAAGAGAATATGGCTTTGCCTTTCATCCTAGTTGCCAGGATTCTTTTGCTGAAGCAATTCGGGAATACGGTCTTACTGAAGATGATGTTCACGATTCTTACAACTTGTTTGTAGGCAATCATGTGGATGAACAGGGCAGAAGAATTTGGCCTTGGAATTACAGTCAGAAAGGCGAATTTGTTGATTTGTTAGCCATTTTTGACACTTTATGTGTGCCAGTCTGTTGTCCGAGTGAATTGAATGCTTGCAACAGCTTTAACCCTCAACCTTTAAAAATTGAAGTGATGGAGGCAACTGCTGAGACCCAGGAGTTGGTTGGACAAGTAGAAAAGGAGTGGGGACAATTAAAGATGCAACGCGGTCCTAAAGATTTTAAAATTCAGGAGGTTCGTTCCCAGCGAGAATTGGTGGTTGATCCGGATTATCAACCTGAATTTTTGCCTATGCCTGAAGAACACACTCTTTCGATGGAGATTTCCTCCGAGGAACAGACTGTTTTGCAGGGGTTGGTCCGCGAAGGACACTATGGGCCGACAGAGCAGCAGGCCATGCTAGTTGCTTTTGTGCGTTGGTATGATCGTAATCGCATGAAGCGTCGTTATATGCGTCTTGGTTTTCACGAATAGCAATTTTTTAAAGGGCTAATCTGAAGAGGGGGTTGTTTCTAGATGTTGTGCAGGGCTGTATTTGCTATCCGGTTATTAAGTGTTCTGTGGATGTTCCTAGTGTTATTAGCATGCGAGCAGTCCCCCCCTGTTTCTGTAAGTGAAGGTTCAATTCAGTCAGTTACTGCGCGATTCAGTTGGCTTCTGAGAGCATGGAATCTTCCCTTGGTGGTGGCTCAGGAAAACGGTTTTTACGAGAAACGTGGAATTCACGTAGAGATAAATGAGGGCAAAGGGGACAGTCTAACCTGCGAGTTGGTAAGCAATGGACAAGAAACCTTTGCTATGACGGATGCTTTCACTGGGGCGGTTGCTATTTCTCAAGGCGCCCACATCAAGTTTGTCGCCATGTTTGTTCAAAAAAATCCTTCCAGCATCATTTTTGCTCCAGGTCAGAAAATTAGAAAACCAGAAGATTTAAAGGGAAAGAGGGGAGGAATTAGTCCAGCGGGAGCCTCTACGGTTTTGCTCAAGGCAGTTTTGGGTCAGTACGGGATTGGTGAAAATGAAGTGCAATTAATTGCCATGGCTCCTCATTCCAAGAAGGCGGCGTTATTGAGCAGGAAGGTAGACTACATTAATGGATTTGTAAATGGCGACTATTTAGCAGTCCGGTTAGAAGATTCCACAATTCAGGCTGTTCCCTACCATACTTGGAATGTCAGTGCTTTGAATATGGGATTAATTGCTCATCCCGATACTATCGAGAAGGATCCACAGCTTGTGAGAGATTTTGTCGCAGCGACTTCAGAAGGTTGGCGTTACATGATTGAACACCCTCAAGAGTCTAGTGACATGGGGATTAAGCACTTTCCCATGTCAGATAGAGATGTACTAGAAGAGGGGATAAAAGCAACAGTTCCTTTGATATACACTGATAGTAGCCAAGGGAAGCCTTTAGGATGGATGGCAGAAGCTGATTGGACTAAGACAGTGGAGTTGATAAGTCAGTACGGAGAATCGAATGCGGTCCAAGATTTGGATGCATACTACACAAATGAATTTATTGAGCAAAATAATTAAGGAAAATATTCCCCCGGTAATTTTTCAGCTGCAGAAATCAATTTGTAGCTCAGAATCGAAGTAATGGAATCCAAAGTATTAGAAGATTTGAGATGTCTACGAGTAGACCAAGTGGGCAGTTTGCTGCGACCTCCCATACTTAAATCTGCTTTTGTCAGCTTTCTTAAAAAAATTAGCAATAAGCAGGAATTATATCAGGTGCAGGATCGCTGTATTAGAGATCTCATAGCTACTCAGGAGGCCCACCAACTACCTGTTCTTACTGACGGAGAATTTAGACGCCTGAACTTTATGGAAAGTTTCGGAGAAGTAGCTGGGATGGATCAGTGGAAAGCTAGATGGGCTGACATTTTACAAGCTTTGGAGGAGCAGCAAATAGAAGAAGTAGAGTCAACGCTAGATCTCCCGGAAAGAGGAGCAGACCCCGTGTTGAGTATCCGTAAGCCGGTAAATCAAAAACTTCAGCTGGTGAAAAATCGTCCGCTGGGAGAATATTTGTTTAGTAGTGATTTGACCGATCGTCCAGTGAAGATAACATTGATCGGTGCTGATCGGATTGTCCAAGGATATGATTACCAAAACTCTCGTTCTATCTATTCTGATATTGATGAATTTTTGGTTGATGTAGTTTCTATTGAACGTCAAATCGTAGGTCAATTGGTCGAAGCAGGTTGTCGATATATTCAAATTGATGAGCCTGCTTACACTAGGTATGTGGATGAACACTCTCTAGAGGCAATGCGGTCTTGGGGAGAGGATCCTAGCGAAAATTTGAACCGCTCAATACAAGCCGACAATAAGGTGATTGAAAAATTTTCAGGAGCCATTTTTGGGTTGCATCTTTGTCGTGGCAATCGGCAAAGTATGTGGCATAGAGAAGGTGCATACGACAAAATTGCAGAGATTCTCTTCAATAATCTCAACCATCATCGTTTTCTTCTAGAGTACGATACGGAACGTGCGGGAGGCTTTGAGCCTCTTCGCTTTGTTCCTAAAAATAAAATGGTGGTTTTGGGGCTTATCACTACTAAGGTGGGCAAGGTTGAGACAGTGGATGAGCTTAAGCGCCGAATAGAAGAGGCTACTCAGTATATTCCTGTGGAACAGCTTGCCCTAAGTCCTCAATGTGGATTTGCTTCAAACATCCCAGGCAATCTTTTAAGTCAAGATGACCAGTGGCGCAAACTGGATGTTATGCTAGAAACTGCGGACCAAGTGTGGGGAACAGTCGGATAAGACGTGCCGTTCTTTCAGAGGTCCCCAGTTTTTTGTTGTTAGTGGATACGTACCTCAGTTTTCTTTAGTGCTTTTTTGCAATTTACCGTACTCAATCTTGGTTGCTTAACTCAGGAGTTGTTTCAGGAGGTTTGCGATGCGAAGTAGTCTGTTCGTATGAGTACGCGAGTTTGATCATAGTTGCGTCGCTGTAAGGTCTTCCCAGGAAACTAATTCCTGCAGGGAGATTTTCGGCAGTAAATCCAGCAGGTACTGTAATAGTAGGTACAAATACCAAGAAGGTATTTAAATCGGGAACTCCTTTATGGGCTACATAGGGGGGATTGACTCCTTCACTTATTAGTGTGGGTTGATGTTCAACGGATTTGTGTACGATGGCATCTAGGTCGTAGTCTGCCATAACCTTCAAAAGATTAGTCATTAATTCCTGTCTGGCCAATAGAAACTGATAATGCTTGGATGTATCCACTTGACTGGCAGCAAGACGCTGCAAGTTCGTTTGTCTGGGAGGAAATATCTTTGAAAAGTTAGATGATTGAAGTATTTCTTGGGGAGATTTGAAAGGGGCATTGGGATTCTTGAAGTATCGCTGAAAGGATTCGATTCCGTCAGGACCAGAAGCCCTTTTGGCGAGAAGTTGCTTGAGATCAGGAATGACTATTGGGTCAATTATTTCAGCACCTGCTGTTCTTAATTCTCCAACTGCCCTGTCAAATACCTGGCTAATTTTCATGAAATCTTCAGAGCCAGGTTCAGATTTGTAGCCGATGGATTCTCGGAGAATGCCAAGGCGGGCACCTCGCAAACCTTTTTTGTCGAGGAATTCCGTATAGCTATCTGGAACATGGCCCACTCCTCGAGCGGTCAGAGGATCTTCTGGATCATAGCCTGCCAGTACATCTAGTAGCTTGGCTAGATCTTCTACGGTGCGTGTCATGGGCCCCAGTGACCCCGCTTTGGATGGCCAACCAGCATAGACTCCTGTTCGGCTTACCAATCCCCCGGTGGGTCTCATTCCCACTAGAGAGTTCCAAGCCGACGGTCTACGAATTGATGCTCGGCCTTCCTGTCCCACAGCAATAGTTGCAAAGTTGGCCGCAATGCTTCCTCCGGGACCTCCCGAAGATCCCCCCACTGTTCTATCAAGGTCATAGGGGTTGCGGGTCACTCCGAAGAGTGAGCCATAGGTTCCACCACCTCCGAATTCTCCCAGTGTGGCTTTGGCCAGAATAATAGCTCCTGCCTTTCTGAGCCGTTCCACAACAAAGGCATCTTTTCCTGGATAGTATTCCCTTAGGAGAGTCGAGCCTAGAGTTGTTGGCATACCCTTGGAATCCATCTGGTCTTTAAGAATTACGGGGATGCCGTGGAGTGGTCCCACAAAGCCGGAAGATTCCAATGCTGTATCAAGTTCCTTGGCTTCCTGAAGTGCTCTCGGATTTACGGTAATTATTGAGTTGATGGTAGGGCCTTTTTGGTCGTAGGCCTCGATCCGATCCAGATAGAGTTGGACCAATTGGCTAGAGGTTATTTTCCCCGACTTGTAAGCGTCGTGAATATTTTGAATAGTAGCTTCCAGAAGTTTAAAGGGCTTGTCTTCTCCCTTACTGCTACTGATAGTAAGAAGAATCAGAGGGATTAGAATGAGTAGTAATCTTGTTGATTTTGCACGCCTATAAGACAAGAATTTGATTGGTTTTTGCATGGTCATTCTCCTCTTTTATTTCATCTTGTTGACTGTTTTTCAATAGAAACAACCCATCAATTTAGGGCTATATGCTCGATGGGGAAAGCCCAAGTATGCATATAGAGATAGATGATTCCAAGGAATTGTTACCAGCCTTTCTGATTTCCCTCGATAGCAAGCCGCCGATAGAGGGGTGCTTGAATTCCAAATTGGCGAACCACTTTCAACTTGTAACGATCTTCAAGAATGTGGGCATATTCAATATTTTTCTTGAGAGCTTTGTCTGTTGGATATTTTTTTTCAGCCTCTCTTTCCACCCGTCTATCTACTTTTTGTAAAGTTGTGAAAATTCCCCGGCGTTGGGAAGAATCTCCAGGAACTTCCGGATTATACGAGATCTCCTGAGCCAATCGTTTATGAAGATAGCGTAATTCGCCCGAAAATAGTCTGATGTGATACCAGTCCCCGCTCTCACCCTTTAGTTCAAAAATATCTCCGCGCTGGGCTCTGGTTACGATTGAAGATCTAGTAGTGGGAGAAGAGCGGATATTAGATTTTCGACCGGTTACCTCAAGATATTGCTGAGCCGAAAGAGTGGTAGTGATACCGCCAAGTAACAAGCTTGCCAAAATTATAGGGATTTTCAAATTGTAGGTCATCAGCCATCCATTGTAGCCTTTTTTAAACTGAAACTACCCGGAAAAATTATTAACGTGAGAGCCAAATTATCTAATACAGATCTGCACTGATCTTATTCTGTAGAAATTCAGTCAACTCTTAGACTAAGATGAACTTGAAGTGTCTGAGAATATTGTTCTAAACATTAACGGCCAAAAGCGGAAGGTGGAGAATAACTCAGATGTTTCCCTTCTTCTTGTTTTACGTAATGATTTAAAGTTGAATGGCCCCAAGTTTGGTTGTGGATTGGGCCAATGTGGTTTTTGTACGGTTTTTTTGGACGAAGTCCCAGTTCGTTCCTGCGTCACCTCCCTTTCTGAAGTTCAAGGTAGGGAAATCACCACTTTAGAAGGACTATCAGAGGGGGAAGAGTTACATCCAGTTCAGCAGGCCTTCCTTGAAGAGCAGGCTGCTCAGTGCGGTTATTGTACAAACGGAATGATTATGATGGGTAAAGCTCTATTGGATCGCAATCCTAATCCTAGTGAAGAAGAAATTCGGCTAGCCTTGGCAGGCAATTTATGCCGTTGTGCTACTCATCTAAGAATTATTAAGGCGATCAAACGGGCTGCGCGAGAGGTATCCGGCGATGTTTGAGCAAACTAGGAGAGAGTTTATCAAACAGAGCGGATCTCTTCTTATAGGTTTTTCCATTTGCTCTCATTTGCCTGAAGAATTGTTAGCTGCCGGTGGGGATCTTCCGGGAAGTCTTTCCGATCATCCATTGCTAGATTCTTGGTTAGAGGTAAATGCTGATGGAAGCGTGACAATCTTTTCTGGAAAAATTGAGATGGGACAAGGGATTGGTACTGCTCTGATTCAAATTGTTGCTGAAGAATTGGATATGCGTGTTGAAAGAGTGAGAGTGATGGCAGGAGATACTTCCAGAACCCCTGACGAGGGTGGAACGGGTGGAAGTCGTTCGGTGAAAAATAGTGGATCAGCCTTGCGATCTGCCGCTGCCGAAGCTCGCCAATTTTTACTTCAATTAGCTGCTGAGCAGTTGGGTTTGCCATTGAGTCAGTTAGAGGTGGATGATGGCACGATTAGACCTCGGGGAAAGAAAACGCCCAGTTTGAGCTATGGTCGCCTTTTTGGTGGACGTCGTTTTCAGAGGGTAGCCACCGGTAAAGCAAGTGTTAAGGATTTTCGTGATTACCGACTGGTAGGCAAGTCTGTGCCGCGGATTGATCTGCCCGATAAAGTAGCAGGTCGCAGTGCCTATATTCAGGATATGAGACTTCCGAAGATGCTTCATGCTCGGGTGGTGCGTCCTCCGAACTACTGGTCTAGGTTAGAGAGTTTGAGGGAGAAATCGGTACTAGCGATGCCGGGTGTAGTTCAAATTGTTCGAGATGGGAGTTTTTTGGCTGTGGTGGCGAAGAGGGAAGAACAGGCAGTAGATGCCTCAGTAGTTCTCCGGAAAAATGCCCAATGGAATGGCGAAGCGCAATTCGATTTAAGTAATGGGTTCTTTCCCTATTATGAAAACTTACCCTTTAGGGAAATGCCAGTAAAGCACTGGGGGAATGTAGCATCCAGTTTTGAGGGTTCCTCGCGCGTTATAGAATCTACTTTCCGTCGTCCCTATCAATCTCATGGCTCTCCAGGACCTTCTTGTGGTATTGCCCAGATGAAGGATGGTTTTTTAACAGTTTGGACCCACAGTCAAAATGCCTATGATCTGCGTTTGGAGTTAACTCATCTTTTAGGAATGCCCAAAGAGAAAATGAGGGTTATACATAAGGATGGTCCAGGTTGTTATGGGCACAATGGAGCGGATGACGCTGGAGCCGACGCAGCCCTGATTGCTAGTCGCTTGCCTGGCTTTCCTATTCGTGTTCAATGGTCTAGGCAGGAAGAATTTCAATGGGCTCCTTTTGGGAAAGCTGCTGTAATTCGACTTAAGGCAGGTATTGGATCGGATGGCAAAGTACGAGCTTGGCAGGGACGTATTATTTCCGATACTCGCAACGAAAGGCCTGGAGGAGGAGGAGAAGTTATTTGTGCATGGCATTTAGCTTCACCTATACCCTTCGTTGCGAGTATCGGAAATACTCTAGGACCGGCCCGAAATGGAGTGCCTCTATACTCCTTCCCTAATCTGGATGTCAAAGTGCATTCGGTAAAGGGGCCTTTGAGGGTTTCCTCTCTTCGCTCTTTAGGGGCCTATGCCAATGTTTTTGCAATCGAGTCTTTTATGGACGAGTTAGCTCAAGTAGCTGAAATGGATCCAGTCCAATTTCGTTTAAATCAACTAGAAGATCCTCGTGCACGTGAGGTTATTAGGAGAGTGGCCACAGCCAGTCAATGGGGTAAGAAAAAAAGAGTTGGTCTGGGATGGGGGCTAGCTTTTGCTTGCTATAACGATACAGGCGCGTACACGGCTATGGCGGCTCAGGTACAAGTAGAGAAGCAAACGGGACGGGTGAAAGTGTTGCGGGTAATTGCTGCTGTAGATGCTGGGTTAGTTATCAATCCAGATGGTGTGCGCAATCAAATGGAGGGAGGAATTATTCAATCCGCTAGTTGGACTCTTAAGGAAGAGGTGAAGTTCGGTCCTGAAGGAGTTAAAACTCAAGATTGGGAAGATTATCCCATTCTAGGCTTTGAAGAGGTTCCAGAGGTTGAGATAATTTTGGTAAATCGACCGGATCAGCCTGCAGTTGGAGTGGGTGAGGTTGCCCAAGGTCCTGCTGCTGCTGCTATTTCTAACGCGATTTATGATGCTATTGGGGTTCGTGTTTACGATCTTCCCTTCACTTCGATTAATGTTAAGAAGGCATTGGAGAGGACTAGTTAAGAATATTCTTGGCAATTGGGCTGTGAGAGATAATTTGGGTATCTATAGTGAGGTCGACCTTTTTAGGTTTTTGGAGATGGGCTTTTGTTAAGATTTTTCGTTTTTGGATCAATACCTCTTTTCATTGCACTCTTTCTTTTTCTTGGAAGTTCCGTTCTTGGCTACTGTTAGTTAGCGTGGAGCTTTATTTTCTCGATAATATTTTTTATTTTGGCTAAAGGCTTGTGGTGTTTATTCTGATTATTTTTGCGGTTTATTCAATCGGGTTATCTGAAATCATTTATAGGGTAAGCATGGATCCGAGAGCATATCGGCTAAGGTTTTGAGGGAGTCTAAGATGAAAAAAAATATAGCTACTTTTAGTGTCATTCTAGTGATGATCGCATTCTCAGATACTGTCCGAGGTCAAGAAGGAGAATTGCTGGCCCCAGATGTAATTTTTGTCCAAGGAAAGATTGTGACAGTTAATCATGATTTTGCAGTAGTTGAAGCAATAGCAGTGAAATCAGGTCGCATTATTGCCATCGGCACAAATCAACAAATCAAAAGACTTAGCTATCCTACTACTAGAGTAGTAGATTTGAGAGGAAAGACAGTTCTTCCGGGTTTCAATGACAACCATATTCATATTAGAACCGGTACTAGTCGTGGCGAAAACTGGAAAGCAATCAGTTCTCTAGACGCTCTGTCTGAAGCTTTGATAAAGAGAACTTCAGAGCTTTTAACCGATCAATGGATTCGTGCAACCCTAACCCGTCCTTACTTCCCCAACGATATTACCCCCGATCGGCATTGGTTGGATCAGAGGGTCCCGGATCGCCCAGTGGCTCTTACCCGTGGCCATCTAATGATGCTAAATTCGGAAGGGTTGAGGCGAGCCCAAATTACCCGTTCCACGCCTGATCCCAAGGGTGGCTGGATCATACGTGATGAGACGGGTGAGCCAACCGGAAAGCTTTTTGAAGATCCAGCCAAGAGACTCGTAAGACGACATTTCCCCCCCCAATTTCTTTTGAGTGATAAGCAAATACTCAAAAATTTGCGCAAAAATCTCCGTGAACTGACCCATTTAGGCTATACGAGTTTTAATGTTCCCGGTCTACGTCCTTGGGAGCTTCGATACATGCAAGAAGTCTACCGTCAATGGGGCGAAGAATTTCCCAGGGTGACTATTCAATTAAGACTCTATCCGGGACATGACGAACATGATGATCTAGAAGAGGGAGCCCGCGAAGCAATTGCCCATTTGGAGGGACTGGGATTTCACACCGGTTTTGGAGATGATCGAATTAAAATTGGTGCAATCAAGATGAGTGTTGATGGGGGTTTGAGTGCCCCCACTTTTTGGACCAAAATTCCCTATGATTCGACCACTGGTTGGCGTAAAGGGAAGCCTGAATTCTACGGAGTGGTGCGCATTCCAAGACAAACGCTGTATCAAGTGGCTAAACGGGCTCACGAACTGGGCTGGCAACTGGGAATTCATACTATTGGTGATGCAGCTGTGGAGATGACAGTTGATGTCATAGAACAGGTGATGCAGGAATTTCCCAGAGAAGATCCTCGCCATTATTTGCACCATGTTTCGGTTATGCCTCCCAAGAAAACATTAAAAAAGATGTCTGAATTAGGAGTCATTGTGTCTTCTCAACCTGCTTTTATGTATTGGCTTGGTCCTTTTGCTGTAGAGGCTCTTCAGGGAAACAGAGAACAGACTAACAACCCCCAGAAGTCGTTGTTGAACAATGGAATTCGCATGAGTTATGGGACAGATGGGGCTCCTACTGATCCTAGAGTCGAATTGTGGTCAGCGGTAATGCGAAAGGGTTGGGATGGAAAAATATATGGTTCTGGTGAGCGAGTGAGTGTTGAGGAAGCAATCTACGCTATTACTATGGGAACTGCTTATATGAACTTTGACGAAAAAAAGAAAGGTTCAATTGAAGTGGGAAAATTCGCCGATATGGTGGTTTTGGGAGAGGATATACTAACGATTAATCCCGATCGTATTAAGGATATTTCTATTGATATGACAATTATTGGTGGAAAAATAGTTTATTTAAAATGAAGATGCCAGGGCCTTTAGATCAAGTCTATGCTAACTATCATCAGTAATTTTATTCTTGTACCAGTTTTACTATCTCTAAATGCTGTATCCGTATTTTTTGTCCAGACCTAATTTCCGACAGATATCTATTCCCTCTGCTAGGAGTTCTGGAGCCAGAGAGCGCAGGGGTTTGCGCAGAGGCCCCGCTGGTAATCCTACAGCCCGCATTAGAGATTTCACTGCCACAGGGTTAACTGCCGAGTAGTTGAAATGCAGAATTGGCAGATTGTGAAGCCAAGTTTTCCGGCAGGCTAAGGCATCCTCCCATTTTCTCCATGGTGTGGAAATAACTGCCATTTCCTGAGGAATTAGATTGCCAGACATATTGGCCGTACCATGACCTCCAAGCGACATTAGAGGGATGACTAATCCCAAGTTAGGACTGTCGCAGCACATCAAGGACATATCTGGATTTCCTGCCACGGTTTGGGCGATTTGTCCTAGCCGGGAGGTTGATTCTTTGTTGACGACAATATTGGGATGTTCAGACAGACGCAGGATTGCAGTGTATGCCAGGTCAGTTTTAACTCGTGGTGGATTATTATAGATGCCTATTGGGATGGGGCTAGCATCTGCAACTTCCAAGAAATATTGAGTAATATCCTTTTGGGGGGCACAAATGTAGGGTGGTGCTGCGACAATTGCTCCATCAGCACCCTCGGCTGCAGCATATTTACAATAGTCAATTGTTTGTTGAGTACTGGGGCCACTGCAGCCGTACCAAAACTCCATATTCCCATGCTTCTTCTTGATTGTGTGAGATATTACTTTATGGCGTTCATCTGGAGTTAGCATTGATACCTCACCTGTTGAACCCATAATTAAGACAGCCGATGTTCCATTTTCGAGCTGAAAGTCAAGGAGCGTTTGAAAAGCCTCAAAATCAATGGACTGATCTTCATTCATTGGTGTGATTAGGGCTACGAAAGATCCCTCAATTTTTTGATTCGACATACTGAGTATTTCCCCTTATAGCAACGTCGGATTTTGTTGTTAGTCCATTAAATAGGCGACCGTTTTTATTCCTGATGCTTCGACCCTGCGTCTACATTGAGCGCATTGGACCATATCGTCTAGGAGAACCATATAACTCTGAAACTTGGCAAACTGGGCGTTGGCTTCTTCATTCGCTTTTGTTGGTAAACTTTTCTTCTTTTTTCGGACGAGCCATCTTAAGTCGTATGTGTCCCGGTGCCCGCATGAGGGGCAGTTCAAGACAGCGGGTTTAGTAGTTTTAGATTCATCACAAAATTGACGCTCGTTCATCTTTAACCTTTCTGGCAACTTAAAACAGATGGTTAGATTTTTCGTTTTCTTTCTTTTGCCAAGGAGTATTGAGGATACCATGTTGACTCTGCTCCACGGCCAGTGCGGCCAACGACGACATCGAGCAGATAAGGCTCACCGTCGCGGTTAGCGTTGGAGCCTCTTTTAAGGGCCTGTGACAGATCGTTGGGATCGGTAACTCTTTCTCCTTCTATTCCAAAAGCTTCAGCTAGTTTGGTGTACTGGATGTCTGGGTCTCCAATAAAGCAGGTCATGTCTTTTCCTACTTTAGATTGTTGTGCTCCCAGACCCCAAATTCGATTGCGTTCGGCATCGTAGCTTCCATTGTTTTGCACCACAATTAGTATTGGGATTTGATAGCGTTTAGCCGTCCATAAGCTTTGGTCTCCACCAAACATAAAACCTCCATCTCCCAGTAGAGCAACGACTTGGCGGTCTGGCAGCGCCAGTTTGACGCCAAGAGCAGCTCCAAGAGCCCAACCTAAGATGACCGATGTAGTGGCAAAGTAGCCCATTTTTTCATGACCAAAGGTTAGATAGTTTAGACCTCCACGACCAGAGTCCACTTCAGAAACGAGGCAACTGTCAGCAGTGAGATTAGAGCGTAATTCCAAGGCCAATCTTTCGTGGGAAATGGGTGTATTGGAGTAATTATGCTGAGCTACTCGTTCTCGAGATTGGCGCAACTTTTCTGTGAATTCATTGGTCTTTGTCCCACGGGTTTCTTGAAGCTTTTGTCGGTAAGATTTGGTGGTGCGCGAATTAATAGCCTCGATCAAATCGCGGGAAAACAATTTCGCACTAGAAGGACTGGATAAAATCGACGGATAAGTTCTTCCTGTGTTTTCAACGTCAAATCCTACCTCCGCAATGCGAGTCGAGCGGTGGATAGCTGGAGTATTACCTTCAGGGGCAGGGAGAAGTCCTCCCAGATTTAGAAGAAAATCTACTTGTTTTGGATAGCGCATGTTGGATTGGTAGATACCTAAGTAAAGCGGGTGGTCGGTGGGGAAAGAGTTGGTCCAGCTGTGTGACTCTTGTACCACAGGAAGTGAGAGAAGTTCTGATAATTCAATTACCTCTTTTTCAGCTCCTAAGCGGCTAACCTCACTGCCTACAAAAAGAACGGGACTATTAGACTCGAGTAATTGTTGTGCTACTTTTTCAACTTCGCTAACATCCGGACGAACGTCTCCTGACAACGTAAACTGACTTTGGTCAATAATTTCTGTCTTAACTGATTTGTTTTGTAGAAGGTCGGTTGGGATGGTTAAGAAAGTGGGGCCCGAAGGTGATGTAGCTGCAAATTTAAAGGCCCTCCTCAGGTCTTCTGCTAGGTTTTCGGCTCGACGACTTTCCCATCGCCATCGGGTGAATGGTTCTGCGGCTTTTGTCAGTTCGTCAACCTCCTGAAAGCCCCAGCGTCCCCGGGAGATTTCCCCTGTTTGTCCGATGGCGACAATCATTGGGGTTCGGTCTTTGTAGGCATTAAACATATGAGCCAGGGTGTTAGGAAACCCGGGGCGAGCACAGGTAACAAAAGAGGTTTTCCCGCTGGCCTTGGTATAGCCGTCTGCCATAGATGTAAGGACTCCCTCCTGAAGAGCCATAATTAGTTGCATATCAGGGCGTTTGAGCATAGCGTCGAATATAGGGTAGTCACCGGTAGCGGGATTAAAGAAAACAAAGCGAACTCCACATTGCTTAAGCTGTTCAACCAGAATCTCTCCAGCGGTGCCTTCTACGACTGAGATTGTATTTTTTTCTGCGGGACTTGCATTGGAGGAAGTAGTTGGTTTTGCTAGTAATTCCCAGTACTGACTAGCAGCTGTAGCTGTTAGTCCCAAAGATGTTAGGCGATGCAGAAAGGAACGCCTGTCAACATTTCCTAATAGGCAGTCTCTAACCGGATCTTTGATTGCAGAGGAATCAGTTATTTTTTGGGTTTCCATGGAGTCTCCTTCTGATTTAATTTTGCAAGATTCCAATGCAGTAAATTCAAGTGAACCCTTGCGCGTTGCCTCCGAATCTACTACTGGAGATAGGTTCGGTCAAGAGTCTGGTAGGGATAAAAAGGTATCTGTAAATAATTTGAGGGGGAAAACGGAAGGGAAGTATTTTAAAGATCGGTAAAGTTTTTTATCGAAGGGACAAGGTGTTTGAAAATCTACAGCAGACGAATGCTGTAAAATCAGTGTTTCGTTTTCTTTCAGTTTTTGAATTCGAGGCTATTGTCGGCCGGTGAAAGTGTTGGAATGATTTTTGGTGTAATTTTTGCTTTGTTAGCTGCGTTACTTGCCGGCATTAGCCATATTCTTATTCGTGTTGGCACGCAGCATGACGGCAAGTCGGCTGAGGTTCTTGTCATTGTTTTGATGATGAATCTCATTGTTTTTGTGCCAATGGCTATTATTGACTTGCCGGCCTACGAGTTTAGTTGGAGAACATTTCTGGCGTTTGCAGGTAGTGGATTGGCTGGGACTATCCTAGGCCGATCTTTTTCTTATGAAGGAATTAAACGTATTGGTGCCAGTCGGTCACAGACTATTGTTGCCTCCCAGCCCCTCCATTCAGCTTTAATTGCTGCAGTTGTTTTAGGAGAGTCGGTTACTTTCGGACATCTGTTGGGAATTTTAGCAATTATGTCAGGAGTTGTAACAATCTCGAAAGAACTGCGAAACTCTCAAGCTTCGAATGCGATTAATACATCGCGAATGAACCTTCTGTTTCCTTTAGCAGCAGCCTTTTTTTATGGCATTGAACCTATTTTTACAAAAATAGGATTAATTGAAGCAACCCCGGTTTACGTTGGTTTGGCAATTAAAACAACGACAGCAGCAATAGTGCTTTTTTGTTATTTGTGGCTTCGAGGTCAGTTGCCAAGTTTTGCTAGTTTAAATGGCCCTAACTTGTGGTGGTATGTTGGTGCTGGTGTGTTTAACACCATGTTTTTGCTTGCCTACTTTCGAGCTCTTGAGATCTCACCTGTTGTTTTGGTAGTTCCCATTGTTCAGATTCTTCCCCTAATTGTAATAGGTCTTTCCTTTCTTTTTTTAAAACGCCTAGAAGTTATTACCTGGAAGCTTGTTTTGGCAGCAATGAGTGTGGTTGTAGGGGCAGCCATTGTAACCTGGGCTAGTTAGACTTCTGGTTTCGAGATGGACTTTATCAGTTCGTATTAAGTAAGTCGTCCAGATCGAAAACTTCACCATTTTTAATTACCTGTCGGATTTTTCGAGCGTCTTGAATATTTCTTAAAGGATTACCTTCGACTATGATCATATCAGCTAATTTTCCAGTTTTAAGGGTGCCAAGGTCTTGATCTATGCCCAGTGCCTGGGCGGGTATCCAAGTGGCTGCTTGAAGGGCTTGGAAGGGAGATAGGCCATAGCGGACATAGGAATCGAGTTCAGCGTGAAGGCTCAAGCCGTATGGGACAATGGGAGCATCTGTTCCTGCTATCACCCGTCCTCCTGCGTTAACTATTTTAACAATTGTTTGGCCAGCAGTTTTTAACAATTCCTTACGAAAATTCATGTTACCGGCCTGTGCCACTCGGCTGCGGGTTTCTACAACCTTCCAAGTGGGGTTAAGTTGGACAAACCGTGGATCGTCGAGGGCATTAGGATCATGCGCTACCATCGCAGGAAATCCATCCACAGCTAAAGTTGATGTCAGAGTTACATCCGATTGGGTGATCAGATCTGTTACATCCTGGTAGCTGTGATTTAAAGCGCTAATTTTAGGAGAGTATCCTCTGCGACTAGTTGCTCCAAGATGAGCTACGTTATCAATTCCGTAAGATACGGCAGGGTATAATTCGTGTGAACTGACGGCGATGCCATATTGATGGGCAATGTTCACTACCTTTTTTTGGAGAAGATCGGGTAATCGAACGTAGGTTTTGATTAGATCGTAGTTCAATATTCGAGCACGCTCCAGTTGCATTACAAGTTGATCTTCAGTGTCAATATGCATGTCCCGTGAACGTACTCCGTCAAAAGGGTTACCAGTAAAAAATATGCGTGGTCCAAGTCGAGTTCTAGACTCAAATGACTCCAAATCTTCTAGGTATTCGTACGGATTCCCGCCCATTGTTTGAACAGTAGTGATTCCATAGGATAACCAGAGACGTCCTAAGAGTTGCCCATACCATTTTCTATGGTGGGCGTGTGATTCAATTAAGCCTGGCATTACAGTCATATCTGACGCATCTATCACATTGTTTCCGTGCAACTGATTTCTATGGGGATGGATACCCTGTATGCGGTTTTTTTCTATAAGGATGTCAACGTTGGTGCGAATTGTGGGTTGGTGCCCATCGAATAGCCTGCCGGCATGAATAACAAAGGAGTCATCTGGTATAGATTGCGTCCAATCAATTTCTAAAGAAATCTTTTTAGTGCTCCCACTTTTTACTGAGACCATTTTTAGCTGGTCAACGGATTGATATAATAGATTTTTAGAATCCCCAGTCCAGCTAGGAGAATCAGATAATTCCGAAGTGATTTGTCGGGGAGGAGCAATTGGTTCTCCTGTGGAGCTAACTGGTAATATCCAAAGGAATCCTTCTGCAGTGTAAGCCATCATTGTTCCATCTGGAGACCACAGGGGACCGTTGGCCCATCCTCGAGTTCCAACTGAATGATGCGGAACTGGAGAAAAATACCGGTCAAAATTTTTATCGACTGAAATATTTAAAATCTGGTTAGTCCCCTCTCGGAAGCGAGTAGAGTAGGGTCGGAGGACCGAGACAGTAATAGTCTTGCCATCGGCCGACCAACTGGGATGTCCAGGCCCGGGTAAAGCCGAACGAAGTGTTTTTAGATTTTTGTTGGCAATATTGACGATTAAGAGTTGGTTCTGGTGATTTAAAAAAGCAATTCGAGTGGCATCGGGTGACCAGGCTGCTGCTCGCTCAGATGAGGGTAGGCTAGTGAGGCGTTGTTGTCGACCCGTTTTTAGGTTGTGCAGCCATAAATCCATACTGCCTGCCCGATCGGAAGAGAAGACGAGATGGTCACCATTTGGAGACCATGCAGGATCCATCTCGACAAATTGGTCATGGGTTATTCTTTGAGGTTTGCCATTGATGGGGGCTAACCAAAGGTCACCCAGGGCAACAAAAGCAATTTGATCAGCGACCGGGGAGATAACGGGTTTCATGATTCCCCGTACTGGTCTTTTAACATCCGAAGCAAAATTGCTTTTTTTCCGTTGATAGGTATGTCTAGGCAAGGAAATATGAGCTTCTAGCTCAATCGTCTGGACCTCATTGGTTTTTAAAGATCTTTTTTTAATATGTCCGTCTGCTGTATAGAAGAATGTGTGAGGAGAACTCCACTGAACGGGGAAGGGAAAAACATCTTCGTCGAAAGTTAATGGGGTATCTGATAAGAATAATCTGCTGCCCTGATTGTCTACTAAGTTGTAAACGACATCATTTCCTTCAGGACTCCAAGAAGGAGCATTTAAAGAGCTTGGGACAGAAAATGGAGCATCAACTGAAGGATTTCCCTGTAATAGAAGTTTTTGATTTCCTTCTGCGGTGACAGTCCAAATGCTGGGTGCAGGAAGTGCTCGTCCCCGATCTGATACGCTCCTCATAACGTTTTTAGGAGAGCGGTCGGAAACAAAAGCTAATCTGCCATCAGCTGACCAATTTGGCATGAATTCGTTGTCAGGATTGTCTGTCCACTGTTTTAATTCACCGGAGTTAGGGTTGATTGTCCAAATATCATAGCTACCTCCTCGATCTGAAGAGAAGGCGACATACTTTCCATTGGGAGAAACTTGCGGTTCGCGATCGTCAAATGGGCCATGGGTTAACTGTCTCCAGTTAGTACCGTCGACAGACAACGTGACGATGTCCCAAAAACCGTGCTTGTAGGATTGGAACGCTAGAGTTTTTCCGTCAGGAAACCAAGTGGGTTGACGAATGTCATTTGATTGATCGGTGATTTGACGAGCGATGCCACCTTCAGAAGATAGAATCCAAAGGCTGCCAAGCAGGTCAATTGCTAAACTTTTTCCGTTGGGAGAAAGTGCAACAGCCATAGAAGTCCCTTCGTGTACAGTTAAACTATTTTTTTGAGTAGACGAACAAGAGATAGTGCCAAGTAAATGCAGGACAAGTGCAGCAGTAAGCCAACGGTTTCTACTACTATGTTCTTGCATAAATTTTTTTATTACTAAATTGTTGCAATTGCTAGCTTGGCTAATAAAAGACCAACTACACCTATTAGAATTGTAGATGTAAGACCTAGGAGAAATGGTTTTAGCCCCAATGCTCTGAGCGTTCTCAATTCAGTGTTCAAACCAACTGCTGCTAGGGCACCGGCAATGAGCCACTGTGATATTTCCCCGATCATTCCAGCTAGGTCTATGGTGTAGTTGTGTTGTCCCAGTATGAATTGATCTGACATGTGCAGAGTGATTTCCGGGAAAAAGCCCAATGTTCGCAGCAAAGCCATGCCCATGAAAAATAGAACAAAAGTGGGTATTAGTTTCAGGTAGTTTAGTTTCTGGTGTTTGACAAAAACTTCATGTTTGCGTCGCTGAATTGCATAGAGAGCTCCCAAGACAAAAACAGAGGGTCCCAACAAGGAGACTCGTGTGAGTTTTACAATAGTGGCGATTTCTCCAGCGGATTGGCCATCTGAATAGTGAGCAAATCCGGCAGCGATAACTTGAGGAGTTGCATGTATGGATAGTCCGCACCAGACTCCAAAAACCTGACTTTCCATTTCGAATAGGGCGGCTAAAACAGGGAATGCAACCATCGTGGCTACACCAAATAAATTGATGTAAGTTGTTGAACATGAAACATCTTCTTCTTCTGCTTCGATGATGGGAGCAGTAACTAGTATTGCTGATGTGCCGCAGATGGCGGTTCCAGTGCCAATGAGTAACCCAAGTTTGTCATCAACTCCCATAAAACGTGCTACCAAGTGAGTTAGTACAATCACTAGCCCAATTGTTAATAAGGCAGCCATTAAGGCACTTAGACCCACTCTGATTAGATTGTAAAAATCTAAACGGGCTCCCAAAAGAACAATGCCAATTGGAAGAACGCGGCTAATAATAATGTTAGTGCCACTTTTGAAATCAATTGTGGAAGGAAGGAAGTTGCCCGCGATAATCCCAAAAACTAGGGCTAGAGCTGCGATGCTAATTGGGTGATGTCCGTCTGCTACTGTAAATGGATAGAATGGAAGTCGGCTTACTCCCCACGCTAGCCAAGTTAAAACTATACACAGTATGACTCCTGGCCAGAAGTTTTGTTTATTCCAAGATTCAAGTCGTTTGAGAAACTGCCGTTCAAAGGCTTCTTCTTTGCGACTCAAGCTTAAACGATCAGATGACTTTTGAAGACTCACATTAGCCTGTTAAAAATTTATGGACATAAAATTAAAGTAATACGAAAGACTTAAGTTTAAATATCTATTCAGAGCAGAATACCTCCTGCATTCGGTAGTTCTCGTTCTAGGTATTTTTCGACGCTAAAATAGCGTGTTCCGGTATCTGGGATAACGGTAACTACTACTTCTTCAGGAGAAAAATGTTTGGCTACTTGTTGGGCTGCATACACTGCTGCTCCCGAAGATATTCCTACTAGCAAGGCTTCCTCGGAAGCCAAATTTTTAGAAGTTTCGAATGCACTTTGGTCACTAATAGTAATTATCTCGTCAATTATGTCCCTATTCAGAATAGAAGGAATAAATCCTGGCCCAATACCTTCGATAGAATGTCTTCCTGGTTTTTTACCACTCAACACTGCTGAAGAAGCGGGTTCTACCGCTACTATTTTTATATCAGGAAATTTTGATTTTAGGACCTCTCCCACACCAGTGATAGTACCTCCGGTTCCCACGCCAGCAACAAAAGCAGAAATGGGACCTTCAACTGCATTCAAGATCTCCTGTGCTGTAGTCTGACGATGGAATTCTGGATTAGCTGGATTGTCCCATTGCCGTAGTCCGATGCACCGGGGATTCTGTTGGATAATTTCTTGGGCGCGTTGAACGGCTCCAGCAATGTCCTCGGAGCCGGGGGTTAAAATGACTTCAGCACCGTAGCGAGCGACGAGAGAACGTCGCTCAAAACTCATTGTTTCGGGCATGGTCAGAATTAGTTTGTAATCACGCTCAGCACATAGCATCGCCAAGGCGATCCCAGTATTACCACTAGTTGCTTCGACTACAGTTACCCCATCTTGGAGCGCTCCTTCTTGTTCTGCAGAGACAAGCATTGCCAAGGCAATTCGATCTTTGACACTGCCTCCCGGATTTAAAAATTCTAACTTAGCTAAGATTGATGCTCCGTCAATTGGGGACATTTTTTTCAGTTGGATCAGCGGAGTATTTCCAATTAGTTCGGAGACATTTGAGGTGAGTTTTGGTTGAATGGTTGATCTGTCCGCAGTCAAAGTAGATTCCCCCTAGGATTCAATATTTGAAATATTAACCCAATTAGGATATGCAATGGAATGGGACTTTAGTCTTTGATCCGGAATCCCAAGAGTTGATCGTGTCCCATCTGCACACACCAGAGCCAACCCTCCGCATCCATGAAGAAGTCTCTTAGTCCGTTTCCCTGTTGGGGTTCTGGATAGCTAATGAAGTCCTCTGTAACTGGATTAAACATGACTAGTTTGTCATTTCCATTGGTGCCTATCCAGATACGATCTTTTGCATCAATGCCAATTGGATAGGGTTGTGCGTTGGCTACTGGCAAATCATACTCTTTAATCTCACCAGTCTCGGGATTAATGCTTGCTAGCTTGCTAGCACCATAAAGACCTGTCCAGGCGATTCCTTTGGAGTCGATTTTGATGCGTCTCGGACGGGAATTTTTGGTGTGCATCGGGAACATTTGTATCTTATCAGTAGAGGGATCGATGTAGCCCACACGATTGTGATCCATGGCTGTGAACCAGATCCATCCTCTAGCGTCAATATCCATTCCGTAAACATTGGCTCTGCGATTATTACCATCATTATGAATAGCATATTCCGTGATTTTCCCTGAAACTGGATCAAATTTGCGCATGAAATCAGCATAGGTATCAGTAAACCAGAGAATGCCTTGCGAATCGAACATAAGAGTATGAGGTCCCGGCCGGCCTCCAAAACGTCCAGTATTGACAGTTTGAGGGATAGGGTATTCCACGATTTTTCCAGTGTCTCTATCTAGCTTGGCAATTTTGGCTGCTCTGCTTGAGTGTTCGGTAAACCAGACATTTCCCGATTGGTCCAGGGTAATTCCGTGAGGTAGAGAGTCAGGGGTCGGTATTTTGAATTCTTTTGCATCTCCTGTTTTGGTATCTATAACTCCAATCTTATTAGCTCCGTATTCCGTAAACCAAATTTTGCCTTGTGAATCAGGAACAGCAGTATGAGACACGGAGCTGGAGGTGGGAATCGGATATTGCAGGTAGACAATATTCAAGGCTCGTTCATCCACTGGTTCCGGGATTAGTTCGATTTTAAGCGGGTCGGCTGTTGGGCCAAAAACATGGGATAGGTATTGGGAGATTCCGGCTGATCGTTCTGGATTAGTATTTCCCAACTGTCGTGCATTCATGAAGTTAATTGCAGATAACCATCCGCGGGCATCGTATCTTCGTCGTGCTGTAAAACCGCTAAGACTATGACAAGACCCACAGCCAATAGCGGCTTCCTTCCACTTTCCTTCAGGTAAGATTTTTCTCCATTGATGTCTGCTTAGACCTGGATTAAAGGGATTAATTGGTCCTGGCTCCATTGTGAAACTCATTTGGTTGTTGAAATTCAATGTAATATCGGAATGTTTAATGGTTTTGTAGCCCATATGCTGGACTGCAATGGTATGTTTTCCTGATTGGAGTCCATTCAATTGAAATGTTCCGTCTTTTTGAGAAAGGATGGAGACTGTCATTTTAGATGAAAGGTTCTGTATTTTGATGAAGACACCAGCCATTGCTTTTCCGTCTTGATTTTTCACCCACCCCGATAGAGATGCATTGCCTGAAAGATGCCCCGCATGGAGATTTTGGTGTTCGGAGTCTACAAAAAACGTCGAAATGAACAGAGAAAATAAAATTAGCAATTTCGTAGTGTGCATGTCATATTCCTTTTTTTTGAGATCTCTGGTCTACAAACTACCTGTTCTGCCTCCATCGACGGGCAGGTTGATTCCAGTAATAAAGGAGGCAGCTGGAGAACAGAGAAAAGCCACTGCTGAAGCTACTTCTTCCGGCTTGGCAAAACGCCCAAAAGGAATCTTTGCCATTGCATCGTTTTCAACTTCTTCGGATGGGATTCCTTTTTTCTTTGCCATCATTTGAAACACACGGCTCAGTCTTGGAGTGTCAGTGGCTCCAGGCAACACATTATTTACCGTGATTTCTGACGAGGCGACTTCAGTAGCCAAAGTTTTGGCCCAATTGGCCACAGCGGCGCGGATTGTGTTGGATACCCCTAGGCCCGCGTGGGGTTCCTTCACTGAAGTGGAAATAATATTTACAATGCGCCCATATTTGGATTCCTGCATTCCTGGCAATAGATTCTGAACTAGAATTTGGTAGCAGAGTACATGTCGAGAGAAGGCCGTTTGGAATTCCTGTGGGGTGGCTTCCGTGATGAGTCCTGGTGCTGGCCCCCCAGAGTTATTGATTAGAATATGAATGGTATTGGCAGTACTGACGAATTGCTGAATTGTTGTCGTGAACTGCTCTAATTCATCCATGTCAGCGGTTAGATATCCATGGGTTTGTCCGGCATCTCTTTCCAATAATTCGACTGATTTTTGCAAGACTGCTTCACGTCTTGCCATAAGAATAACGTTTGCTCCCAAGGTTGCTAGTTGCTTGGCACAGGCTTTGCCAATGCCTCCACTACTACCACAAACTAGTGCATTTTTGCCTGTAAGGTTTAAGTCCATGTTTAACGTCCTTTAGTTGTAATCCCTCACTGCTAATCAGTTAAGAAAGTTTTAGTTATATTCTCATCCGAGGACAAACTTTCCTAGATGATACTATTCCCTTATGATTTTCGGGAGTGTATTCCTTAAAGCAGTGAGTGTTAGTCCATATTAGAAAAATGTTTGGTGGCATATATTCATGCAGACAAGAAGGCAACTGAAGCGAGAGTTAAGCCCCTCTCAGGCTGGATCAATGGCTTTGGGGTGCATTATTGGTTTTGGCTGTTTTGTTTTACCGGGCGACTTTTTAGAGCGTTCAGGGCCAATGGGGGCCACGGTCGGCATAATTCTAGGTGGGATTGTCGTGATTATTATTGCTAGGGCTTATGGCGTAATGGTCAGAAATTTTACGGTAGCTGGTGCTGAATTTGCATATGCCTACTATGCTTTTGGGCGCTATCATGCCTACGTATGTGGCTGGTTTTTGGCGGTGGGTTATATCAGCATCGTTCCCCTAAATGCGACTGCTTTGACCATAATGGGAAGATTTCTTAGTCCTGATCTTTTTACCCAGGGATATTTATATTCTGTAGCGGGTTTCGATGTTTTTTTTTATGAAGTATTGTTGGCATCTATACCCATCGTGTTTATTGGATATCTCAACTACAAAGGTATAAAGGCTGTTGGGAGAGTTCAGGTAGTGATGACCGTTGTGTTAGTTGGAGCGGTGATAGTAATTGGTATTGGAGGGCTTTTAAGTCCCACTAGCACACCTGAGAACCTACATCCCTTATTTCCTATTTCCCAGTCTCCCTTAAGTGCAATTTTGGCTATGTTGGCCATTACTCCCTGGTTGTATGTTGGTTTTGACACAATTCCTCAGGCAGCCGAAGAATTCAACTTTTCTCCATCACGAGTTTCTAACTTGATGGTATTGGCTATTGTTAGTGGAGTTTTGATGTACACCACTGTAGTGGTGGCAACGGGTATGGTTTTTCCATGGAGGGAATTAATTTCTAGTGGGTACGTATGGGCTACTGGGACAACTGTAAGTGTCAGTTTAGGTTTTGTAGGTGTGATTTTTCTGGTTGTGGCAGTTAGTATGGCAATTTTTACAGGCATTAATGGCTTTTATGTGGCAACTAGTCGCCTATTATTCAGCATGGCGCGGGGGAAAATTTTACCAAATTGGTTTGTTGACGTGCATCCTACGTACGGGACCCCCCATCATGCCGTAATTTTTACGGGCTTGATGTCTTTATTGGCTCCTTGGTTTGGCAGGCAAGTTATTCTCTGGGTCATCGACATGGCAGCTCTTGGTACGGTTTTTGGTTATGGTTATACGTGTTTAGCTGCATATTGGCTGATTAGTCAGTCTCCACACTGTGGGTCAAACAGAGAGCGGTGGTACGCTCTTTTAGGAGCTCTTCTTTCTATGGGGTGTTTTGTTTTGTTGTGTGTGCCGGGTATGCCAGGTTTTATGGCGGGACCATCATGGATTGCCTTAACGATTTGGGCAATAGTGGGGGTATTGTTCTATCTTTTACGCACTAAAGAATATGATCGACTTTCCCAGAATGAACTTGACTATCTGATTTTAGGACAAGAGAGAGAGAAGATTATTTTAAGATGAATTAATATGTTGGGTTTGGTCAGGAGCCAGCTTTAAAAAAGAATGAAGAGGTAGATTAATTATGACACAAATGTCACCTAGTGAAGCGCTTGTCGAGACGATGGTTGCCCATGGTGTAACCGATGTGTTTGGAATTGTCGGTTCAGCTTATATGGACGCACTAGATATTTTTGAGCCGGCCGGGATACGCCTGATATCAGTTGCTCACGAACAGAATGCAGCTCATATGGCAGACGGATACTCCCGTGTTACCAACCGTCCTGGAGTCTGTATTGCGCAGAATGGACCAGGTGTAACCAATTTTGTAACAGCTATTGCAGCTGCCTATTGGGCCCACTCTCCTGTAGTTATTATTACGCCAGAGGCAGGAAGTGCTGGGGTCGGGTTAGGCGGTTTCCAAGAGACCGATCAGATGCCAATTTTTTCTAAAATCACTAAATATCAGGTATCGATCAACCGGCCCGATCGTATGGCTGAATTGACTCATCGGGCCTTTACATTGGCACTGGCTGAACGTGGTCCAGTACAGATTAATATTCCCAGAGATTATCTTTACGGACAAATAGATACGGAAATTTCTCAACCTCAATTAATTGAACGGTCAGCTGGAGGGGCTGACAGTTTGGCGGAGGCAGCTAGATTGCTGGGAGAAGCTAAGTTCCCAGTAATTCTTTCGGGAGGTGGTGTAGCAATGGCTAATGGAGTTCAAGAAGTCAGGATGCTAGCTGAATTTCTTTCTGCTCCGGTTGCTACGACTTATCTGCATAATGATGCTTTCCCAGCGAGCCACAAACTAATGTGTGGGCCATTAGGGTATCAAGGTTCTAAAACTGCCATGAGAATTATTCAGCAGGCTGATGTTGTCCTGGCATTGGGCACTCGATTGGGACCGTTCGGGACATTACCTCAGCACGACTTGGACTACTGGCCCCAACAGTCAAAAATTATCCAGGTAGACACGGATCATCGAGTGCTTGGATTGGTTAAAAAAATTTCGGTGGGAATACAAGGAGATGCAAGGTTAGCTGCTACTGAAATTTTGAATCTTTTGAAAGGTGCAGGAGAATCTCCAGCCTGCACTCTTAACCAATCTGAGCGGCTAGAAGAAATTGAAAAACAAAAAAAGGAATGGGAATCGGAGTTAGATTCTTGGTCACAAGATAGCGGTTCACCTATCACTCCCAGAAGGGCATTGAG
>Ga0315339_1000413_pt1 | contig 55289 bp, 49 predicted proteins | sample ASW17metaG_FD_204514 | JGI IMG/M metagenome (GOLD analysis project Ga0315339, IMG submission 204514) | Ammonia-oxidizing marine archaeal communities from Pacific Ocean, United States - ASW #17 | ecosystem: Environmental > Aquatic > Marine > Oceanic | place: USA: California | collected 2016-12-05 | reverse complement strand
CCCAGGCGAATACTTCGCCGCCTTCGGCTTCCCTGGGAAAACGAACCGTCCTCTCGATAACGACCAAGGGCGAATAATCGACCAAGGTATCGCCTTGCGCGAGATCGCGCACACCGACCGAATCGACGTGCATCCCCTCCTGTGTCACCAAACGCCGGAACTCATCCTCGCCCAATTCACTGGGTGGTGACTCGGCACATGAGCAAACCACAGCAGCGAGCCCAAATATAAGACGGACCATTAAGTGCCACCCTCCCTTGTCTCGTTTTGTAGCGATTTATGCCACACACGCCAGAAACGACGAAACAGACGTTCTAACTCCTCGTCATACAGGTCGACCGAGCGCCGCAAGATGCGACTACGGTTGGTCCCTTCGGGTAATCGAATCAGTTTCAGCGACATAGCGTTTAATTAGTTTGGATCAGACGGCACCAGTACTCATAAGCCTCAGCCATTAAGCGGCGCCGAGCGTGAATCTTAATCATCTCCGTGACTTTGAGCTGCAAGGCCAGTTTATACAAGTCGATATTCGGCATCAGAAACCTCCGCGGTTTATAGGCCAAATCCAAAATAGTAGCGGAACTTATCGATCTTAGGTTCTCCTCCGGTGTCGACCCTGTCGCGGTTGAGTGGGTGCGCAACCTGGAAAAAAGCGGTCATCGGTATGCGGTAGAAGGTAAACAACTGCAAGCGCAATTCACCGCCGACATTGGTCAGGAACTTGTCGGTGTTGAAATCTACATCTTTGAAATGGGAGAAATTGCCCACGGCTCCGGCCTCGGCGAAAAGTTCGGCGTAGAGCTTGGAAAAATTGAAGTTGATAAAACGGCTATTCAGCCGTTTGAGCACAGGAAATCCATAACCGACGCGGCCATAAACCAATTTCGAACCGTTGTCGGTGAAATAGGGATAACCGCTAAGAAAATTGCGCCCGCCGATATAGTAGCGTAAAGGCCAGTAAAAACGCCCTTCGAAAAAACCGCCGTCCTCTATGAAACCAGGTTTGAGCTGGATATTCTTATACGCGCCGAGTAGTCTGATATTGAGCGAGTTGTTGAAAGGCAGCGCGATCCGCTCATTGTAGGAAGCCACGTACTCGTTGACCCTAAGGTGGCGATTGACCCCGACAAACTGATCACCGGGAACCCCGTTTGCCGGTATCGGCTGAGCCAGCGAATCGGCTATTGTCGGCAACATATAACGATAGACGAAAGCCAGCGCACGCCCGGATGGGTTAATCAACTGATCGGCTGTCGGGTTAAATTTTTGGTACTGCCAAGACACACTCATCAGGTGCGTGCTGAAAAAATCCACCTCGTTATAAAACCTCAGTGGATCTTGGCTGTCGACTAATAAGGTATCCTGCCCCAAAAAACCCGGGTCCAAGGCCTCAGAGACATCGACACCATCCTGGACCAGATAAACCTGGTTCTGGTTACGGAAATGGCGCAAAGTCCAACTCTCGGCGTAATTGCGGTACACGTAGACGCCGCTTAATTGCGTGCGACGGGTCAGCGGCAGATCGACGCCGACGGCCACTTGGTCAAAAACCGTCTTGAAGAGATCCTCGCGACTATTGCCCTGGTAGACATACTGCTCAGTTCCGGGGACTAGCAGGCTGGTCACTGAATCGACGGGCACCGGATAGATATTCGTCGCGGCCAAGGTATCAACTGTTATCTGGTTGGTCTTGATTAGATTGTCGACCTCGCGCCGCCGCCCAGCGATATAGAAAGAGGGGTTGAAAGTCCGGTTGTTACCGACAGCCGGCCGCAGGCTCTTTTGGTAGAAAAAACCGAAATCGGTGTTGAGGTCGGTCGCGTCGCGCATATTTTTGCCGATAATGCCCCAAGCCGTCAACTGCTGTCCGCCGAACATATCCCCGGCCGAGAACTGCATTCCGCCGCTGGCCTGATTGAGGCCGAAGGTATTGCCGATATACGTCGGACCGACCTGGAGTATCGGGATATACCGCAGTACATTGCGCCCGCCATAGCGGCCTATCGTAAACTGCTCGGAGAGTTCCGGCCCATCGAAGATCGATCGGTAGTCGCGCATCGCCACAGATTCGAAATAGGCGTCGCGCTCAAATTCGCCGAGTTTGAAGCGGTAGAGGCTGTAGTTGTTGGAGTGATACGAGCTATAGACGACCTCGTCATCGACCGAAACCGTCGGCACAAAAGCCCCACCGACTACATTGGTCAACTGCTCGACCTCGCCATTTTCCATGTGATAGCGGTATATGTTGAATATTCCCCCTTGGTCCGAAGCGAATAGGAAACCGGAACCGTCGGGCAACCAGGCCGGATCTCGTTCGTCAGCCGATGACGCGAGCAAGGCCCGGAACTCGGAAGAATCGGGATGCGCGAAGGCGACGCTATCGGGAAAGACATCCATGACCTCCACCTCGCCCTCTTCGTCTTCTTCCCCCTTCTTAGCCATCATCTTGGACATCATCTTTCTTATGCCGGGGGAGGACTTGTTGAAATCAGGGCGCGGTGGGCTATCGGAGCGCATCATCGCGATATCGCGGTCCTCACCGCGGAAGACACTGAACAACAGCCACTCGCCGTCGGGCGAAAAGCGCGGCGCGCTGTACTGGGTGGCGTCGTTGTTGTTGGTCAGATAAACTAGATCGGTACCGTCTCGGTCGATGAGGCCGAGGTTGTTGGTCCCATCCTCATTGTGCACAAAGACGATGCGCTCGCCATCGGGCGAGAATGAAGGATCCTTAGAACGCAGCTTGGCACTGATACGACGCTCTTTGTCGGTGGCTATATTATATATATAGAGATCGTCGAAACCGTCCTTGTTGCGGGAGAAAACAAGCTCCTCGCCATCGGGTGACCAGGACATGCGAGTACTAGTGGATCCCTTGAGCTTCGTCTTCTTACCCGTCTCGAAGTCGTAGATCTTCAGAGCTGTGATCGCGTAATCCTGCTTCTCGCTAGTGAGATAAGCTAATTTCTTGCCATCGGGCGAAAGCGCTGGATGGTATTCGAGCACGCCTTCGTTGACCTCGTCGAGCGGCACCCCTTCGAAAAAACCCCGGCTGCCGATCTCCGATTCGAGGCGGCGGTAATTCTCGGTTAGGAAAGCGTGCCAATCGTCGTAGAACTGGTCGGCGGAAATGCCTAAAACCTCGCGAATGGCCGGGTCGAAGTTCATCGAGCCGACATACCGGGTCAACGCGTCGACTTTCTCAGGGCCGTACTGCTGATGGATATAGACCATCATCGAATAACCCTGGTTGTAGACAAACTCCCCATAAAACTTACCGGCGCGGTCCATAACCGTCCCCATCTCGCTCCAGGAGAGCAGGTCGTCTTCTAAAACCGCCATGCGCAACAACATATCGCGATGCGAATCCCAGGTGTCGTAACCGAACTTATAGGCCCCGTACTGGGCGATGCCTTCGGACCAGCCGCGCGGAGTATTAAGATGGTATAGCGGAAACTGAAAGGTTATATCGGGGTTGGAATCCGTGCGCGAGACCGAAATCAACGCAAACTGGAATGGCCACTTCTTGCGCGCTTTGTTGAGCGTGATTATGTGCGTCAGCTCGTGGGTCACAACATTTTTGATCCAGTCGTGGCTGCCGCGCAACTCAAAATCCATACTGGTGGCCCAAATGGCCATAGTATTCGTATAATAATCGGCCCAACCATTGCCCAACCGGTCAGAGCTGTCGAGTACCATAACGTGGATAGTGCGGAAATCGTCGTAATAGTCGTAGGCTGAGGCCAAGGCCGGGAAAACTTCCTCGCATGTCTCGGCGACTCGCCGAGCCGTGCCTTCGGCACCACCGGAAAAATGGACTCGGAAATGGTCGGTGACAATGGTCTGCAGCTGGGCCTGAGCCGCTCCGGAGAAGAACAGCAAAGCCGCGATTGAGAGGATCGCTCTGCGCAAATTGCATCCCTTTCGCAAATCGACGACCAACACCCGGCGAATCCAGGGCATCATCGTCAAATATTCTATAGAAAATACTGGGGGGCAACCTCCCTGTCAAACAGCTAAATTGACCAGTTACAGCTAGATAGAAGGTTTCAAATTGAAGATTGCTTTCATAAAAAGCTCCCGCGCGTTATTATTTGGACGCCAAGGACGCCAAACCGCAATAGACCATTACAACCATAAGGGGACAACATGCAATACACCATACACCGCACCGCCAATCTAGGTAAGCCCGACGCCAACTGGGAACGCTCTGAATGGCAATCGGCCGAGACGCTGGAAATTACCCATTTCCCTTGGGAAGACTCCGGCCATCGCCCCGGCGTAACCGCTCGTTTGCTCTACGACGAAAATGCGTTGGCTATCATATTTCGCGTCGAGGACCGCTATGTCCGCGCGGTGGCGCAAAATTTCCAAGACTCGGTTTGCACTGATTCCTGCGTCGAATTCTTTGTCTCACCCCTATCCAATTCGCAGGCCTATTTCAATTTCGAGGTCAATTGCGGCGGCACCATGTTGCTGTACCGCTGTCCTTCTGTCACTGAACGCGAGGCCGGTCGCGACAGGCAAAGTGTCAGCGACGCCGATGGCGAGACCATCCGCATGGCCACCACATTGCCCAAAATTGTCGAACCGGAATTGATCGAACCGACGATCTGGTCGGTTGAATATCACGTGCCCTTCGCACTTTTTGCCCAATATTTTGGCTGCGACACACCGACAGCCGGCAGCGAATGGAAGAGTAATTTCTATAAATGCGGCGACCGCACCTCACATCCACACTGGGGATCTTGGGCGTTGGTCGAAACGCCCAGCCCTAATTTTCACCAGCCGGACTTTTTTCAGCCGTTGGTGTTTGCTTAGAAACGTAGGAGCCGGTTCTTGAATGGGGTAACTCTTTAACCAGGGCTTTAAATTCGACCCATTACACTACTTGCCGCTTGCGGAGGACGCGGTATATATCTACATCGGGCTGACCGTCTATTTTACAGCGAGTTTTGCAAGAAAGAGACGCGCGTGCAAAAAAGGAGCTAAGGTGGCAATACATAGTAACGGGTGGTTCGGGTTATGTCGGTAGCGTGACGGTCGAAATGCTGCGTGCGCAGCGCGAGCAGGTGTTTATACTCGACGATCTATTCCGCGGCCATGCGGCGACCATACCCGATGACGTGCCATTTTACACCAGGGCAAGGTCGGCGACCGCACGCTGGTCCGCCACATACTCGCAACGCACGATATCGACGCTTGTATCCACTATGCCGCCCTAACCTATGTGGGCGAGTCGGTTGACGACACATTGCACTATTACAAAAACAATGGCAACCAGAGCCTGGCGCTTTTGCAGGAATTGGTCACCGGCGGCGTGCGCCAGATCGTGTTTTCTTCGACGGCGGCAACCTATGGCGAACCGCAATACACCCCACTCGACGAAGCCCACCCACAACACCCCGAAAACCCCTATGGCTAGGGCAAGTTACTCGTCGACCGCGCGCTGTCGGCTTTTGAAAGCGCCTATGGCCTGCGCTTTGTCGCCCTGCGCTATTTTAACGCTTCCAGCGCTACTCCCGAACGCGGCGAGGACCACGAACCCGAATCGCACTTGGTGCCCAATGTGCTCTTTACGGCGTTGGGCAGACGCGAATATCTTTCTGTTATTGGCGACCAGTACCCGACGGCACGCCGGTACGCGATTATGTGCACGTGGCCGATCTTGGCCGGGCACACGCGAAAGCATTGGCTTATTGTTTATTGAAGCGATAGATCCGCTGCGCCCGATCTGAAAGCCCATCCATCATTTCCTTAGCCAATGGTTCCGCCGCTTTGTTTTGATAACCCAAACTCGGGAAGTGGCGGTGATAGACCTGCGATAACATCGTACGCCGATGCGCCGTATTATTGGGCATCGCCCGATGCCAAAGACGCATATCGCGCACCAACGTCGAACCCGCCGGCATATTCGTGCGAATTGACGGCACGGTCTTCGCCCGTTCCTCTAACCCACCGACCCGGCCAATATCCGCCGGATCTATCGTCGCCTCATGATCCGTAATAAGGTGCGTTCCGGGCCACACTTCAGTGCTGCCATTCTGCTCGGCAAAATCGACCAAGGGGATATGCACGACCATCATATGCGGCGGCATCGCGATGGGCAAGTCCGGGAAAAGATGCAATTGATCGCGGTGAATCACCTGCGTCTCCAGCCTATCCGGCGCCGTAGAATTGCAGTGATAGGGCAGCTTGGCCCAAAAATCCTTACCGATCATGATCTCCATAATCTGCATCGCCCATGGATTTTCAATCGCCAACGGGTCAATAAAGGGCATACTCAAAAGATCACCCGGCACACAGTCTTCTGTATGCGCGTCCCAGGCCTCCCGCATGCGATCGATCCACTCCCCGCCCATTGTTTCCTCTAAAACGACAAAGCCGCTTTCGCGCACCTGGCGCACCGCTTCGACGAGGGTGCCCTCGTTCAACGCCTGCTGGCGTATTTCTTCAGATGTAATTCTCATACCATTCGATTCCTCTGACAACGGGTTTACACCTTGCTCCCGAAGATCAACATCAACGCAAATACGCCGCCTCCACCTTCGCCAGCGCCGCTACCACATCTGCCGCCTCCTGCTCACTCCAATTTTCGTGGATCGACATAATACAATGACGCTCAACCGATTGCACGGCATTGGGACAGGGAAACTCTGCATTCCGGTCGCCCTGATAGGCCGGCAACCCCCACGGATAGTCACTGCCCGGAAAAACCTTGCGCTCCTTAAACCAAATGGCCTCCGAAGGGAGATACCGATACGACGCCGACACAGGGACCCCCTCCGCGGCGACCGCCTTTGCGAAGGAATCCTTGTCGGCGGTGAGTTTGTCGACATCAACGTGAAAACGCATAAACCAGTAGACGCCTCGCGTCTGCTCAGCCTGCCAACCCAACCGCACGGCCTTGAGCCCGGCAATGCCCTCTTCAATCTGCTCGGCCACCTGATGGCGCCGGTCGTTCATCGCCACAATCCGGCGCAATTGTACCCGTCCAATAGCCGCCGACAGATCGTTGCCGTTTAAATTGAGCCCGGCTCGCAAATTAGAAGTGGCCTCCGTATTAAACGGCTTGCCTCGGTCGGAGAAACGCTTGGATTCCCAAACTAGCGCCTCGTCCCGAGTAAAGACCACACCTCCTTGCGGACCTGTCGCATGGTGCTTGCCGCTCATCGTCGAAAAGGCGGCGATATCGCCAAAGGTCCCCACCATTCGGCCCTTGTATAGGGCGCCGTGCGCCTGTGCGCAATCTTCAACAACGGGTATGCCGCGTGCCTGTGCCAAGTCCAGGATCGGATCCATATCCGCCGGTTCCCCGGCGATATGCGCGACGACGATCGCGCGGGTATTCGGCGTCAACACCGCCTCGATTTGCTCAGCACCGGCGTTAAACGATCCCGGTGCCGCATCGCTGACCACCGGCACCTGGCACAATAAAGCCACCGGCATCGCACCGCCCGGATCCGTAATCGGCGGGATCACCACCTCGCCGGCCGTTTGCAACTCGAGCGCGCCCAAAGCAACATAGAGCGCCGAAGTGCCAGAGTTGACTAGATCGGCGTAGCCCCCACCCATAAATGCGGCGAACTCCTGTTCATAAGCCAATTCTTCCGTGCCATTGTAATGGATCGCGTTGCCGCTCTCTATCGCCGCATCAAAAAGTTTGACCGCTACCGCTCGCTCCTCCTCGCCAAAAAGATGCCGTTTTGGAAACGGTGTTTCGCGAATCTTTGCCCCTCCATTAATCGCCAGCATATCGTTCGTTTTCCTTTCCGCGTTGCTCAACGCCAAAATCTACTCCTATATTAATAACAACTCTATTCAACTGGACCAATACATGGATTCGCAGTTATCCCTCTGGCCCCTGGTATTGGGCCCTTTGTCTGTCACCGCGTTAGCGGTGCCGTTTGTCAAACGATTGGCCTGGCGCTACAATCTCGTCGATCGACCCGAAACCGGGGCCCACAAATCACACGAGCAGCCCACGCCCTACGGCGGTGCCATAGCCATCTTCTGCGGTTTGCTACTCAGCCTATATGTAGTTTTGCCCTATCTAGTGCCCATCCTGCAACAGCAGGCCATTGAGGGCAATCATGCTTGGTTATTGGGTTCGCTTTTGGTCGCGGGCGACTTTATGCAAAAAGGTGTCGCTCTTTCGCTACTGCTCGCCGGCGGATTCGCCCTGTTCTTACTCGGGCTTGCCGACGACTGGCGCGGTTTGCCCCCTCTGCCCCGATTTCTCGCACAACTATTCATCATCACCGCCGTCGTCGCCACCTTGCCGGCCTGCCGCTTGTCGCTCTTTCCCGAGGCGCCTTTCCTCAATATGGCACTGACGGTCCTCTGGCTCACGGCAATGAGCAATGCCTTCAACTTCCTCGACAATATGGACGGGCTCAGCGCCGGCATCGCCGCCATCAACCTGATATTTCTGGCTTTTATGGCCTTATTGGTACGCGATTTCGCACTGGCCACCTTTTGTCTTGTGCTCTTCGGCGCTCTGTGCGGATTCCTGTTCTACAACTTACCGCCGGCGACGATCTTCTTGGGCGACGCCGGCAGCCTCTTCCTCGGGTATAGCGTCGCGGCCATCGCCGTCCTGGTCAGCCAGACTTACGCCGAAGCTACCCTTTTCGCCGCGCACCAGCTAGCTTCTCTACTGGTGCTGGCCGTACCCATATACGACTTTGCCAGCACCAATCTAATCCGCATCCGCACTGGATCCAAACCCTGGATCGGCGACAAAAACCACATCAGCCACCGTCTGGTGCGTTTGGGGCTGTCGCAGCGCGGCGCTGTACTCGCAATCTATCTGGTCACCACATTGACCGGCCTGTCCGCGCTATTGGCGCTGCACTTCAACCAACCCTCCTGGATCGCCATCGGTCCATTGTTTGTCGGTGTCATCGCTATCGCCGACCGCTTGAGCTATCGCGCACCGGAATCCGCATAGACCCGCTACCCATACAAACGCCTCCAGTCTCGCAACCCCGGGCACCTACGTTTTCTTCGGTGTACAGACCAGCAAAGTCTCGAGCGTCGAATAACCCACGACCGGATACAACATAGCCCCGCATGGTTGGTGGTGAGCACCGCTAATTGCGAAGCATATTTTCGGTCGTCGCGCAACATTTTGCACATCAACACTTTTGCTATCCCGCGGCGACGAAGCTCAGCTGTGACAAACATATTCACCCCGCTCCATTTTCTAATTTCCCATCGTCTATTGTCGATCACCCGGGCAATAGCTTGATTATTCCGGTCCCCGTTTCGCTAACCATCGCCAGTTCACAAACGTCTTTTATTAATCCGCCCGACCTCTTAGGAGCCCCATGCAGACCACCACATTAGGCCGCACCGGCCTCACCGTCTCCCGTATGGGCGTCGGTGCAGGAGGCCCCAGTCAGATCGGTCGCAAAACCGGCCTTAGCGAGAACGAATCCGCCGACCTGCTCCGCCACGCCTTCGACCAGGGCGTCAACTTCGTCGATACTGCAGAGGGCTATGGCACTGAGCCCATCGTCGGGCAGGCGTTACAGGATCGCGACCGGTCGTCCATTATCGTCTCCACCAAGAAATCGACCCGCAGACAGGAAATCACCGCCCAAAACCTACAGGCCAGTCTCGATCATAGCTTACAAAACCTAGGCACCGATTATATCGACCTCTACAACCTGCACGGCGTGGTTCCGCAAGACTATCCCCGACTCGTTACCGACATCTACCCCATATTGCAAAAAGCGCAGGACCAGGGCAAGATCCGCTTTGTCGGCCTCAGCGAGATGTTCAACGAAGACCTTGGCCATACGATGCTGCAAATGGCACTCACCGACGATCTCTGGGACGTATTAATGGTCGGCTTCAACCTGTTAAACCAGACCGCCCGCGAAAAAGTATTCGCCCAGGCGATGGAGCAAAATGTCGGCATCCAAATTATGTTCGCCGTACGCAAGGCCCTCAGCCATCCTGACAACTTGCGCGCGTTCGTTGCCGACCTGGTGCAAAAGGGACAGATCGAACCCGCCGACATCGACGATTTCCCCGCTTTTCTGCTCGCGCAGACCACCTCGCTGCCCGATACCGCCTACCGCTTCTGCCGCGACGAGCCCGGTGTGCACATCGTGCTCTCGGGCACCGGTAACGCCGAGCACCTCGACGCCAACCTCGCGTCTTTTGCACAACTGCCCCTATCACAAGATACGCGCGTCAGGCTCAAATACATCTTCCGCCACGTCGATTCGACCACCGGCCAATCCATCTAATTTCCCATGAGACAAGCAGCCACAAGACCTAGCCCGATGGCATATCGTTCCCGCGCGGAAAGGGGGATCTTGCAAAGGAGTTTAACATAGAAAGACGCTGATCATCGCCCACAGTAACGTCCGTACCCGCATGGCGAGCAGGTCACACCGGGCGCCCCCGCCGCGGCCCTGCCAACAATCACCTTTGCCGACCAGCTGTCCATCGGCTTCAATGGCAAAGAAGTTAACGTCCGGCATAGCCCGCACGCGCACACTGACGGCGACGCGTTGGTCTTCTTGCACCGGTTCCAATGTCAGACACATGCGCAACACCTTCTTCAACCAGCGTCCCCTTTGTCGACAGCGACAGCAGCGTGGCAAGGGTTATCAAAGCGGTAGAAACCGTGCTGTAGGCAATCGACATCGAGAATAAAATCATTCCGGGGCACGGCCCTTTGGCCACGATCAATGACCTCCAGACCTATTTGCGCATATTGTAAAAAATTCAGGCTCTTATAGCCGCGGGCAACAAAGCGGGCCAGAGTATCGAAGATCTGCAACAAGCAAGCGGCGGCGCCGAATGGGCTTCATTGAGCGGCGGTTTTATCTCCGCCGAACGCTGGATCGCCCCTCTGCATCGCGGCCTAAAATAATGACAATACGGGGCACTATTATGACATTGCATAGATCGACCGCACTTTGAGCGAAAAACACGACCCCTACAGTTCCCTACGCTTCCAGCGCTTTCGCCGTTTTCTCATCGCCTCCGCTTTAGTGCGAATGGGAACCGCCGCGCAAGGCCTGGCCATCGGCTGGGACATGTACGACCGCACCGGCCAGGCCCTTTCCCTTGGCATGGTCGGCCTGGTCCAGGCCATACCGATGCTGCTCTTCACCCTGCCGGCCGGCTATTTGGCCGATGTCTTCGACCGCCGAAAGCTGATGATGCTCAGCCTAGCCGGCGCGACCCTCACCTCACTCGGCCTGGCCGTTTTCAGTTGGTACCAGTTCCCGGCCACTTGGATGTACGCGCTGCTCTTTCTCGATTCGTCTCTGCTCCGCATAGGCTTACCGGCACAAAGGGCGATCACGCCGCTATTGGTCCCCGACGAGCTCTTCGAAAACGCCGCCAAATGGTCCACCAGTCTGATGCAGATCACAGGCATCGCCGGACCGGCTATCGGCGGTTTTATCATCGCCTTCAATATTCAGGCCGCCTATGTGCTCAGCGCCTTTTCATCGCTGGGTTTTATCCTCTTCCTCACCACGATGACCCTGCCTCCGGCTCCGCGCAGCGAACACGGTAATATGTTCGGACAGATCGCCGAGGGGCTGCGCTACGTCCATGACCAAAAGCTCCTGCTCGGCGCGATCTCGCTCGATCTCTTCGCCGTGCTGTTGGGCGGCGCGGTCTATCTGCTGCCAATCTTCGCCCGTGATATCATCGACCTCGAAACCGTCGGCCTTTCACCCGAAGCGGCCCTCGGTTGGTTGCGCGCCGCGCCCGCCGTCGGCGCCTGTATTATCGCCCTATTAATGGCCTACCTACCACCGATTAGCCACGCCGGCCGCACCCTACTGCTCTGCGTCGCCGGGTTCGGCGCGGCAACTATCGTCTTCGGTCTCTCGCAAAACTTCTGGCTCTCCCTGGTGATGCTGGCGCTGAGCGGCGCCTTCGACAATGTCAGTATGGTGATCCGCCGAGTAATCTCGCAAATGAGCACCCCCAACCAGATGCGCGGCCGCGTCCAGGCCGTCACCGCCATTTTCGTCGGCTCTTCCAACGAAATCGGCGGTTTCGAATCCGGAGTGGTGGCGCAAGTATTTACACCGGTAATATCCGTCATCAGCGGCGGCATCGGCACCATCCTGGTCGTCGCCTCGTGGACCGGTCTCTTCCCCTCGCTGCGCAAGCTCGGCAGCCTCTCGTCCCTGACGCAAGAAGAACGGTCAACCACCGCGACCTCTAAGAATGGATAACAGAAAATGAACGTACTCGTCACCGGAGGCACCGGAACCGTCGGCCGCCGCTGCGTCGCACGGCTAGTCCGCGCTGGCCACAGCGTCCGAGTCATCGGCCTTGATGAAAACCTCGAAATAGACGGCCCCGAGTTCCGTCGCTGCGATATCACCGACTACAATGCCGTGCGCGAGCAGGTAAAAGGCATCGACGGCGTCGTACACCTGGCAGCGATCCCAAACCCCGCGGGCGGCACCGCAATCTTCCACATCAATTGCACCGACACCTTCAACGTCTACCAGGCCGCCGCCGAAGAGGGTATGAAACGGGTCGTCAGCGCCAGTTCAATTAACGCCCTCGGATTCAACTTCGGCGTCAAAGCCTTCCAGCTTTACTACTTCCCCATCGACGAAAAATACCCACAACAAACGACCGACGCCTATTCGCTGTCTAAAAAGATCCTTGAAGGAACTACTGAATACTTTTCGTGGCGAGACGGAATCTCCGGCGTATGCCTTAGCCTGCCCGCCGTGCGCGACCCCGATGATGCGCCGCGCGCGCGCTTCTTCCCCAGTGGCGACCAAGCCTATCAGGAGATATTCGCGTTGCCGGACGCCGAACGCCGGGAACGCGTCGCTGCGATCTGGGCACAGTGCGAAGAAACGCGGCGCCGAACATACCCCCGAGCAGGAGCGGGCTTTCGCCAAGCGACAGATGGTCTCGGGGCTAACCAACTTTTGACCCATGATTCATGCGGAAAACTCAGTGCAGGCCTTCCAGAAGGGATTGACCGCCGATTACGAAGGCGCGCACCCGCTCTTTGTCACCCAGGCGCAAAATGTAGCCGGCGTAGACAGCGAGGCGCTACTACAACTCTTCTATCCCGACGTAAGCGAGCGCACGCGCCCCATCGTCGGCAACGAATCTCTGGTCAGCATCGAACGGGCACGAACGCTAATCGGTTTTGAGCCGGAGCATTCTCTCGCTTAAGAGAGGAATACCAGCGCATCAAAGATCTCGATTCGAGCAGAATCGGGTCAAGCACGCCGAATTGACAGCCCAGCATTAGTGGAGTATAGTAGCACTAATTTTTCGGGGAGTTCCACAATGGCCAAACAACAGAAGCTTTTCATTACCGGCGCCGCTGGCATGGTCGGATCGGGCTTACGCCGCCACCTCAAAGACCGCTATGATTTTCGCCTGCTCTTCCACCGCACTATCCCCGAAACCGAGCCGGACGACGAAATAGTGGTCTCCGATGTGGCCAACTTTGAAAATATGGTAGAAGCCTGTGACGGCGTTGATGCCATCGCCCACCTTGGCATCGCCATCACCCAGCGGGGCTATCCGCGCACCCGCTATAACCAGATGATCATGGAGACGAATATCCAGGGCACCTACAATGTCTTCGAAGCCGCCCGCATCAACAAAGTCCCCGTCGTCATCTTCGCCAGCACCAACCACGTCACCGGCTTCTACGAGCGAAACAATGTCTACACCACCCCGGATATGCCGGTCCGCCCCGACAGCATATATGGCGTCAGTAAAGCCTACGGCGAAGCGCTGGGCCGGCACTACCACGAGCAATACGGCATCTCCGTCTACTGCATCCGCATCGCCAACTACCCAGACACCGAAGAGGTCAACCGCGACTACGCACCCGGCGAAAACCGCTGGCTCAGTGCCCGCGATTCCGCCGAGCTAACCGCCTGTTGCATCGAGGCCCCCCGCCCGCAATTCGGCATCTTCTACGGGGTCTCGCAGGGGGGCGAAAAAAAGTGGGACCTGTCCAACGCCAAAGAGTTGGTCGGCTGGGAACCGCAGGATCGCGGCGCCGCTTCGCCGTGACCGATATCGCCAAGCTCGGAGGGGGCTATGCCGATTCCACCCCCGACGCAAAACCCACCGCAGAAGCCCTGCTCGCGGCAGCCCGCCCCGGAGCTTCTTCCGCCCGCCTGGTGATCATCGGTGGTCCGCCCGGTGTCGGAAAAACTGCCGTTGCCCGCGCCTTATTGTCCCTACTACCCAATACCTTCCTTATAGACAAAGACCAAACCGCCGGTGGCTTCATCTTAATGGCGGCAGCCCAACTCAGCGATCCTCCAGCCTCAGCTTACGGCACGTCGCACTACTGGCAACAACTCCGGCCCCTGGAATACGCCGGCCCGCTCACTACAGCATGTAGTAACCTAGTCGGCACCCGCCAAATTCTGCTCGTCGGCGGCTTTGGCCCCGAGCTAGGCGAAAACGACCTCTGGCCGAGCTTAGGCAAAAAAATTGCCCCCGCCACCCTGCGCGTTCTCCACCTAGATCCACCGCCGCTTGAAACTTGGCGCGTCCGTATGGCCAATCGTGGCTCTCCCTGCGATTCCCCCTATTTCGAAAAACTCGTACAAGCCCTAGGCGCATTACCCGTCTGGTCCGGCGCCACCTGTATCCATACTGACGCCCCCCTCTATTCCGTCGTGCAACGCACTCTCGATACACTCAGCTAAACACGTTTCTTAGCCCCGCAGGACCCTATTCCCTTTATAAATTCTTGACTTTCTTCCATTATGCTCGTTCTTGTAGGAGCGTCATGCCCATCCTGCACAGCGCCTTTGGCTACCTCGTTCTCCTCGTTATCGCCTGGCTTTCAGGCCGTCGTAGCCGCACTATCCCCTGGAAGACCCTCGGCGTCGCCACACTGCTACAACTGGCCCTCACCGACCTACTGTTGCAACCCGTGCTGCGCAATCCGATTTTCGCCCTGATCGGCCACTTTACCGCCCTGCTCAAAAAGACCGCGCTCAAAGCCAACCGGTCCCTGCTCTTCAGTAGTTTAAGCTCTGACTCTTTTACCGGCGAGCACGGTCATGTCTTCGCCTTGGAGATCGGAGCAACCCTAATTTTCGTCGCCTCGCTCTCGCGCATTCTCTACCACTACGGCATCCTGCCTTGGCTCATCGCCCGGCTCAGCCGTATCATGCAGAAGCTGATGGGCATCAGTTCGGCCGAAAGCGTCGGCATGGCAGCCAATATCTTTCTCGGCATGACCGAAGCCCCGCTCTTGATTCGCCCCTATGTCGCGCGCCTCACCGAGAGCGAGCTCTTTTGCCTGATGACCGGCGGCATGGCCACTATCGCCGGCACCGTGATGGTCATATACGCCACCATCCTCGGCGACGTACACCCCGATATAGCCGGACATTTGTTCGTCGCATCATTGATCAGCGCCCCGGCGGCCATCGCCGTGGCCAAACTGATGATCCCTGAGACTAACAAAACCGAAACGGCCGGCGAACAAGTCATGCTCCCGCGCAAAGATACGCTCAACGGCCTAGACGCAGCCGCCCGTGGTGCAGTCGAAGGCATGCACCTAGTACTCAACGTGCTTGCCATGCTGATCGCATTTATCGGTCTCGTCGCCCTGGCGAACTACGGTATAAGCTGGGCCGACGGACTAATAAACGGCGCGGCAAGCGGTACCTGGAGCATGGAAGCGGCCACTGGCGTCCTCTTTCATCCCCTGGTATGGCTGATGGGCATCCCCTGGGCCGAAGCTAGGATTGTCGGCCAATTGATGGGGCTCAAGACCATCCTCAACGAATTCGTCGCCTATCTTGCCCTGTCTCAGCACGCAGGAGAAGCTTCCGCACTGAGCTCCCGTTCCTTTGTTATCGCCACTTATGCTCTTTGCGGTTTTGCAAACTTCGGCTCGGTGGCCATTATGATTGGCGGCATCGGCGGCATCGCACCCGAGCGTCGCGGCGACCTGGCCCGTTTAGGGCTGCGTTCGCTTATCGCCGGTACAATCGCGACGATGCTAACCGGCTGTGTAATTGGACTCTATCTGTGAATTGGACATAAACCCAGCGGGATCTACCCGGCGCCTTACGCGTCGTAAATGGTAGATTCTACCGCACTTCCAACGATGAAGGCCATGGCTAAAGACAGAAAACCTACCTACCGCGCCCAGTTCGACGGCCACCGACGACTCGCCGCCGCAGTCATCCTGCAGGCGATAAAAGACATGTCCCGTGCCGATTCCAACCACGAAAGGCAAACGGCTGTCGATTTCCTCGAGGGAAATATGTGGCCCTTTTCCGACGTACTCGATCTGCCCACCGACGATAACGGACTCTGCGAATATTTACGCAAATTGGAAATTATTCCCTCCGAAGCCTGAGAAAAACCCTTTTTTGATCGGGTATTTTTTGTTTAGTTCTCCCACAATCGAGGCAGATTTCGTTGCAAGGCGGTGTGGCGGGTCGGCTTTCTTTTTCGGTAGTGATCCCCCTCACAATTTCAACGGGCGGATATATCGATATTAATTGCAGGACCTCCCCTTTTTAAGCACAAAACACAAAAGGTGCCCGATATGGTCATCAAACGCTTCGTGCTCTTCGTCGGCATTATGTCGTTGATCTGGGTTATTGTGCAGATCGGCTACGGCCTGCTCGTCAGATAAGCCCGCCGCTAAATGGACAAAGCCCTTTTCGGCACTGTGCTGTATACAGTCGAAAAGGGCTTTGCACGTTCTCAGGCCCGTATGATGAACTTATGCGGAAAAATTCAACTCGTCGACAATCCGCTCTAGGTCCTGCCGCTGCTCTTTTGTAAGCGGCAGCGCGGGCGGCCGAGGATCACCGCAGTCGATGCCCAACCGCATGCCAAGCCATCCGGCCAGCCAACTTTAAAAGAACGGATATCTAAAGGCGGACTGCCCAATAGGAAAGAGGGCGATAAGACACCAATATAAATTGCACTGTCCGCCTAAAAGGACTTTTACAATTCCTAATACATGGCTACTCTCACCGGAAAATGCGCGAGCAGGCCTCCATGGTCATGTTTCCCGACAAGAATGGCAAGCCCTGGTCGCCTCCGCGACAGGGCAACGGCGGAGTTTCCGACGTGCAGACGGCCGCAACCGGTTTCCCACCCTAGATCATCTGGGGCACAAGCACAGGCGATACGAAGTGCAGCAGATTCTCTGGGATTACTGGGCCCCTGCTCTCAATATCTGATTCCTGTCTCCGAGCCTACTGCAGAGCGGTAAAAGAATGCTGGTGAATTACTCTATTGACTCGAAACGGTTTCTCTATACGCGGGGTCGTAAATGGTTATATTGTCAAATGAGCGCAGGCAAGTTTAGTTTAAGATCTTTCGTTATTTATAAGCAAAAATTATTGAGATCGACGGTCGGATAAAGATGTAGCGGAACCAAATTTCTTGATCGAATCGAGCATATTTTATAACGGATTTACTCAAATTCTCAAAATGGGTACTGTCTACCTATCCCAATTACGGTAGTTAACAGAGCATTTCAATAAATCAAAAAAATAAGGTAAACAATTCAAAATGAACTTAACCGCTAAAGTATTAATCGCGATGCTTTTAGGAATTTCTGTAGGGTTAATCATCAATGTCTTGAATGTGGAAGTTTTCGATAATTCCTTATTGGCTAAAGGGGCCGTGCTCAATGAATACGTCATCAATGGTTTTTTCCATATCGTGGGAAAGATGTTTGTTAATGCTCTTAAAATGTTAGTGGTTCCTTTGGTATTGTTTTCGCTGATCTGTGGCGTGTGTGGTATTGGCGATATAAAGCTGCTAGGAAGGATCGGAAGTAAGTGCTTTGTCCTATATCTTTTTACGACAGCCGTGGCCATTGCGAGTGCTATCGGGGTTGCGGCAACAATTGGTATTGGCGAAGGAATGAATGCCACTTCTGACGCCCAATTTACAGGAAAAGACGCCCCACCCCTTTCAGATGTATTAATTGATATCATTCCAAGTAATCCCATTCAGGCGATGGCTAGCGGTGAAATGCTTTCCATTATTTTCTTCGCTATCCTAGTGGGCATCAGCATTTTGATGGTTGGTAAGAAAGCAAGGACGCTCGTCGAAACCATAGAACTCATGAATGAAGTCATGATGAAAATGGTTGGACTCATCATGTCATTCGCACCCTACGCCGTGTTTTGCCTACTTGCAAAAGCAATGGCTAATCTAGGATTCGATTTGTTCTTAAACTTGGTGGGCTATGTATTCGTTTTAATTGGCGTATTACTACTTCATATGTTAGTAACGCTACAAGCCGTATTAGCTTTTTTGGGCAGACTCAACCCTCTCGTCTTTTTGGCAAAAATGAGAAATGTGCAAGTATTTGCTTTCAGCACATCCAGTTCAAACGCTACGATTCCCGTCACGTTAAGAACGATAACAGAACGGCTCGGCGTGAATAACTCAGTCGCCTCATTTTCAGTTCCTTTTGGTGCAACAATCAACATGGATGGAACGGCTATTATGCAAGGCGTTGCCACCGTTTTCATTGCCAATATGTATAATATAGAACTCGGAATGTCTGGCTATCTAATGGTGATTTTGATGTCGGTTCTCGCCTCGATTGGAACGGCAGGGGTTCCTGGTGTAGGACTTATCATGCTGTCGATGGTTTTTGCGCAAGTAGGGCTCCCCTTGGAAGGGATCGGTCTCATCTTAGGTGTTGATCGATTGTTGGATATGGTTCGTACCGCAGTCAATGTCACCGGTGATGCGGTCGTCTCAACCGTTGTAGCTAAAAGCGAAGGTAAGCTCGATGAATCAGTCTTCAACGATTCATCAGCGGGTACGTTTGATGAGAAAGAAACGAACCTAAGCCTTGAAGATGAAAAAGTTATAGCAGAAACAGTTTCTTCGACGCACGACAGAGAATAACTTTTTCTTTATAAGAAACTTAACGATCCCAACAAAACCCGATAACTACATCACTTCATCGGCTTGCTGCTTTTCTCTTACGCCTACCGATTTTTGCAACCCCTTTGGGATGATCTTAAATAGTTACCTCAGGCTGGAGGTGAGTATTTCTTACTCAAAATGGAGAAATACGCAGTCCTTCCTTGTCGGACTCCCTACCCCCTCGAGGTCCGCCTACCCCCGACCCCTTTCCATCTAAAACGAGCCCGTTCGCCCATCCGGCCGGCCAACCCCTAAAAGAGCGGACACCGAAAGGCGAGCATCCCAGCATGAAAGAGGGCTAGAAGACACCAATACGGCTTGCCCTGTCCACCTAAAAGGCCTTTTATAATTCCTATACATCGGCAAAAAGCGATACGCCACATCCTGATTGGCACCGGCCGGCATCGTCAAGGCGTGAATATTATTTTCCTTGAGCACCGGCGATCGTCGACGTGATCAAACTCTCCCGCTACGTCGCCCAATCCTTCGCCCCAAAGTCAACAACGATCTCACTCTGCAACTCATTAAACGCATCCACCGCCCGACGTACCCAAACATCCATATAGAAACTGGCACCGGCTCACCGGGCACGCGCTTGCCGCCGGATGAGCCGCCGGCACACAACAACAAGCACAACGCGCCTATAAAATATATATCGCATGCCGGGTATCATAGGCAAAGCACCCCCCAACTACAACAAAACCCTCTCCCGAATCTTTTTCTTCTCACCCATCTTCATCTTCTCCGCTGCTGGACACACCCCCTCTATTCCATTTTCGCTCGCGAGGGGCTGTTTGTTTGTCTCTTTGCGACCGATTCGCCGCAGGCGGCACGGAATATTGGCGATAAACTCGCGGAAAGCGAAAAGGGGCAGTGCGTCCTGCCCCATCTGGCCAGCACCGAGGGCTAAGATGGATAGCGCACCGCTTTTGAACTGTATTCGACTGTGCCGCGCGTGCACAAAACTTAAGGACGGTACGACGGGCTGGGGATACTGGCACGCCTACACCCAGAAAGGCGAACCGCCGCTGCGCGCGGTACGAGACATTGAGTAGGATGGGCAGGACCATCTGTGACTGGCAGTCGGCGGCGGTGGCGTGTGCCGCTTAGGCACGAGGACTCAGCGAGAATACAAATGGACCACGCCAGTATTTTCCCCAAAGTTTCCACTTAAAATCTGTCCGTCCGCTAAAATGCGACAGGCGGAGAGTCGACTCAGCAAAGGTTGGAATTTCGAACCCCAAACGAGGTTTTACGTACCGAAAATCCGTAACGATTGAACGCGCACTTCAGAGTTGAAACGCCTGTTAACCTGTTCGGTTCTAAGTTTATGGAGAATCTTGGGATTGGGTACTTTCACCTTGAACTACCTGCGCCTGTTGTTGGCTGTAATCGTCTAACAAACTATTAAGAAGTGGTGGTTCGCATTGTTCGGTGTCAGTTAATATAGTTTAAAACTGCTACCGCTGTTGTTGGATTGGTAGCAAGTGGGACTGAGTAGACATCCCAGAGTCTGCCAAGTGCTTCTATGTCGGCATGATGAGGATGCGCTGAAAGAGGGTCACGAAAGAAAATGACGCCACAAATATTTTCATCCGATATCATTTGGCCGATCGCTTGATCTCCACCCAGAGAGCCAGATTTTACTTTTTTCGTCAGAACTATTTTGGCTTCTTTGTACAACAATTCTCCCGCGGTGCCTTTCGCTACAAGTGGGAACATGTTAATTTTCTTCAAATGGGATTGAACAAAACCAACCAGGGGGTTTTTCATTTCATTATGTGCAACTAAGGCAAAGTATCTCGCAGGATCTTTAGTGAAAAAATATTCATTAGCCATCGAATTTCGCTTATGTAACTGCTCAAATATTAATTTGCATTTAAGGGCTACTTTTGTACCCTGCCGGAGGAGAGATTCATACGTTGAAAGATCAAACAATAAAACTTCTGTTGGCTCTACTGAGCTATAGGCGCGCTAAGTTCTATTTTACAGGGCGATATGTTAGAAGCCCTCCCTGGCCTTGTCAAAGGATACCCCGTTGATATCTGCCCCATCTTCCTTCCTGCCCGTCTCTTAGGCCCTTCCTCAATCCTTGACATTTCGCAGTCCAGAACGTAAAATAGCCCCTCATCAGCATCCTCTTGAAATGACCTCCATTACCATGGCCAATCCGATAGCCCAACTGGAAAAGGCTTTCCGGCGCAAGCCGGATGCGCCGCTCTTCGCTCGCTTGGCCGATCTCTACCTCGATGGCGGCCAGACCGAACGTGCGCTATCTCTCTGCGAAGAGGGTTGTGCCAATTTCCCCGCCTACTCCACAGGCTTCGTCGTGCTCAGCAAGTGTTACGAAGACCAGGGCGACGTAGAAAAAGCGCGCGAGGCCATGGACCACGCCCTGCGCCTCGACCCTGAAAACCCCGGCAGCTATAAACGCATCTCCGATCTTTTCCAACGACTCGGGGTGGCCCGCCTGGCCCTGCAGACGCTACAACAGGCCGCCTATTTCGATCCCTTTGACGACACCCTGAACGAACAGATCGACAAGCTCACCTATACTGCCCGCAAAGACGCTACCGAAGACGACCCATCCGCCGAAGTCACTCCCCTGCCCGAAGTAAACAGAAGCCCAGTCGTTGCAACATCTGCCGAAGCCCTTATCGCCGACGCCCTGAAGCTGGACCCCGTCAACGAGGTAGCCGAACCCTTTGCCCAAGTCCAAGATCTACCCGAATGGTCCGACTCGCCCGACGCAGCAACCGCCAACCCACCGCCAGCCGCCGAAGTTAACATAGACAGCGCGGACGAAATAACTGCGGAAACAGAAGTATCCTCCAACGAAAAGGCCCCGGCATCGCCTTTCCTCTTGCCGGACACAGACGGCGATGAAGAGGAAGAGGAAGAGGGCGCTTCAACCGAAGCTAACGGCGAAAAAGAAGACAAACCACAAGTAGAAAGCTGGATCCGCTTCTCCGAGCAGGGCAAAAAAGACAAGGATTCGAATCCATACAAAGACTCCATTTTTTTGCCGAAGGTATTACCTGAAGACTCAGACATTTTCAAACCGCAAGAACTACCATATTTTTCTGTTCCTGCGACGCCTACAGAGTATGCCTCGGAACCCGAACCATCTGCAATAGAAGGAACCGCTGAATCATCTGCTAACGAGCCCGACACTAAAATGCAAGAGGCCGCTACAGATTCCGAATCTGGAGTACAAGAAGTTGTTGAATCACCCGTCGTAGCTACCGAAGCCGACGAACAAGAGATCGTTGAATCACTGGCCGCCGAGACCGAACTCGAAACACCAACACCTTTTTTGATATCGAACCTAACGGAAGAAACGCCCTCGTCGGCGACACCACCTCCAGAGACCGAACCCGCATCCTACCCGACCTTTGCACCTGATGCGACCGCGAGTGCTCAAGGCTCCGCAGAAAACGAAAATTATTCGCTGGCCAACCTGGCCCCAGATACGGTAGATGGAGGCGATAGCACATCATCGGTCCCTTTTTTTTTCGGGAACCCCTCGGCCGCGAATGACCCGGAAACGACAAGCTCAGAAGAGCCTGAAGACCTTTCCCTCGACGATATAGCATTGCACGAGGTCGCCGCTAAGACAGATAAACACTTTTTATTTGATTCGGGAACCTCCGCGAACGCTGCACAAGATGAAACACCCGACATTCCGGAACCAACTGAGCCAATAGCAGACTCTGCAAGCCCTGAAGAATCGCCTTCGGACCCCACATCAGTAGAAAACATAGCGTCCTTCGCCGACCACGCTCCTACAGAGGAAGCGACTACCGGAACCTCTTCATTATTTTTATTGTCATCCGACACAGAAACGACAGAATCCTCCGCGGCCTCTGACGCAAAAGAGCCACCGGCTCCGTCAGATGATCACTCAACCGCCCAAAACAACCCCGAATTGCTCCGTCTCTTTCAGGAAATCGAGCAAGAGCCCGAACCGGAACCCGAACCCGTATTTGAACAACCCAAGCCCCTGTCAGCCCTCAAGAGTTGTCACCCTGAAGACAAACGCATAGCCACTATGACCCTGGCAGAGATTTACACGATCCAAGGCTTGAAGCAGAAGGCCATTGAAACCTACCGCGAGTTACTCGAACTGGACCCGAGCAACACCATTATCCGCAGTAAATTAGAGTCACTGGGAAAAAGCAGCGACAAGCAATGAAAAGGACAATATGGCAGACACCACTGATTTCAGGAACGGTTTTTCCATGTTCATCGACGGCGCAATCTTCTCCATCGCCGAATTTCAACACGTCAAACCGGGCAAGGGTAGCGCCTTTGTGCGCACCAAACTCAAAAACATGAAAACCGGCGCAGTGCTCGACCGCACCTTTCGCTCTGGCGACAAGGTCGACGCGGTCCGGCTCGAAAAACGCGAAATGCAGTACCTCTACGCTGAGGGCGACCTTTATTACTTTATGGACTTGGACACCTACGAGCAGAGTCCTGTCGAGAAAGCAGTGCTCGGCACTGCAGCAGGTCTGCTCAAGGAGAGCGAGAACGCCTTCCTGCTCATCGCCCGTGAAGAGGTCATTGACGTCGATCTGCCCAACTTCGTCTACCTCGAAGTCACCCACACCGAACCGGGCATCAAAGGCGATACCGCCACCGGCGCCGTCAAATCAGCCACGCTCGAAACCGGCCATATAGTGCAAGTACCACTCTTTATCAATCAAGGCGATAAACTCAAGATCGATACCCGCACCGGCGACTACGTCGAGCGCGCCTGAGAAAGGACGAAAGCACCTGTGAACGAAGGCAAACTCCGCAAACTGATCCAACTCTTCCAAGACAGCGATATTGACGAACTCGAAGTCCAACACAGCTTCTGGCGGGGTACTCGCATCCGTCTGAGCCGAGGTCATGCATCGACCACTATAGCAGCGCCTCTCGCACCCCCCGGCGCCGTTGCACCCTCGGCGCCGACCGGTGCAGGTGCGCCGACTGCCGCCGCCGTTACACCGGTCGAAGAAATCGACGACGGCCTACACGAAGTCTTCTCGCCTATGGTCGGCACCTTTTACCGAGCCTCTTCTCCGGAGATCGACCCCTTTGTCCGCGAAGGGGCCCACGTTGACAACGGCCAAACCGTCTGCATTATCGAGGCGATGAAGATCATGAACGAGATCCCGGCCGGTGTTGGCGGCGAAATCGTCGAAATTCTCGTCGATAACGCGCAAGCGGTCGAATACAACCAGCCCTTATTCAAAATCCGGCCAAGTTCATAGCCGTGTTCGAGAAAATACTTATAGCCGACCGCGGTGAAATCGCGTTTCGCGTTATTCGCGCCTGCAAGGAAATGGGCATTGAGACGGTGGCCGTGCACTCCCTCGCCGACACTCGCTCACTGCATGTATCCTTCGCCGACGAGGATGTCTGCATCGGACCGGCGGCTGGCAAGGACAGTTACCGCAATTTCGCCAATATCATCAGCGCCGCCGAACTGACCAACGCCGATGCCATCCATCCCGGTTACGGCCCTCTAGCAGAAAACGCCGAATTCGCCGAGTTGTGCGCGCAATGCGGTATCAAATTTATTGGACCGTCCGCCGAAGCCATCCGCAAAATGGGCGACAAATCCGTCGCTCGCCGCATAATGCAAGACGCAGGCGTGCCCGTAGTACCCGGTAGCGAGGGCGAACTCCAGTCGTTAGAAGACGCCCGCGAGTGTGCACAAAAAGTCGGCTTCCCGTTGCGCCTGAAGGCTTCCGCCGGCGGCGGTGGCCGCGGCATGCGGGTCGTGCACGCCATAGACCAATTGGAGGAGGCCTGGCAAATGTCACGCCTCGAAGCGCGTAACGCATTCACCAGCGATGCCGTATATATGGAGCGTTCGATCGAAACGGCGCGCCATATCGAAATCCAGGTACTCGGTGACGAACAGGGCAATATCGTCTATCTCGGTGAGCGCGAATGCTCGATCCAGCGGCGCCATCAGAAATTACTGGAGGAAAGCCCCTCGCCGGTTGTCGACGAGGACCTGCGCCGTCTTTTGGGCGAAACCGCCATCGCCGGCGCGGTCTCTGTTGGCTACTATAGCGCCGGCACCATAGAGTATTTGGTAGATGAGAACCTCGATTTCTACTTCATGGAGATGAACACCCGTATCCAGGTCGAACACCCCGTCACCGAAATGGTTACAGGCATCGACTTGGTCAAGCAACAAATCCGCATCTCCGCCGGCCAAAGCCTCGATTTCACCCAAGACGATATAAAATTAACGGGCCACGCCATCGAATGCCGCATCAATGCCGAGGATCCCGCGCGCAATTTTATTCCTTCTTCTGGCACCATTACCGCGCTCAATATGCCCGGCGGCCCCGGCGTCCGGGTCGACAGCCATATATACCAGGATTACGAAATACCACCTTATTACGACTCCCTGTTGGCCAAAGTTATCGCCTATGGCCAAAACCGCGAGGATGCGATGGCTCGAATGCGCAGGATCTTGAGCGAATTTACTGTGGAAGGGGTGGCCACGACCATCCCCTTCCACAAAGCCCTGCTCGAAGAGCCTGACTTCATCGCCGGAAAATTCGATACTAATTACGTGGCCAATACGAAATTGTCCCTTTGAGATCTACCCGGAGGAAACGATGAGCGAGACAAAAATACCCGACCACCTGGTCTATTCGGAGAGTCACGAATGGATACTACAGGACAGCGACATCGCAACAATCGGCATCACTGATTTTGCCCAGACGGAGTTGGGAGATATCGTCTTCGTCGAATTGCCCGAAATAGGTGAACACTTCGAGATGGGGGAGGCTTTTGGCACAGTCGAAGCCGTAAAGACCATCGCCGACCTCCTCGCCCCAATCTCTGGCGAGATCCTCGAAATCAACGAAACGCTCGAAGAAAGCGCCGAGCAAATCAATAAAGACGCCTACGAGGCCGGTTGGATGCTCAAGATTCACATCGACGATCCCGACAACTTCCAACATCTGCTCAGCCCCAGTGAATATGCCGAACTACTCGACAATCACTAGTTCGATCCCGCTCGACATCCTTGACTTTATTATGTAAGTAACCTATTTATATATTTTCTGTCGTGCCGAGTTCATTGCCCCAATCTGGATGTGACACGTGCTGGAAAAATCCGTACTCGTCCTAAACCAGAATTATGAGCCCCTGAGCATATGCAGCGTGCGGCGGGCCTTGCTGCTCATTTTGCGTGGCAAGGCCGAGGCGGTCGAGAATTTAGGTCTTGTGATCCGTTCCGTATCACAAGACCACTCCGTACCCAGCGTGGTTCGTCTGTGGCGTTATATCCAAGCCCCGCGCCAAAAGTTAGTGCTTTCGAAGCGCAATGTCCTCAAGCGGGACAACCACCAATGCCAATATTGCGGAAGCAAGGGCGGCAAACTGACGGTCGACCATATCGTACCGCGTATCAAGGGCGGCAAAAGCACCTGGGAAAACCTGGTCTGCGCCTGCGTCACGTGCAATTGCAAAAAGGGCGAAGACAGCCCCGACCAGGCCGGGCTAATGTTGCGGGTTAAACCCAAGCAGCCCAACAAATTGACTTTTATCAGGAATTTTATTGGCGCCGACGACCAGCGCTGGAAACCGTATCTTTTTTTTAGCTAAGGCGGGCAAGCACGTCGTCGGGTAGGCTCTCCCGCCGGGCCGACGACAAATGGGATTTATCATGGAAGGCGAGATGCTGGAACAGGAAGAGGAATCGAGCCTCTATGAGGTCAAGCTCGGGGTCTTTGAAGGACCCATGGACCTGCTGCTCTACCTAATCCGCAAAGACGAACTCGATATCTACGATATTCCCATTGCCCATATAACCACGCAGTATCTGGGCTTCTTAGGACAAATCCATCGCCTCGATGTCGAGCAAGCCAGCGATTTCATCCTGATGGCGGCAACCTTGATGCGCGTCAAGTCGCAGATGATGCTGCCCCGGGACGAACAAGGCCTAGAAGGCGAGGGCGAGGAAGATCCGCGCGCCGAGCTGATACGACGCTTATTGGAATACCAGCAGTTCAAAGAAGTCGCCGATTGGTTGGGGGTCCGCAAGAACGAACGCAGCAACGTCTACCTGCATCAACACGGGCACAGCCCCGAGGCAAACGGCCCCGCTGAATTGCGCCCCGTCTCGCTCTTTGACCTGTTGGCCGTTTACAAGCACGTGATCGATACGGTGCCGGAAAACGTCATGCACCATATCCTCGAAGAGGAAACCACTGTCGAAGAATGCATCGGAAATATTCTGTCGGTGCTCGATAAACGCTCGCGGATAAGCTTCATGGATCTGTTGCAAGGCAAGGGCCGACACGCCCTAATCGCCTCCTTTATCGGAATCCTAGAATTGCTCAAATCGCAACGCATAAGCGTCCAACAGGCTCGCCCCTTCGACGAGATCTGGATCGAAGGCCGCGAAGGCGGCAGTGAACTCGTTATCTCAGCCGACCGCGGCGAAGGCGGTCAAGGCCAGTGAGCGACACCGATAACGACACAGACGATAATGTCGTGAATGACGCTGACGACAATGATGGTTCATCGCGCGACGTAGACCCGCTCAAAGCCAGGGCGATCATTGAAGCGCTGCTGATCACCGCGTCCGAACCAATAACACCAGGCCGTCTAACCAATTTGCTCTCAGGATACAACGGCCGAGGCATCCGCGAAGCCATCGACGCGCTTAACGCTCAATATGAGGTTGCGGGGCACGGGATCCTCGTTGTCGAAATAGCCGGCGGCTATCAACTAGCTTCACGCCAAGAATACGGTCCCTGGCTGCGAAAATACCATAAAACCTCAAACTTGGTCAGGCTGTCACAAGCAGGTTTGGAAGCTCTCGCAATCGTCGCCTTCAAACAACCGGTGACCCGGATCGAGATCGACAGTATTCGCGGCGTAAATTCCGGCGGCGTGCTCCATACATTACTAGAAGTCAATATGGTGAGAATCGTCGGCCGCTCCGAAGGCATTGGCAAACCCATGCTCTTCGGGACCACCCGCGAGTTTCTCGTCCACTTCGGCCTTAAAGGCCTTTCCGAATTGCCCAAACCCAAAGAGCTGGAAGAGCTACTCGCAGAGGGCCAGCACAAAGCCGAAGCCCGTCAACTCGCTCTCGAACTGGACGAATTGGAAAAACAAGCAGGTGAGGACGGCGAGGATGATGGAGAACCTGCCACTCAAGATGCAGATAAATTAGCTGCAGCGGACGGCGAAGAAGATCCAGCCAATATCGCCAATGCCGAGGATGATCAAGACAACTGGGGTGACGATAATGACGAATCAAATATAGACGACATGGAGAGGAATGGAAGCTCCTGAGCCTGGCGCAGTTGAACAACAGATGCGGCTTAATCGTTTTTTGGCGCGTTGCGGTATTGCCTCAAGGCGCCGCAGCGACGAGTTGATACAGAACGGGGTTATAAGCGTCAACGGCGAAATCGTCGACGAACTAGGCCGGGTGGTCGATGTAAACACCGACCGAGTTGAATATCAAGGGCTGCCGGTCATACTGCCCGATCAATATGAGTATGTCCTCTTAAATAAACCGGCCGGCTATTTGGTGACCCGCAGCGATCCCGGTAAACGGCCAACGGTCTATGACCTTGTACTGGGTCTGCATCCGGGCACAGTACCTGTCGGTCGCCTCGACATGGATACAACTGGACTACTTCTGCTAACCGACGACGGCGAATTGGGCTATCGACTTTTGCACCCGCGCTTTGTCGTCGACAAGCGTTATGTAGCCGTCGTCAGCGGCGACCCGACCGAGGACAAGATCGACCGACTACGTCGGGGTATAGACCTTGACGACGGTCCAACCGCCCCTGCCGAGGTGCTAATTGAGGACCGCTGGAGCGATGGCTATAAAAAGCGGGCACGGCTGAGCCTTTCCATACACGAAGGACGCAAGCGCCAGATCCGCCGCATGCTATTCGCCATCGGCCATCCAGTCCGTGAATTGGCGCGGGTTGAATTCGCCGGGCTACACGGTGACGATCTGGCCGAGGGTCAGTACCGGACCCTCAAGACAGCAGAGGTAAAGGACCTAAAAGCCAGAGTTGGTTTATGAGGCCTCGCGGCATAATAATCGCCATTGACGGCGTCGTTGGTGCGGGCAAAACCGCAACTGCGAAACTCGTGGCTGAACACTTGGGCTATCGCCATATCGATACCGGCGCGATGTACCGGGCCTTCACACTGGCGGCGACTCGCGGCGATGTGAACCCGGGGGACCTGCCGGCTTTGCAGACCCTGTTAGCAAAGCTGACCATAGATTTGCTCCTCCACGAGCAAAGGGGCCGCGTCCTGCTCAACGAAGAGGATGTCAGCGAAGAGATCCGCCGGCCCGAGATCAACCGCAAGGTAGGCTCGTATGCCAACATTCCCCAAGTCCGTCGCGCCCTAGTTGCCGAGCAACAGCGCATGGGCCTTGCAGGCGGCATAGTCGCCGAAGGAAGGGACATGGCAAAGGTGGTCTTTCCCGACGCCGAGTTAAAAATTCACATGTTTGCCGAACTCGACGAACGCGTCGACAGACGGCATCGGGAAATGATGAAAAAAGGGGTGAGCATTGGCAAAGATCAACTCCGTGCGGATATAGAAGCCCGGGATATAGAAGACGCCGAGCGCGATTATGGCGTCACCAACTTAGACGCGCAAGTGACCGAAATCGACACCACTGCGATGACGTTAGAAGGCCAGGTCGAGCACATTGTCGAACTCGCCCGCAAAAACGGCGCCTGAAAACGCCGAGTAACTCGGACGCGGAAAGGCCGCACCCGAAGTTTCACAAACAGCGAGGCTGCACCACCGTGCAGATGCCTCGCTTTAACGTGTATCTCACGAGGATTTCACCAACATGACTGAAGAAACTACCGCGGCGGAAGAGCCGCAAGAAAAGCCGATATACGGCAACGTCAGTATCGAGGAGCTAGAGAAGCCCGAATACGACGAGGACCAAGTCAACGAGTTTATGGCCCTCTACGAAGAAAGCATCTCTGGTATCAAAGAAGGCCAGATTGTCAAGGGCACCGTCGTATCGATCGGCCCGAGCGAGGTGATGGTCGACATCGGCTTCAAGTCCGAGGGCGCCGTCTCCATCAAAGAGTTCTCCGATCCTTCGACCATCGACATTCTCCAAGAAGTCGAGGTCTTCCTTGAGAATGTCGAGGACCAAGAGGGCCAGATCGTTCTCTCCAAGCAAAAAGCCGATTTCATGCGCGTCTGGGATTCGATCAAGGACGCTCACGATACCGGTAACACGGTCGAGGGCCGACTGATGCGGCGCATCAAAGGTGGTATCGTCGTCGACCTCTTCGGCGTCGAAGCCTTCCTGCCCGGTTCGCAAATCGACATCCGGCAGGTCAAGAACTTCGATCAGTTCATCGGCAAGGAGTTTCCCTTCAAGATCATCAAACTCAACAAGGCGCGACGCAATATCGTCGTTTCGCGCCGTGCGGTGCTCGAAGAGGAACGCGGCAGGATGCGCGAGGAGATCATCAAGGTCCTCGAAGAGGGTCAGGTCCGCGAGGGCGTAGTCAAGAATATCACCGACTTCGGCGCCTTTATCGATCTGGGCGGCGTCGACGGCCTCTTGCATATCACCGACATGTCCTGGGGGCGGGTCAACCACCCTTCGGAACTGGTCTCCATCGGCGATCGCATCAAGGTCAAGGTGCTCAACTACGACCGCGAGCGCGAGCGCATCTCTTTGGGACTCAAGCAGCTGACCACCCACCCCTGGGAGAATATCGATGACAAATACCCGATCGACGGCCAGATCCGCGGCAAAGTGGTCTCGATCACCGATTACGGTGCTTTCGTCGAACTCGAAGAGGGCATCGAAGGCCTAGTACACATCTCCGAGATGTCATGGACCCAACACGTGCGCCATCCTTCTAAGTTGGTAAATATCGGCGATGCCGTCGAGGTCATGGTGCTCAAAGTCGATAGCGAAAATCAGAAGATCTCGCTCGGTATGAAACAGACCGAGGAGGATCCCTGGGAAACCCTCGACTCCAAGTATCCGCCGGGCACCAAACTCGAAGGCACGGTCCGCAGCTTGACCAACTTCGGCGCCTTCGTCGAGATTGAGGACAATATCGACGGACTGGTGCATATCTCGGATATGTCCTGGACCAAGCGCATCCGCCAAGCTAGCGAAATGTTCAAAAAAGGCGATGAGATCCCGGTGACGGTCACCGAGATCGATATCAAACGCCGCCGCATCTCGCTAAGCCATAAGATGGCTTTTGAGAATCCCTGGCCCGGTTTCGGCGAGCAGTATGCGGTGGGTACCGAAGTCAAAGGCGCGATCTCGCGCATCCTCGAACGCGGCGTGGTCGTCTCGTTGATTGACGAAGTGGACGGCTTCGTGCCGCTTTCTCAACTGGCCATCGACGGACTGAAAAACCCACGCCAGAGCTTTACAGATGGTCAGGAGCTCGCGCTGAAGGTCATCGAGTTCGACCAGGATCAGAAAAAGATCGTGCTCAGCGTCCGCGAGTACTTCAAGAACAAAGATCAGGCCGATTACGAGGGCTACCTCGCAGACCACCCGATCAAAGAAGTCGAGCCCATCGAGGAAGCCGCCGCCGACAAGGACGACGAGATGGAAAGTTGGGGCGACGCGCACGATGGTGGCGCGCGTCCGGCTGAGAGCGCTACCGTAGAAAATGAGGCAGCAGATGTGGATGACGACGAATAGTCTATAATATCGTCTCCGATAGAAGACCTGCGCGGTGGAACAGTTTCTTGTTCCACCGCGTTTTTTATGTCTCTACAAAAAAATGAGTGAAATTATGGCACCAAATGCATTGGTGTAAATGGGATAACTATTGCCACAAAACGGAAATTATATAGGGAATTGTCATCCCCCCACCATGCTTAGTCGTATATAATATTCGCGACAGTTCTCTGATATCAAACTTATCAATCTACCCTTCAACATCCTGTTGTTATTTGACTCGAAAAATATCAAATTTTATCGTTAATTAGAATCTCGCGGTATATTCCGCAACCACTCCTCCTCGGAGTGAACAAAATGGCGCTTTCTCGCCTCCGCCTCCTTATATAGCGCGCGCAGCTTTTTCACCTTCATCGCAGCCTCGGGATTTTACTGCTTATAGGGCTAGCATTTTGCCCTGATTATGCTGTCGCACCAACCGTATCTAGCTTTTTTATCAGTCCCAGCGACAACACCCCCGGAGTATCCGAAAGTGGGAGCCTAATCGTGCAATTTGACCAGAGTGTCGTCAAAGGCTCTTCCGGTAATATTCAAGAAATATTCCGACGACTCAACCGTAGAAACCATTGCCGTTACCAGTAGCAACGTCAATGCGGCAGGTCGTCACATTCGTCACGGTCACCCTTTCGACGACTGTGACGACCTACAACGGCTCAACCGACATCCCCAGCGACCACTGCACTTATCAGGTCGTAGCCACCATTAACGATGCCATCTACGCCGGCATGACTACCGGCACTCTTATAATCCAACCATCCCCTATGGCGACCGCTGGACTCCAGGCATCACCACTGGATGGCAGCGTTCCACTCACCGTCACCTTCACCAATACCTCACAAGGTTTTGGCTACACCTTCCTCGAAATCTTCGACAGCAAAGATCGAACCTTTAACGATCCCGAAACCATGCAAGTGACCTATGATGTACCAGGCACCTATGAGGCATTACTGACGATTATAGGCCAAGGTGGCACCAACCAGACGCGCACCACTATCGTCGTGCACGGTCGTCCGGCCCTAAACCAAGTAATCGCCAGCCCGGACGAGTCGCCGGTAGGAGAAACGCAGACCCTCGACTTAAGCGGTCTCGATCCAGCTACCTGAGCCTGGTCAGTCGAGTTATTGGGTTCAGGACCGATTATCAGCATGGAAATCAACGACGAACGCGTCTCCTTTTTCTCCGACCGCGATCGCCACGGCGCGCAAGCAGTGAATATCATCCGCACCAACCCCTGGGGTCTTTCGACTTCGCAACAACTCGTGTTAAACTAGGCGCCGGCGCCCGAACCCGCCGAACCGCCAACCATCCCACCAACCAGCAACGACACCGGCTACACACTACCAGCCGCCGATGGTGCAACCGCCTCGCCATCCAATGATGAAACGGCTCCTGATTCGATTACCGAGCCGGTAAGCCCGCAAGAAATGGTCTTTTTCGACGCCTTCGGCCAACCGATCCGCGGTCTATTCAACGACGACATGAAGGTAGGATTCGAAGACTTTTTCCTCTTCGCCAACCACTATGGTTCGATCCCCGAACAATCCGGCTACCACGCCCGCTTCGACCTCGACGGCAATGGCCAAGTCGGCCTAAGCGGTTTCTTCGCCGACTCCATCGGCAAAGAAACCGTAGTGCCGTAATAGCGGCAAGGGAAAGAAGAACCATGGCGCTAAACCAGTATCGCGTAACCGGCTGAACGATTACATCGCAAAAGACTAGCCGGGAATTCCTCCCCGAGTTAAGCGCAGGACCGGGGATCCACGGCGTGGTAAAGCCTCCCCAAACCCATCTATAGCACTATATCGCCCCACTCCCCTTCCCCATTCAGGTGGGCTGTGCCATGGCCGCCAAAGCGACCTCCCGCAAGCTTATAGGACCGCCTTAGCTTTGCCCAAAGGCAGCCCCCCGACCCGAAGCGCCCTCCCCCTTTTGGCGATCCCCTTCAACCCTTATCTTATTCGCCATTGCAAAACCGCCCATAAACCGACGATAAAAACTGACGATAAAACATGCCAGCCAAAACAAAACTCACCCCGGCGATGGAACAGTATATGCACTTCAAGCGCCGCCATAAAGATGCGATTTTATTTTTCCGCATGGGTGATTTCTACGAGATGTTTTTCGACGACGCCAAAGAAGTCTCCAAGCTATTAGGGTTGACCCTGACCGCGCGCAACCACGGCAAGACCACCGGTTCGGTGCCCCTGGCCGGTCTCCCCCACCACGCGATGGAAGGCTATCTGGCCAAACTGATCCAACTTGGCCGAAAAGTCGCCATCTGCGAGCAAGTCGAAGACCCCAAACAGGCCAAGGGCGTCGTCAAACGCGACGTAGTGCAGGTTGTTTCGCCGGGCACCGCGCTTTCCGATTCGATGCTCGACCAACAGCGCAATAACTTCCTCGTCGGCCTCTGGCTACATCCCGACGGGATCGGCCTCGCCAGTATCGATCTGTCGACCGGCGATTTCACCCTCGACGAAGTCGATATAGCCAGCCTCGGCGACGAGTTGCAGAGCCTGGCACCAGCCGAACTACTTATCGCCGAAGGAGCCGACGAAAAATGGGTCGAGCAATTACAGGCCACCCTGCCACGCGCCGCCCTCAGCCGCATCGACGACTGGCACTTCGCCGCCGACACGGCCTACGAAGTGCTCACCAACCAGTTGCAGGTCCAATCACTCAAGGGTTTCGGCTGCGATGGAATGGACATTGCCATCCGCGCAGGCGGGGCGACGATCGCCTATTTGCGCGATAACCAGCGCGGCGCCGTCCAACATATCAACCGCCTCCAGCGCAAACACCGCGAAGACTTCGCCCTGATCGACGCCACCGCCCAACGCAATCTAGAACTATTGGTCAACCAACACGACGGGGACCGCGGCAATACCTTGCTCGAAGTGCTTGACCGCACCTGCACGCCGATGGGCGCCAGACTCCTGCGTCAGTGGATCATGCAGCCGCTAAAGAACACGGAGCAGATCGAAGCGCGCTTAGAAGCGGTCGACGCGCTACTCGGGCAACGCGAAAACCGCCGCACCCTGCGCCAATTGCTCGGACAAGTCGGCGATCTCGAACGGCTTATGGCGAGAATCTGCTGTCTACGGGCCAATGGCCGCGACATGGTCTCCCTCGCCAATTCGTTATCCGTCTCGCCCGATATCTCCTCGGCGGTCGCCGCAGTACCCAGTTCGCTCTTACAGGAACTGCGCGGCAAAGGCCTGCCCGACGTATCGGCACTGGTCGACGAAATTCTCGGCGCCCTCGTCGACGAGCCGCCCGCAACCCTGACCGAAGGCAGCTTGATACGCGACGGCTACCACGAGCAAGTTGACGAACTGCGGCAAATCGCCAGCGGCGGCAAAACCTATATCGCCCGGCTACAGACCACCGAACGCGAACGCACCGGCATCGCCTCACTCAAGATCGGCTACAATCAAGTCTTCGGTTATTATATCGAGATCAGTAAGGCCAACCTCGACAAGGCCCCCGAGAAATACCACCGTAAGCAAACCCTAGCCAATGCCGAGCGCTTTATCACCCCCGAGCTTAAGGAATACGAAGGAAAAGTCATCGGCGCCGAAGACCGTCTCAAAGACCTCGAAAACGAGCTCTTCCTAAAGTTGAGAGTCCGCGCCGCCGCCTGGACGCCGCAAGTCCAACAGATCGCCCGTACCTTGGCGCGCATGGACACACTTTGTTCTTTCGCCGAGACCGCTGAGGGCGAATCCTATGTCCGCCCCGAAATAGACGATTCCGGCGAGATCGAGATTCGCGACGGGCGCCATCCCGTGGTTGAACGCCAACTGCGCGACGGGCGCTTCGTGCCCAACGATATGCAGCTCGACTCCGCCGGGGCACAGATCATGCTGATCACCGGCCCCAACATGGCCGGCAAGAGCACCATCATCCGCCAGGTCGGGCTTATCGTGCTGATGGGGCAGATCGGCAGCTTTGTACCCGCGCGCAGCGCCAAAATCGGCGTCGTCGACCGCATTTTCACCCGCGTTGGCGCCTCCGACAACCTCGCCCGCGGCGAGAGCACCTTTATGGTCGAGATGAACGAGGCGGCCAATATCCTCAACAATACGACCGCCAAGAGCCTGATACTGATGGACGAGCTCGGCCGCGGCACCAGTACCTTCGATGGCTTGAGCATCGCTTGGGCGATCGTCGAATTCTTACACCAGCGCACCGACGCGCACCCGCGCACCCTCTTTGCTACACATTACCACGAAATGACCGAACTCGAAAGCCACCTCGAACGAGTTGTCAACTTCAACGTGCAAGTGCGTGAAGAAGGCGATCGGGTGATCTTCCTGCACCGTCTGGCCCCCGGCCCCGCCGACCAGAGCTACGGCATCAACGTCGCGCAAATGGCCGGCATGCCGCAACAAGTCGTCAACCGCGCCAAAGAGATCCTCGCCCGCCTCGAAAAAGAACAGATCGACACCGACAACATCCACGACACGCATGCACCTCAGCCCACAATACCCAAGCCACAAAATGAAAGCGCACCCGCAGAAATCGAATCGCCACCGATAAGCGCGCCTACTAAAGCCCCAGCGCAGCTCAACCTCTTCCCCGACGCCTCCGATGCCCCGCTGACAAAAGAGTTGCTCGCCCTGGACCTGAGCCAGATCACTCCGCTCCAGGCCTTGCTAAAGTTGAACGAGTGGAAAGAAACGATACGGGAAGAAAGCCAAAGACAATGAGCCCAAGCCCGATCTTGAAAGACAGTCTCAAATTGGGGTTATTACACTATTTCGGTCGCCGCGAATGAATCCGCTAAGGCGTGCGCTTTGAAGTGCTGCACCGGTTCTGGGATCCGTATACGCCGTGCGTGCAGACCTTTGCCGAATACCGCCCTTCTGTACTAATGGAGTTCTCGCCGTCGACGCAGGAGACCTTCACCAACTTGGATAAATTCCGTTCGCTCCTGCCCGCCGATTACGAGATAGTCACCGTCGACCCGCACAACAAGATCATCGGCATATTCAGTTTCTCGTCCTACCAACTGATCGATTTCGACTTCAACTGCCCTGGCTTCGGCCTCAACATCCTCTTGCGCCCCTACAAGAGCAATTAGCCCCGAGACACAAACATCATGCCCCCTGCCAACGACCGCTTCACGCGCTTGCAAAAGATCGCCATCTTCCTCATCGTCATGGGCCCCGACAAGGCCCGTGAGATCCTCGGCGATCTCAGCTTGGACACCATAGAGTCGATCAACGAGGCAATGCAAAACCTCAAGCAAATAACGCCCCAGGAAAAAGCGGCGACGATGATTGAATTCGGGGATTTTTTCTACAAGGGAAAACCGCTCTCGGCCAAACTCAAAGAACCGACTGAGAAGAAGAAGGCAAAGCCAAAAGCAACGGCTAAAACACAAGCGAAGAAAAAACTGGGGGAGCCTGAATCGAAAAAGGCGGCAAAAAAAATGCCTCCGGTGGTACACCTAGCTGAATTAGACGAAAAAACCATCGCCGAGACACTGGCCAAACTCAAGGACAAGGTCGACCCCGGCAAAATAGATTGGGGCAAAGCCGGTTATGATTTTGGTGAGGGGTTTAGCGGATCAAGCAATCGACCACGGTAATTACTCTCTTAGCCCTTATCACCCGCCAATAAACCAAGATCTTGCATCCGTTCTACCAAGGCCCGGGTAATAAAACCAAGAAAACCCAAAGCCAGTGCCAGCTGGCCCAATAACATAGCAGTAGTCACGGTATTCATCTCCTCGTAAAGGTCTACTGCAGTTGTAGCAAAGCACGCGCCAGATTGCACAATATTCCACAAGTCATTTACTTACATATAGTAATATATTTCATAAATCTCGACCGACAGCCACGAAACGGAAGAGATCTCCATTTGCCATGCGAGTATTTTTCCCATGCCAGAGACTCAAACGCAAGACGATCTAATCTGGGGACGCCACCCAGTACTTGAAGCGCTGCGCGGCAAACGCCCGCTGCGCCGACTGCTCGTGGCGAAAGAGGCGCATGGCCCGATTATCGACGAGATATTCGACCTGGCTCGACGGGTGCGCATCCCCTATGACCTCTACGACAAGACCCATCTCGATCGCATCGCCGGTACCCGTCACCAAGGTGTCGTCGCCTATGCGGCAGCGGCAAGCTATGCCGACTTCGAGCAGATCCTCGCCGACTTGTCACCGCAAGCCTTCTTGGTTTTTCTCGACCAAATACAGGACCCTCACAACCTAGGCGCCATCATCCGCAGCGCGCTCGCCCTCGGTGCGCACGCCGTTATCGTGCCGGAACGCGAAGCCGCCGGACTCTCTCCTACCGTGCTCAAAACTTCAGCCGGCGCCGCCACCCACCTGCCCTTCTGCCGGGTCGCCAACCTGCAGAAGGCGTTGCAAAACGTCGCTGAACGCGGCCTTTTTATCGTCGGGCTCGACGCCGAAGGGGAACAGTCCTTCACTGCGGTCGACTTCGATCAGCCTTGCGCTCTGGTCATCGGCAGTGAAGGCAAGGGACTCAGGCGCATGGTGCAAAAACGCTGTGATACCTTGATCCGTATCCCCATGGCCCAGGACTCCGTCGGCTCATTCAACGCCTCAGTAGCCGCCGGCATCGTCCTCTACGAAGTGTTCCGCCAACGCCAATCATGATCCACCCCCTGGTGCTCTGTCTCGCCCTCACCAGCCCGCTCTACGCCCAGCAGGCATCGACCGGCAAGCAAGCCAAACCAGCCCCACTGCAACAAGCATCGACCGGAGAATCCATAGAGCTTAAACTGGTTCGCCCGCAAGAAGAGCCAGCCGTCGAGGCCAGCGAAATAGACCAAACCCTACAAGATTCGACCGCATGGATTGCGGATCTGCAACAAGCCCGCGCCCTGCTCGTCACCGCGCGCGGCACGGACAAAGGCAAGGGGTTCGAATACCAAGCCACCTATATGCGCTATTACGAGGTCGGCGATTCAATCCTATTGCAAGGGCAAGCCGTGGTGCTGCACAAAGGGGCGAAGCTCGAAGCGGCCGAGATGGTCTTCCGCCGCAAACTCGACCAGGTTGAAGCGCGGGCGTCACTCGATTCGAGCGGGCGAATCGTCGGTCACCCGGTATTGCGCAAGGGCGACGAGACCCTGCGCGGCGAACGCATCCTCTACAACCTCGAAAGCGAACAAGGCACCATTCTATCGGGCCGAATTCACCGCGACAAGGGTTTTTTCGCTGGCAGTATCATACAGACCCGCTCCGCCGAAGAATTCCATGTGCACCGAGGTACGTATACCACCTGCGACAAAGACCACCCGCACTTCGACTTCTACAGCCCGCGCATCAAGGTCCTCACCGGCGATCTAGCCGTCGCGCGGCCGGTCTATTTCCGCATCGCCAGACGACGACTATTCTGGATCCCCTTCTATGTATTCTCGCTGCGCGAAGATCGCCAATCCGGTATCCTGACACCGAGCTTCGGCAACCGCCCATTGAACTTCGGCGCCAGCCAGAGCGAATGGGAATTGCGCAATCTAGGGTATTATTTGGCCCCCAACGATTATTGGGACCTCTCGCTGGCGACCGACCTCAGACAGCGCTCGGGCTGGTTGGGCCGCGCTCGTTTCAACTACGCTTTGCGCTACCGTTTCAAGGGCCGAATCAACGCGCAACTTGAAAACCGCCAGCAGGGCCGCAGCGCATCCCGCAACTGGCGCGTCGAATTTAACCACAGTCAGGAACTCGGCCGCGACGCGAGCCTGCGGGCGGCGGGCACCTTCCAGAGCAACAAAAGTTTTTCGCAGGACAATAGTTCGAGCCTGCAAGACCGCCTCAACCGCACACTGCGCTCAAACTTTAGTTATTCCAAACGTTGGCGCGGTTCGGGCAATAGCCTGAGCCTCAAGGCTAGCCAGACCAAAAACCTCGACACCGAGACCTTCAACACCGTCCTGCCTGAAATCAGCCTGCGCAAAAGTCGCAAACCCCTTTGGGGCGGCGAACAGAAAAAGGGCCAGCTCAAGCAGCAACCCTGGTATAGCCGCATCTTCTACGACGGCAACGCCCGACTCCGTAACTCCACCCGCGACACGAGCACCGACACCACCGAACGCACCAACGTCGATATCGGCTTGCGCCTTAGCGCGCAATACCGCCCTTTCACCTGGTTCAATATTAACCCCTCGCTCTCGGAAGACTGGCGCGACCAAGACCTGCGCGACGGCGACACCCGCAGTCTGCACAGCGACCGCTTCGCGACCCGTCTCGCCCTGACGCAAACGGCCTTCGGCCTCTTTAACCCGCAAATCGGTCCACTCCAGGCCGTCCGCCACGTGTTCAAACCGAACCTGTCGCTCAACTACCAGGCGACGCGCGCCGACACCGGGGGCGTTCTCGGCTTCGGCGGCGACGCCAGCCCGCTCAAACAGCAACGCAAATTGGATATCCGCCTGGACAACAGCTTCTGGGCCAAGATCCAGCGCGGCGAGGACGAACTCAAGGTTCGCCTAGCTCAGCTCAACTTCTCGACCTCTTATGAGTTCGAAAAGAAAGAACGCCGGCTGGCGGATCTCCGCAGTAGCATGAGCATGGCGGCCGGGCGCTATCTCGATTCGCGGTTGACCCTACAGAACGAATTCTACAACGCCCAGGACCAACTCCAGCTCTTTTCGCCCCGTCTGCGGCAATTCGAAATACGCACTTCGGCGAATTGGTCGAGGCGTGCAACCGCCCGACAAAACGATGCCGCCCCGTCAAATCAGCAAGACCGCAGCAGCTACGAAGTCGGCTCCGGCCAGCAGCGTCAACCGAGTAATTATGGCCAGCAGCAATTTGGTTTCGAAAGCGGCCTGCTCAACGATATCGACAATCGCCGCCGCGGCAGCCGTTTCCAATTTAGCCACTATTATTCACAAACTCGGACCACCAGTTCCAAGACCGTGCGTTCTTGGTTTCGGGCTTCAGCGGGTTTTAGCCTGACGCCGAGTTGGCACTGCAACTACTCGATTAACTATAATTTGCGCGCACCGGGCACATCGCTCTTCGCCACCGACCGCATCACCTCTGAACTGCTCTCACTGCAAAAAGAATTCCACGATTGGACCGCGACGCTCAACGTCGAACCGAGCACCTTCCACAAAAACAGGGCGTTCTTTTTCAAGGCGCAATTCAAGGATATTCCACAGATAAAATTTGAACGAGGGGAACGACGTTTTTAGGAAGTGAGCAGCCCAATAGAGTACCAAGCCATTATAAAGGGCTTTGGGAATGCATTCAGAAAAAAATTAACATACTTTGCCCTTTTTCGTCAGACCAGGTTGATCTTTTTCTGATTCCCGCTCCAACGCACCGTGCTTGCCAAAGAAGTATTGTTACTATAAATTCCTTTTAAACAAATGTTTACAACAATTATAATGATCGTACATTAAAAGACAACCTGCTCTGTGAAAACCCTAGTCCAGCGCGTCAGCCAAGCAAGCGTAACTGTCGACAAACAAACCGTCGGCCAAATTGCTGAGGGCCTGCTACTCTTTGTCGGATTCCGCCCCGGCGACGACGACGAAGCCCTGCGCTTCTGCACAGATAAATGCGTCAACTTGCGCATTTTCGCCGACGACGAGGGCAAAATGAACCGCTCCGTACTCGATGTCGGCGGCAGTATTCTGTGCATTTCGCAATTCACCCTCTACGGCGATTGCCACAAGGGCCGCCGACCCAGTTTCGATCAGGCCGCCCGCCCCGTAGAGGCCGAAGCCCTCTACGAACGTTTCCTCGTTATGCTCGCCGCGTTGGGGTTGCAACCCCAACGCGGCGTTTTCGGAGCCCATATGCAGGTAGAAATCCACAACAACGGCCCTGTCACCCTAATGGTGGAGTCGCCACAGTGAAACGCCTAATTCTCGGCTCGGGCTCGCCCCGGCGCGCGGATCTTATGCGCCAACTCGAATTGCCTTGCGAAATAATCCCCAGCCCCGAAGAAGAACCGATACCCGCGACTTCGGTTCCCTCCGACTACGCGATCGAATCGGCGAGCGCCAAAGCCCGTGCTGTCATGAACCTGCTCGCATCGCGCGGCCAAGCTGAAGACGCGATTGTCATTGGCGCCGACACCATCGTATGTCTCGACGACGCCATCTTGGGCAAACCCGCAGGCGCCACCGAAGCCGCCGCTATGCTCGCGCGCCTCTCGGGACGGGTCCATACGGTATATACAGGCCTGGCCCTGCGATACGGCGAAGAACTGTTATGCGAAGCCGTTTGCACCCAGGTTTCGATGAACGCCTTTACCGCCGACGATGTCGCAGCCTATGTCAAAAGCGACGAACCGCTCGACAAAGCCGGAGCCTATGGCATACAAGGTTTGGGCGCCCGATTTATTGAACGCATCGAAGGTTGTTATTATAATGTGGTAGGCCTTCCCCTAGCCCGTCTCTCCACCCTATTGGGCTCGGCGGGATATCATCTGAACGACAAGACGATAAAATGAGCGAAGAGCAGCAAAGCATATCGCAGATCCTACGCGCCGCGCGCGAACAACGCGGACTCGACACCGACACGGTATATCGCCAAACCGGCATCAGCCTGCCCGTCCTGCAAGGGATGGAAAACGACCACTTAGATATAATCGAACCGGTCTTTGCCCGCATGGCCTTACAGGCCTACGCCGAATACCTAGGAATGGACGCCGAACCGCTCATCAACCGCTTCAACCAAGAACATGGCCCAGCCATTTCTCCTACCCCGGTTTCCTTGCAGCCAGTGAGTACGGTGACCACCGGCCCCCAACTGCCCTTGCCGCATATTAGCACTACCCTGCGCACCATCGGATTAGGCGTCAGCGCACTTTTGTTACTCGTGTTGGCCATCTCGTTCTTCGGGGGGTCTGCCAAGCCCAAGGCGGCGCAAGCCCCACCACCGGAACCGACACCCGTCGTAAAATTATCGCCGGTACAGGAGCAAAGAAAAGAGCCCGCAACCGAAATGGCTCGCATAGCCACCCCTCTTGCAACACCGGTTAGCGAAGCACCGCGAACCGTCGAGCAACACGATCTCACATCAACGGAAAATTCCGCGCAACAAACTCCGCAGCAGCAAGCACCGACACCCCAGCAAAACACACAAGCGGCGGTGCAAGAAACGCCTCTGGCGAATACCATCGACCCTGCGATCGAACCGATGCCCCTGGTCTCTGCTGCTACAGCGAATTCCAGAGTCGGTATCGCGGATCGCGAAACCGATACAAGCACTGATCCTACTACTAATACAAGTTCCAACACACAAGTCCGACTCATCGACCCGGCCCCCACTGCAACCCCGGCGCAACCGACCGAAGGCTTAGATCTCAGTGGCAGTGCGCCAAGCACAAGCCCGCCCATCGGCCTGGATCGCGCTTCTCAAAAACCATCTTCAGTCGCCCAGTTATCGCCGTCCTCCGGTCTGGTACTCGAAGTCGAGGCCTTAGACTCTACATGGTTATATATCCGCTGGGACGACAAACGCACATTCAGAGGCATCGTCCCGCGCGGCGAGCGGCGACGCTTTGAAGCCGACGACCACTTTCTCGTGCTCTCCGGGCGGGCACACGGTCTACACTACAGGTTAAATGACAAACTATTGGGCAATGGCCAACTCGGCGAAGCCACTAAAGTGCTGCGCTTCCGCGCCAATAGCGACGGCATCGAATTCCTCGGACCCGATTTCGCACCACTCACGAGCGATGCCGCTATCGAACAGCCATGACCCGCAACTATGTGGAGGTCGCCCTGCCGCCTCCTTTGGCGCGCGAGCTTACCTACGGCGTCCCCGACGAACTCGCCGACGAAATGCAACCGGGCGCTCTGGTGTTGGTGCCGGTGGTCCAGCGCCTACTCACCGGTATCGTGCTCGGACCGGCCGATATCGGCGAGCTCTCTCCCGGCAAAATTCGCAATATCGTGCAAATTCTCGACACCTCGCTACTCAGCCCCGAAGTCGTCGAAGTCTGCCGCTGGATGGCCGGCTATTATATCGCCCCGCTCGGTAGCGCACTGATGGCGGCCTTGCCGCCCGGTGTCAAACTCAGCTCCAATCGCTTGGTGCAATTGTGCAATACGCCGCCCGAGCAAGACCACAACGACGAACTCGCTGCAAAAATCCTCGACGAACTCACGGCGAACGGTCCGCTCAAGGTCAGCACTCTCAAACGAAGGCTCGGCAGCAAGGGCCTGGAAAAAAGCCTGCGCGCCCTGCGCCGCACCGGCCACGTTGAAATCGCCCCGGTGCTCGATGACAAGCGCACCAGAGTCCTGAACAAGCGCTGTTATCATTTACCCGACGAGGAAGCCGCCCGCACCGCCATTCCCGAAATCGAAAAACGCGCGCCACGCCAGGCCTCCTGCCTGCACCACTTGCTCGCGCACCCCGTTAGCAACCGCCGCGACCTGATCGCCGCCGGCTTTTCCGCCGCGGTACTGAAGGGACTCGAACAACGCGGACTCATCAAAGGTTTCGACGAAGAAGTCGTGCGCGACCCACTTGCCCATATCGAAAGCGCTGCCCCCGCCGATCTAACGCCGACCCCTGACCAACAGCAGATCCTCGACCCGCTTTCAGCCGCCCTCGACAAAAACTCCTTCTACCCAGCTTTATTACATGGCGTCACCGGCTCGGGCAAGACCCTGGTGTATATCCGTCTCGTCGCGCAGGCTTTGGCGAGCGGTCGCGGCTCGATTATCCTCGTGCCCGAAATTGCCCTCGCCTGGCAGATGGTTCGACGCTTCAAGGAACACTTCGGCAAACAGGTCGCCGTCCTGCACAGCCAGCTCTCGGCCGGAGAGCGCTACGACACCTGGCGCCGCCTGCGCCGTGGCGAACAACGCGTGGTAATCGGAGCCCGTTCGGCAATACTCGCACCCGTCGACAATCTAGGTCTGATCGTCGTCGACGAGGAGCACGACACCTCCTACAAACAAGAAGACCTCGACAGCAGCCAACCTCTCAGTTATAGCGCCCGCGACCTAGCCCTGATCCGCGGCCAACGCTCCAAAGCCGTGGTCCTGCTCGGCTCGGCGACCCCCAGCCTCGAATCCTATTGGAACGCGACTACCGGCAAATACCATCTACACGCCTTGCCGCGCCGCGTCGACGACCGCCCGCTGCCCAAGGTAACGGTGGTCGACATGAAACGCGAGCCCTTCCAAAAAAAGCAGCGCGCCATTTTCTCGCGCGAATTGCGGCTCAAGATGCAGGAGCGCTTAGAGCGGGGTGAGAAAATCGTCCTGCTGCAAAACCGCCGTGGTTTTTCGCCCTTTATCACCTGTGTATCCTGCGGCGAGTCGGTCCAGTGCAAGAGCTGCCGCGTCACCCTGACCTACCACCGCAGCGAAACCGCACCCCAAACCCGCTGCCACTACTGCGACTTCCAGGCCCCACCACCGCCCTTTTGCCCAACCTGCAATAGCGCCGAGCTGCGCTTCGACGGCATCGGGACACAAAAGGTCGAAAGCTCCCTGCTCGATCAGTTCCCCGGCATCCGCGTCATCCGCATGGATGTCGATACCACCGGCTGGAAAGGCGCGCACGACGAGTTGGTCGAACGCTTCCGCCACGGCGAAGCCGACGTGCTGCTCGGTACCCAGATGGTGGCCAAAGGCCTGGACTTCCCCGAAGTCACGCTCGTCGGCGTCATTTCCGCCGATACCGGCATGCACATGCCCGACTTCCGCGCCGCCGAACGCACCTTTCAGCTCTTGACCCAGGTCGCCGGCCGTTCTGGTCGCGGACAGACCGCCGGCGAAGTGGTCATCCAGACCTTATTGCCCGATGACCAGGCGCTGCGTTCCGCCTCGCGCCAAGATTACGCGGCGTTTTCCGAGCGCGAACTCGAAGAGCGCCGCCAATCCGGCTTTCCGCCTTTTGGCCGTTTGATGATCTTCCGCTGGCGCGGTACAGACGAAGACGAAGTCACCAAGGCCGCGCAACAGGGCGTCGCCGCCCTGCGCCGGGGTTTGGACCGACACGCACTGCTACTCGGCCCCGGCCCCGCACCATTAGCCCGCCTGCGCGGCCACTTCCGCTGGCAGGCGCTATTGCGCGGCGAATCGGTCCACCACCTGCACCAGCAAGTCGCCGGCGCGCTGCCGACCATGCGCGAAACGGCCAAAAACCACGCGACCACTTTTGCCATCAACGTCGACCCCCTGACCATGATGTAGGAGACCTAAAGACCTATGTTTCTGTTCAGATTCGTCCCACTCCTGTTATTAGCCCTGCCCGCCGGCGCGCAACTCTCCGGTGCCGAATGGCAAGCCTTTACCAGTATGCGCAGCATCAACCGCCTACTGGTCCTCGGAAACGCGGTATGGTGCACCACCAACGGCGGCGTCCTGCGTTACGACCTGGAGACACGGACCTATGACCGGTTCACCCGCCTTGACGGTCTGCCCGGCAACCGCATATCCAGCATCGCCGCCGACCGTAATGGCCATATCTGGTTTGGCACCCTCTTTCAGGGGTTGAGCCGCTACCGCCCCGAGGAAAACCGCTTCGACCCGCCCTTCTTCGACTTCTTGAGTCTCGGCATCAACGCACTCGAAACCCATGAGGACCGCATCTACGTCGGCAGCGAACGCGGCGTAAGCGCCTTCCTGACCGACAAGGAGGAGGTCAAGGAGACGTATCGCCAACTCGGACGCATGCCCAAGGACAGCGAGGTAAAAGCGATCAAAGTTTATGCCGGCAACCTGTGGGTCGGCACCGTCAACGGACTCGCCTGGGCTAATTTGGAGCAACCTAACCTCCAGGATCCCGACAGTTGGCAAATATCGACGCTATTGGGCCGGGTCCACGACATATTGGTCCACAACGACACCCTCTTTATCGCCTCGGCGCGCAGCGTCTGGCATATGCTGCCGGAATTCAACCGCCCCGAACAGGATTACTCGGGCGTTGACGTTATCTCGTTGGGTCTCATGTCCGGTAACCTCACCGGCGGGACCAGGGACGGCCAGATCCTCCACCGCGACAGGATCCTCGATTGGCGACGGGTCACCGCCCCCGGCATCAGCAACGCCGCCGACCTTTCGGACAGCCAGGGCCCGATGTGGGTCGCCAGTTCCAGCGGCTTGCGCGTTATGGGCGCCGACCCACCCCCCCCGCCGCGCGAACCGGCCGGCAATTTCTTTTTCGATATCACCAAAGCCTCCGACGGCCATATCTGGGTGGCCTCGGTGCCCAAGGACAACCTGGACGCCTATGGGGTCTACGAGTACGATGGAGAAGGTTGGGACACCCATAACCTCGCCACGAACCTATCCAACGAGACTGTCACCTCCGTCGAAACAGATGCGAACGGCTTGCTGTGGGTCGGCAATTGGGGCCGGGGCGTCGATGTGCGCGACTCCACGGGCACCTGGCGCCGTATCAACGCCGGTAACTCCGCGTTCGAGGGCATCGACGGCGGCTCTTTTGTCGCCGTCAGCGATATCGACCGCGATGACGAAGGGCTGATGTGGATCGGTACCGTGCTGGTCGGCCTGGTCGTCATGGACGGTTGGCGAACACAACAAGCCATGCTCTACGACCAAGAGACGATCAAGGCGCCGCGCGATATCGGCAAAATAGACATCGGCCCCGACCGCCTGAAGTGGATCGCCACACCCCGCGACGGCTTCATCCTCTTCGATGACGGCGACACGCCCTTCAAACTCGGCGACGAATCAGGCGTCATCTTCAACACCCTCACCCAGCCCGATCTGAGCAGCGACCGCGTCAGTGACATCCTCGCCGACCGCTCCGGCCGCATCTGGATCTCCACCGACAGCGGGCTCAACGCCGTGCGCGGTACCTACACCCGCGAGGACGAACATTTTGCCGTGGAAAACTGGACCGTCTACAATACCCTCAACGGCCTGCCGACCGGCGTGACTACGGCCCTCGCCGAAGACGACCGCGGCAATATCTGGGTCGGTACCGAGGACGGTCTAGCGCGCATCGGCACGTCGGGGGTGGTCGAATTCGTCCTCAGTACCTCCAATAGTGGCCTAGTTGACAACCGCATCAACTCGCTTTTCTTTGACGCGGAAGAAGGCGAGTTGTGGATCGGCACCCTCGACGGCATGAGCAGACTGCAGATCGGCGGCAAAACAGAGACCGCCGCGCTAAAAAACCAGACCTACCCCAACCCCTTCCTGATCGGCCGGTTCGGCGCGACCATGACTTTCACGGATCTGCCCTTGGGCGCCACAGTACAAATCTTCACCGCCTCCGGTCAACTGGTCCACCGCGTAGAGGGCATACCCGGCCAAGGCACGGTGACTTGGGACGGCATGAACGGCGCCGAAGGCACGGAAAGGGGCCTCGTCGGCTCGGGCATTTATTTCTTCTTCGCCCAGGACGAAGCCGGCAACTCGGCCAAGGGGAAATTCGCCGTGATCAACAACCGCTAGCCCCATGTACCGTATTATTCTTAACCTCCTCTGGCTCGCCGTTGGCCTCGCTCCAACGGCGAGCCAGGCGCAGTCCTCGACGCCCCCCCTGTTCACCATCGCCCGCCTGCAATACAATGGCGGCGGCGACTGGTATAGCGACCCCTCCTCACTACCCAACCTGCTGCGCTTCATCAAAGAAAACACCCAGATCGACGCCGCCGAAGAAGAAGCACAGGTCGCGATCATGGACGAGGAGCTTTTTTCCTTCCCTTATATCTATATGACGGGACACGGAAACATTGACTTCAGTGCCGAAGAAGTGACCCGGCTCAGGCACTATCTCGAAAGCGGCGGTTTTTTACACGCTGACGACAACTACGGCATGGACAAATCCTTCCGCCGCGAAATCCACAAGGTCTTCCGCAATGCCGCATGGGTCGAACTTCCGGCGGAGCACCCGCTTTTCCACTGTCATTTTGAATTGGCCGAAGGCCTCCCCAAAGTCCACGAGCACGACGGCAAAAGACCGCAAGCGCTCGGCCTTTTCATCGAAGAACGATTAGCTGTACTCTATACTTATGAGGCGGATTTGGGCGATGGCTGGGAAGACCCACACGTGCACAACGACCCGGAGGGCAAACGATTGAACGCGCTTAAAATGGGCGCCAATATCGCGGTATGGGCACTGAGCCATTGAACGCAGTGGATCGCGACGAAAAACAGCAGCGATACAACGCCTACAATTCCCGTAGACTGCTGCCCTTCGATATTCGCGCAAACCCTTTATTGTTCCTGTTCAACCAATACATAGCTGTCTAAAGGCAAATCGCTGACTCGCTGTAGCGCGCCACCGGGCCAATAGACGTGCATCGAGTCAGCCGATCCCGCCGCCAGACCGAAGTGCAGACGCCGATCGCCGCTGCCGAGGAAACTCTCGCCGCAAAGCACGTCCCGCCTTTGCCGTCGCCCTTCGCTCCACACAAAAACCCTGGCCCCGACCCCCTCACGATTCTGCGTATGGCCGCGCAGATGCACACCGAGCCAGTGGTGTCCGGTCTCGGTGTTGTTGTACAGCAACGAGGGGCGGCCGTTGAGATTGGTGACAAACAGATCCAAACGACCATCATCGTCGAAGTCCCCGGCTACCGCCCCGCGGCTGACCCCTGCCGCCATTTCCGGTCCCACTACCGGATCGACCAGATTAAACCGCCCTCCGTCATTGGCAAAAAGATGATTCTTTTGGGGGTAGGTCGCGCTACCGTCGGGACTCTCGATCTGGGGGTAGACATGGCCGTTGGCGACAAAAAGATCCTGGTCGGCGTCGTTGTCGTAATCGAGAAAAATCGCTCCGAATCCCACATAGGGCAAGCTGACCCGTCCGAGACCGACGGCAAAACTCATATCGGTAAAGGTGCCGCCCGCGTTCCGATAAAGCGTATTGTAATCGTCCTCGAAATTGGTGACGAACAAATCGCCGTCGCCATCGCCGTCGTAATCACCCCACGCGACGCCCATGCCCGCTTGCGCCAGCCCCATTTCATTGAAAGCGGCATTCGCCCGCAGTCCGACCTCGACGAAGGTACCATCCCCCGTATTGCGATAGAGGAAATTGGGCGTCGAATCGTTGGCGATATATAGATCCTGGTCGCCGTCGTCGTCGAGATCAACGAAGAGCACCCCGAAGCCATAACCTGGTTCGTGCCGGCCAATGCCGCTCGCCCCCGTCATATCCACAAAAGTCCCGTCGCCCTCGTTGCGGTACAATACGTCAGGGGAGGCCGGTAAACTCAACGGACCGACAAAAACATCCCGGCCCTTCCACTGGGTCCCCAAAGGCCGAATTTCGTCCACGGAAAATTCAACATAATTCGCCACATACAAGTCCAGATCTCCGTCGAGATCGGTATCGCCCATCGCAGCGCCGGTGCTCCATAAGGGCATCGCGACCCCCGCCTGCTCAGTCTGGTCGGCGAATCGTCCCCACCCGTCATTGCGATAGAGGATATTATCCCGCAGACAGGTGATATACAGATCCTGGTCACCGTCGTTGTCGTAGTCGGCGCTCAGCGCCCCCATGCCCCAGCCATGGCCCTCCACGCCGGCCGCCGCGGCGATATCGACAAAACCAACCTCTCCGTCGTTGCGATAGAGCGCGTTGCCCCCGCCGAGACCCGGAGTCGCCAATGGCGCGCCGTTGACCCAATAGATATCGAGGTCTCCATCGCCCTCGGCGTCCAACAACGCCGCACCACCGCCTTTAGCTTCGACGATATAGCGCTTTTCGGGACCGCCACCGGTGTGGATACGCGTAAAGTTCCAGGCAGCCGCCTTATCCACGAAGGGTGCCTCGACAACTGCCGTCGAAACAAGATACTCCGCAGGCGCTGGAGACGAATCCTCTACCCCAGATTGCGAACAAGCCACCGTCACCAACGACAAAAGAACCCAGTAGATCGGATTAGCCGAGTTAGACCTCACCACCGTTTTCATTTTCGCAATCCCGCCTCGTATATTTTCAATTGCTCGACCAACGGCTTTCTCAATTGTGGCGGCGTCAACTCGATGGCCTGCCGCTGACGAAGACTGGCTACAGATAACGCCCCCTCTCCAGCCTGGAACTGAGCAACCTGCAACAGGGCCATCACCAGAATTTTGCGGGCCAGCGGCAGTGCCACCTGCCGCGCCGCAGCCCGCGCGAACGCCTGCCGCGCCTCATCAATGCGCCCGGCCCGCGCCAATCCCGCGACGAAGTTATTGCCGGCCCGCGCGTCATCTGGGTCCAGGTCAACCGCGCGACGAAAGTGATGCAACGCCTCTTGCGGACGATGCTGTTCCGCCAGTATTACACCAATATTTATATGCGCCTTGGCAAAGTTCGGCCGGAATTTCAGCGCATCTTCGAGCGCCCGCAACGCCTGCACCGCCTCCCCCTTGGCATAATGCGCCATGCCCAAGCCATACCGGGCTTCCGCCAGATCCGGGTCATCCGCAAGCGCTTGCGCGAAGTGTAGCAGCGCCGCCTCGACTTCCCCTTGACGCAATAGCACATTGGCCAAATTGGTCCGCGTTTCGGCGACCGGGTCCAAGGCCAACGAACGAGAAAACGCCTGTTCCGCCGCCGCCAGGCGCCCGGCTTCGGCCAGCGCCAACCCCAGTTTCGAATGGGAGGCCGGATGTGCGGGATTGGCCTCGACGGCCTGGCGGTAGTGATCGATCTGCTGCTGTAGCGTTTGCAGAATTTCAAAGCGCTGCAGCGCCTGCTGCGCAGCCATCTCCCGACCCAAGCGCTTGTGCATCCTAGCCAAGTGCAAATGTGGCATTGGTTCGTCGGGCGCCAACTCGCGCGCACGTTCAAAAGCCGCGATCGCCGCGGTGTCAGCGCCGAGGCGATTGTGGGCTAAACCGAGCCGAAAACGCGTCTGCCAATCCTTGGGCACCAATGCCCGAACACTTTCCAACACCGTCACGGCCTTGTCGGGCTGGTCGAGCTGGAGATAAATGACCCCCAGCAGCTGCATCACCTCGATCCCGGAGGCATCCTGCACCACGGCCCGCTCTAGGACTTCGACAGCTTCCGCATAACGCCCCAACCCCGAATAGAGCGCAACCCCGGCGATATAATGCAATTGCGTCTCGCCCGGATAACGCGCCAACACCGGCCGCAACAAAGCCAGCGTCTCCCGATAGCGGCCCTGTGCGTAGAGCGCACTGGCCCGCTCGTAATACATCGACGGCGTCCAACCTAGCTTGGGCTCTACGGCCGGTATTCGCACCGCCGGATTTTGCAAAACCGGCTCAGGCACCGACGGCGCCACTAATACGGGATTGTTATAATCGGCAACGACCGCTCCGCTACCTTCCCTCATGAGCAAGTAGCGCCCGACTTGTGGCCGCTCCACCACCTCGATCCGCCCCGACGGCCAACAAACTTCGAGCTTTTCTACCGTAGTCGCGTCGCCCAAGCCAAAAAGCACCCTACCGTCGCTCGACGACAGATAACCATAGCCGCGCTTGGCCCGGCGCCGCAATTCCCGATCACCAACCCAGAGCCTCACCACAGCGCCCATCGCGTCGCGCCCTTGCGCGCCGACCAGGTCCAACCCCAGCCATTGGTTGCGATTACCGCCGTCGTTGCGCAATAAGCTCGGACGGTCGTTGAGGTTATTGACAACGATATCGAGGTCGCCGTCGTTGTCGTAATCGCCAAAGGCGGCGCCCCGGCTCACCCGCTCAGCTTCCAACCCCGCGATCGCCGCCGGAGCAAATACACCCGCCCTGTTCCAATAGAGCTGATTGCGCTGCCGATAACTGAGTCCCAATGGATGGGTTTCTAGCTGCGGGTAGAGATGCCCATTGGCCACGAAGATATCGAGCCAGCCATCCAGGTTGAAATCCGCCAGCGCCGTACTCCACCCGAGCAAAGGCCGCGCCGCACCGCCCAAACCTGCGGTATGTGTCGCGTCGGCAAAAGAGCCATTGCCCTGGTTCCGGTATAACGTATTAACGTCGTCGGAAAAATTGGTAACGAAGATATCCTCATCGCCGTCGTTGTCGTAATCACCCGCATCGACCCCCATCCCAGCCTGGACCCGCCCCTCTTCGCTATAGGCCACCCCGGCGAAAGCGCCGACCTCACTCAAGTGCCAGTCGCCGTCGTTGCGATACAACTGGTTCGGCGTTGAGTCGTTAGCGATATAGAGATCGACATCGCCGTCCTGGTCGTAGTCTGTAAAAAGCACCCCGAGCCCCAAATAAGCCGTCCGGTCGATCCCGGTCTCCGCGCTCATATCGATAAAACCTCCGTGTTGCCCATTGGCCCGTGCCGCCCCTGCGTTGCGATATAGCACATCAGCCTGACCATCGAGGCCGTGCGGGCCGCAAAAAACGGTCAATCCCTTCCAGCCGCTGCATAACTCGCCGCCGCTGGGCGGATCATCGAGGTCGAAAGCCACGTAATTGGCCACGTAGAGGTCCTGCCAACCGTCCGCGTCCACATCGCCGAATGCCGCACTGGCCCCCCAACTACGATCCTCTACGCCCGTGACCGCCGGTGAAAATGTGCCATCGCTCTCGTTGCGGTAGAGCGCGTTCGGCCCCCAATTGGTGACATAGAGATCCAGATCGCCGTCGTTGTCGTAGTCGGCGACCGCCGCGCCCATCCCCCAACCGACCCGCCGTAAACCCGCCTCTTCGGTCACGTCTGTGAATACCCGCTGCCCGGTGGCCGACGGCAGATTACGCCATAAGCGATTGCCCGATTCCGGCGCATCCCGCAACCGGGTGCCGCTGATCGCAAAAAAGTCCAGCCAACCATCCGCGTCAAAATCGAAGAACGCGGATCCCGAGCCCATCGCCTCCAGAATATAGCGTTGCTTCGGGCCGCCTGATATATGCACGAAGTCGAGTCCCGCTACCTGGGTTACGTCGACAAAACGCATCGCAGGCTCCACCGCAGCGACAAGCTCCGGTCTCCCCACTGCAATATCCGCGCGCGCTCCTTCAGGCACTGGTTCTTCCGCACAGCCCAAGCCACCCAACGCGAGCAACGCAAGCGACACGACCCTTTTCTCCATCTCTGCAAACACCAACCGTCTCTCCAATCCCCGCTTACGCGCCGTCGAGAATGTAAAGTTGACCGCAAGCACCGGGCCGCCGGGCAGGTTTATGCAGCGACAAAAAACGAGCCTTTACCCCGCAAAACCACACCCATATATATAGACTACTTGGGCGACTGGCGGCAAGGCCGCAATCACGCCTTTGTCCGTTCGATCCGCAGCATTGTGGTCCGACTATCCGCGAACCCTGTCCCTGCGAAAGCGCATTTTATACCCGACCTAAAACCGGCTTATTTGTAGGTAAGTACTGCACGAACGGGCCTCTTTGTTTTATCTTGTTAGCATGGACAAAAAATCACCAGCACGCCTATGCACAGTGCTCTGCAACCAGAAATACCCATTTATCGCATGGCTTTGTGGTTTGCTGCTGGTCGGGCAGGCCACGGCCCAAGTCCAAGTCCCGGCCGGTCCCTTCACCATGGGCACCAACCATCCTCGGGCCCCGGATGAACAGCCCAGCCATCAAGTCGAGATGAGTGCATTTACCATCGACCGCAACGAGGTCGACAACGCCCGCTTTGCCGCCTTTGTCGCTGACACCGGCTACCGAACGGCTGCCGAAGCCGAAGACGCCCCCGAAACCGCAGACGGCATCAGCTGGCGCCATCCGCAAGGTCCCGGCTCAACGGCCATTCCCGAACATCCCGCGGTCTATGTCAACTGGCACGACGCACAAGCCTACTGCACTTGGCGGGGCGCGCGCCTGCCCACCGAAGCCGAATGGGAGAAAAGTGCCCGTGGCAACGATGCCCGCCTCTGGCCCTGGGGTTCGACCTTCGACGCGAAACGCGCCAATCACTGGGGCTTAGAAGACGGCTACGCGGGCCTTGCGCCGGTCGGTTCCTTCCCCGAAGGCGCAAGCTCCTATGGCGCGCTCGATCTGGCCGGCAATGTCTGGGAGTGGTGCGCTGACTGGTACGACGCCGACCATTACGCCACCGCCCCGTCACAGGCCCCGCAAGGCCCTGCGACAGGCCGATTCAAGGTCCTGCGCGGCGGCTCGTGGATCAACCCCGGCCCCGCGCTGCGCAGCAGCAACCGCTTTGAGATCCTCCCCATCGAACGCGGCCCCTATATCGGCTTCCGCTGCGTCGAAGCGCCATGAGTCCCCACCATTACTGTTACGCGCTCCTGCTGGCTACGACCGCCTGTACATCCGAGCCCGCCCCCCCCGACCGAGCCCAAGAAATCGCAGACCTTTCACCCGTGCTCTTTGCCGATATGACCACAACCGCCGGTATAGATTTCAGCATGCGTTCGGGGGGGCGAATAAAAAACTATATCGTCGAATCCAAAGGCGGTGGCGGAGCCTTCTTCGACTACGACGGCGATGGCTGGCTCGATGTCTACCTGGTTAACGGTTCGCGCTTCGCGGCATACCCCGACTCGGTCGCGCTACCGGGCAACGCGCTCTACCGGAATATCGGCGACGGCAACTTCCAAGAGCGTACCCAGACCGCCGGCGTCGGCGATACGGGCTGGGGCATGGGCGTCGCCGTCGCCGACTACGACAACGACAACGACGCAGACCTCTACGTATCCAACTACGGCGCCAATATCCTCTACCGCAACGACGGCGACGGCCGTTTTGCCGACGTCGGCAAAGCGGCGGGCGTCGATCTGGCCGGCTGGAG
>Ga0315339_1000412_pt1 | contig 55367 bp, 45 predicted proteins | sample ASW17metaG_FD_204514 | JGI IMG/M metagenome (GOLD analysis project Ga0315339, IMG submission 204514) | Ammonia-oxidizing marine archaeal communities from Pacific Ocean, United States - ASW #17 | ecosystem: Environmental > Aquatic > Marine > Oceanic | place: USA: California | collected 2016-12-05 | reverse complement strand
ATTCGAAACCTTCACGCCGCATCCGCCATGGTAAAACTATCTCTGCGACAGTCCACTAGTATGCCATTCAGTGACGACGTACCGGGAGTGTGACGAACGGGACGGTCCACGGCTCTTTGGGCCGCAGGCACGACATGTCGTGCCCTTACGTTTTTCTGAGTGGCCCGAGGCTGGTTGCCGGCTACCAGGGCATTTGGCGTTTCGTGTAGAGGCGGCCCTTGTTGGCGGTGGCGGCGTTGGCCCCGGCTCCGATCTTGACGCCTTCGTCGATCATCGCCTCGACATCGTTCTCCCGCACGGTGTTGAGGAAAGCGATTTTGTTCTTCTTGCAGGCGTTGAGAACCGTGGCTCGCGCTGCGCGCATCTTCGGGTGCAGCGAGCGGTTCGGTCCATGACCGTCGGGCAGATCGAGTGAGATGCCCATGTCGCCGGGACCCCATTCAGCAAAGCCGATGCCGGGAATGGCCGTTACTTTCTCCGCGTTGGCCAGAGCATGCTTGTCCTCGACCTTGAGACCGAGCAGGAATTCGCCGCTTGGGTTGAGCGGCCAGGGATCGGCCTTCTTCATGTACTCAGCCGCGGAGATGCCCCAAATGCGGGATGCGTAGCCCTGACTGCCGTTGCCGAGCAGTCCTTCGCCGAGGCTGGGGGCAACGGGCTTCGCTTGTGGATAGCGGGCCGCGCGCACCAGCCACTTGATGGCCTCGGGCTCGCGTGCGTGACAGAGAAGAATGCCGTGAATGCCGCAAGCGAGCGCTTGCTGGGCGACCCAGAAGTTGGCCTCCATGTGCGCGGCGGAGATGCCGAGCACGGGCAGAGTCGCCACGACCGCCGGCGTGCGGTGGCCGCTCTTTGTGGGCCCTCCGTCAACCAGACCTTGCATGAAGCCGCGCAAAGCCGTGAAGTCGAGCGCGCCATGTTCCATTTCGTAATTGATGTAGTCGGCGTGAGTCTGCGTGAGCTTCTTACCTTCGTCGTAGCCACCGTGTCCGCCGGTGTAGTAGATCGGTTGGCCGTCGGCGAACAGCTCGACGGCTTTGTTGACTCGCTTGGGTTTGTAGTCGGACGCACCAGCGGCGGAAGCGGCTCCGGCGGCCGCGGCGGCGAGCAAGGGAGTGGAGAGGAACTGTTTGCGTGTCATCGTGCATGACGATAGAACCTCAGGGGGCCGCGCGTCAAGGCGCCGGACCAGGGATTTTCAGAGGTGGATTCGATCACCTAGGCCGCTCGGTCATGTGGGCGTTGAAAAGCGTCGTTTCGGGATAGAATAGGATCGGCAGGTTTTTCATCGCGATGCGTAAGAGTTCAAGTAAGGCACGACGAGTACGACTCGCCTTCCCGGTCGCTTTCTTGATGGCGTTCTTGGCGGGTCCGACCGCGTTGTTGGCAGGCGAGCCCGCGGCAAACGCGGAGGCGACTTTCGCCCAGTATTGCTTCGCATGCCATAACGAAGCGAGCGCGACGGCGGGGATCGACCTCAAGAGCTTGACGGCGGAGGAGTCGGTGAGCGAAAGCTTCCGACAGTGGGGGAAAGTCGCGGCGGTGCTCGAACAAGGAAACATGCCGCCCAAAGGGATGCCGCAGCCGAGCGATGCCCAGCGGCGACGCGCGGCCGACTGGGTTGTCGGGGCTCTCGACAACTATGCGGCAAAGCACGCGGGTGATCCTGGGCCGGTGACGGTTCGGCGGTTGACGAGTGGTGAGTATGCCTACACGGTGCGCGATCTCACCGGGCTTGACTTGAACATGGAGCGCGATTTTGCCGGGGACGCGGTCGGTGGCGAGGGGTTCACGAACTTTGGCGCTGTGCAGTTTATGGCGGACGCGAACATCGAAAGCTATCTCGAAGCCGCGAAGAGGATTGCTGACCATGCCGTTATCGGATCTGGTCCGCTGGACTTCTTCGGCGACCCGGGCATGAGTGGCTTCGAACTTTCCGCGATTCACCTGATCCACGACATCTACCGCGAGCATGGCTTCCGTGCGGTGGCGGCGGAGGGCGGCCGGGCGTTCGGGTTGGAGCGCTACGGGAAGGCTTTCTATACCGCCTGGCGCTATCGTCATCGAGATGTGCTTGGCGAGGGGGATGTGTCGCTGGAGGAATTGGGGGTGCGGGAAGGCTTGAGTCCGCGGTTCACGCAGCATATTTGGTCAGTCGTTCAGCGGGATGCGCCGGCGTTTCCCCTGTCGGCGGTGGTTTCGCGTTGGCAAGACTTGCCGGCTCCGTCGGGTCCGAATGATGCGAACGTGGCGGCGGTTCGGGAGCACTGTAACGAGATTCAGGCATTCGTCATCAACTGGCCGCGCGAGTTGTTCGCGGCGGGCGCGCTGGCGAAGGGGGGCGCGGGCGATGAACGGGCGCTGGTGATTACCGACGCTTCGTTGGTGGCGGCGAAGAGCGGAAAGATGACGTATCTGCAGCGGCTGGATGAAGGTGGTCCGCCGCGCATGCACTTCAACGTGGCGTCGATGGATTCTGACGCAGCGGAGAAGTCGCTTGTGATCTGGAGAAATCCCGTTGTTCGTCTCCGAGGCGAGGGCAGGAAGACGCCGGAGAATCAGCCTTTGCGGTTGCTCCTTGACGAAGAGACCGTCGCGAAGCTTGGGTTCGGCAAGCATCCCTACGGCATCGAAATAGGTCCCAACGATTTCGTTATGGAAAGCGATACGACGATTGTGCTGGATATTCCTGTGTCGAAAGGGAATCGCGGCTTGGGGCTGCAAGCGGAGGTCGAGATCGATGCTCGCAACGGAAGGAGCGCTGTCCTGCGCTGTACGATTTCGGAAACCGGTGGGTTCTCAAAGGGAAGGCCCGCCTGGACGTTGTTGGCGGACCCGGAGAGTGAAGGCTTCCGCACCTGGAAGAAGAACGTGCTGGGGTACGCCACGAACCTGCCGCAGACTTCGCACGGTGAGCCGACGCCGTCGGACCGGGATCCGATTCCGGCTCCCCTTGACAACACCTATAACCAGCCCGAGCGCGACCGCTTTCATTACCGGGTGAAGTACTTTCGCGACGATGCGTTCCTGGTTGACAAGATGCTGGACGACGCGACGCGCGTCAAGCTGGATCAGGCTTGGGCCGACGTGATGGCGTCGTTCGAATACCACGACGCGTTTCTCGATCTATTGGAAATCAAGTTCAGCCTGAAGATTGACGGGCAGGGCGTTGAAGAGCTTGATGACGATGAGATCGCAGCGTTGCCGGCCGAGCCCCGCCCGTATGTGAAGGCGCTACGCGAAGAGTACAAGGACGTGATGGCGGTGCAGATGGCCGCGCATCCGGGGCACATCGAGGACTCGATTGCGTTCGCCAGTGAAGCTTGGCGGCGTCCGCTGTCTGAGAAAGAGAAGGATGACCTGCGGCGTTTCTATACGACGACGCGGGAGGATCGCGGATTGGACCACCGCAAGGCGATCCGTGCCTTGCTGACGCGGGTGTTGGTCGCGCCGGCATTTCTGTACAGGCTGGAGCAGCCGGCGGCGCTGTCGGGCGTGACGGCCCTATCCGACTGGGAAATGGCGAATCGGCTGAGCTACTTCTTGTGGTCATCGGTGCCGGACGCGGAATTGCGACGGGCCGCTGAGGCGGGAGAGCTGAGCGATCCGAAGCGGGTCGAAAGACAGGTTCGGCGGATGCTGGCGAATCCGAAAGCGCGGCGGCTGGCGACGGAATTTTTTGGGCAGTGGCTGGGCTTCTATCGTTTCGGTCAATATCGCGGAGTGGATGCCGAACGCTTCCCGGAGTTCACTGACAAGGTGAAGGTGGCGATGTATGACGAAGCGGTATCGTTTTTCGAGTACATCGTCCGCGAGGGGCGGCCGGTTCGTGAGATGCTTTCCGCGGACTACACATTCCTGAACAAAGCGCTGGCGGAGCACTACGGAGTTGCGGCCGATGTTGCATTGACGGATAAGGCCGAGCGCGTGGCCGGCGCGAATGTGCCCGAGCGGGGTGGTTTGCTGCGATTGGGCGCGGTGCTGACGGCGACTTCGGCGCCGCTGCGGACGAGTCCGGTGAAGCGGGGAGACTGGGTGTTGCGGCGCGTGCTGGGAACGCCGACGCCACCACCGCCGCCGGACACCGGATCGATTCCGGCTGACGATAAAGCGTTCGGTGAGATGACGGTGCGGGAGCGGCTGGATGCGCATCGTACAAGTCCGTCATGCGTGAGTTGCCATACCCGGATTGATCCGCTGGGATTCCCGCTGGAGCATTACGACCCGGTGGGCCGTTGGCGAGGCGAATATTCTAACGGCAAGCCGATTGACGCGACGACGACGTTAGGCGACACGCGTATTGAGGGTGTTGGGGACCTGATCGATCACCTGCGTTCAGAAGAGAAACAGGTGCTGCGTAACTTGTCCGCGAAATTGCTGGGATACGCGCTTGGGCGTACCATGTTGTTGTCGGACCAGCCGCTGGTCGATCAGTTGCTCGAGGCCGGTGGTGGGGCCAGTTTCACGGATTTGGTGGTGAAGGTCGCTACGAGCTGGCAGTTCCGGCATCAGCGGGGGCGGAAGGATACGGCTCCAGCGGTGCTGCAAAGTGGTGGCGGTTAGGTAGAACGGGGAAGGCACAGGATGAAGCGGAACAGATCGGAACGGACACGGCTGAGTGGTTCGCGGCGACATTTTCTACGCGGGGCGGGCGTGGCGTTGACTTTGCCTTGGATGGAATCGTTGCCGCTGTGGGGCGCGGAGGAATCGGCGTTGGCGAATAAGCCGCCGCTGCGTTTCGGTGTCCTCTATTTCTCGAACGGCGTGGAGCCGGCGCACTGGTGGGCGAAGGGCGCGGGCGCGTCGATGGAGGTCGGCCCCGGCCTGGAGCCGATGCGGCCGTACCGCGAGGACATCACTTTCCTGAAGGGCCTGTACAACAAGAAAGCTGTCGATTCGTCGAGTCCGCATTTGGGGCGGATGCCGAACATGCTGTCGGGTGCGGAGGTGAGTCTTGACCCGGCGGATATTCGCGTCGGCAAGACGATGGACCAGGTGCTGTCGCAGGAGATTGGGCACCGGACGGCGGTCCCCAGCATGGTGCTTGGGATCGAGCCGAACGAGCTGCGTCTTGAAGACGGTGTGTCGATGATTTACGGGTCGGCGATCTCATGGGCGTCGGACACGAAGCCGGCCACGAAGGAGATCTATCCGGCGCGGGCGTTCGACCGGTTGGTGGGCGACGGCAAGGGCAGGGAATTGGATCGCAGCATTCTGGACGCGGTACTGGCGGATGCACATGGCTTGCAGCCGAAGGTGAGCCAGAGCGATAAGCGGAAGCTCGACGAATATCTGGAATCGATACGCGACATCGAGAAGCGGATCGAGCGGGCGTCGCGGGAAGAACGCTTGGAGGGTTGGCAGCCGAGCATCTCGGAACCGAATTTGGAACGCCCGGCGAACGACTTGCCGCAAGACGTTCCGGATCACATGAAGCTGATGTTGGACATCACGGTGCTCGCGTTCCAAATGGACAAGACGCGGGTCACGACGTTGATGCTCAACAACGACTTATCGCAGATGAACTTTGGATTCCTTGACGGTGTGAAGGGCGCGCTGCATCTCGACCTGACTCACAATGGCAAAGATCCGGAGCTGGAGGCGATGTATCTCCGGACGAACCAGTTCCATATTGAGCAGTTTGCGTACTTGCTGGATCGGATGAAGTCGATCGATGAGGGCGGCCGGTCGCTGCTCGATAACTCGATGATGATGTGCTGCTCAAATCTATTCGATGGCGACAAGCACGAAGCGGACGAAATACCGATCCTGCTGGCAGGACGCGGCGGTGAGTTGAAGCCGGGCCGGGTACTCGACTATCTGGAGAAGGGTGACGACAACCGCCGGGCGTGCAGCTTGTACTTGTCGTTGATGGACCGGATGGGTGTTCGGCTGGACCGGTTTGGGGACACGGATCAGCGATTGATTGATCTGTAGGGGCTGGCTTTCCCTAACTCACCAGCCCGATGGGGGGCCGGAACTTCGTTCGCTTTTTCTCGTAGGAAGTAGCTGTAGGGATTGGTGCGTCTTCTTTTCGACGGGAAAGCGACCTAACGATGCTGGATGCGATCGGTGCGTTGTTTGACGTGGTAGCTGAGTTGTTGCGGATTGCCATTGAGATGACAGTGGCCTGGTGGCGGCGGAGGAGGAGGCGGGAGGCTGAGGAAGGCTAGCGCCCGGCGGCTTCGCCCAGATACTTGAAGCGTGTTGTCGCGGCCACGGTCCCAACCCTATTCAAGCTTTGTTTTTAGCAGTAATCTTGAGGCCGAGGACACCTGGCATGCTACGGTATAAGAGGTATTTCCTGCCTTCGGGCGTGCCATCAGGTTCCCCATCCGCGTGTCCGGTAAGTTGTAATGGGTGTTCGTCTTTGAGAGGCCTTCATGATTACGAATACCCCACCACAAAAGCGAAGGAGCATTAGCCGAAGAGACTTCGTCAAGCTGAGCGCGCTCGCTGCAAGCGCATGATCTCACTTACCACTAGCCGGCCAGAGCTCCGAGTTGAGTAGAAAGGGGCCGCGCAAGAGGCTGATCATCGTCGGTGCGGGATTGGCCGGTCTCTCAGCCGCATACGAACCCGATCGTGCCGGTTATGATGTGGTCGTTCTGGAAGGGCAGATGCGGCCGGGCGGACGGGTCCACACTCTGCGTTCCCCGACGGTCTTTACAAGGAGACAGGGGCCGCACGAATCCCCGACAATCACCATTTGACTTTGAAATACGTAAAATAGTTCGGTCTATCATTGACTCCCTTCTTTCCTAATGACGGTGACTATTTGGATGTCGTGCGGGGACAACCGGCCCATCGAAGGAAACCGTCGGACGAATCGGAGAGTACCTTTGCCGAAGACAATTCGCTGGACTCGGTCCTGAAAGAAGTCGGTGATCATTCCGCTCCTGAATGGCCTGGAGAAAACTTGCTCCACTACGATGAGATATCGACTCTAAAGCTACTTCGCCAATTGGGTCTTTCGGATAAAGCGATCTCGACACTTGTGTTGGGCGCGGCTAGTCTGGAGGATCTTGATACAATCTCGGCACTTTGGTTGCTTCGTGATTTGGCTGCTGAGCAGACAGAAACAACAAGGTTCAAGATCGAAGGCGGTAACGACCGACTCCCAATGGCGTTTGCTCGTCGGTTATCAGATCGCATGCGATACGGAGCGGGGGTTACTGGGATCAAACAAGACCCCGATCGTGTCGAAGTCTTCTACGACCAGTTGGGGGCAACCCGTCAACTTGCCGGAGACTATCTTGTCTGCACGTTACCTTTCCCCGTCTTGCGGGGTATTCGGGTCGAGCCTGAATTCTCTCCAGGAAAACAGCGAGCAATTAGGGAGCTTCAGTATGGCTCCGTGACGCGGTCGTTGGTCCAGGTCAGCAGGCGTTTTTGGGAAGACAGCGGTGCGAACGGGTTTGCACGTACCGACGATCCAGCAGAGGTGTGGCACGCAACTTGGGACCAGCCGGGCCCACGCGGTATCTTGACATCCTATCTAAAGCAAAAGACGGCTCGTCGAGTAGCCCAGTTCGGCAGGCAGCTGCAACAAGAGTTTGTTATAAATCAGCTTGGGCGAGTCCATCCCGGCCTGCAAGATTATGCTGAGAACATCGTAACAATGATTTGGAGCAAGGACCCTTGGGCCAAGGGCGCCTATTTTCTGGCTCGGCCGGGGCAGATGGCGGAACTCTTTCCACATGTGGCTACTCCAGAGGGACGAGTCTTCTTTGCCGGTGAACATACCTCCTCATGGCCATCATGGATGCAAGGCGCTTTGCAGTCTGGACTGCGTGCGGCTCGCGAGGTCAACGATGCGGTTTGAGAGCCGAGCATTAGCGCTTTGGTCTCCGTGCCCGACTCGCTAATCAATGATCCGCGGCTTCGCCCCAGAGTTTCTTGAGGCGGGCGTCGCGGCCACAGCCCCAGCGGTAGTACTTGTACCGGACGGGGTTCTTCTTGTAGTAGTCCTGGTGGTAGTCTTCGGCGTTATAGAACGGGGTGGCGCTTAGGATCTCGGTCTTGATGTCGCCTTTCAGTTTTCCTTCAGATTCGAGGGCGGCCTTGGAGGCTTGGGCGGCGGCGAGTTGCTCTTCGTCCAGACCATAGATGGCCGATGTGTAGTGGGGGCCCTTGTCGCAGAATTGGCCGCGGCTGTCGAGCGGGTCGATGTTGATCCAGAAGGTTTCGAGTAGTTGATCGTAGCTGACGCGTTTGGGGTCGTACTCGATGCGGACAGCCTCGCGGTGGTTGGTTCTTCCGGAGGAGACTTGCTTGTAGGTTGGGTTGGCTTGCTTGCCACCGGTGTAGCCGGAGGTGGTGGAGAGCACGCCGTCGAGTTTGTCGAAAGGCGGCTCCATGCACCAGAAACAGCCGCCGGCGAAGATGGCGACGCCGGTGTCGGCTTGCTTCGAGGCCGCCGAGGCGACCGCCGCTAGTCCAAGAATCAGTAGGAATGCTGTCAGCGCGCTACGGAACTGCATGGTGCACCTTCCTCCGGTTGGTTGAAGCAATTCGATGACGACTATTGGCCGGATGCTTCGGCGGCACCTGGTTTGAAGGTCATTGCCGCGCCGTTCATGCAATAGCGTAGGCCGGTGGGGCGTGGTCCGTCGTTGAAGACGTGGCCGAGATGTCCGCCGCAGCGGCGACAGTGCACTTCGGTGCGGGTCATGAGGAAGGCGCGGTCTTCGGTCGTCCCAATCGCGTTGTCCAAGGGCTTCCAGAAGCTGGGCCAGCCAGTGCCGCTTTCAAATTTGGTGTCCGATGAGTAGAGCGGCAGGTTGCAGCCGGCGCAGTGGAAGGCGCCTTGGCGTTTCTCTTGGTTCAGAGGGCTGGTGCCGGCCCGCTCGGTGCCGTGCTTTCGCAGCACGGAATACTGCTCGGAGGTAAGGAGTTGACGCCATTCTTCGTCGGTGCGGGTCACTTCGAATCTCCTGCGCTTTTCGGCTTGCGCGCCCGCGCCCAGCAGCAGGGCGGCGGCGCCGAGGGTGAGTTGTCGTCGGGTTGGTCTGATCATCGTGGTCTCCTGATGGCTACCTGTTTATTTGACGGCGAAAGGCTAGCGGTTACTGTTGTAAGGCAACCAGCTTTAGTGTAGTACGGGTTGCAAGGCTCGCTCCTTAACAGTCGCGGTTCTGCTGCTTCTGGCTTGGGCCTTTCGTGGGCTTGCCCGTGGGCGCGCGGATTCATATCCGCGCCTCCTTCCCTTCTGGCATGGGCTTCTCGGTCAGGCGGGCGGAGGGGTTTTCATGTCGCTGATGACCTGGCCGGCGCGAATGCAGTGGGCGGGTTGGACGTCGCGGTCGCCGGTTTCGCTGTTGCCGAGGCTGTCGGTGAGTGTTGTTTTCTGGTCGACGACGCGGAAGAGGGTCAGATCGGCGACGGTGCCGGGCGATAGGGAGCCGAGATCTTTGCCTTCGTCAATGAGTTCGGCGGGGCCTAGGGTGGCGGTGCGGACGACGTCTGCGAGCGAATAGCCGAGGTGCAGGAACTTCGCCATGGTGCGGCCGTAGGTCCAGATGGGACCCTTGACGTTGCCTTGGTGAATGTCGGTGGAGAGGGAGTGCAGCGGGAAGTTATGTTTCTTCGCGTCGCGCCCGGCTTCCCAGGCGAAGCTGCCCTGACCGTGCCCGAGATCGAAGCGGATACCGCGTTCGAGGGCTTTCCAGGCTTCTGAGACCGGGTGACCGTTGAAATGGAAGATGCCCATCGGATAGCCCTTGAAGCAGTGCGTGACGATGTCGCCTGGCCCGAGGAGGTTGAGCACTTCTTGAATCAGCGGCGGAGCCATGCCGATATGCGCCACGACGTGGGTGCCGGTTTCACGGGCGGCCTGGACGGCAAGCTTGGTAGGCATGATGCCGAGGTTGCCCGCGTGACGGTTCGACGAGAGAACTTTCACGCCTTTGAGCACGTCTTTGTTTTGCGCGATGGTCTTGATGGTGAGCTGCTGGTCGAAGAGCTCCCAGTCACCCTGCATCGGCGTGCCAGGCTTGTTGCGGTAAGCGGCAACGTTGACGAAGCCGCGGACGCGCGTGACGGACTTGTCGATGATGGTCCGGCGGAACTCGTGGAATTCGCTGGCGCGGAATCCGCCGGGGTCGGCGACGGTGGTGACGCCGGCGTGGACGCCCGCATCTTTGTCGGGATGGACGGCGTTGGAGCTGCTGCCGAAGAAAACGTGGGCGTGCAGGTCGATCCAGCCGGGGGAGACATAGAGGCCCTTGGCGTCGAGGACGCGAGTAGCGTGGTCGGGGGGTAGGGTGTCGGCGACGCGTACGATCTTGCCGTCGGTGATGGCGACGTCGGCGGTCTTGTTGATCTCGTTGTAAGGATCGATGACGGTGCCGCCGCTGATGATGAGGTCGTAGGATTCGGCAGTGTTTTGAGCTTGTGAGGTTGCGGTGAGGGTTGCGGCGGCGGCGGTTCTTAGGAAAGAGCGTCGTGTGAGCGGATTTGCGGGTGCGTCGGGCATGGTGGTCTCCAGCGGTATTGAAGCATAGATTGTTGTGGGGGGGATTGCCGGCCCCGGGGGGCTCCGCAGGCTTCACCCGCGCCTCCTTCCCTTCAGGCAATTGCTTCTCCGGCGGTTTTCTCAACGCAGGCTTACGCCGCCGGCTCTGAGTTTGTTGGGCGAGGTTTATGTGGTTTGGGGCTCGCCTGGTCTAGTTCGTTTTGGCTAGGCAGTAGAGGCCCCAGTCGGTGCGGAGGTAGATTTTGTTGTCGACGATGGCCGGTGTGGCGTAGGCGGCATCGTGCATATCGTTGGTTTGGATGACTTCCCAGTCGGGGCCGGGTTTGATGACGGACACTTTGCCGGCTTCGCTGAGCATGTAGATCCGGCCGTCGGCGGCGACCGGAGCGGAGAAGTATTTATAGATCGCGTCTTTGAGCCGCGCCTGCTTGAGTACTTCGCCGGTCTTCTTGTCGAGGGCGGTGACGATGCCACCGTCCTTAACCAGATAGACGATGCCGTCGTAGAGCAGGGGCGACGGCACGTTGGGCAATGCCTTGTAGTGCCGCCAGCGGAAGGCGCCCTCTGTCATGTCGCCTTTGCCACCGAGGCGGATGGCGTTCATCGCGTTGACTGACGCGCGCTTGTTGCGGTAGTGATGCCAATCGCGGGCGTCCATGGATCCGCTGAGGTCGAGATCGTAGGAGTTCCAGCTCTTCGCCATCTTCTCGTCGGGGGCTTCCTCTTTGCTCAGCTCGCCGTCACCGTTTTTGTCGTGCAGCTTGAGGGCTTCAGCAAAGGGGGCGACGTCTTCCTGCTGTCCGAGGTCGGCGTTGCCGGCCCAGTTGAGCAGATAGATCGTGTCCTCGTCCATGACGGGTGTGGGCTTGAGCTGCCAGGTGAGGCCGCGCACCCACCAGACTTTTTCGCCGGTGGCGACTTTGTAAGAGATGAGTTCATAGGAGCCGGGAACGATGACCTGCATTCCGGTGTCGTCCTTCGGATCGTAGAGGACCGGCGTGGAAAAACCGCGTGTCACAAAGTCACGCTCGTTGCGCCAGGCGATTTCCCCGGTGTCCTTGTCGACGGCGATCATAAACGAGTCGGATTCGGAATCGCAAATCTGAATGATCTTGCCTTCGACGAGAATCGGCGATGCGCCCATGCCCATGGGGTTGTTGAACGGCCCGAGCGGGATGCGCCAGCGCTCGTTGCCGTCGGGGCCGTAAGAGAGTAGGCCGACGTCTTGGAAGAATACGTAGACGTTCTTTCCGTCGGTGGTCGCGCTGGGCGAAGCGGGGCCGTTCGAATCGTGCAGTTTGCCTTCGCGATTGCGGACGACCTCTCGACGCCAGAGGATCCGTCCGGTCTCGCGGTCGAGGGCAAAGGTGAATACACTCTTGCCTTCCCAGCCGGTAAGGAAGATGGTGTCTTCGCCGAAGACGGGGGAGGAATGGCCTTTTGAGATTTCCGTCTTCCAAACGACGTTCTTGTCGGGACTGAACTCGATCGGTAGACCGGTATCGTCGGCGACGCCGCCTCCGTTAGGTCCGCGGAAGCGTGACCAATCGGCCGCGGATAGTGATCCGGTGGCGAGTGTGAGAAGGAGTACGAGAGCGAAGGACTGCGAGCGAATGAGCATGAATGACCCCGAATTGAAAACTATAGCGCAGAGGTTCTCCCACCGGTGTTGAGGTTGGCGAAGAACTCAAGGGCTTGCTGCTCGGCCCAGAAGCGGGGGCTGCGGCGGGATAGGAATGCGACGTGTCCGCCGTGGCGTGTGCGAAGGAGGTTGATGTAAGGATTGCCCTCGAAGACGGGAGTATCGTACGCGATGGGAGGGATGAAGGGGTCGTCGTCGGCTTGGATCAATAGGGACGGAATGCGAACCCGTGGCAGAAAGCGGACGCAGGAGGTTCGCTCGTAGTAGTCGTCGGCGTCGCGGAAGCCGAAGACGGGCGCGGTGATGGAGTCGTCAAACTCGTAGATGGACTGGACGCGGTCAACCGCATACTTACCGTAGAGTTTGGGCATCAACTGCTGCTTCTTGCGGAACGTGAGCCGCAGCATTTTCAGGAAACGGACTTCGTAGACTCGATTGATGAGCCGGCCCAGTTCGCGGACGCAAAGGTCCAGGCGAATGGGCACGGAGATGCCACAGATCGCTCGGACGTGCGGCGGCGGATCGTCGCCCCATTCCCCGGCTAGTTTCAGGGCGATGTTGCCGCCCATTGAGAAGCCAAGGATGTAGATGGGCGCCGGTGCGAGTTCGTCAACGATGCGGCGTAGATCGATCGTCAGTCCTGAGTGATAAAGCGTCGGCGAGAGATGCTCAGTGCCGCCGCAGTTGCGCACGTTGGGGCGAAGGACGTTGAAACCGGCGGCTAGCGCAAGTTGGGTCGGCCGGCGGACGTAAGGAGCCGTGCTGGACGCGGCGAGACCGTGGAGGATGATGAGCGTGGGGGCTGATTCGTCACCGGTGTGGTTCTCGTGGGCGAGAACCTGAACGTCCGATTCGATCTGGAAGAGGCGCTCGCGGGCAGGGAACCGCGGATCGTCGTCGTCGACCGGCCAGTAGCGGCCGATGATGGTCTGCGCGTGTCCGCTGGGCAGCAGAGGCCGGTAGGGCAGATGGCCAAGGGTCACGCCGAGACCGTCTCCCGCAACGGGATCAATACTAGGAAGCCGGCTCGCTGAGATACTTTTCAAGGAAGCGGTTGAGGTTGGGGTAGGAATAGTAGTTGCGCTCTCTGCCGGAGTGCTCTTCGCGGATCGTCCCGGAGCGGTCGATGATGAGCATGTGGGGGTAGTAGGGCGGGCGCGCCATCACCGAGAAGCCGCCGAAAGCCGCCCATAACGCACGGGTGCCGACCGAAACGGGGAACGTGGGCTCAAAGCGCTCGACGAAGGTGCCGATTCCCGTCTCCGCCTCACGGTTGGTAGCGATGCCGATTACCTCGAGACCTCGCTCTTTCGACTCGTTGTAGATGACGTTGAGGGCTTGGGTGGCCGCGTGGCAGTGCGGGCAATTCGTTGACATGAACATGACAACAACAACCTTGCCATTCAGGTGGGCGAGACTCCATTGGTCACCCTCAAAGGTGCGGATGTCGAGTTTGCCGGCTGGCCGCGGGAGGTCGGCGGCGCTAAGAGAAGCGGACGCAACAGTGAACAGAAGAGGGAATAGAAGGAGCGTGGCGCTCAGAATTCTGGACATCATCGTTGTGGGAGGAAGGCTCAGCAAGATTAGCTGGTCTTTCCAGGGGCTTCGGCCAGAAGCGCTTCTAACTCAGCTTGGATGTTTCCGGCCTGGTTGCTAAAGAACTCTTTGTCGCCGCCGCGATGCTCGTACCGGATTACGCCCTTTCGATCGATGAAGAACATATATGGAACGTAGAACTTCGACATGACGGAAAGGCCGGCGAAGCGAGTCGTTTCGTAACGGCTGGAGATGGTCAGCGGAAAGTGCGCGCCGTACTTACGGCGAAACTCTTCGATGTCGGTATTGGCCGATTTGTTAATCGCTAAGCCGATGATCTCCAGGCCCTTATTCTTGAGGCGCGAATAGATCGGGTTCAGAATCTGCGTTGTCTTTTGGCAGTGGGAGCAGGTGGTCTGGAAGAACATCACAGCGACGACTTTGCCCTTGAGATCGGCCAGGCTCATGGACTGGCCGTCGATGGTTGTGAACTTCAGCGCGGGCGCTGGGCGCGGCACTTCGCCGGCAGTCAGGGAAAGAGACAGAATGAAGGCAATCAATAAGACTTTCAGCACTCGCATGATAGTTTCCAGAGGTTAGTTCGCGGCTTTGAGGACTTGTTCCTCTACGGGCAAATCTACTTTATCACCCGGCAACCCTTCGATGCTACTGAAGACGTTCCCGTTACAGGTAAGACGAAACACGCCGTGTTTGGTGAGCCCGGTAACCGCGGTATCTGTCTCAGTCTGGAACTCGACCTCGCCCCACTTCTTCTTGCAAATCTGCTTATAGAGGTCGAGGTAGCGGAGGGCGTCCTCGGGGCGTTCCCAGCGGACGGCGTAGGATAGAACGGCTTGCCCGTTCTTCCTGCTTTCGAGGATTTCGTAGCGTCCACCGCGCCAACGGGGCGAGAGATCGTCGGCGACATCCCGCGTTAGGTACTGTTTGAGGAGGGTGCGATGGTCGAGCTGTCCCATCTCGCCGTAGTAAATCCGGCGGAAGTTCCTTGGAAGATCGAGCTTCGGCAACTTGGGATGGTCGGCTTGACGCTTCGCGAGATAGCTCTCTGGTTCGAGGATGTGCTGCGAAGTGCTTGGCGGGTGGCGGAAGATCTCGGTGAATGCATCGGTGCCCAACTTGTCGAGGACCGTTTGCTGAAATACAAGTCCCTCGGCGTAGGGGAACAGCATGGTTTCGCGCAGGAATAGGGGTGCGGCGGCGAAGACAGGGAAGCGGTCGGCTTCGACTTTTGAAGCGCTGGCGGCGGCGACGGCGAGGAGGCGGTTGCCGACCATCGAGCGGCCACCTTGGCGCAGGACGTGCTCGGTCATCAACCAAGATGCCTGACCTTCCATGACGGCGGAGCGTGCGATATCCTGCTCGGCACTCTTGGCACGCTTAACGAACCGTTTGAGATTGAAGTGTTGATCCGCGAGAGCGTGAGCGAGTTCATGCACGAGTGCGAATTCCTGCATGTCGGCGGGCGTCCAGGTCGCGAGGTAAAGGCGGCGGGTCTTGTAGTCGTAGAGGGCGGTGGCCTGTTCGGTGAGGACGTCAACGACTTCTCTTTTGAGGTCGAAGCCGTCGCCGACGAAGCCGAAGAGTTTGAGAAAGAGCTCTTCGCGCCGGATCTCTTCCGGGTTGGATTCTTGGGCGATGCGAGATTCGATGAGATCGTGGATTTCCTCGCGAGTCAACAGTTCGCGGGGAATCGGTTTGCGAATCGTGAGGCCGGTGATCTTGCTCAGGCTGGCGAGCATGCCGTCGACCTGCGCGAAGAGTTCTTCACTCCACTCAGGCGTGAGTTCGTCTTGCTGCGCGGCAAGAGGTTGGGTGATAAAGAAGGCGATGAGGGCGATTACGCAGATTGTGATTCGTGCCCAGTCGGAGACTTGGCGGGCACGGCATGCCGTGCCCCTACGCTGCGTCCCCGGGGCCTTCACCCGCGCCTCTGTTCCTCTGTTGTGAACCCTACTTGAAGATGAGTTGAACATCCACGGCTTTCTCGACCTCGTCGGTCGTCATTTGCCAATCGGTGTTTTGCAGATTATCTAACATCTGTTCGGCGCGCACGCGATTGAGAAAAATGGCGGGGTAGTGCTGATTGAAATTATCGCCGGTCTTCATGGCCCAGCGCTTGCGGATGGCGGATTCGGCGATGAGGTCGAGTCCCTTGATGACGAGCTTGCCAAAGACGTAGCGGTCGCCCGGGTCGACCCGCATGACGATATCGACAGTCTTCTTGTCGGTGTTCAGCGCCGGATCGTATTGGCTGCGGACCTTCATGAATCCGTTGCCCTTGAACTGGTCCTCGTAGCGTTTGAGGGCCTCGCTGACGAGAGTTAGATTGGCGGTGTCGCCGGGTTGAAACTTGACGAGTTTCTGTAGGTCTTCGGGTTTGATGAACGACGTTTGAGGAGGGCTGATCTCGCCGAACTTGTACTCGGGGCCTTCGTCGACTTGGATGGTCACGACGAGTCCCTTCGATTCGGTGTCGGGTTCGACACTACAGGGGCAGAACTCTACTTCCAGCCGCCCGACTTTCTCGTAGAGCGGTTTTACGTTGAACTTGAGAAGTTCTTCCAGTCGCTGCTCGGAATAGGTCACGCCCATCGCCACACCGTTGAACTTCTGTTGCAGCGTGAGCGGGGGAATGGCGCTAGCGTTCTCGAACCGTGTGAAGGCGATGTTCTGGACCGCGCCTTCGGGCTGGTAGAGCATCTCGAACTCGCCATCGCTGAGGAAGTTGATGTCGCCGACGATCTTCGTTTGATTGCCCCGCTCGATCCACATCTGTTGCAGTAGGTCGCCGATCTGGCGGGCCATGATGCCGGTGGGCGGTACTTTTGGACCGAAGAGAGGGATCTTTTCGCGCAGGCGGGCGCGGATTTCTTCGTCGGGGATCTCGAAGCCCTCGAGCCGCAACGGGTAGAACTCCGGAACCTCCTGCACGGTGAAGGTCACGGTGTAGCCGTCGCCCTTGGGGCCGAAGCGGAATGCGTAGCCTTCGAAGACTCCGGTGACATCGAGTTTGCCGACCGCGGTCTCGAAATCGGCCCGGTTGACCCTATCTCCGATGTTGAGGCCGAGGATATCGATGATGTCGTCGGTCGCGAAGTTCTTGTTACCTTCGAGGAGGATCTCGCGGAGCGGGAACTTCTTGTTCTCATCCGCGGTCGGTGCTTCTTGCGTAGCTGGGGCGGGAGGCGATTGCGCCGCCGCGATGGCGCACAAAACAGCGATCAACAGGGCGGATACGAGCTTGTTCATTGCCGCGAGTGGAATTGCTCCGATTGGAATTGCTCTGGGGCCATCCAGTATGGCAGAATTCAGGACCCTCTCTTGAGTAGACGGGGCTGTGACGCAGCGCGTTGCGTCCGCTAATGCGGGTTCGCGGTTCGATGTGCGAGGGTGTTGAGTGAGGTTGAAATGAGCGAGAGTCTGCAAGAGTTGGGAGGTGTCCTGTTTGATGAGGCGGGGGATCGTGAGTTGAGCGACGAGATACGCGGCCGCATCGCTGAGCGTGCCGGATCAGTGCCGGGAGATTGGCGGGTCTTGTTCCCGTCGTTGACGCGAGACCCGAACGACGCGGGGACGCTCCATCTCGTCGCCGATCGGGGTGCGGACGAGCGTCAATCGACTCTGCTGACGTTTACGCGCGGCGAGGGCGGCGGGGTTCAGGTGCGGGAGAAATCGTTCCTTCCAACGGACCGGGAAACGGTGCGCACGGTGGCCGGCAAAGATGCGCGGCTGCTGCCTCGACCGCAGAAGGAGCTGCCGGCGGTTGCGACGGGGAACCGCCATCCGGAGATTGCTTTGCCGGCGGTGTTTGACGCGTTCGGCCGCGTCCTCGACGAGACCGGCGTGAATATGGCGAGCACCGTCCAGCTTTCAGCGACGCGGGAGATGACGATCGACGAAGGGATCGCGGCGCGTGACGGGGAGAACCCGACCGAGATCGGCCACACGCGGGTATCGATCGAGCATCTGTATCACTGCGGATTGTGGGCGGCCGTCCGCGCGGGCTGGAGACACGGCTACTCCGCGGAGGCGGACCACTTCATCATCGACGGAGCGACACCCGAAGAGGTCGCGCGGTCCATTGAGGGCACGCAGGAGGCGATTCGGCAGGCGTCCGGGTATACGAAGTTCACGACGGATTCGTCGCGGCTTTTTCAACTTGAGGCGGACACGCGTCACCCGCGGGCTTGGTTGGATGGCGAAGTCGATGAAGCGTTTGCCAGGACCTTGACCAGCGAGGAGCAGGGCTGGTTGCTGAATGAGTTTGCCAGGCCGCTGCAAGTTGAGGACAACGCCTATCAGTTCTCGGCGCCGGAGGTGCGGCGGCTGGCGGTGAAGTTCGGCGAGAGTCTGAAGCTGAACGAAGAGCTATACGACTTCATTCGTGCTGAGAAGTCGGGGGCGGATTTCGATTTCGAACCTTCAATCGATGAGGCGGTGACGCTGACGAGTCCGAAGGAGTTGTTCTTCTACATGCACTGGTTGCGGGAACGCGGGCGTCCGGCGAGTCTTGTTCCGCCGAATCTGGGATTCAAGAAACGTCAGGCGTATCCAGAGGAACTTGACGAATTGAAGAAGTATGCGGCCGGGAAGATGTGGCCGGAATTGGCGCCAGCGGTGGAGCGTGGTTTCGGCGGTGATCCGGTCGCGGAACTGGAGGGCCGTGTACGCGAGTTGGCGGCGGTGGCGCGGCACTTCAACGGGACGTTGAGTATCCACTCGGGCAGCGGGAAGCAGGCGCGGGTGCTTGAGATGATCGGCAACGCGACGGCGGGCCGTGTGAACTACAAGATTTCGGGCGAGTTGCAGTTGCAGCTTCTAGATGTTCTGTCAGAGCAGCCGGCGGGAAGTCCTTGGCGAGGCCTCTATGAACGGATGGTCGACCGCTGTGGTGAATTCGCTTCGCAGAGCGCATTTGGCGGTGAGAGCGCGTTGGTGGAGGTTTATCGCGAAAAGGGCCTGGGGTACTACCTGGGTAATCGTGATAAGGGCCGCGTCGAGGGGAACCTGTTTCTTGTCTTCTGGATCGGCAATCTAGTGGGCACGCGCGACCGAGACGCACCGGACGGGGATACGCGGTTTTTCAAAGAAAAGATTGATGAATTGCCGGCGGACTTGCTGGGCGAGATCCGTCGCCGCAACACGGAGTACATCGTGTGGTTGGCGGGGCGTTTGCAGGCCTAGCAGCCCGTGGTGAAAGTCACGCGACCCACGGGACTTTCACCACGGACTGCTAGCCGTGGCCCAAATACATTAACCAGCCGAGTCCGAAGATCGCGACGATGAAATAGCCGAACACGGAGACACCGTAGCGGATGCGCTCTTTGTCAGTGTTACGGCCGATCACGCCCATCACGATGGATGTGAAGAAGGCGAACAACAGCGCGGCCTGGAGGTGCGTGAGACTCAGATGCATTTAGTGTTTCTCGCCAACGGCAATTTCGTACGCGTCAATGACGGCCAGGATATTGAGTAGACCGGCGCAGACGAGGAACTTGGTTCCATAGTCTGCCACCGACGTCGCCAAGTATTCCTGATGGTAGCCCAGCCAACTTGCCAGGAAGTAGAGGGCTCCGGTGGCGAGGTCCGCGATGTATCCGCCGCAATGAATGACCGTTGTGAACAGGTCGCCCGTTTCTGGTTCGAACATGCGTCCGCGCATCAGCAGCCCAAACGCAAACATGCTGGTGATGGCGAACAGGAGCAGTATCCCGTGATTCCAGCGCTTGAGGTAGAAGTGCCCGGCGCCCGGCAGGAGCCAACCCAGGACTACGGGGGTTGCCCATTGCTGAACGGGTGGCATGGCCTGTTTCTTTTGCGGCATGGATACTGAACCTACTCTCAAAAATATAACAGGACGCTTGGCTGCTTGGCCGCCGGCAAGGGCCGCGGACACGGTATGCCGCGTCCCTACTTGTCGACGGTGGGCTTGGGGACGTTGAACTGTTCGCGGTAGGCGATTTCGGCACCGTCGACTTCGAGCCGAAGGCGAACGCGGCCCGCGACTCCTTCCGGGGGTGCGATGGTCACGACCTGCTGGCTGCGGGCTCGCTCGACGATTTGCTCCAGGAACGGCTTGATCTGTGCAACGCTCTCGCAGAATAGCGCCTCGCCACCAGTCGCCTGCGCGAACTGTGTCATGCCGTTCTGATAGACGCCGTTGAGGCGATCCCTCTGGCGTTCCAGATGGAGAAAGAACAGCGGTGCCCAAGACGCTATCAGCGAGTCCATGATGCCGCTGATCCGCTCCTGAATCAAGCTGTCGCTGAAGCGCCGACTGAGATCACCGCCATCGCTCGGGTTGATCACCGGATTCGTATAGCTGCCGCGATAGGCGTAGATGCTGCCATCGGTGATGTAGAGCACGGCGACGCGCACGTCGGACTGCCGCAACATCTGGTCGGCGATCTTGGCGGCGTCTTCGACGGATTCAAGGAGGCCGGGAAAGCCGGAGACCGGCAGGGCGAGAAGAGTGTCTTTGAGCGATTCGTGGTCTTTGGTGGGTTCGAGTAATACCTCGAGTCCGTCCTGCGCTCGCAGTATTCCGGCGAACTCTCTCGGCCCAAAGGCCTCCAAGATCTCGACCAGACCCTCACGTACGGCATCGACGCGCGTCAAGTCGCCGACGACGTCCATCACGACGAGCAGGATCAGATTTCCGTCAGCCGGGTGTACGGCCTGCACCTGCGCTTGCTCGTCCCCGAGCCATGCCTGGATCTTGTCGAGCGGCACGAGAGTGACGAACCGGCTGTCCTCGGGCTGTACCCACAGCGGGGCTTTTATGCCCCCGCGCGCAGGGGAAACCACTTGCCATCCAACGAGGACGCCTAACAGAGCAAGGGAAAGGATGCGCCGGAGGGGGCCGGCGCTGTTCAAAAGTTAAACCTCATGCCGAGCTGCACGACCCGTCCGCCGCGGGAACCGATGATTCTGCCGGCGTTAACGTTGCGAGCGTTTTCAGGACCGATCACGGCATCCGGATCGTTCCAGTTGGCATGGTTGAGGAAGTTGAATCCCTGGAAGAGCAACTCCAGGCTGCGCTCGCCCGACAGCGGCACACGCTTGGTGACGGCCAGATCGTGATTATTGTACCCGGGATTGCGCAGGGTGGGGTGGGTTCGCGAGACATCGCCGACGGTGAAGTCCGCGGGGTCGGCGAAGGCAAAGGGATTGAAGAACATGTTGGGTCCGGGGTTTTCGACGTGTGCGTCAACGCCCCGAACCACATTGACCCTCAGGAAGCGAACGACGCCACCGGTGTTGTTGAACTCGGGCTGCAGAACCATCGGATCGCCACTGAGCCATCCTGTATAGCCGCTGACGGACCAGTTTCCTACGAGATGCTTGAGCATCGAAGACTTCAGGAGCGGCTTGCCCTCGCCGAACGGCAGTTCATATGCGTAGGCAAGGGAGATGCGATGTGGCCGCAACCCGCGGGAGATGGACCACTCGTTGTCGCGGTTGAAGTAGTCCTGTGCGCCGGGGCCGGAGTAGTCGTCCCATTGCTTGATCAAGGAGTAGGAGAAGTCCAGGGTTAGGCCGTGGGAAGCGCGCTTTTCCACACCGAAATCGGCGCTGTGGTACTTGTAGCGGCCCAGCGGGAACTGGCCGTTCGTCTGGAAGTACTGAAACTGTGGGAAGGGGCGCAGCGTCCGCCGGAAGGTTTCGTCATTCAGTGCATCGCGATAGCTGAGCGCATCCAGCGGAATGGCGTTGATGCCGACACTGCTTCCGCCCAGAAGGATGTCTTTACCGCGGTAGACCTGCCCGCCAAGGCGCATTGTGAAACCGGATGGCAGTTGTCTTTCCACGCGCAGCGATCCCCAGCGATAGCGGGGCTGGCGAGAGGTTTGAGGGATGAAATCCGGGTCGGTGTCATTGGCCGCATCCGGGCGTAAGTTCGGCAGATCGTGCTCCAACGGAGGCAGCCCTTCTTCGAGAACGACCGCCGGTTCCAGTTGCTGGTTCGCCGAGATTTCCGTTCGCTTGGCGTTGAACCCTTGTGTGCCGAAGGTTCCCGGATTGATCCCGAGACCGGAGTAGTACTGCATGACCGAGAGCCGGACGACGGTGTCACGTGCGTCGGTGGGACTCCAGACCAATCCGAGGCGGGGTTCGAGGCGCGCTCGGTAGGGCTGAAACGCGCGGCCTTGCTTGCCTTGACCTGCGAACACGAGTGCACCGGGAAGCCCGTTTACAGGGTTCATCTCTTGAAGGTCGACGGTGGACTGCCGGTCGTATTTCTCGATGCGGGGGCTCGACATGTCGAGGTTCAAACTCACCGTCGCCGTGAGGTTTGGCGTGACCTCGTATTCGTCGCGAACGCGGACTTCCGTCGAGGTACGCCGCAGATAGGCGGGCTGCTGCAGGTCGCTGGCCTCGGCGCGATAGGAGCGCCCGAGCAGGAAGCTCGCGTAGGAGTCGCCGGTGTTAATGATGCCGGGGAGCCCGGTGAGGTCGTCGTTGAACCGCAACCAACCCGAAGGAGCGTCGGGCATGAAGGTGTTGACTTGATACTTGGCGAACTCAGCGGAGAAAGTCCATGAATGTTGGCCGCGGCGCAGATTCAGCGAATGCTCGGTGTGGAAACTGTTCCAGGCGTTACGGAATATCGAACCGGTCGGCGTTCCCATTCCTTCAAAGTCCTGGAAGGTGATGCGCGGGAAGATGTTGCCGCTGACCCCTTCGAATCCAAGTTCCTCGGGGATGTTTCGTGCGTTCTCGACGCCCTCGGTGCGCCGCTGTCTCGACCGCACCCTGCCGCGCGCCGTGTAGATCGACCTCGGTGAGATGGTGTAGGTTTCGGTCAACGTCAGGCGGCGCTCGGAGAAGAAGCGGTCGGGGCGACCGGGATTGGCGATCGTCTCATAGATGCGCGGTGAGGCTTCGAAACCCTTGGAGTAGGCGAGGTCGAAAGTGAGCTTGTGGCGCTCGAACAGATTGTGGTCGACTCGGGACAGGAAGCCGTCGGGGGCTTCTTGCGCCGGCGGGTTCACCCAGTAGTTGTTGCGGAGGAATGGGCCGATGCTTGTGTTCGGCTGCGGTAGTTCCCGCGCCATTCGGGCAGCTACCGGGTCGAGCCGTGACACGGGTACCCTGTTATTCGGAAACGGATCCCGCAGGTACTCGACGTTTGCGGTTGTGACATCTCGCGAAGAGTCGAATCCGGGATTGAGCCTCGTGGAGTTAGGATCATAGATCGTGATGGGGTCGCCGGCCTTATTGACCAAGTCCGAGAAGTCACCGCCTTGCTGCAGACCGGTCGGAATCGTCGTCAGATGGGATTGACCGACTTTTTGCCGCATCCCCTCGTACGAAAACGTGAAGAACGTCGAGCGGCGGCCATCGTAGAGCTTCGGGATATAGACCGGTCCGTTGACGCTGAACCCGAACTGATTGCGCCGGAGAATGTTGCGCTCGCCGCCGTTTTGTACGACCTCGTGTGGCACGGCGTCGAAGGCGTTGTTGCGGATGTACTCGTAGACGCGCCCGTGCCAGAGACTGCTTAGCTTCTGTTTTGGGCGATTGCCTTCTTTGCCTGCCTCGAAAACACCCAAACGCTGCGTCTCCCGCCGGAAAACACGGATGGCCTTCTTGGCCTCGACGACGTAAGGATCGGCCTGGGGCCGGGGTTTTGTGGCGGTTTGCGCCGAAGGGGTGGCTTTGGCGGGCTGGGTGGCCGCGGCGCTGTCGCTAGCTGTGGCGGCGGTGGGTTCCGCCGCGACGACACACCGGGTACTCATCCCCCAGAGGGAGAGCAAGAGGGCTGCACTCACGTACCGCGCGATCATTTTGCAAGGCGGGAACTTCTATCGTATCGGTTTTGGGTTAGGGATGGCCAGCGGGCGAACCCCTTGGATGTGTTTTTCTTAACTTTCGTGCGTCACCTGGGCTGAAGGTTCTAGATATCGATGGTTACGATCGCGTTCTGAACCTTGCCGGTGGGCTCGGCCCCGGTCATTGAAACGTAACAATCGATCTCGCTGCGGACCCCGAACTCGTTCAGGTAGATCCCCGGCTCGACCGAGAAACATGTGCGCGGAATGATGGGGCGTTCGTCGAGGGTTTCGAGATTGTCGGCGTTGGCCCCGTTGCCGTGGACCTCCTCGCCGATTGAGTGGCCGGTTCGGTGGACGAAACGGTCACCGAAGCCCGCGGCGGCGATGTGGTTGCGGGCAACGTCGTCGATTTCGAACCCGCGGATGGTCTTGCCCGCCGCGATGGATCGATTCGCGAAGGCGGCGGCTCGATCGCGCGCGCCGCTCACTATCTCGAAGACGTTGACGATCTGAGAGCGCGCCGGGCCGCCGACCGAGGCCGTCCAGGTGATGTCGTAGTAGACCGAGTGAGGCTGGTCGAGTTTGGCCCACAGGTCGATCAGGACGAAGTCACCGGCGTGGATAGAGCTTGATTGCTCTTCGGTAGGGGCATAGTGAGGATTCCCGCTATTGGCGTTGACGGCGACGATGGGGCCGTCGGCGGCAACGAGTTTCTGCTCGCGGAATCGCGCTCGGATGAACTCGGCGATGACAAACTCCTCCGCTGTCCCTTCGAGCTTGACCAGACGGCCGATTTCGGAAAATGCCGAGGCGAGAATCGCGTCAATGCGGCGTCCGGCTTCGTGGTGGGATTCGAGTTGTTCTTCGGTCCAGCGGGCTTCGAAATATTGGACGAGAGCGGCAGAGCTAGCGACTTCAACACCGAGCCCGCGGACAAGGTCGACCGTGCCGCCATCGACGAGCGAGACGTAGGGAATCATGCAGTTGGGCGAGTACTGCATGGCGATGCGTTTCGCAGCGCTAAGCATTTTGCCGAGTTCGGCGTGTTGTTCCTGCCAGCTTGAGTACTCAGAGCGTTCGCCGGGCAGCGGGTCGAGTAGCCAATCTTCGATGCGGTGGACGAGCTTGCGGGGCTCCCCTTGCGCGGGAATCCAGTAGTACCAGCGGCGGGATACGTGGCCCGGGATATCGAGACCGAGCACGCGGTAGGCGATGGGGTCGCGGACGTGGTGGTCGAAGAAGAGCCAACCGTCGAGTCGTTCGGCCTGGAGTTGGTTCTGAATCTGCTGGAGGTTCTTCATCTGTGTTCCTTGGTTGTGGTCGGCCCGGCCGGTTCGTTAGGCGTCTGCCGCATCCTGAAAGGCGGCGCGTACCTGGTCGCTCGTGCGGCTGTTGATCTCGAACACCTTGTCACGGCTCTTTTCCCCTTTGATGAGGGCAACGGCCGAGCGTCTCACGTCCAAGAGCTTAGCGAGGTATTCGACGCAGGCGCGATTCGCCTTGCCCTCAATGGCGGGCGCGCGCACCGAAATCTTCCACGCTTCTGCTCGTTTCCCCAGTACGGCATCTTTCTTGGCTCCGGGTTGAACCCGTATCGCGACGCGGACGCCGGCCGTAGCACTCATGATTCGACGCGAATAACCTCGGCGCGTGTGCACTTCACCTGGGGGTGCAGGTTGGCCACGCCCGCGAGGGGCCGGGCGTCCACGACCTGAAAGGTGATGACGTCGTCGAGCCAGTCATGGCTGTATCCCTCGGCGTATTGTGTCGCGACGGTGAGGGTGTATTCCTGTGCCGTGAGCCAGCACTCGAAGGAGAACTCGACGGCTACTTCGTCGCCGGCGGCGCAGGGGCCGACATCGGCGTTCTCGATGGAAGTGTTGGTCCCGAAGACATCGAGGCCGTTTCTGGTTCGGATGAGCATGCCGACCATGGGGCTGGGTTGCTCGGCGTTGAACTTCGAGACGACGCGGACACGCAGCATCTCACCGGCACTGACGGCGCGGATGGGCAGGCCTTCGGCGTTGAGCAACTCGACGTCGGTAACCTCGGCGGCCCGGTCGCCATGGCGGTGACTGAAGTCCAGGTCGGTGGACGAGCCTCCTGATTGGGCCTGGAGGTTGTTGGTCTCGGTGTCGTAGGCCTTCTGCCGTTCGAGGACGGTCCCGACGTAGCGGTTAATTGCCGTGGAAGGGTCGCCTTGCTCTTCGATTCTGCCGTCCTGCAGGAAGATCGCACGATTACAGATTTGCTTGACGAGCCCGAGGTCATGGGAGACGAAGACAATGGTGACGCCGGCCTGCTGCAACTCTTTGAATTTGCGTACGCAGCGATTGGCGAAAACGGCGTCGCCGACGGCCAGGGCTTCGTCGACGATGAGGATTTCGGGTTCGACGTGGATCGCCGTCGAGAACGCCAGACGGACGTACATCCCGCTGGAGTAGGTCTTCACGGGGCGCTCGATGAAGTTGCCGATACCCGCGAAGTGCTCGATCGAGGGCATGGCGCGCTCGATCTCGCGGCGGCTCAAACCCATGATTTCGCCGTTTATGAAGATGTTCTCGCGGCCGCTGAATTCCGGGTTGAAACCGGCGCCGAGCTCTAACAGGGCGGCGACGCGGCCCTCGCGCGACACGCGTCCGGTAGTGGGTTCGAGGATGCCGGAGAGGATCTGAAGCAGTGTGCTTTTGCCGCTGCCGTTGGCCCCGACGATGCCCATGGTTTCGCCTGGGTTGACTTCGAAGCTGACGTTGCGGAGCGCCCAGAAGGTGTCATGCAAGTCGCGGTAGCCGAACCAGAGGGCCTCTTTGAGGCGGTCGATCGGTTGGCGATAGATGCGGTAGACCTTGGAGATGTTGTTGGCGACGAGCACGGGGGCGAGTTCGGTTTTGGCCGGGAACCCATGACGATCCCGTTGGGGCCCCTACAGTTTCTCACGGGCGACCTAGAGGAGGTCGGCGAAGGATTTTTTCCATTTGTAGAACCAGGCGTGCCCGACGAGGAAGAGTACGGCTCCGACCGCGGTGAGTATGGCTAAAGGCTGCCAAGCCGGCGCGACGCCGTCCAGAAGAACAGCACGGTAGGAGTCGACCAACACGAACATGGGGTTCTTTTCGAAGAGCCACGCGTACTGCTGTGGGAGCTGGTTCTCCGGATAGCAGATCGGGGTGGTGAAAAACCACACGGTCAAGATGAAGCCGATCAGTTGACCAAGGTCACGGAACAACACTCCGAGGGCCGCCAGGAACCAGCTCAGGCCCAGCGTGAAGAGAAGCTGTGGGACGAGGATCAGCGGTAGGTAAAGTGCTGTGATCGCGAGGTCGCGTCCGTAGTAGAGCAGGGCGCCGCCGAAGATCAGAATCCCGAAGATTTCGCTGAAGAGCCCCGCGAAGACGAGATTGACCGGAAGGATCTCCACGGGAAAGAGCAGCTTCTTGACGAAGTTCGAATGCTCGTAGACGACCGTCGGCGCGCGCCCGACGGCTTCGCTGAAAGCCAGCCAGGGCAACATGCCCGCCATGAAGTAGAGCGCGAAATTGCCAGGCTGGTTGTCGCCGAAGCGCGTACGCAAGACCACCCCGAAGACGAACGCATAGGTGACCATCATCAACAGCGGGTGGATCACGGTCCAGAACAGTCCGCCGTAGGAGCCGCTGTAGCGGCCCATGATGTCGCGGCGCACCATCGAGCGAATCAGCGAGCGGTGCCGCCAGACGGTTCGAAAAGGATAGGTGAGCCCGCTAGCGATCGTCCGGCCGAAGCGGCGGAAACGCCGCTTTGAGAGTGTTGTGACGGTGCTGTGCGGTGACGTCACGATCCCTTTCTCCACGTTAGCCTCGATCAACAGGAACTCGGAGCCGTGTTCGTAGAACCAAGCTTCGTTTTCCTTGAGGGGCGAGACGAAGACCTTATAGCGGCCTGTTTCCTTAGGAAGATCGATACTCATGTCGAGCTTCGCGGTTTGGTGCGGCGCAATATCCTGCTGGTAGCTCGCACGGGGACCCTCGTCGATGAGGTTGTCGCTCGCAGCGTCGAAGACCTGATAGGCGACGGCGTGGCCGTCCGCTGTTCGCCAGTCTTCGGAGTCGTCGTTACGAAGTTCCAGGCTCACGGCGAGACGGGCGCCGCCTGCGGCTTGGACCTTCCAATTCGCTACGGCGGCGTTCACGAAACGGCCTCGGTGTAGAGCGCTGACGGGTATCGCTCTACGACCGGCCCCGTCTTCCGCCCCACGGCGTAGATCACGTCGCCGCGGAGGTGGTTGGGCAGTTGGTAGCGCTTCATCACGTGCTTGACCCAGTCGAACTCGGCGCTACGGCGGGCGAGGTAGGGCCCTGTCTCCAGGTGCTCGACGCGGAAGCCGGCGGCTTCGAACATCTCTTGGATGTCGCGGGGGGCGTATTCGCGGCTGTGGCGCGGGTCGGCTTCTCCGTCAGCGTCGGGCCGGACGTACTGGTGAAAGAGCCCTGGGTGGTAACCGAGCAGCAGGGCTCCGGCTGCCCGAAGACTACAGATATTGGGCGTTGTCAGCAAGAGATGCCCGCCCGGCCGCAGGACGCGGTTGATCTCGGACATCAAGTGCATTGGGTCCTTCTCGAGATGTTCAAGCAGTTCGCAGCAGAGAATCGTCGCGAAATGACTGTCGGGGTAGGGATACGGATCGGTCTCGGCGTTGAACAGGTCGAGCGAGCACTCGAAGGCTTCGCCGTCGACGGAAACAACGCGGCTCTGGTCGGTGTGGCCGAGCGGACCGAGATAGGATCCTCGGACCTCGCCATACCCGAGTTTCAACTTGAGCGCCGGCGTGATGTGCATGTACGCGCCCATTTCCAAAGCGCGGTCCTCGTCGTTGCCCTTGGGCGTCAACTCGAGCGTGCGGACCAGGCGGGTGAGATGGGTCTGCACATAGTCTTCGCGGCCCTCGGAGTCGTGGCAGAAACCGAGAATGTAGTTAGCTAGGGGCGACTCGTCTTCCCGCGCGTCGGCCGAACTGGAGCCGTTGAGAGAGGGAGGTGGCTGTGGGACCTCTACGGCGGATTCGGAGATCGGAGGTTCGGCGGCGGCCTGTTTTTCGAGATTGTCGGAGACGGTCTCCCGCTCGACGGGTTCGCTTACGGCATCCGCGCGTCCTTCGGCGTGAGCTTGAATCCAGGCCGCGTATTGATCGGCGACGCGGTCCCAGGCGCAGGTCTCGGCAACGTAATAGCGCGCCCGCTCTCCCATCTCCCTCGCGACTTCCGGGCGCGAGCAGAGCAGGCTGAGGTAGTCCGTGAGGACCTCGACTTCGCCCTCTCCGACGGGGGCTTTGAGGCAAATCTTGTCGGGAAGTTCGGAAAATGAGCCTACGTCGGAAACAACAACGGCTCGGCCCAGCCCGAGCGCCCGCAACAGGGTGCCGGAGGTTTCGCCCGCCGTCGGGTAGCGCAAGTTCAGACAGATATCGACCGCCGCGATCAGTTCCGGCAACTTCTCGATCGAGACGTAGCCCATGAGGCGGACATGGTCTTCGAGTCCGAGTTGCGAGAGTAGCCGGCGTACGGGCATCTCGGGGTGCTCTTCGCCAACGAGGATCATGCGGGCCTGGGGCGCCAACCTGACGAGGCGCTGCATGGCGCGTAACGCTTGTGCGATCCGCTTGTACGGTTTGAGGAACCCGAAGATGCCGATGAGGGGCGTCGTCTCGTCCACGCCGATCTCGGCGCGGGCGGCGTTGCGGTCGATCTCGGGGATCCACGCGCCGTGGGGGATGTGCTTGATGGGAGTCGAGCAGTTGGTTCCCCGCACCTCGTCGACCATGAAGCTGCTGTGCACGACGAGCCCCTGCGCTTGTTCGATGAGCGTGCGGTTCATGGGCACGCCATCGTAGTCGGGCCCGATTTCGAGCACTCGAACGCGTTGCGCGAACTTGAGCGCGGTTGCGCCGCCGCTGCGATCGACTTCGCGCATGTACCCGTCCCAGTCGTCGCGTCGGATGGTGACGTCGGCGAGCAGGTGGTGCAGATTGAACTCGTGCAGTACGACGATGCCGGGATGCTTGACCGCGGCGTCGTAGATGTAGCTGTGATAGGGGTTGTTGCCGATCTGATATAGCGTGGCGTCGAACTCTTCCGGGCGGAACTCGCGGTGGTTTTGCACGCGAATCCCCGCATCGGCGGCCCAGGGGGACGGCTCATAGTCGTCGATGAAGACGGTGAGATCGAATCGGCCGGCGAGGTGAGGGAGAAGTGCTTCGGAATAGTCGGCGATGCCGCTGCGAGCCGGATTCAACGGCGTGAAAACAGCCAGCCTCATCGCATCAGCTTAAGCGAGAAAGTTCCCAGTTCGAAGGTCGTCCGGATGAGCAGAGGCGTTCGGGCGGCGTCCTGGGCGACGAACATCTCGATGGAGCGCTGGGAAGCGGGCCCCGTGAGGTCAACCAAAATACGATCTGCCCGCACGGTCTCGCCGCCGATCTCGATTTCGAGAGATTGCGCATAGCTGACGACCACCTCGTATTGGGAGCCGAAATTGATGTCGTCGGGCGGAGGGACACTGCCGTAACCTAGTTCACGCCGCAAGAAGTAGAGGTAGGTCAAGCCGTCGCGCGTGCATGGCGGGATGGTGAACTCGCTTTCGCCACCACCGCGGAGAGTGTTACGGATGGCTATGTGAGCGGCTTGGTCGTAGTCGATGGACTCCACGGTTTTCGTTGCTCCGTGGACGATGTTCTTTTCGAACTCAAAGGAACAGAGTTGAGGGTCCGCGTTAGAACGGTACTCGTCTCGAATCTCCATGGTGGGAAGCGAGGCGGTGATGTTGCTTTCAAATGCCCAGCCACTCTGGGTGGCGCGGGCATGAAAGCTTGCTTCGCCGAGGCTCAGCCCGCTCGGCCAAGTGATTTCATAGCGAAGTTCTTCTCCATCTACCCAAGGTGCGGCTTGGCTCTCCGGGGAGGCGCTTTGCGCCATGGGAAGCACCGCCAGGCAAACCAACCCGGCCAGTGTCACGATAGGTGCTCGCATCGTGGTGAGCGCCCATGGGCGGAGCCGCCTCAACTGGCGACAAGCTCCTTGCGCGCGGGAGTCCGTGCTCGAATACCGGCCACTTCCCGATAGACGTCCAACGTCTGGCGGGCCGTTTCATTCCAGTTGAAGAAAGCGGCGCGTTGCAGGCTCTTCTTTTCCATCCGCCGGAACAATTCCTTGTCGATGAGGATGTCGGCGATGGCTCGCATCTGTTCCTTCACGGAGTTGGGGTCGAACAGCAGCGCCGCGCCGTCGACGACTTCAGGCAGTGCCGTCAAGTCGGAACAAACGACGGGCCGGCCGCAGGCCATGGCTTCGAGGGCCGGCAGGCCGAACCCTTCATAGAAAGATGGGAAGACGAAAACGTCAGCCGCGTTGTAGAGATGCGGCAGAATGTCGTCATCGACGAAGCCGGTGAGAACGATGCGCTCCTCTAGCCCGGACCGGCGGATCTGGTCCATCACGCGCGGGGCGAACCAGGTGCGTTTGCCGGCCAGAACGAGTTTGTGAGGGAGCTTGGGATAGGCCTCCAGCAGTTCGCGGAAAGCACGAATCAGGCCGATCTGGTTCTTGCGAGGATGCCAGTCTCCGACACTCAGGACATAGGGGCCCGCGAACTTGAGTCTTTCGGTCACACGTTGCATCGCCATTTCGCGATTGACAGGGCGGAAATGATCTTCCGCCGCGAGGGGTGTGACTCGGATCTCGTCGGGGTCAATGCCGAACCAATGGGAGATCCGTTGGCGGGAAAACTCGCTTTCGGTGATGATGCGGGTTGCTTCACGCAGAGTCTTCCGCGTCGATAGACGTAGCTGAAGAGCGCGGCCTTTCGCGAAGTACTCGGGATGCTCCATGTAGCTGACGTCGTGCACGGTGACAACGATTGGCACCGGGCAACGCAGCGGAGCCGTGTACTGAACGTGGAGCAAATCGGGGCAGTCTTCGCGCAAACGGGTACTCATTTCGAGCCCCAAGCGGATAAACGGATTGCGAGAGACCCGGCACATCCGAAATTCCCCGGGAATCCATTCTCGGGCAACCGGACTAGAGGTATACGCGATGAATTCGGCCTCAGGTTCGAGGCGTTTGTAGCGGCTGATGAGGTTACGAACGTAGACTTCGTTCCCTGTCAGCCGCTGACCAATCGCGTGTGCATCGACAACAACCCGCATACTAGATTTCATTGTCGCATCTCGACGCCGTGACAGTGGATGAACCGGTAGAGCCGGCTAAGACCAGTTGTTCGAGGGCGCGCCAAGCCTCGGGCCAGCATCCGTTTTGCTCGAACTTACTCCTGCCGGCTTGGCCGAGACGCCTGCGGGAAGGCTCATCGGCCAACAAGTTAAGAATGGTATCAGCCATCGCCCGCGGTTCGTCAACCAAGAGGATGTCCGCGCCATTTTCGATGGGCAACCCTTCCGCTCCAAGCGCCGTGGCGACAACTGCTCTAGCCGCCGCCCAGGCCTCCAGGACCTTGATGCGGGTGCCGCTGCCCGAGAGCAGCGGCACGACCACCACTTTTGCCCGCGCGAGTTCGCGGACGGCATCGTCAACGGGCCCGGTAACTTCGATTCGCTCATCCCCCTGCACATAGCGGTGGATCGCGTGCTCGTTTCGTCCGATCAGCCGCCAGCGAAGGTCCGGATCGGCCTGACGGAGCCGCGGCCAGATCTGTTCACGGAAATGCCGCACGGCCGTCATGTTCGGGTGGTATTCGAGGTTCCCGGAAAAGGCGATGACGTGTTCCTCGGGCTCACTCGGCTCCGGGATCTCGGGAAGCGTGTTGGGAACTACCGCGACACGGGCTGCCGGGCACAGATCGAGGACCATACGGCGATCGGAATCCGACGCCGTGAGCACCAAGTCGAACTTCGCCAGGGTTTCCCTTTCCTCGCGGGCGGCGATGCGGGCAAAGCGAGCGTGGACGGCGCTCCGTGGCCACGGTTCGCTGGAGGCGCAGCGTGCGTGCAAGACCGATTCGACGTTGTGTAGGTCGAGAATCAACATGTCGGTTCGCGGCCGCAATAGATCGAGATAGGGGGCGCACCAAAAATGTTCGATCACGGCGACCGCGTAGCGTTCACCATCGAGGGCGCGTTCGACTTGCCGGAAGCTGTCAGGACCACAGAACCGATCGGATAACGGAAGCCTGCGGCGTAACAAACGGACAGCGTTCCGTCCGATACGGGCCGACAGGTAGCGCGCATGCCGCGGCAGATCGATTATAGTCAGCGTAAGCGGCAGGGGGCCCGCGACGGTGGTGTCTTGGCTGCTGCCGCGTTCCTGGAAGGTTACGAGATGAACCTTGAATCGCCGCGCAAGGAAATGCAGAATGCTTGTCGAGCGGAGGGGCCCGCCGCCATTCAGAGGGAAGGGCGGTTCCGGGGAAAGGAACAGCGCTTTCCCCGAATCGGCTTTCTTAGAATCGCTCGATGGTTTCTGCATACACGTCACGGGTTCGCCGGGCTGTGCGCCGCCAACTAAACTCGGCGGCCCGCCTCTTTCCTGCGTTGCCCAGTCTGCCCTGTGTTTCCGAACTCGTGACGACAGATAAGATCGCCTGGGCGATGGTTTCGGCGGAAGTTACGTCCACCTGAACCGCTGCCCCGCTGGCCACTTCCGTGATGGCCGGATCGGGTGATGTGATTACCGGAATGCCTGCTCTCATCGCCTCGATCACCGGCAATCCGAACCCCTCGTAAAGGCTAGGATAGACAAACGCCACCGCTCCCGACAACAGTTGTGTGACTTTGGCGTCCGAAAGTCCCGCGAATCGATGAAGGCCCGGCTCATTCGGCGGGGCCTCGCCACGCGGTGGGACGGCGAGCACCAGCGACAGGTCGTTGACGTTTGCTCTCGCCCGGCGCCAAGCGGCAATCAGCGTTTGGACGTTCTTGCGCGCATCGAGAGCGCCGATGTAGAGGATGTAGGGCGCAGTTACCTTAGGCTGATCGCGTGCCGCCTGGATGCCGGGGTCGAATGCCGCTAGCGGAACAGCGGTGATTCGATTGAGCGAGACAGCGAAGGTCGCCGCCAGCTCAGCGCGGACAGCTTCCGTCGGGGTCAAGATATGCGTCGCAATCTTCAGAAGGTAGGGAGTTCTGTGTCGCACGCGGTCAGACCCGAGTGGTCGAATTGGTGCCCTCTTCCAGGGTGATAGGTCATGGATCATCATCACGGAAGGAGCCAAGGGCAGGTAGGGAACCGAGAAGTCGGTCCCGTGAAAAACGTCGACACCGCGCCGGCGCAGTTCCCAGGGCAGGCCCGTTGTCCACCAGGAGCCCCATAGTCCGCGCCATCGAGGTGGTTCCCTGACCACGTTGGCGAGCCGGCTGAACCGGTCCGGCAGTGTCCAGGACGTCTGATCGGAAATGAGATGAAACTCGTCGTTCGGGAATTGAGCGCCTAGGGCTGCCACGAGCTCAACGACGTAGCGGGCCGTGCCTCCGATGGGTACCACCAGAGGAGTAGCGTCAATGGCGACTCGCAAAGCGCTCACTTCTCGGCGACCGACCCTGGTGATTTCGAGGCGTAGCTGATCCGGATTTTCTCTATCCTGGGCTATTGAGGCTCAGAAGGTTAGCTCCGGTCTTCGCTACGAGATCGGTAGCGCGGCGCAACGAATCAACGGTTCCAGCGTCTGTCCACCAGCCTTCGAGGATGGAGAAAGTCAACGTCCCTTCGGTGATATAGAGATTGTTGACGTCGGTGATTTCCAGCTCGCCGCGCGCCGATGGCTCGAGTGTCTGAATCTTCTGAAAGACCGTCGCGTCGTACATGTAGATTCCTGTGACGGCGTAGTTTGACTTGGGCTGTTTGGGTTTCTCTTCGATGCCGAGAATGCGGTCTCCGTTCATCTCGGCGACCCCGAAGCGCTGCGCATCCAGGACGTCCTTGAGAATGACTTTGGCTCCCCGCTTCTGGCGTCGGAAGTCATTCACGGCGTCGACGATATTGCCTTGGATGATGTTGTCGCCGAGAATGACGCAGATCTCCTCGTATTCGGCGAAGTGCTCGGCGAGGTCGAGAGCCTCGGCGATGCCACCTTCACCTTCCTGGTAGGTGTAATTGATGTGCTTGAGACCGAACTCCTTACCGTTTCCGAGAAGCCGCAAAAAATCTCCGGCGTTCTGACCGCCGGTGACGATCAAGATGTCGGTGATGCCGGCGTTCACAAGCGTCTCGATCGGATAGTAGATCATCGGCTTGTCGTAGATCGGCAACAAGTGCTTGTTGGTGATGCGGGTGAGCGGACCGAGCCGCGTTCCGAGACCACCTGCGAGAACAATACCTTTCATAACGAAGTCGGGCGCGTTAGCGAGCCACGAGGTTAGATTCTACGTGATTGCTTCGCGTCCTGTTTGCCGGCGTCGGCGGCGACGCGCTTTCGGAGCACTTCGAAGAGGGTGACGCCGGCGGCAACGGAAACGTTCAACGAGGCGATTTGCCCGGCCACTGGGATACGGACGAGGAAGTCGCATTTCTCCGCGGCGAGCCGGTGCAGGCCCTTACCTTCTCCGCCGAGGACGAGTGCGACATTTCCGTCGAACTCGGACTCCAGGTAAGTTTGCGGTGCTCGTTCGTCGAGTCCGTAGAGCCAGAAGTTGCTTGCCTTGAGTTGCTCGATGCACCGATTGAGGTTCTTAACAGAGATAACCGGAAGGTACTCCGCGGCACCGGCGGCCGCCTTGGAGGCTGCCCCGGTAAGACCGGCGGACCTTCGCTCGGGAATCACGACGGCATCGGCCCCGGCGGCATGCGCGGTACGGACGATCGCGCCGAGATTGTGGGGGTCCTGGACGCCGTCGAGCACGACGATGAGAGCGGGCGACTCCAAGCCTTCGAGAACCTCGTCCAGTGATCGGGCGCGGGTGTTGGTGGCCATCGCGACGACTCCCTGGTGCTTCGTCGAGCCGGCGAGGCGGTCGATCTGGTCCCGCGACTCGAAGCGCACAGTAACGTTTTGGCGGCGGCATGCATCGACGATCGAGTCCATGGCGGGGTTCTTCTTGCCCCGCGCAATCACGACCCGGCGGATGGCCCGCCCCGAGCGTAAGGCTTCGGTCACCGCGTGAATACCAATGAGATGCGACGGCATGGATTGATTCTCAATGAGTGTAGAAGAGCGGAGGGGCTCGAAGGCGGTCGTTACAGTGTTGTGAGTATGATAGGGGGACGGGCGCACACGTCCGGTGAAGGCCGCAATCCAAAAGGATTGCGGCGTGGTATTTATGCTCAGATTCGAAACCGCCGGCGAGTCGCACGGCGAAACACTTGTAACTATTTTGACGGGCCTGCCCGCCGGCGTACCCGTCTCGCTCGATTTCATCAATCGGCAGCTCTGGCGGCGCCAACAAGGCTACGGCCGCGGCGGGCGCATGAAGATCGAGACCGACAAGGCCCATATCGTTTCCGGCGTGCGGCACTCGAAGACGATCGCCTCGCCGATCGCCGTCTTGCTTCAGAATCGCGACTGGAAGAATTGGACTGAAGCGCTGCCTGTTGAGAAGTTCGAGGGGAGCGACGAGAAGGAGAAACCTGTCCAGCGGCCGCGGCCGGGCCATGCGGATCTGGCTGGGGTTTTGAAGTACAACTTTCCCGATGCACGCTATGTTCTCGAACGGGCGAGCGCCCGCGAGACGACGTCCCGCGTGGCCGTGGGGGCTCTTTGTCAGTTGTTCTTGCAGGAGTTCGGCATCGAGATCCTAAGCCACGTCATGGCGCTCGGCAGTGCGGCGCTCGGCCGGGATGCAAGCTGGGATGAAATCGTCGCCCTGGCCGAGAAAGACGATGTGCTGCTGGGTTGCGTTGATCCGGATGTCGAGCAGCAGATGAAGGCCGAGGTTGACGACGCTTACAAGACCGGCGACACGCGCGGAGGCATCTTCGAAGTGGTGGCACACAACATGCCGGTGGGCTTGGGTTCGCATATCACCTGGGATTCGCGTCTCGACGGTAAGTTGGCGCAAGCAATTATGTCGATGCAGGCCCTGAAGGGCGTCGAGATCGGGCGAGGGATGGTTTCCGCCGTTTCACCGGGATCCAAATCACAGGATACGATCCACTACAACAAGCCCGACAGGCGGTTCGAGCGAGGTTCGAATCTCGCCGGAGGGCTCGAAGGCGGCATGACCAATGGTCAGGACATTGTGGTTCGGGGCTATATCAAGCCGATTTCGACTTTGCGCCGGCCCCTGGAGTCGGTTGACCTGGAAACGCGTGAGCTCTCTTTCGCTGCTTACGAGCGCTCGGACGTGGCGGTCGTGCCCGCGGCGGGCGTGATCGGCGAAGCGATGGTCGCGATCGTCCTGGCGGGTGCGTTTCTCGAAAAGTTCGGCGGCGACTCCCTGGAGGAGACGCGGCGCAACTTCGAGTCCTATCAAGAGCAGGTGCGAGCGTATTAGCCTGCGGAGAGAGCACCGCCACCGAGGGATGAACGTCATGCGCCGTACAGCAATCTGCCGGCGTCCGGGAAGATAGAAGCTGAACTTGCCGTCCGCAACATTGACGCCGGGTGCTTCGAAGCGGTCGACCTCGATCCACTGATTCTGTTCGTAGAGCGAGGGTTTCACTACGTTCGTCCCGACGTCGATCCTTACCGTGATGTAGTCGCTGAAGTTAGCGGCATGCGGTTTCTTGACATGCTCGGTATGTTTGCCGGCGACGATGGGGCTCCGCTCAAAGTCATCGCGGCCGATTTGGTAGTGGATGTGGCTGTCTTCGCCGTGAAAGTCGACGACCCACTCCAGCCTCCGCCCTTGTCGAACCAGCGCCACGAACTCGTAGACCCCCGGCTCGGGCTCGACCGGGGCCAGATAGTAGTTGCCGCCGGTTCGCACGAGCAGGTTACCCTCCCGCAGCCAACCGCCCATCTTTTCCCAGTCCGATAGCTAAAATGTCGGACTGGCGAGCGTAGGCTTGATGATTCGCTGTAGGGTGATCCGCACCGTCTTTGTCTCCTCCGCTTCCAGACGCACGGTCGCGCCATAGTCCTGAAAACCTTCCGCCGACGCGCTGACGGTGTAGGTGCCGGAATCGAGTTGCAGAGTACGGCTCGAAATGGGCTGTTCGGTGCTCTCCCCGTCCTTGCGAAGCGTTAGGTTAGCCTCGACATCTGCCGGTGTCAACTCGATGTGCAGGGTGCCGAGTGCGCTTTCGAGCATGCCGCGGATATCGACCGCCGCGTTGGCGACGAATTCGCGCTCAATCTCACGGGGCTTGAACTTCTCTTTGCGCAAAGTGATCGTACGACGGCCCGGTTAGATATTCGAGAAGGAGAGCGTCCCCTCAGACCCAATGACGCCCACGCCGTTGCCGTCGAGCAGCACTTGGCCCCCAGGCACGCCGTCACGGATCCGTAGCGTCGCGGTCGTTGGTAAGGGATCAAACGTGAAGTCGAGTGAGACCTGTTCACCTTTCTTGACATCAACGGCTTGTTCCTGGGTCGGACGGAAGCCTGCTTTCTCGGCGCGGACACGGTAGGTTTTTGGATACAGATAGACCAGCAGCCTTCCACGTCTGGTTACACGGCGGTACTTCTCGCCGTTGAGATAGATCGCGACATTGTCCTCGCCGGTGTTGATGCGAAGGCTGCCGACATTGCGGTCCGACTGTACAAACGCCGTGAGTACGGGCGACGGCTGGCTGTCGAAGATCACCTTACCGGACTTGCCGCCGCTGGTGAATTGAAGCTCGTGGGAGCCGTTGGCCAGGTCATCCCATTCGAGAACAGGTTCTTACGCCGCATCGCCGGCTTCGTTGCCGTCGAGCTGGACGGCACTGATTTCCTGGTCGCCGTAGAGCCTCGCCGTGGACCCGAAACCCGCGACGACGAGGGCCCTCACTTCACGCGTCTCCGGCGTTCCCACGAGGGCCGGAAGCGATGCAGGCTCCATGGTGAAGATCATCTCGGTGGTCGTCCCGGAGCCTTTGATGGTTAGAGTGTGCTCGCCCGATGGTAAATCGCTGATCTACTGCTCGAACTCGCCCTCTTCCAACTCGCCAAGCACTTCGCCGTCGAGCTCGACCGTGCCGTTTGTGAGGTCGGACGAGACTTGGATCGTGGGCGGCCGGGTCGGAAGCGTCAGAAGGATCGGCTCCGAAACTCCGTCCGCCCCTACCTCTAACGAGACCATCGTCGGGTGGTAGCCTGCGAGCGTTGCTTCGGCGAAATGCGTGCCGGGCTCAAGTGTTACTTCACAGTCGGACGCGCCGCAACTCTCGCCGTTGATGAGTAGGGCGGCTCCCGGTGGGTTGCTGGTCACGGCTACTACATGGCCTAGTATCGGCGGCGGCGCTTCGGCCTCAACCTCCGTGTTGTTGAAGAGGAAGAAAAGAGGAATCAATAGGACGGCCAGCCCCGCGCCGAGCACCGCCGGAACGAAAGGGCCCTTCTTGTCGAGCTTCGTGAGCCCCTCCGCGAGTGCGGGCGCTTTCTCTCGCAGCGTGGCAGCCAGACGAGATAGGCCACTTCCGGCCGCCTTGGCGCCCTGCCGGGCTTGACGCCCGAGCACGGTCGGTGTGGAGAGGTCCCGAGCCGGCGGCGTCGGTTCCGCAGGTTGCGCTACCGGTGGTGCCGGTGGAGGCGTCGGCGGGCTCAGTTCCGCATTCCTCTGCCGCAGCGCTTGGTCATCGGGATACTTGGCGACTCCTTGCTCCAGGACAGCACGTGCACCCTGATAGTCACCCTGTTCGTGAAGCTTGTCGGCCTGTGAGAGGCACCATGCCACAAACTCCTCACGCTCGGGATCGAGGCTCTGCCTGACTGCCAGGGCGGCCTCATTCGCGGGATCGAGTTCCAGAGCTTTACGGACGAGTTCAGCGGCCTCGCTCGGGTGTGAAGTGGACAACTCCTGAGCCCGCCGCGGGAGAGTCAGAAGCAGTGCGCCGAGGATGAGGGGGTTGCGGGGGTCGATCTGGATCGCTTCGACCAATCAGTCAAGGCTAGGGCCGATTTGGCCCTGCTGCGTGAGTTGCCGGCTCTTCTCGAGCAGAGTGAGGGCATCGGTGACCGCCTTGAACTCGGCTTCTTCAGGGAAGTCGAGCGTCCCATGTTGAGCGGCTTGAAACGCACCCGCAACGTTGCCGGATGCGACCTGCGATCGCATCTCTTCGCTGAGCCTGTCTCGTGTTTCCCCACGGACGCGCGCATAGGCGGTGTCGACCCAATGATCGAGCCCCTGAAACGACTCCAGCACCTCGGTGGCGACGTAGTCGTTGGCGGGGCCGATCTCAATCACGGGCTACTGCGCCGCCGATTCCGATAGCTTTCGGAGAGATTCGATCCTATCGATGAGTGACTCGTTGGACTGCCCTGGCTCATGGGAGAGAAGGTGCAGAAAAACGGGTTTGCCGCTAGTGGTTTCCTTGGCCCGAAATGTCTTTACGGGCCCGTCGTGGACGAGCTTTTCAAGCTCATACTTGGTGTGGAAGCCCATGCGAATGAGTGCGAAGGGACCGGTTCTCGTACCTCGATCATGGCACCGGCTCTGAGGGCCATCAATAGAGTCATTGTACTAGTTTGGGCAAGGCCGACTTGAGTGAAGTGCTAAGGGGAGTCGCTTAGAATCTTGGTCCCTCCGCACCGAGCCCGGACGGCATCTTGCTAAGCTATCCATCGACAAATCAGATGCCGATCATCGACACCCACGCACACATCTATTCTCCGGACGAGACGAAGTATCCGACGATTGAAGAACCCTTGCGGCCGCCGGCCGGCAAGGGTTCACTGGAAGACCTGAAGAAGGATAGTCGCGGCAACAAAGTTGACGCGATTTGCGCGATTCAGACCAGCACGTTCTATCGCTTCGACAATCGCTACATTCTCGACAGCAGTAAAGCGAATCCTGACTGGGTGGCGGGGGTCTGTACGCTCAATCCGGATGATCCACGGTCGACGAGCCTGCTGGTGCGCAATGCCCGCGAATTCGGCATCCGCGGGATGCGCAGCATTGCCGCCGCCGATAAGCGGCTTGACCACCCCGGGGTACGAGCGTTGTGGCAGACGGCGCTCGATGAGGGCATTGTGATCAATGTGCTTACCGGGCCGCGGTTGGCGGACCAAGTTGATCGTCTGCTCGGGCAGTTTCCCTCACTGCCGGTCGTGCTTGACCATTGTTTCAACCCCGCGGTCGGCCCGGACCTGGAGAAGACCGTCGAGAAAGTGCTCTACCTGTCGCGGCACAATAACTTGCATGCGAAGCTGACGTTTGTCCCGACAGGCAGCACCACGGGCTTTCCCTGCGCCGATCTGCATGACGCTTGTATGCGGATCGTCAAGGCCTACGGCGCCGAGCGCTGTGTTTGGGGTAGCGACTACCCGAACGGGCTGTGGACGCCCAAGGTCAGCTATGCGGAGCACCTGAAGATCTTTACCGACGTGCTCCCATTTACCACGCGGGAACGCGAGGCGGTGCTCGGCGGCACGGCGAAGCGGCTCTGGTTCCCGAATTCGTAAGCGTTCAGGTGGTCTGTAAGGCGTTTCGCGATGCCGGGTCGTCGTTGAGGGGCGATGTTATACTGACCCTTCCTTCATGCCCCGCGCGAAGCGAAGTCCTCCCAACAACTACATCCTGATCATCTTTGATAGCTGCCGCTACGATGCGTTCGTTCGCGCGCGGCCGAAGGTGATGAAGCGGTTGGGCAAGGCCGAGAAGAGGTGGTCTTACGCTTCGTGGACCGCCCCGTCCCATTACAACCTGTTGATGGGGTTGCTGCCCCACCATAGCCCGAAGCGTGTGTTCGCGTCGGAGTACTACAAGAAAGACTTTCTCAAGTACAACGAGCGTCTTGGGGCTGAGAAGATCGAGTTCAAGTCTCTTGTCCCGCAACTCTATTTCCCGGCGTTTCTGAAACACAAGCTCGGCTATCGCACCCACGCCATGGTGTCGCTGCCGGTCCTCAACCCGAAGACCATCCTCAACAATGGGTTCGATACCTACGAGTTGATGGACAAGCACAACGACATGCGGGCGATGGTCAGGCAGATGAAGTTTTCAGAGGATAAGCCAAGCTTCCATATCCTCAACGTCGGCGAGACGCACTACCCTTATGCGCTGCCCGACGAGCCACCGGAAGACTGGCCACGCATCAGTGGGGTCCACGGCGTCTTCAAGCATCTCGACGATCATATCGTCGGCGGCAAACTCACCAAGTCGAAGGACAAGTTCTTCAATCAGAAAGCGCTCGACGATTTGCGTCAGCGCCAGATCGATGCCGTGAAGTACCTCGACAAGGTGGTCGAAGAGCTGTTCGACGTCGTCCCTAAGAACACCTACATCACAATCACCGCCGACCACGGCGAGCTGTTCGGTGAAGACGGCTTTTTCGGTCACGGCCCCATCCAACACAACAAGGTGTTCGAAGTTCCCTTCGTGGAGGGCAAGCTTCGATGAGTCAAGCCGTCGGTGACGGCGGCCGATTGATCCGCCGGCCGGCGGTGGTCGCGATGGCGGCCATGCTAGCGGCGGTTCTTTGGTTTGAACCTTCCGTGCCTCCGCCCGAACCGGCACACTTCGCTTATGTAGGTCCCGGCGCAGGCTTTGCGTTTCTCGGTTCCTTCCTGAGTTTGCTCGCGGCGTTTCTCGTTGGGGCGGCTTCGATTCTGGCTTGGCCGGTTCGTGTGCTGTGGCGATCGCTGAGCGGCAAGAAGGGCTGGAAGAACGCCAAGGTTCGCAAGGTGATCTTCCTCGGGCTCGATGGCTATGACCCCGATCTGGCCAAGCGCTACATGGCCGAAGGGAAGCTGCCGAATCTTTCGGGACTGCGGGACAAGGGCACTTATAGCCGCCTGCGGACGACCTACCCGCCGCTTTCTCCCGTAGCTTGGTCCACGTTCGCAACGGGCGTGAACCCGGCGAAGCATAGCCTGTACGATTTCTTGAACCGCAGTATGAAGACGTACCTGCCGGAGTTGTCCTCGTCGCGTGTTCGGGAGCCCGCTCGTTTTCTGCGGCTCGGCAAGTGGCGGGTTCCTCTTGGTAAAGCCTCGGTCGATATGCGCCGCAAGAGCAAGACGTTCTGGAGCATCCTCGGCGACGAAGGGATCGACTCGTCGATTCTGCGCGTGCCGATCACGTTTCCGCCGGAGAAGTTCAACGGCCGCATGCTTTCGGCGATGTGTACGCCGGACTTGCTCGGCACCCAGGGAAGTTTTCAGCAGTTCACGACGGCTAACGCGGGTGGACACTTCGACGAGGCGGGCCAACAGCGGCCTCTGACACGCAACGGCAAGGGGCTGGAGGGGAAGATCGAAGGCCCACCCAATCCGCTGCGCGACGATGCGGAAGTGATGACCGCTCCCTTCAAGCTTCAGATCAACGGCATGGGCGGCAAGCTGTGGATCAACGGATCAAGCCACGCTCTTGAGCCCGGCGAGTACACCCCGTGGGTTCAGTTGACCTTCCACGCCGCGCCGGGTGTGAAAGTCGAGGGCATTGCGCGGTTTCTGCTTACGGAGACCGAGCCCGAGGTTTCGCTCTACGTCACGCCGATCAATATCGATCCGGAAAAGCCGGCGCTGCCGATTTCGCATCCCACTTACTACGCGACGTATCTCGCCAAGCTACAGGGCGCCTATTCGACCCTCGGGCTTGCCGAAGACACTTGGGCATTGAACGAGCGCGTCATCGACGAACAGGCGTTTCTCGATCAGGCGTACTCGATTTGCGAAGAGCGGGAGACGATGTTCAAGAACGCTCTCGATCGAACGAAGAAGGGTATCGTTGCCTGTGTGTTCGACACGAGCGACCGCATCCAGCACATGTTCTTTCGATACTTGGAGCCTGACCATCCGGCGCACCAGAAGAACCCGCACGGCAACGGCGCAACGCGCTATGAAGGTGTGATCGAGGATCTTTACCAGCGGATGGACACGATCGTAGGGAAAACGTTGGAGTACGTTGACGACGACACAGTATTCTTCGTTCTCTCCGACCATGGCTTCAAGTCGTTCCGGCGCGGAGTGAATCTCAATACATGGCTTCTTGAGAACGGTTATCTGGCATTGAAAGACGGTGCTCGCGAGGCCGGCCCCTATTTTAAGGGCATCGACTGGTCACGCACGCGAGCCTACACGTTCGGACTCACCGGCATCTACCTGAACCAGAAGAACCGGGAAGCGGACGGGACCGTCGCACGCGACGAAGCCGCCGCCCTGAAGAAGGAAATCAGCGCGAAACTAACGGGTCTGCGCGATGAAGAGCGTGGCAAGGTGGCGATCCGCGAGGCGTGGCCGAAGGAAGCGGTGTATCAAGGTCCCTATATGGATGTGGCCCCCGACATTGTTGTCGGCTACGACCTGGGTTATCGTAGCTCGTGGGACGCTGCTCTCGGGAAAGTCACGACGGAGGTGTTTCAGGATAATCTGAAGGCTTGGAGTGGCGACCATTGTGTTGACCCGGCTCTCGTGCCGGGGGTTATTTTCTGTAATCGCAAGATCGGGGTGGAGAATCCCGGTATTGAGGACCTCGCTCCGACGGCGTTGGGTCTTTTCGGTATGAAGCCGCCACCCTACATGGACGGCAAGGATCTATTCACCGCACCCAAGACGTAGGGGCACGGCATGCCGTGCCCGTTTGCTGAGCAATGAGAACACACAACGGACCAGTGCAATACGACGGGTGTAAATCCGCCCTGACCATCGTGACCGTGTGCTTCTGCGCCCTACTCCTCCACGTCAACTGCGGCGGTCCCGTCACCAACGACGTCGGCAAGCGCATCATCGTGCTCGGTATCGACGGCATGGACCCGAAGTTCCTCGAGCAGCATTGGGACCAGCTTCCGAACCTCGACCGTCTCCGCCGCGAAGGCGACTTCAAGCCGCTGGCGACAACCATCCCGCCGCAGAGCCCCGTGGCGTGGTCGAGTGTGATTACCGGGCTTGATCCCGGCGGCCACGGCATCTACGACTTCATTCATCGCGACCCGCAAACGCGCCGGCCGTTTCTGTCGATGGCTGAGACAACCGATTCCGCGCGGACGCTGGAGATCGGCGATTGGGTCATTCCGCTATCGTCGGCGGAGATCATCCAGTATCGCCGCGGACAGCCGTTTTGGCCGCTGTTAACCGACGCGGGCGTGCCCGCGAGTATCGTGCGCATGCCGGCGAATTTCCCGCCGGAGGGCGAAGGGGTGCGTTCGCTCTCAGGGATGGGGACGCCTGACATGCACGGCACGCAGGGCACGTTCACGCTGTATACGGACGACCCGGCGTGGGAAGCAGGTTCCGTGTCGGGGGGCGAGATCATTCGACTCCCCGTGTTCCGCCACTACGCGGAGTTGGAGATCGAGGGGCCTGTCAACAGTTTCAAGAAGGACCAGCCCACGACGAGCGTGACGTTGACGGTTAATCGTGACCCAAGTGAATCGGTCGTGCGATTTGATCTCGAAGGCGAGAGCTTTATTTTGAAAGAAGGCGAGTGGTCCGATTGGCTGCACGCGAGCTTCCCGTTGATCGGAGACCTGCAATCAGCCGCCGGGATTTTCCGGGTGTATCTGCGTCAGGTGCACCCTCGATTCGAACTCTACGTCACGCCGATCAACGTCGACCCCACGAATCCGGTGCTGCCAATCTCGACGCCAGCGTCTTACAGTGCTGAGTTGGCGGAGGCCATCGGGCCGTTCTACACCCAGGGGATGGCAGAGGACACCGCGGCCTACCGCCACGGCGCTCTGAGTATCGACGAGTTTCTCCAACAGACTCACGGCGTGCTCGAAGAGACTCGGCAGATGCTGCGGCATGAGATCTCGCGGTTCAAGAGCGGGCTGCTCTTTTTCTACGTATCGAGTGTCGATCAGAACGCCCACATGCTGTGGGGAAAGTATGACGACGAGTTGCTTGAAATCTATCGCGAGACTGACAAAATGATCGGCGAGGCGATGAAGTTGATCGACGACGAAACCACGTTGATCGTCATGTCGGATCACGGTTTTGAACGCTTCGACCGAGCTGTACATCTCAATACCGTCTTGCTGCGAACCGGTTTTCTGGCGCTTGATGATCCGCGCAATACCGGTGACGCCGAACTGTTCCAGCACGTCGATTGGTCACGTACGCGGGCCTACTCGATGGGCATCAACTCGCTCTACCTCAATCGTCTCGGACGCGAGGAAAGCGGGATTGTCGCCGAGGGCGAAGAGGCCGAGCAGACGATTGCCGAGCTGCGTAAGGCGCTACTCGATTTCCGGGACCCCGAAACGGGGGAGCAGGTGATCGAAGAGCTATACGTCAGCGAAGACGTATACCAGGCGCTGCCGAGCGAGTTTGCGCCGGACATCATCGTCGGTTATCGGCCGCCGTATCGCTCTTCATGGCAGACCCCGCTGGGCGCGGTCCCCGAGGCGACCGTGGTCGACAACGACGAAGCCTGGATCGGTGATCACTGCATCGCACCGCAATACGTGCCGGGTATTCTGCTTAGTAACCGTAAGATCGCCCTCGACGATCCCAAACTTGCCGACGTGCCGGTCACGTTGCTCGGGGAGTTCGGCGTCGCCGTCCCGAAGGAGATGATCGGCCGGCCGCTGTTCTGAAATGGGCGGGGATAAACTACACTCTTAGGAATCAGCTATGTTTGGACCTTCGATTAAGCTCGACAAAGACCTCTACGACCGCATCAAGCGCTGCTCGGACGCGGCCGGCTACTCCTCGCCGAAAGAGTTGATTCAGCACGTTCTCGAACGCGAGCTCGAAACGATTGAAGAGGATGCCCGCTCCGACGACGAAATCGTCAAGAAGATGCAAGGGCTCGGCTACATCGACTAGCGCTTCCCGAGCCGATTCGCGTGGACATCTTCAACAGCCTTCTCCGCACCGTCATCGGTGGCATTTGCGCCCTCGGTGAGGGCGTGCACCCGATGATCGGGCTCACCCTGATTTCGATCCTGACGGGGATTGGGATGTTGTGGGTGTTCGGCAAGACATCCAACCAGGAGGAAATCTCTCGCACCAAGAAGCGCCTGCAGGCCTACCTGTTGGAGATGCGTTTGTTCGGCGACGACATCTCACTCGTATTCAGCGCGCAAAAGAAACTCGTCATCGATAACTTCCGCTACATCGGGTTGATGATGCGCCCGATGTTGTTTCTCACCGCGCCGCTGCTGCTGTTGCTGATCCACATGGACGCCTTCTATGGTGCGACGCCGCTGGCCATTGGTGAATCGGTGATTGTCACTCTGCAGGCGGCGGGGCGATTCGGAACGAACGCGCCGGTTCCCGAGTTGGAGGTTCCCGCGGGCATTCTCGTCGAGACACCGGGCGTACGTGTAATCGAAAAAGGTCAGATGAGTTGGCGTATCCGCGCCGAGCAACCTGTCGAAGGTGACCTCAAGTTTCGATGGGGCGGAACGGAATGGACGAAATCAATCGTCGCCGGTGAGCCGTTTCGCTATCTCTCCCTCCGTCGAGTCACGAGCCTCGGTGACTCTTTCTGGTACCCCGGCGAAGACCGACTTGGCGAAGACGAGGTGGATTGGATCGAAATCCGCTGCCCAGCCGCCGAGGTTTCGCTAGCGGGTGTGGGTCTTCACTGGATCATCTGGTTCTTCGTGATCTCGATGGTGGCGGCCTACGCGCTCAAGGGGTACTTCGGCGTTACGTTCTGAGGAATTGAGGTCCATGGATACCCTGGACATTGTCATTCATGTCGATTTACCGAAACTTCTGTACGCTTGTTGCCTTCGTGTTTCTGGTATCGATCGACACCGCCTTCGCTCAGGGTGGGGCTCCTCGACAGCCTCCCGCCGCTGATCCGCCGCCGTCCACCGAGCAGCTGATCGACACTGCGGATACTGAGGATGCCGCGGGGTTCACGGAGTCTTCCACGCTCGATCAGCGCACGGAAATCAATCTACTCGGTCAGACCGATACGGGCGCCGGCGAGAGCCGCCGGAACGAGAATATTCAGTTCAACCTGGTCGACAACAACGTCTTGAAAGAACTCCGTGTCCGCCTGGGAACGACTGCCACGATCATTGATGAGTTCAAGCCGGGCAGTAACTACTTTGGCGCCGAGTTCGGCGCCTCGCCGAAGGGTCCCTTGCACGTGCTCGGCTCCGGCGGCACGGGCTTGCAAGGCAGCCTGTATGAGTTGCACCAGAACAGCGTGTTTACGGCACGTTCGTTCTTCCAGGTAGGTGACGTCCAACCGGCGCGAGAGAACGATTACGGATTCGACATTGGTGCTCCCGGTTGGGCGGGATCCCATTGGTCGATCGACGCGAGCCAGCAGAAGTTACGCGGGATCGTCAACGGCAATGTGTTGGTGCCGAAACCGGACGAGCGCACGCCGCTGACCGACGACCCTGCGGTCCGTCCCATCATCGAGCGCTATCTTGGCGCCTATCCCGCGATCCTGCCCAACCGCACCGATATCAATGAACGCGCTCTCAATACGAATGCGCCGCAGCGGATTAACAACAACAATGTTTCTTCGCGTCTCGACCAGCGTCTCGGCGACCGTGACCGCCTCTTTCTTCAGTACGCGCTCACCACCCAGCAGGTAGACGCCTTCCAACTGGTTGCCGGCCAGAACCCGGACGCCGACATCAAATCGCACAAGGCGACGATGACTTGGAACCGCGCATGGACGGGGCGGACGGTGACGGATTTCTCGGCGAGTTTCGATCGTTTGCGGACTCTGCTCGTTCCGGAAGAGAACGCGGTGGGCCCGTTCGTCTCAGTCAGCGGACTGCAAGGATTGGGACCGGTCGGCGCGATTCCCATCGACCGCGCGCTGAATCGCTTTCGCTATGCCGGACGAGTGAATCACGTCCGCGACCGCCACACGCTGACCGCCGGCTTCGAGGTCTTGCGGCGGCAGTTGAACGGCGTCGAAAGCGATGTGCATCGCGGCTTCCTCAGTTTCGGGAACAACTTCGGTAATGACGCCATCACGAATCTGCGCCTCGGCAAGCTGACGCAAAGCATCATTTCGATCGGCAACATTCACCGCGGCTATCGCAACTGGGACCAGCAATTCTACGTGGGCGACACGTGGCGCGCGCGCACGAACCTGACGATTAGTCTCGGGCTGCGCTTCCAACCGGTTACGAGCCCCTCCGAGGTCAATGGGCGGGATACGATCGCGTACTCCTGCGACTGCAACAACGTAGCGCCGCAATTCGGATTTGCCTACCGGCTGCCCGACGAGTGGGGTGTGCTGCGCGGGGCCTATGGGTTGCAATACGGCCAGATCTTTCCAGCGACCTACCAACAAGTTCGCCTTGCGCCTCCTGGGAACACGAAAATTGTGATTCCCAGCCCGGATCTCGCCAACCCGTTTAGCGGCTTCGACCCGAACGACCCGAATATCCTCCCCACAACGTACGTGCTGGACGAGAACCTCGTCACTCCCTATTCCCATCAATACAACTTCAGTTGGGAGTTCGCCCCGGCCCGCGATTGGAATGTGCAGTTGGGCTATGTCGGCAGCCGCTCTCACAAACTATTGTTGATGTGGTATCTCAACCGAGCCCACCCGGTGGAAGGTATTGAGCAAACGACGACCACCGTCAACTTGCGGCGTGATAATCCAAACTTTGCCGAGATCCGGCGCGTCATCAACGGCTCACGAGGATTCTTTGACGCCGCGCGTGCTTCCGTTGTTGTCCGGTCATGGGAGGGGCTTACGTTCGAGGCCGCTTACTGGTTGAGCAAGGCCATCGACCTGGGAGCGAACTATACGAACACGGGTTATGGGGCTGATTCCCGTCTTTCACGCAGCCAAACAGAGTTCGATCAGCTTCGCGATATGCGCGGACTCAGTGACTTCGATCAACCGCATTCGTTCTTGTGGTCGGCCAACTACGAGACACCGAATCTCGCTGCGTCCCGTCCCTGGGTGCAGCAAGTCTTTGGACATTGGAACCTTGCCACGGTGCTTCTGCTCAAGCAGGGGACGCCGTTTTCGGTCGGCTCCGGCTCGGATGCGCCGGGCTTCGGCAACGTCGACGCGAATGGCGGCGACCGCCCTAATATTCTGGATCCCTCGATCCTGGGCAGAACGATCGGCGATCCCGATACGTCAAGTCAGCTTTTGCCCGCCGACGCGTTCTCATTCATCCAGCCGACTGAGTTCGCGGGCACCCTTGGCCGTAACACGTTTCGCAAAGGCGGCATCGCCAACCTGAATGCTTCGCTGTCACGCACTTGGAGCCTGGGGCCGGAGATGAACCTGCTGTTGCGCGGCGAGTCGATCAATCTCTTCAATACGCCGCAGTTCGCGGAGCCAGGCTTCGCAGTCTCGAACGCCAACTTCGGGGAGATTACGAATACGTTGAACGACGGTCGAGCTTTCCGCTTCCTGTTGCGCTGGATTTTCTGAAGACTCCAGCGCAATGCTTCGTTCCTCGCGACACTAATATGAGGCGTAGTGAGTGAACCGCGACGCAAAGATCTCAAATAGCTTCCTTTTGAGCTTCAGAAGCTGTCGACGAACCTATGTCTTGAGCCCTCCGAAGCGTGTTCCTTTGCCGCAATCCGTGCGCATTCGATCCAGAATGCGAGAGTTCTTGACCGCCTCTGCAGCAAAGGGCATGTCATCATGCCCAAACGCCAAAATCCGAGTGATGGAAGGGTCGACATTGTTGCCTTCGAATCGATTGGGCGACATAGGGCGACCACATTCACAGGATTGTGTGGCAAGCATGATAGATTGATCTTCGAACCGATTGATAAGAGTCCGATTGACATACGTAACGGCGAACATCTCTTCCTGGTTGCCTGCCGGTCCGTTCTTCGAGAACTCCACGCGACCCTGAGCGGCGCGATCAAGCTTCGGATCGGATTCCGAGAGAAGGTCAAACTCGGCCCCACTAGGGCGGACGTGCCTACTCAGGATGGCATGACTACTCTGGCTCACATGGTGAACGCATACGAGTCACATCTTTACAAGCGTGAATACGATCTCGCGCATTACGGAAAGAATTTCAGCCTGCTCGACCATGTATCGCTTTTCGAACCAAGGAGGTTGCCCACAGTTGCCGTTAGCTCCCTATGCTCGCTAGACGATATCGTCCTGGGAGACGATGTAGCGCGTGTATCGCTAAACGTGTTTCCGACAGAAGACGGGATAGTGATCCTCTTTTCCTTCCTGAATCGCCATGCCCGCCACCTTCGTCCGTTTCTTGAACCATTCCAGGCTGCATCTGGGGATCGGCGCCTTCAGCTTGTTTCAGCACGGATCTTGAATTCCTGTGAGAACTTCGTTCTCGCACCAAACTTCTGGAACGGTCTGACCACGTCTCGACAAAAGGAAATGACAGATTTCTACGCCTCATCAGTGCTGACTAATGCGCGTGACCTCGACGATCAGGAATTCATGCTTTTCAGCCCGGAGAACTCCTAGGAGGACTTAGTACCGGCACGTCGAAGAGGTCGAACCGTGGGGCGAACTGTTCATTGATGACTCCGGTACACTCGAACCATGCAACGCTTCTTGCGCGTCAGTATCCTCCTCGCGCTGATCGTCCTTGCCGCGTGGCTCTGGTTCGGACGGCTTGACTCGACGCGCCCTACCATCGTCGAAGCCGCCGAATCCGACCAACTAGCCGTTCTCGTTAGCTTCGGTGTCGATGACGACCAGCCCCGCGACTGGAGCGGCGAAAGCCGCGTTGAGAACGGACGCGTCATTGGCCTCGACCCCTGGCAGTTCAGCGAAGGCGATGAGCTGCTATCCGATACCGCGTGGACAGCTCGCACCGTCGACGAGAACTACTGGGACGCGCCGTGGGAGCGCAGTCTCGAAGGCACTAAGCGCCGTACGAGGCTAACGGCGAAGGGCTTTCTACTACGGCTCGAAATGGCTGGCCCCGGCAAGGTCACGATCGAGACGCCGCAGGGCTCGTTTGCATTCGACCCGGAGGAACTTTCGTGGCCACGTCCCAAGACCTACGCGGGCGGACGTGTCGTAGTCAGCCTTTCGCCCCCACCCCAACGCCTCACCGAGGGGCCTGCCGCCGAGGACTACGCCGATGCGATGGAGTCGTCCGGCGGCGACCGCTGGGTGGCCTACCAAACTTACGAAAATGGCTCCGACCGGCTCTGGATTCGCCGCAATGATGAAGCCCCTATGCCGCTTACCGACCCCGGCGGCGACCTCTTCCGCGTGCAACTCGCCGAAGATTCGGAAGGGCGTATCTGGGCCGTCTGGTGCGAACAACGCGATGCTAACTGGGATCTTTTTGGGCGCGCGTTCGATGGGAATAGCTGGGGTGAAGAAACCCGGCTGACCACCGCTGCCGGGTCCGACGTCTTTCATTCGCTCGCTCGTGACGGTGCGGGTAACCTCTATCTTGCGTGGCAAAGCTCCCGGTCTGGCAACGCGGACATCTTCCTGCGCACCTACCGCAAGGGCCGCTGGCAGCCGGAGATGCAAGTCAGCAACGATCCCGCCAATGACTGGGAACCGCAAGTCGCCGCGTCGAACGATGGACAGGTATCAATCGTTTGGGACACGTATGCGAAGGGCAACTACGACGTCGTGATGAAGCAACTCCGCGGCGGACGGCTCTCCGACGCTATTACGATTGCCGACTCCGATTCGTTTGAGGCCCGCGCCACGGCTCACTACGGCTCCGGCGGACTTCTCTGGCTCGCGTGGGATGAAGGCGACGCCGACTGGGGCAAGGACTATGTGGCCGGCATCCAGGACGTGGGCATGGGGCTGCTGCAAAAGCGGCGGGTGCGCGTTGCCACCTACAGCAACGGACGCCTCGAACAACTCCCGGGCAACCTTCCCCTCGCGCCGCCTGAAGAAACGAGCCCTGTGTTTCAATCGCCGCGCCTCGCGACCGATGGCAACGGCAACCCCTGGGTCTTCTTCCGCTACCGCACGCACAGCCCGGTCGTTCAAGTGCGTGACAAGTTTCGCTCCATGTGGCGGCTCGGCGCAACAAGTTTTCAAGATGGCGCGTGGACGCCTATCGTGCGATTCCCGTTTGGCTACGGGCGCATCGACATGCCGGTCTCGGTCTATACCGATTCGAGCGGCGACCTCCAGGCACATTGGACGAGTGACGGCCGCCAGTTCCCCGACGGCTTTCCGCGCGAGCAGGATATTTTCGAGGCCGCGCTCAGAGCCGGTGAGCCACCAGATAGCCCACTCGAATTCGTCGTGTTTAAACCGTCAGCCGACAAGTCCGCTGGAATACATCCCAACGAAACCGCGGACGTGGCGCGCCTGCGAGACTACCGCGCCGAGATCAACGGGAAGACGTACCGGCCCGTGCGCGGCGACATGCACCGCCACACCGACATTTCATGGGACGGTAATCGTGACGGCTCGCTCTTCGACGCCTATCGCTATGCGCTCGATGCCGCCGGTCACGACTTCCTCGGTGTTGCCGATCATCAAGCCGGCCATGAGATCGAATACAGCTGGTGGATGATTCAGAAGGCTGTCGATCTGTTTACGATCCCCGGCAAGTTCACGCCGCTCTACGGCTACGAACGCAGCCGCGGTTACCCCAGTGGACACCGCAATGCGATGTTCGCGCAGCGCGGCGTGCCGGTCGTGAAGATGCTTGATGAAGAACGGGAACGTAACAAAGAGGTGGGTGTCGAGCACTTCTACGAGGACCTTCGCAAGAACCGCGGTATTGTGATGAGCCACACATCCGCCACTGGTGCCGGCACCGACTGGCGTGACAACGACCCCGACGTCGAAACGCTTGTCGAGGTCTACCAGGGCTATCGGCGCAACTACGAGCATGAGGGTGCGCCACGATCGACCGACCGCGGCGGCAGGCCCGCCGGATTCGTCTGGAAGGCCTGGGAGAAGGGCCTTAAGCTTGGCTTGCAGTCGAGTTCCGACCATGTCTCGACGCACACATCCCACGGCATGATCTGGGTCGAGGACTTGAATCGTGAGGCCATCATCGAGGCGATCCGCGCCCGCCGAGCCTACGCCGCTACCGACAATATTCTTGTCGACTTCCGCGTGAACGGGCGGTTCATGGGCGAAGCGTTCGAGACGAGCGACCGCCCCAAACTAGAAGCGCGCATCGTGGGTACGACGCTGATCCGCAAAGTCGAAGTCATCAAGAACAACACCTACATCCACACCCAGCAGGGGAGCAGCCCGGAGATTTCGTTCACCTACGTTGACAACGACGTGAGTGAAGGGGAGAGCTACTACTACATCCGGGTGGAGCAGCAGGACGGGGAGTTGGCATGGGCGTCCCCGGTCTGGGTAACCTATAAGAAGTAGTCCCGCCGCCGAATGTGTGGTCCGGGGCGCCGAACCCGACCTCACACCACCGATTCATCGAAGGAAAGGTATGACCATGAAACACACGAGCAATCTCTCACGCCGCTCTTTTGTCGCTGGCTCGCTGGCGGGCAGCGCCCTGGCGACTTCGGCGAGCGCGATCGCGGCCGCCCGCGCCCCGAAAGTCCTCGGCGCAAACGACCGTTTGCATATCGGTGTGATCGGCGCCGGCGGCAATGCCACGGGCCATATGAAGCGCTTGCTTCAGATTGGAGAGGCGGAGAATGCCGAGATCGTCGCGGTCTGCGATGTCTACCAGAAGCGGCTCGATGCGGCGGCCGAGTTGACCGGCGGCAAGCCTTATCACGACTACCGTGCGGTACTCGACAACCCTGACATCGATTACGTCGTGATCTCCGTCCCTGAGCATTGGCACGCGCAGATGACGCTCGATGCGGTTGACGCAGGCAAGCACGTCTACTGCGAGAAGCCGATGACCTACAACATCGAGGAAGCCATCAAGGTCCGCGACCGCGTCAAGCAGAGCAAGATCAAAATGCAGGTCGGCGTACAGGGGATGTCGGACGATTCGTACGTGACGGCGCGGCGTTACATCAAAGAGGGCAAGATCGGTAAGGTCGTCTCGGCGCAGATTGATTATTCACGCAACCACGTCGATGACTTCTGGACGAAAGAATTCGACGAGGATGTCAAGCCCGGTGAGAACCTCGACTGGAACGCCTTTCTCGGACCCGCCAAGAAGCGCCCGTTTGACCGCGACCGCTTTTTCGCTTGGCGGCGCTATTGGGACTATTCGAGCGGTATCGCCTCGGACCTATTCGTTCACCGCATTACGCGCATCATCAAGGCCTGCAACCTGACGGTCCCCAGCACCGTCGTGGCCACCGGTGGCAAGAACTTCTTTACGAAGAGCGCCGCTGAAATCCCTGACACGTTCAATATGATGGTCGACTATCCCGAGGGGATCTCCGTCATGCTGGTTTCCTCGATGGCGAACTCCGCCAAGATCCGCCACATGATCCGCGGCCACGAGGGGACGCTGGAATTCACCAAGGAAGGCTTCACGATTACTCCCGAAAAGGAGTTCGCTGAGGGCCGTGAGGTGATCAACCACGTCAAGACCGGCGCGGAAGATACCGGGCTCCATCACGCCAATCATCACCGGGCGATTCGGTTTAACGAGCCGCTGAATTGCGATGTGGATTTAGGCTTCTACGGCGTCGTTGCCACCTCGATGGCGGTGGAGTCTTTGCGTAAGAAGCGCTATCTGGCTTGGGACGCGCGTAAAGAGAAGGTCGTGAAGGCGTAGCTCGGCTCCGGGTAGCCTACGCTCCAGCCTCTACAAATGACGTCGTTGCGTAGTCTTCTACTTCGAATAGCCCGACGTCTGCTCCGCGGCGCACTCAACCATGTCGAGCGTTGGATCCGTCTCGATCGGGAACTAGTGGACTGTCGCAGAGATAGTTTTACCATGGCGGATGCGGCGTGAAGGTTTCGAATACTTCCAGCGGAACGGTTTGGCGTCTTTCGAGTAGGCGTTGATGTAGCGGCGCAGTTTGCGAGCTAAGTCCTGGGTTGGCGTGAAGACGCCGCGGGCGATGACATCGCGTTGGATCTTCGAAAACCACAACTCGACCTGATTGAGCCAGGACGAGTAAGTCGGCGTGAAGTGGAGCGTGA
>Ga0315339_1000411_pt1 | contig 55853 bp, 47 predicted proteins | sample ASW17metaG_FD_204514 | JGI IMG/M metagenome (GOLD analysis project Ga0315339, IMG submission 204514) | Ammonia-oxidizing marine archaeal communities from Pacific Ocean, United States - ASW #17 | ecosystem: Environmental > Aquatic > Marine > Oceanic | place: USA: California | collected 2016-12-05 | reverse complement strand
AACCTACAGACGTACCAATCGATGGACGAAGCAAGGGCTTCGATCGCGGATTTCATCGACGCGGTCTACAACCAACGGCGCTTGCATTCGTCGCTGGGATATCAACCGCCAGCGGCGTTCGAAGCATTGCGGGCTCAACCGGTCGATGCAACGTAGACTAGACTTGCTCGGGGACGACGAAGGGTTCGCGATACTCGCGGCGCAGCAGGCGATTTGCTTCGTCATCTCCGGTGAACGTTTCCGTCTTGGGATCGAAGACGAGCTTCCGCCCGGTTCGCAGTGAGATGTTTGCGAGGTGGCACAGCGACGTTGAGAGATGCCCGTCCTCGATCTCGCAATGCAGGTCTTCGCGCTTGCGTGACCGCACGGCGTCGATAAAGTTCTGGAAGTGGCTGACTTCTTTCTCATCAAGATCGGGGATCTCGGGTCGGTCCAGGTACTCGATCTTGGGGAAGCTCAAGTTGGCCGCCCGCAATGAAACGCCCGATGGAAGATCCGGATTGTTTCCCGGCGTGAACTTTCCTCTTGTCGCTTTCCAGTTGTTCACGGAAGAGACGTAGCCCTGCTCAGTGTAGAAGAAGGTCCTCCTACGCGTCCCGCCGAACGTCGGGCTGAAGATCGTTGTTGCATCCACTTCGGCCAGCGTGCCGTCGGCGTATTCAAACGTGCCGACCTGCACGTTCGGGACTTCGGAATCGGAGTCCTCGACGTACTGTCCGCCGGCGCAGTGGATGCGCACCGGATGCTCGTCTTTGCGCAATCTCCAGCGGACGAGGTCCAGGGCGTGCACGCCGTTGGTGCCCACTTCCGTCGTGGACATGTCATTAAAGAAATGCCAGCCGTAGTGGAAGCGGTTCAAGGTAAAGGCGCGGTAGGGCGCCGGACCTTGGTACAGGTCCCAGTGGACACCTTTCGGGATGGATGATTCCTGGACTTTGCCGATGCTGTGGCGACCTCGGTAGATGATGGCCTTCGAGCGATAGGCAGGACCGAAGCTTCCCTTCCGCACGAAGTCAATCGCTGAGCGCACGCGGACGTCGCTGCGGTTGTTCAGGCCAACCTGCACGATGCGGTTGTACTTGCGCGTGGCCTCGACCATCTTGCGGCCTTCCCACAGCGTGTACGAGAGGGTTTCTCGACGTAAACATCTTTCCCCGCCTGGCAGCCCCAAATCGCCATCAGCGCGTGCCAATGGTCGGGCGTCGCTACGGAAATCGCGTCAAGATCGTCGTGCTCCAACAACTTGCGGATGTCATGTTCGGTCTTGGGTCGGTAGCCCGCGATCTCCTCGACTTCGCCGACCGCGCGGTCATACAGGCGCTCATCCACATCGCAAAGATAGGCGACCTTGACACCGGGCATTTTGGCGAACGTTTGATAGTGCGAGCGTCCGCGGCCCCGGAACCCGACAACGCCGATGTTGACCGTGTCGCTTGGCGCCTGCGCCGCTCCCGTAGCAGCCAACCCTGCTCCCAAAGCTGCCCTCTTTACAAAATCTCGCCGACTTGTACTCATACCTGCTACTCGTCCTTTCGTGGCGCCCGCAAGAGCGCACCCGTCCGATTCTATCAGTCCTCCTCATCGCGCCCTTTGGCGCCCTACGCGAGGTAGTGTCTCTGTTTGAATCCAGTTGAACGAATCGAAGCGAGAAGGGTTTTAGTGGGTGGCTAAATCCGGCAGGGGGAAGGGCGCTGAAGCGCCCTGACGTCGGAGCTAGGAATCGTGAACCGGCCATGAATGGCCGGCCTAAACGCGCTACGCGCGAAAACCGCCTGAAGGCGGTTAGGTTACGCCCGGGATTCACTCACTCTGAAAAGCCGCATGACATCCCGTGCAGGATGCTGACCGACTTGCCGTGATCAAACTGAGACACTACGCTGCGCAGGCCATAGCTCGCAGGTGCGCGGATTTCACATCCGCGCCTTCGTCCCGCCTAGCGCATGTCGGCGAAACTGCGTCCTAGACCGTACAATTAGGTTGCTTGTACGGATGCGATATGATTACATCATCGTTGGCGGAGGGGTAGCCGGTGGTGTTTTGGCCGGGTTGCTGGGGCGCGGTGGAAAGAACGTTCTCGTACTTGAGAAATCGGTCACGTCGCCGACGCTGGTCCGGCCCGAGATTGTCTGGCCCGCGACCACAGCGGTCCTCCGCTCTTTGATTCCCGCCGATCGTCTCGCGGCGGACACTTTACTGCCGCTGGGAAGAGTCGAGTTGCGCGCGGGCAACGGCGACTCGCTCGACCTGCCTGAAGACTTCATATCGCGCAGGGGTATCGAGCGCTGCTCGCTCGAGCCGAACGTCCTGCGGACCCATCTGCTCGACATCGACACGTTCGAGTTGCGGCGCGGCGTTGAGGTCACGGGCCTTGTGAAACACAGCGGCCGAGTTGTGGGCGTCCGTGAGCGCGATCTCTCTACATCTCGCGAAAACGAATTCCTTGCCCCTTGCACAGTTGGCAACGACGGCGTTCATTCCTTCGTCCGCCGTGAATGCGGCATCTCGATGCGCACGCGTCTGTTCCCGATCGACTTCCTGTGCTTCGGCTTCGACTGGCCGGCGGCGATCCCTCGTCCGACGACGCGCGTATGGCTGAACACGACCGCGCTGGACTCAGGAGTCCTCGGGATGTTTGCGCTACCGCTGGTGGCCGACAAAGGCGTGGGGCTGATTGCAGTGCGGCCCGCGGTATTCGAGCACGCTGACAGGGCACAGCAAGGCTGGGAGCGTCTGCGAGCAATTGATGGCTGCATCGCGGAGGTTGTGGGCGGCAGAGAGTTTCCCGGCGGCTTCGTACGGGTTCGACGCCCTTGGGGGCACGCTCGGCGCTACGGCGTCCCGGGTGCGGTTCTGATGGGAGACGCCTCTCACCCGGTGAGCCCCGTTGGCGGCCAAGGGACGAACATGGCCGTGGCGGACGCCGCCACTTTCGCTGAGCTAGCGCTCGAGAACGTAGCCAATCTTCACACCGAGTTCGAGCGGCTTAGGAGACCCGCCAACACGCGCTCGATGGGATTCACCCGCACCGCCGCGCCCGTGTTGCGTCTGCCCGCGTCTTGCATTCCGAATTTCGCCGTGGACTTGGTGGTTCGCTGGTTGTGCCACAATCCGTCGACACTCGTCAACGCGATCCTTCATTCTTCGACGGCATTTGAGAGTCCCGAGCGGCGGCCTAAGACGTCCGATGGCCGAGCGTCCTGTCCTCGTAGCCCTGCTCGGGTCAAGCAACCTCACCGTCGCTCTCCCCGCAGTTCTGCGTCATCTGTCCTCGTACTTCCGGAATCGAGCGCTCAGCGTTCTCGTCGCGTACGGCCCCGGCCGGACCTATGAAATCGACCGTGGCAGCCTGGGCATCAAGTTCACATCCTTGTCGCGGTGCGAGCTTCTTGCTGCTTTCGAGCAGGCGCGTGAAGAGGACCCATCGTCCGACGCCTACGCGCTTCTCACCGACATTGGAAACGACTTGATGCACGGAGTCCCCGCGCCGACTCTCGCCGGACGGGTTCGCTCCATCGTCGAGAGATTCCGCGGAGCCGGCGCGAGGGTCGCGGTGACGGCATTGCCGATTGAAGGCATTGCGGCGCTCTCGCCAGGAATGTTTCACCTCGCACGAACGCTGGTCTATCCCGCCAGCCGTGCGACACATGACGAGCTTGTCAGCAACGTTGGAATAGTCCAAGAAGAGCTTCGCGAGATGGACTCCCGCGAGGAGATCGAACTGCTGCCCGCGCGCCGTGCGTGGTATTCGCCGGACGCCTGCCATATTCGTCCCGCGCACAGCGGCGAGGCTTTCAGGGAATGGGTCGATGGACTGGTCGGGATCGATGACGCTATAGGACGTGGCTCTGAGCCCGTCGCGCATTTTTCGAAGGAAGGCCTCTATCTACACTGCCGCCCGGCTTATCGGTTCTTCCGTAGCAACGGCCGACCGCATGACGCCCGGCCCTTCGCTGTCGGCCCAGGAGTCACCGTTCGAGCGTTTTAACCGGAACGGAGCAAGTCCTTCTACTCGTTGACCACCGCCAAGCGCTCGCCCCGTTCGTTCGCCGGAAGGTCGGCGATCACAGCAACCTGCTCGTAGAATCGGGCAAGATCGCCATCCTCACGAGCGAGTAGCCTCTCGAACGCCGGCACCAAGTCGGAGTAGGTAGCAACAGCGGCCAAGGTCGCATTGTTGAGTGGCCGCTTCTCGCGCGCCACTGGACGTGAAGCTTCTTTACTCGCGCAATCCGCGTCGATGACGCAAAGCGATTGCCGTAGTTCGTCCAATAGGGCCTTCTTTTCCTCGCGCATCTCCGCCGTACTGAGGCCGCCCGCATACAGCTCGCCGAGGGATCCGCGCGTGCGGAGCATGAGCCGGGTCCGTTTGTCGTTTCGGTCCCATCCGACGCGAACTCGATTGAGAGCCTCGGCCCCGCCCTCGGAACGCAACCACCGCCGCAAACCCTCGTGTTCCACCGTCATCGCGAAGGCCTCGTTGAAATCGGAATCCCCGGCAACATAGAGCTGTTGGTGGGCGAGCTCGTGCAAAATGATTCCCACCACGTACTCGACGCGCCGGTCCATAAACGTACTCAACAGGGAATCCTCAAACCAACCCAGCGTCGAATAGGCCGTGGACCTCGCTACGTAGACATCGTTGCCCTGTTCGCTCAACTCCCCAGCGAACGCCCGCGCATTGGCCTCGAACGAGTAACCCCGATAGACCACGCAACCCGCGACGGGGAAACACCATTCCAGGGGCTCCAGCGAGAATTCAGGTGCGGCAAAGACGTTCCACCCCACCTCGGGCCGGCCGACTTCGATGTAGTGTTGGTAGCTGGCGTTGTCGGGTAGAGCGAGTTCTTCGGACGCGAACCGCCGCGCTCGCAGGACGGTTTCGAGTTTCGCGCGCAATTCCGGAGGCGTATCCGGCGCATCAATCAATGACTGCACGGGCACGCGCGACGCCATGAGTTGCAGGTGGTCGACCGCTGCCGAGGCCGCATAGCGCACCCTCTCGGACGACACCCACAGCACCAGTGACAGGCCTAGGAGGCCGCCCAGTGCTACCGCCACGGTCTTAGCGCGCTTGCTGCTCATCATCGGTGTGTCCATACGCGGAACGTGACGCCTTAGGGCCAAATAGTATCTTATTGACAGGGATTGAGAGATGATTCGCCGCTCACTGCTATGTGCTGTTCTCTTGTTGCTGCCGGCGATGCGGGCCGGCGCGGAGCCTGCCAACGAGGTTCTCGGCACTTGGTTGATGGACACCGGCAAGCACCGGGCTCACATCGACATCACCCAGGGAAGGCGGCCAGTATGAGGGCCGTATCTCCTGGCTGGAAGAGCCGACGTATCCGGCGAGCGACCGCCGTGGCATGCTGGGGGAAACCAAGGCTGACCGCGACAATCCCGACCCGGGCGTTGCAGGACCGTCCTCTGGTCGGACTCACCATCCTTGAAGGAGTGACCTACGACGGAGACGGTCGATGGACCGGCACGATCTACGCCCCGGACCAAGGGAGGACCTACAAGGCAAAGCTACATCTGACGGAAGAGGGTGTTCTGAAAGTCCGGGGGTATATCGGGATCACGCTGCTCGGACGCACGATAGACTGGACGCATCCTGGCGAGGCGGAAATTTTCGAAGGTCAGTAGCGACTCCCGTGGGGAGTCATCTTAATCAGCAAACTGGAAGGAAGTGCTGCGCGGATTGCTCTTCTGCAGGTACCGGTAGGGATTGACCGGCGTACCTTTGAAGCGAACTTCGTAGTGCAGATGAGGCGAGGTGGCCCGGCCCGTTCCGCCAGTCCGACCGATGACTTGTCCACGGCGAACGATCTCACCGGCTCGGACGAAGAACTCTGATAGATGCGCGTAATGCGTTGAAAGAAAGTTGGGGCCGTGATCCAGCACCACTCGCTTGCCGTACTGACCTGCCCAGCCACTTTGCGTGACCAAGCCGTCCGCCGCAGCGATGACTGGCGTGCCACGCGGAGAACGAAGATCCACACCGGGGTGAAACGCGCCTTCGCCGCGGAATGGGTCACGCCGCTTTCCGAACGACGAACTCAGGCGACCCTGCACGGGCCAAACCGACGGAGTTGTATTCTCCAGCCAGTACCAAAGCGATTTACTTCCCGTGGGAGATAACCGCACCTGTTGCAGAAAGTCGAATTGGGTGACGAAATCGTCGTAGTCCCGCTTCGGGGTCTCTTCCGCCGGAACGGGTGTGTCGGACGCTTCAGGACGTTTGATGCCGAACGCGATTGAAACTTCGGTCGCCAGTTCTCCGAGCGATGCGATCTGCACCTCCCGCTCGTCCACCGCTTTCCGTAGTTCCTCGTTGTGCCGCTGGAGGGCTTCTTTCTCTTCACGAAGCTCGTTGTACGCCGCCGCTTTCCAGAGCATCCGCGCATAGCTAGACGCCAAGCCCAGGCCTACAATCGCTCCGAACAGCGCGAGGCTGAGGACGACATGGATGGCGTAATGGGGGATTTTGATACGACGCAGCCTGCCGTGGACAGAGTGCGCCACGACAACAATGAGATAATTCTTTCGCACAGACGCCGGGGATGTGTTGCTCGACAATGGTTACCAGCCTTGCGGGTGACAGGTACCAATTTCCGAGTGGGAAACGGGTGCTACTATCCCGAATAGGGACAGTCCCGTCAAAGTATCAAGTTTGCGGGTACCTGTCAAGAAGGCAGCGGCCGCCATCGATAGCGCTTTGGGGCTATCAGGACTAGGGGTAGACGCCGGCTAGAATGCTTGAGAATCAGGTCATTGAGTACATCCGACAACGGGCTTTGCGGGCCAGTCAGACGGGTATTCGGCTCGGAATCGGAGACGATACGGCCATTCTGAAGCCCGTTCGTAGTGATCAAGAAAGCCTGTTGACGACCGATCAAGTGATTGAAAACACTCACTTTCTACGCGAACAACACCTGCCGGAAGCCCTCGGATGGAAGTGTTTGGCACGCGGCCTGAGTGATATCGCCGCGATGGGTGGTGAGCCGGGCCATTTTCTGCTCTCGCTCGGCCTGCCCGCGTGGGCGTTGGAAAACGTCTGGTTGAAACAGTTTCTGTCAGGTATGTTTCAACTGAGTACTTTCGCCCGAACGACGCTCATTGGGGGCGATGTGGCACGGGCCGAACGCTTCACGGCCCACGTCGCTGTTACGGGCTCTGTTCCCGTGGGATTGGCTCTTCGCCGCGACAAAGCACGGGCCGGAGACACCGTTTATGTGTCGGGGGAACTTGGCGGCTCCGCACTGGGTTTTGAGCGCCTGGGGTCGAACTCAGTTGGGTGCAACTCCAGTGGGGCAGGCGATCCGGCCGTCGAGCGCCATCTGCGGCCACAACCTCGGCTTGATCTCGGCCGCTACTTGCGTAAAACAGCACGAGCTACCGCTGCCATCGATCTGAGCGACGGGCTGTCCACGGATGTCCGTCGGGTGGCACAGGCGAGCGGAGTTGGGATCGAGATCGACGAATCAGCGGTGCCACGTTTCGGAGATGCTTCGACGAAACAGGCGCTGCACGGCGGGGAGGAGTACGAACTGCTGTTCACGGCTCGATCGTTAACCGCGATCCCGAAGAAACGGAACGGGCTTCGCCTCACGCCCATCGGGCGGGTTGTGGCTCGCCGAGGGGTCTACGTTATTTCCAGCGGCAAGCGCCGGCCCTTGAAGCCGGAAGGGTTCGAGCACTTTTGAGGAGGGAGTGCGGGCGTCGAACCGCCCGCCCCCCTCTGGTGTAGCTACTTCGCCGCTGTAACGGTGATCTCGATCCGCGCCTTGCCCACGAGACTCGCCACGCCAACCGTGGTCCGCGCCGGTGGGTCTTTCTTGAAGTACTCGCGGAAGATGCCGCTCATGGTTGAGAAGGTCGAAATGTCGGTCAAGTAGACCTTCGCGTCGACTACGTCATCGAACGTGTAACCGGCGTCCTTCAAAATCATCTCGATGCGCTTGAACGTCGCATGGACTTCGTCGCCGAAGTCGCTCGGGTACTCGCTGGTTTCGATGTTGCCGCCGGTCTGGCCGGCCGCCCACAGAATGTTGCCAACTTGCACGCCGGGACTGAACGGCATGTCGGGGCGGTGCTCCTTCATCTTGGGCGGATAGATGATCTTCTTCTCCGCGCTCACGAAGCCGGGGGCCAACAGCAGGCCCATCAGGCACAGAAAGATCGGGATTCCTCTTTTCATAACGGTTAATACCTCCGAATGGTGACTAGGGATTGTTGCGTGTCCCGAACCGGACGGAACACTCTAAAAACGGCTCGGACCGGGATAGACAAACGAGACTCACCATCTTAACGCAGCGCTCACTCGATTCCTCTAGACAAGCGCGGTCATCTTCTCGCGGTCCCACCGAATTCGCTTGCCGTGCTTGAGAGACAAGTTCCCCAGGTGCAGGACCAGGGCTGACTGAAAGCCCACGTCGATCGGCGCCGACGGCGTCCCCCGTTGCCGTACCGCGTTGAGAAAGCTGTTCACGTGCTCGGTTGTCGCCTCGCTGAACCCCCCAGGCCGATCGTCATTGATCGAGGGCGTGGCCGGATCGTCTTTCGGGAAGACGCGCAGGAACTCGCGGCCGACATCCATGCGGGCTTCGTCGCCATCGTAGGCGTTGAGTTGATCGTTCTTGCCGGGATAGCGCATTGCCGCGTAGTTGATCGTGAAGACCGCTAGGAAGTCTTCCGGGTACTCGGCCGTCACGACGACGGATTCGGGCCGGTCCGCCCCCTCGATATGTCCGCTGCAAGCGGAAGCGTTCACCGCCGATGGGTAGCCGGCGTCCATGATCATGTGAATCGAATCGAAGATGTGCGCGCCCTGGTCGATGACGATACCGCCGGCGTAGTCCGCGAAGTGCCGCCAGTTGAAGAAGAGCTTCTCGTCCTTGGCGGTCTGCTTGCCGGGACCGATCCATTGATCCCAGTCGAGCGGCCCTTCGAACTTTCGGTCCCGTAGGGCCAAGTTATTGTTGAGCCAATACGTCCGCACCATGCGGACGGTACCCAGCTTGCCCGCACGCCGCAGGTCACGGGCTTCGTGATAGAGCGCGTAGCTTCGGCGCTGCATCCCTACTTGGACGACTCGGTCGGATGCTTGGACGGCCTTCACCATCTCGACACCCTCTTCGGGCGTGCGGCATAGCGGTTTCTCGATGTAGACGTCCTTCCCGGCGGCGATTGCGTCGAGCAGCATGCGGTGATGCCAATGCTCCGGTGTCGCGATGATGACGGCGTCAATGTCTTTGTTGTCGAGGAGCTTCTTGTAGTCGCGATAGAACTTGGCGCCCCCGCCGGCGGCTGACAACCCGGCTTCCAGATTCGGCTCGTAGATATCGCACACGGCCGCCAGCTTGACGTCATCATGCCGCCCGAAACGCCCCATCACCGTGCGGCCTCGGCCGCCGCTACCGATGAGCCCCACTCGAATCCGATCGGAAGGCGCCGCCGCCAACGCAGCCCCGCTGCCGGCCATCAAGAAAAGTCGTCGGTTCATTTTGAAGGCTCCCTCGCGTTCGCGGTCATCGGTCCCGAGGATACCATCACATTGCCGAGAACCGACGGGCTCCGGTTCAGTTACTCTGCTAGTGAACTCCTATGCGGTTTTGGCTCCGCCTATTTACTTTGTTCTTGTCCCTCGGGATATCGGCTGCGACTCTTCCCGGCCAGGCCGAGCCGGCACCTGAAGCAACCAGGCTCACCTTCAAGGGCGAGCCCCTGGTTCTCCCTCTGGAATGCTGGGAAGAGGATCTGCTGCGAGCGGGCCTCGTCTGCAATGACGTCACGCCCTGTTCGCTCGTCATGAAACTCGTCGCGATCGGCGAGCTAGGCAGCACAGTGTTTGTGATGGGTAACGTGCATGCCGACGCAGGGACGGTTTCGTCGGTGATCCTGAGCAGCGACGACGGCGGGAAGGTTTGGACGGAGCCGCTCGGCCGCATCCCCGGCGGGAGTCTTGAAGTTTTTCGCGCCGTGGAGGAGCATGGTTGGATCGGCGGCCAGCAGTGGGACGCCGACTCATCCCCGATTCCCTTCATCCTTTCGACGCGTAACGGCGGAAAGCGCTGGACTGACCGCTATCTATGGAAAGAAGACGACCGCAACGGCATGGTGCTGGAGTTCGATTTCGAGAACCTCCGCCACGGCTTTCTCATCATCGAGCGGATGAACACCGACGTCGACCCTTTCGAACTCTACGAAACGATGACTGGGGGCAGTTCGTGGAATATTCGCGGGATGACGAGCGAGGAACCGACGATCCCATTCGACCCGGTTCAGGCGGAAGACATGTGGCGTCTGCGCTCGGAAGCCTCTAGCGGCGCCTACTGGGTGGAAAAGAGAGAGGGCGATGACTGGAAGCCCATTGCGTCGTTTGCTCCGAAGGTCGGCACCTGCAACAACATGGAACGCAAGGGTGAGCTGTGACTTGTTCCGCTGATAGCTGCGTTCCGCGGGCTGCGCCGACCGAAAAACCGGCTTGGATTGCGCACGTTTCGCGCCCGTGTTAGCATCAAACGTGTTGGACGTAGCGTGGTTTCCAACGGTCAGGGCGAGATCGGAAGCCGCATCAACAGTCCGCAAAGCTTGTCTTCTCGCCTAGTTTCCCAGTAATTCGGGGGCGTAGTTCAGTTGGTTAGAACGCCGGCCTGTCACGCCGGAGGCCGCGGGTTCGAGTCCCGTCGCTCCCGCCATTCTTTTCTTGTTGGACGCCCGTCGCGCGGCTTTTTTCCATCAACGCCCTTTGCGGCTATGAAAAAATGGGGAACAGTCCACGGCGTGCCGTATGGCAAGGTTGCAAGCAAAGAGGTTAAGAAAGCGGCACTTGGTACAGTCCCCCTTTTTCACAGCCCTTTCTGAAGCGGCTTGAGCGCTTTTTTCGGAGTCCCTCATGGCGAACGTCTTTCCCTTCTCTGCCTTCCGCTATACCGAAAAGGCAGGCCCGACCGGCGATCTCGTCACGCAGCCCTATGACAAGATTCCGGCGGATCTCCAGCAGCGCTACTACGACGCCAGTCCTTACAACTTCGTCCGCCTGAACAAGGGCCTCGAAGAGCCGGGTGATAGCGAGACCAACAACGTCTATACCCGCGCCGCCCGTGACCTCGAATCATGGATTCGAGACGGCATCCTGGCACAGGACACAGCGCCCGCGTTTTACCCCTACACCCAGGAATTCAAGCATCCCGAGACGGGCGAGACTCTCGTCCGGCAGGGGTTCATCGGATTGACCGAGGCGGTCCCCTACGAGAAGCAAGTCATCTTCCCGCACGAGTTGACGCACCGGGGCCCCAAGGTCGATCGTCTTGAGCTCACGCGGCACACGAAGTCGCACTTTGGGCAGCTCTTCATGCTGTATGACGATCCGGAGAGATCCGTTGAAGCGCGTCTTGACGAGGCTGCCGAATCGGACCCGATCATCGACGTCACCGATCACTTCGATGTTCGCCACCGTGTTTGGAAGATCGACGACCCGGCGACAACGGCCGCTATCCAGTCCGCCATGGTTGACAAGAAGATCCTGATCGCCGATGGCCATCACCGCTACGAGACATCGCTCGCGTACGCCCAGGAGAATGCTGGTGTCCCCGGCGCGGACCGCGTGATGATGACGTTCGTGAACATGCGGGCGTCGGGTTTGCTCGTACTCGCGACACACCGCGTGTTGAGCGGTCTCGGTGGATTCCCAGCCGAAGCCTTCCGCCAAAAGGCCGAGCAGTGGTTTGAAACGGAATCCTTCGCACGCCCGGATGAACTGCGCAAAGCGCTTGATGCGGCGCTTGAAGGCCGCTCCGCCATCGGTGTCAGCCTGCAAGACGCCACAAAGAACTACTTACTCAAAGGCCGTCCGGAAGCACTGGCGACCGCGCTCGCCGACGCAAGCGATGAAGAGAGAAGCCTCGACGTTGTGGTGTTGCACCGGTTGCTGCTTGCCAAAACCCTGGGCATCTCGGCCGAAGACGTCCGCGAATTGAGGAACATCAGCTACGTGCACGGTTTCGACGCGGCGGTCGAAGAGGTTCGTTCCGGCGCGGCGCAAGTCGCTTTTCTGCTCCGACCGGTTGATGTGCGGAAAGTTGCGCGGATCTCGTTCTCGGGCGGAGTGCTGCCCCAGAAGTCCACCGATTTCTATCCGAAGCTACTATCCGGCCTTACTGTTTACCGAATATGGTGAGGACGATCCAGGTGAGCGCGGCAGCCGATAGGGCCGCTCCCAACGCGGCTAGCGCGAGGCGCTTGCGATGGAAGTGCTGCTCCTCTTCATTGAACTCGCGTTTCGACTCTTCCTGTTCCCGCACCAGTTCGCCGATCCGCTCGTAGGCCGCTTGGTTCGCGATATAGATTGTCTCGGTATCGGGTCCATCAAGCGCCTTCTTGATCTCCTGCTTTAGCTCTCGCGGCAGCTCATCAACCGACTGGAAAGACGCCTGCTTCTTAGCCGTCGCTACGTGGATGGTTGATGTCTTGACGACCCAATTCATGACGCTTTCGTAGCTTTTCGCGGACCGCGTGGGGCGGCCTCTTTGGGAACGAGCTGCGCTCCGGCAAACTCGCTGACGATCTCGATGAAGCCCAGCGCCGCGCGCGAGAACGCCTTATCTTTGCGATAGATCAGTCCCAGCGTGCGGATCATCGGCAGCGGCGCCAATGGGACCGCCACGAGCACGCCGCTTCGAATGTCGTTCTGCGCGTTGGTAACCGACATGAAGCCGATTCCGAGTCCAGCGATCACAAACTGCTTGATTATCTCGCTTGACTCCAGCTCCATCGAGATCTCCATGTCGTCCTCGTAAACATCGAGGTATTCGTTGATCCGGCTACGGGTACGTCCACTCTTCGGCAACAGCAATTGATGCTTTACGATCTGCTCCGCGCTGACGCTTCGCCGCCCGGCCAACTCGTGGCCCGGCGGCACCAGCAGCCGGATTTCGTCGGAATGAATTTCCGCCGACTGCAATCGGCGCTCTCTTGCCGGCATATGAGTGATGCCGAAATCGACCGAGTTGTCGAGCACGGCGTCAACGATCGTCGAACCGTACGAACGGATCACCTGCAACTGCACGTGAGGGAATTTCGCTTTGTAGTTCGAGAACACACGCGGCAGCACATTGACACAAGTGGCCTCGTTCGCCGCGATCATCACTTCGCCGCGGGGAACGCGCTCTAGCTCCCGGACGGAGTCAAACGCCTCGCGCTTCGTATCGAGAATTTTCTGCGCGTAGGAAGCGAAAAGCTTGCCGGCGGCGGTGAGGGATATGCGGTTGCCGAACCGCTCGAAGAGTTGAGTGTCGAGCTCCTGCTCCATCTGCCGGATCTGGGCGCTGATCGCCGGCTGGGTCCGGAAGCAGGAGCGCGCCGCCTTCGAGAAACTCTTCAGGCGCACGATCTCTAAGAACCCGTGCATTTGATCGAAGTCCATGGAGAGCGCCCGGCGCGCAGGTGTCGAGAATGTTATGAAACCCTGACTCTGCCTAGACTATACCATCGCCTCCCGCGAGCAAAGACTCTCTGAAGGGCCTTGTCCGCGCCGTTTTATGAGGTCGCGCGCTTGTGGCTTTGAGAAGCCGCACCGTAGAATGTGAGGTTTCGTCCCTCGCGTCACTCCATGAAAAAACGAATCTTCTCTGGAATGCAGCCGACAGGCAATCTGCATATAGGCAACTACCTGGGCGCCCTGAAAACGTGGTCGCAGATGCAGTACGACTACGAGCCCATTTTCTGCATCGTCGACCATCACGCGATCACTGTCTACCAGGAATCGAAGAAACTGCAAAAGAAGATCGAGGATGTAGCAGCCCTCTACGTGGCCGCCGGCATTGACCCGAAGCACGCCGCCGTCTTCGTGCAGTCAACCGTCCCGGCGCACGTCGAGTTGGCTTGGGTCTTCACCTGCGTGACGCCTTTCGGCTGGTTGAATCGCATGACGCAGTTCAAGGCGAAAACGGCGAAAGCTGGGAACCTGGAGTCCTTCGGCACCGGCCTGTTCTGCTATCCAACGTTGATGGCGGCCGATATTCTGCTCTACCAGGCGGGCATCGTGCCGGTCGGCGACGACCAGGCGCAACATCTGGAACTGACGCGCGACATCGCGCAACGCTTTAATGCGCTCTACGGCGAGACGTTCGTTGTTCCTGAAACCAAGCTTCCCGCCGTGGGCGCCCGGGTCATGGGGCTCGACGAGCCGACGGAGAAGATGAGCAAGTCCGCGACCGGCCCGAACCACGCCATTAACCTGCTTGACCCACCGAACCGCATCAAGAAGCTGATCGGCAGGGCCGTCACTGACTCCAAGCCGGGCGTGAATTTCGATGACCTCGGTGCGGGCGTTCAGAACCTGCTGAACATTTTTCAGGCCTTCTCAGGCTGGACCGACGACCAGATGAAAGACAAGTTCGCCGGCATGCGGTACGGCGATTTCAAGAAGTCTGTCACCGAGATGGTCGTCTCCCATCTCGAGCCCATTCAGAAGAATTACGAAGAGCTGACGGCTGACCGCAGCGCGATTCGGCAGATTCTCAAAGAGGGCGCCGAACGAGTTGCTCCCATCGCGCAACAAACCATGGACCTCGTACGGGAGCGAACCGGCCTCTATCGCGGCTGAGCCACTCGGCTCCGACACCTCTCGTGAGCGCACATACCGGACCTCGCAGTGGATAACAACGGAGGCATCTCTCTACCAAGCTACTTTCGGTTGTTGCGCCGCAATGTCCCGTTTCGGCGTCTGTGGCTCGCCCAACTCGTTAGCGGCACGGGCGACTGGTTTTACTCCGTAGCGATCTACGATCTGTTGCTGCAGCTCACCGGCTCGGCCCAGATCGTCGCGCTAGCGGCCGTGCTACAAATTTTGCCGATGTTTGTGGTCGGCCCAACGGCGGGCACGGTGAATGATCGTGTGAGCCGCCGGCGGGTCATGCTGATCACCGACCTACTGCGGGCGATGGTCGTTCTCGGAATGTTGACGGTCGGAACGCGGGACCAGATCTGGATTCTCTACCTGCTGCTGGCTTTCGAAGTGTCAACCGCGGCGTTCTTTGAGTCGGCTCGTAACGCCATCCTCCCGAATGTCGTTAGCGGACGCGATATCGCGACGGCGAATGCCGTGTCGGCAACGACTTGGTCCGTAACGGTCACGGCCGGAGCCGCTATTGGAGGCCTCGCGGTGGCCTGGTTCGGCCGCCAGACGGTGTTTGTGCTGAACTCCAGTTCGTTCTTGTTGTCGGCGTGGTTCATTTATCGCATGCACGTGCGCGAAACCCATGTCGACCCCCATACTCGGCTTCGCTGGCGCAAGATTCTCGGTTTCGGCCCGATTGTCGAGGGCTTCCGGTATGTCGCGCGCGACTTGAAACTCGCCTCACTGCTGACCCTCAAGTTCGGCCTGGGCATCCTCGGCGCGCGCCTGGTCCTGGTTAGCGTCATCGGCAGCCGCGAGTTCGCGGTCGACGGCCAGACCGCCCTGGGTATGAGCCTGCTGCTTGTGTTCCAGGGCGTCGGCTCGCTGCTGGGGCCGCTTATTGTGGGGCCCATCGTGGGCGGAAACCGCACTCGGATGCGTTGGGCGATCCTGGCGGGATACATATCCGCCGGCCTGTCGTACATGGCCTTCAGCCAGGTCTACTCGTTGGGCATGGCGGCGCTTACGATGGTCATCGGACACGCCGGCGGGACTCTGGTTTGGGTCTACTCGACGACGCTGCTGCACTTTTCGACCGACGACCGTTTTCGCGGTCGTGTCTTCGCGGCCGACCTAGCCCTGTTCATGGTGACGGCGTCTGTCGCCAGCTACAGTTGCGGATGGGCAATCGACCACGCTATCGCCGCACGCACCGCCGCACTGGGAGTAGGTTTCGCGCTACTGCTGCCGGCAGTCGCCTGGATGTTCAGTTTGCGCACTATCTGGCGTGCCCAGCCGGAGTCGGAATGAACTTCGGTTCCTACCCGCCGGAGTTGTCGAATCAATGGCGGCGCATGGCAGCACCGTGTATCTAAACTCTCTTCGGCCGATTGTGAACGGTGATGGCCCTTCGTTATCATTGCCCTCGACAAAGGGGTCACAGCGGACATCAGGAAGTGTTCGCCAAACACCTGTTCGACCGGAACCGATAAGGGATCAACGGCGAACAAGCAAGGTTATGGGTCTCGCGGTAGACATCACCCAGGGTCGAGGTGGGTGCAGACGGGCTAGGTATTGGGCCGTTCTGGGTCTGGGTCTGCTAAGTCTGGGCGTACTAACCGGGGCTCTCTCAGCCCAAACCGCAGCGCCGGAGAACAAGTTCATCGGCAGCGAAGTTTGCCAAGCCTGTCACCCCGATGTCTGGCTGGGGTTCAACCGTAATCCCCACTTCAAATCGATTGCATCGGGCAAGAAGGCGCCGGAAGAGACCGGGTGTGAGGGCTGCCACGGCCCCGGCGATCTGCACGTGAAGGGGATGGGCGATAAGTCCAAGATTGTCCGCTTCCCTGAGCTACCGCCGAACAAGGTTTTGGACGAGTGTCTGCGCTGCCACGCCAAAGACTTCGGCAAGATGCACATTCGCCGCTCGTCGCACTCGACGGGCGAGGTGAGCTGCATCAGTTGCCACTCGATTCACAAGTCGCCCGAGCCACAGTACCTGCTCGCCGACAAAGAACGCAACGTCTGCTACGGATGTCACGCGGACATTCGCGCACGCTTCGATTTGCCGTTCAAGCACCGCGTCAACGAAGGCGCCATCGATTGCTCGGACTGCCACAACCCCCACGGCGCACCGATGGCCACTTGGGGCAGCGCGCAGTTACCCCGCATGGTCAGCCACGGGCTCGGTAACGACGTGCCGTGCGTCAAGTGTCACAGCGATAAGCGCGGGCCGTTCGCTTTCGAACATCCGCCTGTGCGTGTCGAGGGCTGCCCGTCATGTCACGATCCGCATGGCAGCACGAACGCGCGTCTGCTGCGGCGTCCGGCGGTGTTCACACTGTGCCTTGAATGTCACAACGATGTGATGGGCTTCGGCCCGCGCCTCGGCGGTATTCCCGAACCCGGCCGCCGGTTCCATGACCTCACGCAGCCGCAGTTTCAGAACTGCGTTACGTGCCACTCGCGCATCCATGGCTCGAATGTAGATCCCCTCTTCCGGCGATGAGACTTACTGTGCCCCTACATTTCCCATTGCGTGGTTTCGCGTGGGTCTTGTTGACGGTGTTCGCGGCGGCGACGTGCGCCCTCGCGCAGCCGGTCGTGACACCTACGCCCGACCAACCCGACGAAATCAACGACGCGGGCGCTTACACCATCTCGAATTCCTTCGAGGTCGGTTATCGGATGAGCGACGTGTCGGGCAATCACGACGCCTACCGCGCCGCGATTAATTACGGCAGCGGTATCCGGCTGCTGGAAGGCCAGTTCCGGCTCAACTCCAAGGAAGGCCACAGGACGGCGATCGACGAACTGTCGATCTACAACATCGGCACGGGCGGAGACCCTTATCAAGCGACCCGGCTGCGGCTCGAGAAGAACAACTGGTTCCGCTACGACATGCAGTTGCGAGTGAACCAGCACTTCAACCAGCTCCCGTCGCTTTGGAACGGCGAACGCGCCGCGCGCACCGAACGCACGTATCAGAACCACGACCTGACACTGTTTCCTGAAACCCGCTTCGAGGTGATCCTCGGCTACGACCGCAACTCGCAAAGCGGGCCGGGCTTCTTCACCGAAAGCATTCCGCAAAACTTCCGAGCCTTCGACGACGAGAACTTCCTGCGTTTCTCGAACGACATTCGCCGCCAGAACAATCAATACCGTGCCGGTTTCAACGCCCGCATTGTCGGACTCGCGATCACCTTCGTCCAGGCACTCGACAACTACAAGGAAGATCCGATCTTTGGCGATGCGTCGACGCGGCCGCTGCCTTCGACGAATGTACAACAGGTTGATAGCGTGCGCCGCGACGAACCGATCCATGGCAATACGCCGGTGACGACCGTTGCCATCCGCACCGAGAAAGAACGCAAGATCGGCTTCCAGGCACGCTACGTCTACGCGGGCGGGAATCGGAATTTCATCCTGTCGCAGGACATCACCGCTTTCAGCCCGGCGCTCAACCTCTCAAGCACCCGTCAGACGTTTGTGTTCGGGGACGCAGACCGCAAGCAGGGCAGCGGCGACTTCACGGTCGTCTTCATGCCGACGGATCAATGGACGATCAGCAACACTACGTCGATTAACAATACTCGGATCAGCGGCGATTCGGTGTTCCTTGAGATCACGAACAACGAGAGCCAACTGACATCGTTTGAGTCGCTGGGGATTCGGCACATCACGAACGCCAGCGAGGTGAATTTCCGGCCGCACCGCAAGTTCGGCGTCTATGGGGCTTACCGGTTCTCGCGCCGCCGGATTCAAACGCGCGAGAACTTCATCTTTCCCGGCGGCACGTTCGCGACCGACCCGTTTGAACAGAGCAACGACATCAACTCAGCGGTCGGCGGTTTTCGTTGGCTTCCGATCAGCGGAATGCGCATCTCGTTCGATGCCGAAGTCGGGGAAGCCGACCTGCCATTCACACCACGCAGCGACAAGGACTTTCATTCTGAGACCGTCCGTGTGCAGTACCGCAAGAAGGGCTTCACGATCGGCGGCCGCTTCAAGAGCCGCGACAACAACAACGCGGCGTCACTCATCAACCATAGTTCGCAGAGCCGCTACTGGTCCGCCAACGCATCTTGGACGGACCCCGATGGGCTTCTCATGCTGGACGCCGGCTACACGAAGCTTGAGATCGACACGGCGTCGGGCATCTTCAACTTTTTCGACCAGGCCGACTCGGCGCCGGAAGCACGTACGTTTTACACGTCGAACCTGAATACGCTCTATTTCAGCTCGCGGCTGCGGCCCCACAAGCGCGCCACGGTCTACCTGGGATACAATATCGTCAAGGATACCGGCGACGACCGCGGCGCACCCACGTTCGCCGAAGGACTCGACCCCGCCTATCCCAACTTCAGTTTCGACGGAACCAACTTCTACAACAGCTTCCCTCTCACGTACCAGTCGCCTTCGGCGCGGCTGTCGATCACGCTTCATGAACGGCTTTCGTGGAACTTTGGCTGGCAGTTCTATAACTACGAGGAGCGGTTTATCGGGGACCAGAATTACCACGCCCACGTGAGCTACTCCAGTTTCCGCTGGAGTTTTTGAACTTCCCTGCAACCCCTCGGGTCGCACTAACTCGATGCTTACGCGGCGCCCCACGATCGCGGCCGCACGTTGCAAGCTGCCGAGCGTGATGTCGTTTTCCGGATCGAGTAGGCGGTCCACCTGAGTGCGGCTCGTCTTTAGCATCGTGGCCATCTTGCGCTTCTTCATGGCATCGGCGAGTTGCCACGCAACGACCTCCTTGATGGCCTGCGCTTGCGCTTTTTCGGAGACGCCTTCCTCTTTCATGAAGTCGTCGATGCTCGAACCCATGTGCTTCTTGCTCATTGCGGAGTAGGCGACCCGCCGGCGGATCGAACTGCCCGTCTAGCTCAGTTTGGGCAACGGTTCGGTCGCGCCCGAGAAGCTCTTCAGAGGCACGTCCATGGCGTGCGCGACGGATAGGAAGAACTTCGCCAACGATGTATCTTCGGAATAGTTGACGGCGCGACCTGTCTGAATCGCACCGCTGCCACCACCGGCGAAGACAAGGGGCAGGTCATGGGAGGTATGTTTGTTGCCGTCCTTCAAGCCGGAACCCATCATGACAATTGAGTGGTCGAGCAGTGTACCTTCACCCTCTTGAATCGCATCCATGCGGCCGAGCAAATATGCCAATTGCTCGACGTGCCAGCGATTGATGTCAGCGTACTGCCGCATCACATCCGGGCGATCGCGGTGATGCGAAGCCGAATGCCATTGCTCGGTCACGCCCGGCAGGAAACTGAAGTTCCCGCTGCAGCCGCCGTTGTCGAACATGAATGTGGCCAGCCGCGTCTTGTTCATCTGGAAGGCCAGCACGATGAGATCGAGCATTAACCGCGTGTGCTCTTCGCGGTCTTCGGGCATCATGGCAGGGCGCGCGATATCGGCCGACGCGTCGCTCGGTTGCCGGCGGTCCGCATCCTTTTGTTCGGCGCTCTCAGCCCGCCGTTCGACTTCTCGCACCGAGGTGAGGAACTCATCCAGCTTCTCGCGGTCGGCTTGGCTGACGCTTCTCTGCAACTCGCCGACCTGTCCCGATACGGTGTCGAGGATGCTCTTGTTCCGTTGCTGCCGCTCTTTGTCGGCGAACAGCCGATCGAAGGCAAAGCGGGGGTCGATTTCCTTCGGTGCCGGCTGCGAAGGAGAGATCCACGAAACATACGAACGATAGATCGACGAATACTCGTGCTTGATCGTCACGTCCGGCTTGGTGCCGAGACACAGTGAGGCCAGCGGTGTCTCGCGGCCAATACTGTTTGCAAGGACTTGATCGAACGAAGTCGCGACTTTTAGGCGATTGTCTTCGATCTTGTAGTTCTCGACGCCCGACAGGAAGCCCGATGTCTTGCCGTTGTGCGCGCCGCGCGAATCGAGCCGCTCGTGCCACAGCCCCGACGGGATCAGGACTTTTCGCTTGACAGGCTCCAACGATTCGAGAATCGGTTTGAGCTGGAAGCTGTCGCCTTCGCCGGTCGCTCCCCAATCGTCGATAAAAACGCCGTTGGGGAAGAACAGCGCCGCGAATCGAGTCGGAGGCTTGGACGCTCCGAGCCGGGCCGCGGGTGTTGCGCCGAACGCAGGTACGGACTCCAGCCACGGCAGCAAGATCGTCGCCCCCGCGCCACGCAATAAGACTCTGCGGTGCAGGAGAGGTCCCGCGTGGGTGCGCCCGTCAGTTCGTTTGTGCTTCGGCATGAGTCTCCGTCACCGGTCGAAATCGGAACGCTCTGCTTCGGACAACCACTCTGACAGCTTCCCGGAACCCATAGTCGTTCTCGGAAAGCGCCGCCTCCATTGTACGCAAGGTTGGCAAACCCTGGTAGGTCACACTGCGCGAAAGCGCATAGGCCAATAACTGCCGGCAGAAGTGTCTCACGAATTTCTTCCGCTCGCGGCCGGAGAGTAGCGCCTTTTTCAGTTCACCGAACGACGCCACCGACGTCCCATCCGGAAGTTGCGCCGAGGTGTCGATTCGCTCGCCCGTTGCGGGATCCTTCGTGCGGGAACGGCCAATCGGGTCGAAACCTTCGAGAGCAAATCCCATCGGGTCGATCCTCTGGTGACATGCGTTGCAGGCCAGATTGTCACGATGCTGCTCGAGCTGCGCGCGGAACGAAAGCAGTTCCGCTTCGCCTGCTTGCTTCTGTTCGAACTGTGACGCTGCCCCGGGCGGCGGAGGCGGTGGAGGGCTCCCGAGCAAGTACTTCAATACATAAACCCCGCGATCCACGGGACTCGTCCGCGCCGGATGGGACGTTAAGGTCAGCACACTGGCCATGCCGAGAAGGCCGCCACGGTCAGCGCCCTTCAGGTCCACACGCCGAAACTCCTCGCCCTCGACGGCATCGATCCCATAGTGGCGCGCCAGTTTGCCATTTACGTAGGTGAAACGGCTGTCGACCAGATTCAGGATATTGCCGTTCTTCCGGATCATTTCTCCCGCGAACAACAGCGTCTCGTCGTACATCGCCTGCCGCAGGGAGTTCGTGTACTCGGGAAACAACTCGTGGTTCGGCTCCTCGTAGGTCAAGATGCGCCTGAACCCGAGCCAGGTGCCGAAGAACTGATCCGCCATCGCCAGCGCCCGCTCGTCGCGGAGCATGCGCTCGGATTGCCCGATGAGCACGTCTTCCCGGCCCAGGGTTCCATCCGACGCGGCACGCAACAGTTCGTGGTCCGGCATCGTCGACCACAAGAAATAGGAGAGGCGGCTCGCCAGCTCGAAGCCGTCCAGCGGGCGTCCCTCGGAACCGGCCGGCCGGCGCTCGGATAGATAAAGAAATTGCGGCGAAACCAAGGTGCTGCGTGCCGCAAACTTGACTGCGTCGGTCGTGTACGCCTTCTCATCATCGAGATACGAATCTAACAGGCCCATCAATGCATCGACTTCTTCCGTCGATGGAGGACGCCGATACGCCCTGTAGGCAAACGCCGCCAGATGCTTGCGCGCCTTCGACCGCAACCGTTCCGTGCCCTTCGCCAGGAGATCATCCAGTAAGACCACCCGCTCGGTGACGTTCTGATCGCCGAGTTTGCGCACCTCGTCCAGCGTCAACACACGCCCCGGATATTTCTTCAGCAGCAACCGGCGTTCCGCGTTGAGGATCGCGTTGATGTGCTCGGTCATATAGCGCGGCTCGGCGATCAATAGCATGTACTCGTCCCAGCGCCGCAAGAGTTCCTTCCGAGGCGCGTCGGCAGCAGCCGGCAACGCCGCCGCGAATGTCCGCGGGTCGTCGAGTAGTACAGGATCTCCGAACTTCTCACCCGGTTCCTCGATCGCCGCGCGCACCCAGCGATTTTTGGTGGGAAAGGCCGGTGAGAGGAGATCGTCGAGCAACGTTCTCAGCCCCCGATACTGGGTACGGTTTGCGAACGTGAGCCGCGCGCCGGGAACGAAGCCCAGCGACGCAGGCGCGTTTATTGAGACGAAGAACTGCACCATGCCGTCTTCAACCCAACCACGCCGTTCTTCACCTGGCCGCGTGCGAGTGATATCCTGCATCGCGCCGCGCACCGTGAACCGTACGGCACCCTCGGGGACTCGCACCGCGACGAGCGAGGGGGCTCGCACTGACCACGCCTGCTCCCAGGTAATCGTGTTGTCGCGGTAGAGCGCGTGCGAGCGATGCATTCGTGCCGGATGCTCGTAGAGTCGATCGCGAACCTGACGCAGGTACGACGCCTGTGTGAAAACGTGAAGCGCCTCCCCGCGGCTGTTTGTGTTCTCGCGAACGCGGCTGTCCGCCGATGTCGTCTTGACTTGCTCCACGTCCCCGATCAAGTGCCGCGACCCATCCCGCATGCGAAACGTCCCGTCGAGCCAAGCGGCGAAGTCGTTCGTATTGTCATCACCGCCGTCGGTGACGCTCAGATAGACCGTCTTCGCCTTGGAAACATTGATGTCGAAAGGATGGCTGTGGTCGGACCCCGAGATCGTGTACAGATAGTCCGGCTGTTCGCGGAGATGCCGCAACGCCGCCGAGAACCGCCGCGCCGCTTCCGCCACTACGGACCTCTGCTCACGGAACTCCGCTTCATCCGCCGGGACCGGTAACGACTCGAACGTCCCAAACACCGGCTCCAGATGCGGTGTGAACTTTTGGAACTCCTTCTTCTCTTCTCCCTTGTCGTCCTTCCCGGCCGCCTGGTAGTCGGTTTCGAGAAACCGTCGGGATCTCCGCAGAATCTCCGGCCGCACGTTGAACCGCTTTGAGACGTCTTCAAGCGTTATTGGGGACGCGCTCCGCTCTCGCCAACGCCATTCCCAGGCCGCGAGAAAGTACCGTTCCCAGACCGCACCGTCTTCCTCGACGTGTTTTTGCGTGAGCGAGAAGTAGAGTTCGGCGAAATTCCTAGCTGCATCCTTCACCCGGTCGGGAAAACGCACCGCCGCTGCCGGAGCTTCGCTCTGAAACCGGAAACCCTGCGTCGGTGAATACGAAGCGTGCCTGAACAATTCCTCCGAGGCTGCCAGCAGTTTCTCGAGTTGAGGCGCGTCGAAGAACTGGCTGTTGCCGTTGTTCGGAAGTCCGTCTTCACTCAGTCCGTCAGCCGGAAGGAAACGTATCAGACCGGCATCAATCCCGGTTAGGTCGCGAACCGTATTCTCAAACTCGACCCGCGTCAGCCGCCGAATCAACGGCTCGATCGGGTCGCTCAACCCACCGAGATCGGCGGTCTCGAGTTGCCGATCGATCCAGGCCGTTAGCTGTGCACGCTCATCGGGAGATAGCGCGGCGGGAGCACCTTCCGGCGGCATTGCGCGGTAATGAATCTGGTCGGCGACCGTCTCCCAGCTGCGGAAATCCCTGACGAACGAATCCGGGGAACGACCAAGCAGGTCTTCGAAGTCGAACTCCGCCGTCTTCGTGCTGCTGTTGTGGCAGGCGAAACACCGCTGCTTGAGCAACGGCCGCACATCTTCGGCAAGATCGGTTCCCTCCGAAGATGCAGGAAGGGGAGCCGACCCCTGCGGAATGGCTAGCAGCGCCAAGCCCCAAACGAGGCGTCGCGCAAGCCGGTTGATTGGGGGAATCATTGAGGCTCCAACAGATCCTGACAGTAGAATCGTAACCCAACTCGGGATTGCGCCTACATCTGGTCAGCCGCCAATCGGGCAAGCCGGAGAGTTGCAGCAGTGGCGGCTTGGCTGAGCCGAGACGATGCGTCATCAGCAACGCCATCTGTTCGGTTCGAGCAACTGAGGAGGAGACGACACGCCAGCCGCCGTGGCAGGTCAGCGCCTGCCCCGCTTCATCGAGTTTGCTTAAAGAACACACAGGAGCTTACCGATGAGTCAAGTGCAGAGAGATTCTAACGGCAAACCCGGTCATCGAGGGTAGGCCGAGGCGCAGACCGACGCCGGAGAAGCTCGACATATTTTCAAGTTGGACCGTATCAAAGAAGATCACCGGGGTGGTGGGAATCGGATTGTTTTTCCTACTGGTCATCGGTGTGCTGTCTTTGTCAAGCATTTGGAAAATGAGTGAAACGCAGGACTGGGTCACCCATACCCATGAGGTCCTGGAGGCGAACGAGAGGGTTCTATCGTTACTCAAGGACGCCGAGACTGGGCAGCGGGGATATCTCATCACGGGACAAGAGCGCTACCTCGATCCCTTCAACACCGCCATAGTCGCGATCGAGCTGGGGCTGCGGAGCATCAAGGCTCTCACCAACGACAATCCGAAGCAGCAGCGCCGGCTCGCCAAGCTGGAACCCTTGATTGAGAGCAAGCTGGACGAGCTCCGGGAGACGATCGAGCTGCGCAGGAAGGAAGGCTTCGATGCCGCCCTGCAAGTGGTTCTCACCGATCAAGGCAAGGAGACGATGGACACGATCCGCATCAAGAAGGACGAGATCGACAACGAGGAGCGGATGCTGCTGAAGCAGCGCTCCGCCGAATCGCGGGGCAGTGCGGACCGCACTGAATTCATCATCATCTACGGCACCTTGTTTTGCCTTTTGATAAGCAGCAGGTCGGCGTTGATGGTGATTCGCGCGGTGAACGCCTCTAGCCAACATGAGCATGAGATCCGCACCCCGATGAACGGCGTCCTGGGAATGACCGGGTTGCTGCTGGACACGGATCTGAACAAAGAGCAGAGAGACTGCGCCGAAACCATCTACGGCTCAGGCGAAGCGTTACTGACGGTCATTAACGACATCCTCGACTTCTCCAAGGTGGAAGCAGGCAAATTGACGATTGAGAGCATTCGGTTCGACCTGCGAAAGGTGGTCGAGGAGGTGGCCGATCTTCTGGCGCCACGTGCCGAAGAGAAGGGCATCAAGCTGATTGTGGACTACGAACCCGCTAGTCTCTGCCTCTTTAAGGGTGACGCCGACCGCATCCGGCAGGTTCTGACGAATCTGGTCGGTAACTCCATCAAGTTCACCAAGAGCGGCCACGTGCTGATCGATGTGAAATGTGAGGAGCAAAGTGCGGGCAAAGCTCAGCTGCGGCTCACTGTGGAAGACACCGGCGTGGGTATCGCCGAAGACAAGCAGGCGCGCATTTTTGAGAAGTTCACGCAGGCCGATGCTTCGACGACCCGCAATTATGGCGGCACTGGGCTGGGGCTCGCGATCAGCAAGAAGCTGGTCAACCTGATGGGCGGCGAGGTGGGGCTCAGCAGTACTGTCGGCGAAGGTTCACGATTTTGGTTCACACTACCCCTAGCCGTGGAGCCGGACACGCCCGCTGCTGCACAATCGACAGTCGAACTGAGAGATCTGTGCGCCTTGATCGTCGACGACAATGCGGTCAACTGCCGTGTGATGGAAGGACAGATGGCCAAGGCGGGAATATGCTGCCGCAGCCTCGACACAGCCGAGAGTGCTCTGGAAGTGCTGCGCGAGGCCCATGTGGCCGGGGAGCCGTATCAATTGGCCTTGGTCGACTATCGGATGCCTGGCATGGATGGGGAAGCGCTGGGCCGTGCGATCCTAGCCGACCAGCTTCTGCACGGGACCGTCGCGGTGGTGATGCTGAGCTCCTCCGGGGACCGCGGCCGCGGGCCCCGGCTACGGGAGGCCGGCTTTGCCGCCTACCTGGTCAAGCCGGTACGCTCCTCCCTACTGCTTGACACGTTGGCCTCTGTAATCAGCAACCAGTCGGCGGTCGAGTCGGAAGGATTGGCCGCGCCGGCGAAAGCGACCGAACCTTCACGGTCCCCCGTGACCCCTTTAGCAGGAGCGGCTCGGAACATGCGAGTGCTTCTGGCCGAGGACAATATTGTGAATCAGAAAGTTGCGACGCGAATGCTGCAGAAGCTCGGCTGCCGCGTCGATGTCGCCGCCAACGGCCTGGAGGCGCTCGAGATGTGGGCTCAATCACGTAATCTTCATGGACTGCCAGATGCCCAAGCTGGACGGCTACGCGGCCACTGCCGAAATATGCAAACGCAGCCCCAACGGCCATGTTCCGATTGTTGCTATGACGGCGAACGCCGTGAAGGGCGCCCGCGAAAAGTGCTTAGAAGCGGACATGGATGATTACCTCTCCAAGCCCATTGACCTAAACAGTCTCACGGCCACCTTGGTACGCAGGATGCCTGCGGGGAGTGTTAGTGGCGATAGCAAAGCCCCCGCCGCTCAGTCGCCACTCGGCACTACTTCTAGTTAAGCCCGGTTTTCCAATTTAGCGCCTGACTGCCAGCTAGCCATTCGAGCGCCCGGGGTCCGGCAATCTTAGTGTTGCGGCGATAGCCGGCCGGATAGCTGTTGGGAACAGCTGCGATGTCACGAACGATGACATTCGTTTCTTGCCAGATGCTTGAGGCGACTTGGTTTCCGCTGAGGCGATCATGGACTATGCCACCTACGATGCGCGATTGATGGCGGTAAAGAAATTCCCGCGGACAGGTTATCATTGACGCTTCCGTGAGCTGTACAAGGCCGAGCTGAGCTCGGGGCCGCCACCCCGGCCTGCGCCCCTGTACGATGAGGCATAGGAACTTTCATGCCCCCAGCAACCGGCCAACAACACGGCGCAACCGCCACACCACTACCTGACGTCCCCACACCCACTCACGCCGAGCAGGCCCGCACGCTCATCCATCTCGGCCGCGTCGGGACGCTCTCGACGCAGTCGCGCAAGCAGCCCGGTTTCCCGTTTGGCTCCGTGATGCCCTATGGACTCGACCCGCTGGGCCGGCCGTTGTTCCTGATCAGCAACATGGCGATGCACACGCAGAACTTGCAGGCCGACCCGCGCGCGTCGTTGCTCGTGATGCAGGATCCCGGCTCGGCGGACGTCCTTGGGGCGGCACGCGTCACGCTGATCGGCGAAGCGGCGCCGCTGCCCGAATCCGATCTCGCCGAAGCGCTCTCTCTCTATCTTGACGCCTACCCGAACGCGAAGTACTGGGTCGACTACGACGACTTCGCCTTCTATCGCATGAGCGTCACCGACACCTATTTCATCGGCGGATTCGGCGTCATGGGCTGGGTCACCGCCGATGACTACCTCCAGGCATCTCCGGACCCCCTTGCCGACTCCGCCGAAGGTATCATCCACCACATGAACGACGATCACCCCGACGCGCTCGCGCTGCTCGCCCGTGTCCACGCTAAGATCGAAGCGTCAGACGCTAAGATGACCGCCGTCGACCGCCTTGGCTTCCACGTCCGCCTCAAGACCGCCGAAGGCATGCGCGGCGCCCGTATCGCGTTCACCCGCGAGGCCGTTACCAAGCAGCAAGTCCGCGAAGTGCTGGTCGAGATGGTCAAGAAAGCCTCCAACCCCTAGCAGCCCTTCCGCGCCAAACGACGAAGGCGCGGAAGCACTGACCCGCTATATAAACTTTCCTCTTGACGTCTGGCAGGACTTGCAGTATTATTGAATAAAAGGCGAATAAACAGCGTACAGATGGAGATTTCAATGCGGACAAACATTCGAATCGGGCCCGCCGGTTGGTCCTACAAAGATTGGAACGGTATCGTCTATCCCCGGTCGCGTCCAGCAGGTTTTCACGAAGCGTCGTACCTCGCCAATTACTTCCCGCTGATTGAAATCAATACCTCGTTCTACCGCCCGCTGCGCCCGGAGATTTCGCGGCTGTGGGCCCGCAAGGTCGAGCACCGCCGTGACTTTCAGTTCACCGCCAAGCTCTACCGAGGCTTCACCCATGAGCGAAGACTGCTGCGCAGCGAGGTCAAGCAGTTCGTCGACGGTATCGCCCCGCTGGCCGAAATGGGGCGTCTTGGTTGTCTACTGATGCAGTTCCCGTGGTCCTTCAAGTTGAACAAGGAGAATCGCGAACACCTTGTTCGGCTGAAACGGGCCTTCGGCCATTTCCCGCTTGTTGCTGAGTTCCGGCATTCGAGTTGGAACTCCCATCCCTCGCTCGATCTGCTGATTGATCAGCGAATCGGCTTTTGCAACATCGACCAGCCCCGGCTGGACCACTGCCTGCCCCCAACGGCCCACGTCACGTCGCCCATTGGCTACGTCCGCTTTCACGGCCGCAACTACCAGGAGTGGTTTCGCCACGACACCGATGCCGATGGCCGCACCGGGATGCGACGGGTCGATGCGCGCTACAACTATCTCTACTCCCGCAAGCAGTTAGAGACGTGGAAAACGCGCATCGACCAGATCGCCAAACAGGCCCGCACCACCTTCGTCGTGACTAACAATCACTTTCAAGGAAAGGCGGTCGTCAATGGGCTCGAACTCGTCGAGATGACTACCGCGGACTCGGTCGAAGCCCCTCCGCAACTCTTGGCCAGCTACCCTGAACTGCACGCGATTTCTAAGACCGCGCCCGTTCAACGGTCCCTATTCATGGTTCCGCCGCCTATCACGAGGCCACGCTATGCGGTTGCTGCCGGTGGTGGTCCTGTCCTAGTGGGCTAGGAGCGAATCGCGCACGGTTATTCAGGTAGAGGTCGGGCCGGGATACGCGGGCCTGGGTTCTAGAACAGCCATTCGGGGGGGCCCTAGGTGTGGCCAGGAGCTGTTAGCCGCCGCTGCTATTATCGCGGTAGCTGATGGACCCTCAACACACCAACGCCCTTGTTAACGAAACCAGCCCGTATCTGCTTCAGCACGCGCACAATCCGGTCGACTGGTATCCGTGGGGTAACGAGGCGCTTGCGAAGGCGCGCGACGAGAACAAGCTGATTTTTCTGAGCATCGGCTACGCCGCCTGCCATTGGTGCCACGTCATGGAGCACGAGAGCTTCGAAGACGACGAGGTCGCCGCGATTCTGAACGACAACTTCATCTCGATCAAGGTGGATCGCGAAGAGCGCCCCGACCTCGACGAGATCTACATGAGCGCGACGATGCTCTACACCGGCGGCCACGGCGGCTGGCCTATGAGCGTCTTCCTCACGCCCGGCCTCAAGCCGGTCTACGCCGGCACCTATTTCCCCAAGGACAATGCGCACGGACGTCCGGGTCTCAAGACCGTGCTGGCCCACGTAGCGCAGTCTTGGAGCGAGAAGGGCGATGCGATGGCCAAAGAGAGCGAGCGGGTTGTCGAGGCCATCCAACAATTGCACGCCACCACCGAAGCCGGCGGCATCCCGAGCCGCGAGCAGGTCACCAAAGCGGCCGACCGCATCCTGCAAGCCTATGACCACCAGCTTGGCGGCGTCACGAGTGGCGTCAATAAGTTTCCACCGAGCCAGTCGATGGACCTGCTGCTTCGTGAGTACACACTCGGCGGCCATCACGCCTACTTGAGCGAAGTCGAACTCACGCTCGAGCACATGGGGAACGGTGGGATCTACGATCAGTTCGGCGGCGGCATCCACCGTTATTCCACCGACCCGAAGTGGCTTGTTCCGCACTTCGAGAAGATGCTCTACGACCAGGGACTGGTCGCTTCGATTTACCTCGACGGCCTGCAAGCCATCGAGCATGCCGAACTCAAGAAGCTGTGCGAAGAGAAAGCGCGTGGCATCTTCGAGTACGTGCTACGCGACCTGCGTAGCCCCGGTGGGGCCTTCTACTCGAGTGAAGACGCCGACAGCGAAGGACTCGAAGGTAAGTTCTTCATCTGGACGCTGGAGGAGATCAAGCAAGTGCTCGGCGAACAGCAAGGCCACTTGTTCGCCTCTCACTACGGCGTGACCGAAATGGGTAACTGGCTCCATCCCGGCGACGCGCATGTCCCACACGGACCGAAGAATGTTCTGCACGTCAGCCGTTCGATTGAGGCGATCGCCAAGCTCGAAAATCTTAGTGAGGACGAGGTCACTCGCGCCATCGCCGAAGGCCGAGAGAAACTCTTCGAAGTGAGAGAGAAACGCGTCCGGCCCGGGCTCGACGACAAGGTTCTGGCCGGCTGGAACGGCTTGATGATTACCGCCCTCGCCAAGGGCGCGGCCGTGCTTGATGACATGCGCTATGGAGACGCCGCGGTGCAAGCAGCCGATTTCGTATTGAACAAGATGCGCGACGGCGGGCGGCTCTTCGCCACGTACGGCAAGGGCAAGGCCCGCTTGAGCGCCTACAGCACCGATTACGCTTTCCTCATCGAAGGGCTACTCGGGCTCTATGAATGGAGCGGCAATGTGAAGTGGCTTGACGAAGCCTCGGCGCTAACCGAGACGCTGATCGAGCACTACTGGGATGATCCGGCCGGCGGCTTCTTCTTCACTGCCTCCGACCATGAAGACCTGTTGGTTCGCAGCAAGACCGCACACGACGGAGCGATCCCGTCGGGCAATTCGGTAATGCTGATGAATCTTCAGAAGCTCGCGGTCCTGCTCGACCGCAACGAGTACCGCGACCGGGCGGCGGCGATGCTCAAGGTGTTCGGCGGTGGCCCAGACCGCCAACCCTTCCAGCACGAACGCTTGCTGACCGGGGTCGGTGCGTGGCACGACGGCTTCCAGGAAATCGCCGTCGTCGGATCTTCCGACACGCCGGAAACACAAGCGCTGCTGCGCACGATCTACAGCATGTATCTGCCGAACAAGATCGTCGCCCGTCTCGACCCCGCTGACGCCGAGACGCCCAAGCGTGTCCCGCTGCTAGCTCAGCGAGCGCAGGTCGACAACCAGCCCACGGCTTACGTCTGCCGCAACTATACGTGCCGGCAGCCGACTACCGACCCGACGGAATTGAAGAAACAGCTCGGACGGCCTAGTCCTTCGGAGACTGCGTCGGACTAAGCATTGGCAAACGAACGAAAAAGCGCGGTATCTTCGGGGCTTCCGCTCGTAGCCCTGGGTGCAAGCTGTTGGGGATTCGATACCGTCCTGCGGAGCCCGCTCACGGGCGACCTATCGAGCAGCGCCATTGTGTTCTATGAACACGTGCTGCTCACCGCTGTCTTCGCGCCGTACCTTTTCATCAACCGGCACCGCCTAGCGGAACTGCGGACCACGTCGTGGTGGGCGGTGCTGTGGATCAGTTGGGGCGGTTCGGCACTGGGAACGATCTGCTACACCCAAGCGGTCAAGCTGGGCAACCCCACGAGCGTCGTCTTTCTCCAAAAACTGCAACCGTTGATCGCCGTTGCCCTAGCGGGATGGTTACTCCAGGAAAAAGAACCGCGGTGCGCCGTGTTTTGGCTCCGCGCGGGACTGGCGCTCTTCGCGGCCTTCCTGATCTCGTTCGGCTCTGTGTCCGATTGGGACTCTCTCAAGACCGCGGAAGGGGGAGCCGCACTGTGGGCCGTCGGCGCGGCGGCGATTTGGGGCTCCTGCACGGTCTTCGGCCGCTACGTGTTGCCTGCCGTGTCCCCGACACTGCTGACGGCCTTGCGTGTCGTGGGCGCTCTTCCGTTGCTCGCGGTCCTGGCCGTTTCCACCGCATCGGCATCCGGCATCCCGCTACCTACGGCGGAGTACTGGCCGCGCCTCGTCCTGATCGCCCTCATTCCCGGACTCCTGGGCCTGCTGCTCTACTACCGCGGCTTGAACCGCACGCCGGCGTCTCTTGCCACGCTCGGCGAGCTTTGCTTCCCCGCGGCGGCCGCGGTATTGAACTGGATCTTTCTCGGCACGGAGGTATCGCTTGCGCAGGGCTTCGGTGTCGCCTTGCTGTGGTTGGTGGTTTTGTGGCCGCGAGCTCGGTCGGTCACCGCCTAGGGGGTCGCATTCACTTCGGGCCGCAGCACTTCCGGCGCACCTGCCGCCGACAGGTGGATCGAGTTGAACAGTAGCTTGAACGTGTTGTGCGACTGTGCCCGGTGCTGCGGGCGGAACCCGATCAGCACGACGCGGCCGTCTTTGTAACCGACTTCAGCCGCTGCGATGCGGTTGTAGAGATGCTCGGCTCCGCGGATCCAACCGCTCCGCAGCGGGTTGGTCCCGGGATAGCGCGCCACAACCTTCAAGGTCGTGTAGCTGAACCCGGGTACCGGCTCAAATACCGCGTTGCCTTTGAACACCGCCGACGCTTCGTCGGCCATCCCGTAGGCAACTGGGTTGCGGTTGTCCACGAAGACCCGCAGGAACGATCCGGGGCAGGAAAACTCCGACGTCTTGACGCCCTCCAGAGAGTCCTTCAACGGCAGCTCAAAACTCCGCAGAGCAAAATCCGTCGAACTACCCATCGCAACCAATGTGCCGCCGGAAGCGACGAACTTGCGAATCGCCGCACGTCCCTTCTCGCCAATCCCGCCGCGATACTCCTCGAACACTGACTTGCTTTCGTGGCCTGAGACGATGCTTTTCTCGTCGCGGTCGCCCGGAAGAATCAGCACGTCCCACTTGTCGCCCAAGGCCCCGTCGCGAATGTCCTGGTCATGCACCGGCGTCATGCGGAACTCATACTGCTCAAGCAACCAGCGCGTCCAACCTTCATCCATCGAGGCCGTCCACGGTTGATAGAGAGCGACGCGAGGCTCGCTGAGGAGCTGTGTCTCGATCGGCGGCAGTTCCGTGACGAGACTCCCCGTCAGACCCAGGTCTTCGATGATGGCCGCGGCTTTGTCTGTCGACACTCCCCGCACCCAAAGCGTTCCCGGCGGATAGCTATCTCCGCCGACCGTCCACTCTTTGGTTGTCCAGCGCACGCGAGCACCGTCACGCAGCAGCCGATTGAGGGCCTTGGCCATGTTGTTGGGTTCGGGGCGAATCAAGAAACCGAGCCGGCTCTTGCCGTCGCGGTGGAACTTGCCGACCGCCGGTTTGATCTCGGAAAGTTGCTCTAGCGAGGCTTCGAAGGGTTTCTCAACCCGAGCCACGTCGACGCCCATCTGGATCGGCATTGTCCACGTCGTCGAATCATAGGGATTGGATCGCATCGCGCCCGGCGGCAGATCTTTGGGATCGGGATAGTCGTGCTTCGACATCAAGTCGATCACGTAGTTCCGAAAGGGCTGCGCCATCCGAATCACGTAACTGCCTTCGCCGTAAGTCTTGCCTCCTGCCTCGAAATCCGCGCGGGCGCGGTGCACTTCGACGCCGTTGTAGTGCAGGGCTTCCAGTAGTTCGTGCAGCGCGCCGGGGTCATGCTGCTTGGTCGAATAGACAAACGCGTACGGGCCACCCTCTTCGCCCTGCTTGATGGCTGTTTGGCCCATGCCGATCTGGTTCTGGATCACCTGCACCCGATTATTCGCAGCGGTTTCTAGCAGGCTGTAGGCAATGGTGAGTTCCCGTTCGATGATGTCGCTGAGAGTCCATTTGCCGCCGAGCCACGGGCGGGGGTAGTTCACCATTGGCGCCGTGTACCGAGGCGCGGGCGCGGGCGCGGCGGGGTCCTTGACTCGCTTCTTCCGCCAATCGCTCGACGTGTACGAGTTGTCAGGCTTGGCCCACAACTTCGTTTCTTCCTGATAGACCGGGCTTGCCAAGTTGGCGCTCGCCACTTCGGTCAGCAACCCTACGATGTTGTGATACCAGGGCGCGCGGATAAAACCGCCCTGCCACCAGCTCGTATACGCGATGTTGTAGCCGTTGCCGGTAAATCCCTCTTCGTGCAGACGGTTGAACATTCCAAGGCCGAATATTCCCAGCTCCGACCAAATCACCGGGTTGACGTTCGGGTTGATCGGATTGGTGAACGGCGGAACGAAGACGCGCATCCCGGTCGGCCCCATTTGATGCTGGTCAAGAAACACTTGCGGCAGCCAGTCGTGGTAGAGCACTTTGTTGATCAGCCGCGCCTCGACTTGCGTCATCAGAAACGCATCGCGATTGTTGTCGTGCCCGACATAAGGGTGATAGAGCCACGGTATCGGCGACCACACGTTCTCGGTGCCGCGCACACGGTTGTTCCAGTCGGTGACGATGATCTGTCCGTCGGGATTCAGCGAGGGCATCAGCAGGAAAACGACATTATCGAGAACGTTCTCAACCCACGGTGAGGTCTCCGTGGCGAGCCGATGCAGGACCTTCAGGGCCATCTGCGATGACGCGATTTCCGTCGCATGGATGTTGCATGTCATCAGCACGACGATCGGCCCTTTCCAGGGGAACTTCTCGATCTGCTCGTCGTTCAGCTTGCGCGGGTCGGCCAGTAGGTGCTGCCGCGCCTTGATCTCGTCGAGCCGCGCGAGGTTCTTCGGCGATGAGATCGTTGCCATCACGAACGGGTTGCCGTTCGTTGTCTTCCCACGTTCCTCGAAGAGCACACGCTCATTGCCATCGGCCACCAGCCGGAAGTACTCGACGATCTTTTCCCAGCGCAGGAGGTTGCCGTCCGACCCGATCTCAAAGCCAGCGAAGGCATCGGGAGCAGGAACCGGACTCGACTGTGCCCAGGCCACTACCGGGCTCAACAGGCAGAGCACGAGAATGAATCTCAAAAAGAGAAAACTCAGTTTGCACATAGATGATCCGGAAAAAGCGGACTGAGGCGATGGTAGAAGAGGTCGGTCGCGATGCCGCCGGAGTAATCCCAATACTTCCGCCAGCGGTAGAAGCGTTCGCCGGAGAAGGGCCGCTGCGGCGCCGAGCCGAGGAACTTCCGCCAGTCTACCGTCTTTGCCGTCGCCTCGGGTTCGACGAAGTAGTTGTTCCAGGAGCCGTAGATCGAGTTCGTGCTGTAGGAGGATTGCGCCCACAATGGTTTGCCGATCCAGCCCTTTTCGATCACGTCGCGGGCGTGGTGATAGCGCGGGTCAGAAACATGCTGGCTGCCTACTTGGAGAACACGGTTGTGCTTCTTCACGGCCGCCGCCATCTGCTTGGCTTCGGCGACTGTGTAAGACATGGGCTTTTCGAGATAGACGTCCTTGCCGGCGGCCAGTGCATCGAGCGTCATTTGCGCGTGCCAATGATCCGGGGTTGCGATGACGACGGCATCCACATCCCCCCGCGCGAGCAGTTCGGGGTGCTCGTGATGCACGTGCTTGGCATCGAGGCCGGTGAGCCCCTGGGCTCGCTGCTTAGCTTTCTCGAAGACATCGCTCACCGCGATGATCTCGATGGCGCCCTTCTGGCGCAGAGGCACCAGGCGATGATGCAGATGCCGCGTTCCGATGTTGCCGAGTCCAATAACACCGACGTTGATGCGGTCGTTCGCGCCAATCACCCGGCCGGCGGAATAGGCGCTCGCCAGAGCCATCGAGGAAAGGCCCACTGCGGTCCGGCCAAGGAATCGTCTACGGGTCGAAGTTGAATCAGCCATGTCAGTACTCACGGGGTCGATTCTAGCAAGGAACTAGAGTCCGGTAAGGCTTTGCTAAGGTAGGACCGACTATGGAATCTCGACAACGGCTGTTCCTTCGGGGTGCTTTGATGGCCGCGCTCGCGCTGGCGGCGTGCGCCGGACCCGAACCCGAGATTCTGGACAAGGGTCTTTCTGAGTGGGCCGCTCAACTCGATAGCGAAGACCGTCACGACCGGCTGTCAGCGATTCGCGCCATCGGTGAGGTCGCCCGGCAGAACCCCGAGGACTCTCGATCGACAGAGGCTCTTCGATCCGCCTTCACACACGAAGACAACGCCGTCCGCCACTGGGCCGTGCGCTCCGCCGGGCCGATGGGCGACCACGCCTCCGCCTTCGAAGAGGATCTGCGGGCACGGCTCAAGGACGACGCGGCGGATGTCCGCGTTTGGGCCGCGCAAGCATTGTGTCGCCTGGGCCACCAGGAGGAGGCCTTGCCGGTTCTTGCCGAAGCTCTGTCCGATACGAACGGCGGAACGCGACTGCACGCCGCCCACGCTTTGGAAGCGCTCGGCGAAGACGCTCGTCCGGTGGTCGAAGCGCTGCGGGGTGTCTTGGGTGATGAGTTCGGGTACCCGGATCGGGTCGCCGGACGTGTTCTCGAGAGCCTCGGCGAGTATCCCGAGAACACGCCCCCGAACTGAGCACCCTGGTCTTAGCCGGCCGCGACGGTCGAGGAGTTTTTAGGCTGAGCTGCCCGATCTCCACGCTCGAACGGAATGAAGAATAACAAATAGAGGATCATGCTCAAGTGATCCAGTCCGCCGATCTGCACAATCGACTTCAGTATCATGTGAAACAGAATCCCTAACACGGCGAAAGCCCAACGCCATCGCCGAAACCACAGCCCCACTGCCAGCGCCCATTCCGTCAAGGTCGACGCCGACGCGGCCAACCATACCGGCAGCGCCATCCCCCAGACACGCACCCAGCCGTCGGAAGCATCGATCAGGAAGTTAGGCAGCATGATCGACAGCGCCATGAGGACGTCGCCGCTTAGATAGGCCGGGCTCGACTTGGCCAATGCGTTCACTGCGTAGATGAGCGACACCTGTATCTGCATCAATCGGATCGGCCACATCGGACCGGCGGGTGGAGCCGGTCCTGTCCTCAAGAGCCCGGCAACCGACACGCCGCTATCTGACCGCAGCCAGACAAACGCGAGCAGCAAGCACAACATGGTGTAGCGGCCCGCGATCGCGGATAGATGCAGCGCCAGCGGGGCCAATGCCGGTAGCAACAGGAGCCCCACCACGCGCGAACCGATACCTGCCCCAAAGAGAATGAGCAGGCCCATGTAGAACCACCAATACGCATCCGTAAAGAAGATCATCTCGTACAGGTTTCGTATTACGGGGTAGTCCAATCGCCCACTAAGCATCCAGCCTTCATGTGATGAGAAACTGTACATCAGCAGAAGCGCGAGGCCGATCCGTACCGCGCCCACCATCACCGGGTCCGCGGGCGCTAACAGGAACCGGTCAGCGCGGGATACGGTCTCTTGATCAGCGGTCTTCAATGACGACTCTCGGGAAACTGGAAGACACGGCTCTCGTCAAGATCCAGCGAATTGTATGAATAGCGAACGGTCCACTCGAAACGAGAACCATCGGAGATCGACCGCTGGTAAGGTCCGTCTTGGTGAAGCAGCTTCAACTGCGACTCAAGTGTGTCAAGCAGCTCCGGCGGCGTGAGATGCCATAGGCGCAGTTTCGCGATTTGCTCCGGGGTGGGGATCGCGGTGCGTGAGCCGTCCGCCGCCACTTGCACGACTTCGACCTCGTAGACCGTGATCCGGTAGTAGACCCGCATGATGAACGAGCCGGCGAGAAGGAAGGCGAGGATACTGGCGGCCACCAGCAGGTCTCGCCGCCGGTTGCCCAGGACAAACACCAGACGTTCGCTTACATCGGACATTCGTTGTCAGTGTAATCGACTAGGTGGCGTGTTAGAATCGGCGCGATTCCAGGGAGGGCACATGCTTAAACATCAGGTCGGTTACACACTGCTGGGAATGTCTGTTGTGATTTGGTCAGCTTGCGCGCGAGCACCGCGCGAGTCGGCGGACGAGAGCCTGTTACCCATTGTCGAAGCCGCCGGTCCGGATCTCGCGGCTATCGCGGGCAAGAGCCGCATCGTCGATCTCACAGTGCTGTTGAGCGAGACCCTGCCGGGACACTGGGGCGCCAATCCGCCGCTGCAGCGCTGGACGAACAACTGGTTTGAGCCTCTTCGAAACGGCTATGGCACGATCTCGTCTCCTAGCGAAGGACCGTATTATTCGCAGCGCTATGTCATTGATGAGCACACCGGCACGCAGACGGATTTCCCGGCGCACTTCATTCCGCCGCCCGACAGCGGTCTTCCCTTTGCCGGCCCGATGGGGTTGCTCACCGGCGACAAGTATCCGCTCAGCCGCATGATGGGCCCTGCAGCGGTCATCAATGTCACCGCAATCCGTGACCAAGCCGAGCCCGGCAAGAGCGCCCGCATCACCGTCGACATGATCAAGGCCTTCGAGGCCGAGCACGGGGAGATCCAGGCTGGTGATGTTGTGCTCTTCCACAGCGGCTACACCGACGCCTACTACAAACCCTTGCCCGAAGGTCTACGCATGACCTTCGAGCCCGTCGTCGCCAAGACCAAACCCGGCTGGCCTTCGCCGGAGCCGGAAGCCGTTGCCTATCTGCAAAGCAAGGGTGTGTGGCATCTTGGCACCGACGGCCCCAGCATGGGTTACGCCGAAGGTGGGCAGCCGACGCACGTGGCCGGTCTGGAGCACGGCATGAGTTGGGAAGAGATGCTCATCAACCTCGGCGAACTGCCCCCTCGCAGCGCCTACTATCTGGCTTTGCCTTTGAAGGTGGCCGACCAGAGCGGCAGTACAACGCGCGCGATTGCGTTTGTACCGAACGCAGAGTAGCTCGGCTCTTCCGGCCAGGACGTTAATCTGAAGGGAGGCTCCAGGCGACTGGAGCAGGTCGGCTTTAACGGTTCCGATTCGATCCCATGAGCAACAACAAGCCCATCGTCCTCACCATCATGGATGGTTGGGGGCACAACCCCGACCCGGCGAACAACGCTGTCGCGCAGGCTCGCAAGCCCAACTTCGAACGTCTTTGGGCGGATTTCCCGCATACCTTCATCCGCACCGACGGACCCAACGTCGGTCTGCCGGAATGGCAGATGGGTAATAGCGAAGTCGGCCATTTGAACATCGGCGCCGGCCGGGTCGTCAAGATGGACGTCACCCGCATCGACGACATGATCGCGAGCGGCGAGATCTTCTCGAACGAAACTCTCAAGACTGCGATGGCCCACGGGCGGGCAAGCCGGCTCCATCTGATGGGGCTCGTGAGCCCGGGCGGCGTCCACTCGCACACCGGCCATCTCTACGCGCTGCTCGAAATGGCTAAGCGAGAGAAGGTCGAGCAGGTCTTCGTGCACGCCTTCACCGACGGGCGGGACGAGCCGCCTGAGAGCGGCGCGGAATACGTGGAGGCCCTCGTTCGGAAGATGGAGCAACTCGGTGTAGGACGCGTCGCCACCATCACCGGCCGCTACTTCGCGATGGATCGCGACAAACGCTGGCCGCGGGTGGAACGCGCTTTCCGGGCGATGGTTACCGGTGAAGGCCGCCATGCGAAGGATCCCGTTCAGGCCGTCCGCGACTCCTACACCGGAGGTACGACCGACGAGTTTATCGAGCCGGTCGTCCTGGTCGACGAGAAGGACGAGCCTGTCGGCCGCATCGCCGATGGCGACGCCGTCATCTACTTCAACTACCGTGCCGACCGCGCCCGCGAAATCACCGATGCACTCAACGACCCTTCGCTCGAAGACATCGACCGTTCACTCGCGCCAAAGAATCTTCACTACGTGACGATGACGCAGTACGATCGGCGCTACGTCTACCCGCACGTGCTTCCGCCGCATCACCCGGACAACACGCTGGCGCACGTTTCCGAGTCACAGGACTGGCGGAATCTGCGCGTGGCGGAAACCGAGAAGTATCCGCACGTTACCTACTTTTTCAACGGCGGCCGCGAGAAGCCTTTCGAAGGTGAAGAGCGCCAGATGGTCCCCTCTCCCAAGGTAGCCACCTACGATCTGCAGCCGGAAATGAGCGCCGCCGGCGTGTGTGATGTCGTCGTGACTGGCATCGAAAGTGGAAGCTTCGACTGGATTGTCGTCAACTTCGCGAACGGCGATATGGTCGGGCATACAGGAGATCTTGACGCAGCCATCAAAGCAATCGAAACCGTTGACGGCTGCCTGGGGCGCATCCGCGCCGCGCTCGAAACCAAAGGCGGCGCTTGGATCGTCACGGCCGACCACGGCAACGCCGACTTGATGGTTGATCCTGAGACCGGCCAGCCACACACCTACCATACGACGTTTCCGGTGCCCCTCATTCTGATGAGCGATTTTCAAGGGAAGCTGCGTGACGGTGGTTCGCTGCGGGACATCGTACCGACCATGTTGGGTGTGCTCGGCGTCGAACCGCCTGAGAAAATGACCGGGCGCGATCTGCGAGTGAGCGACTAGGCGGAGTTCGTTAGCGGGAAGAAGGGCCGGTACTTCTCGGGTAGCCGCACGGTCTTGCCGTCGCGGTCGCACACGGTGTGAAGCGTCTCTCCGGTCGCGAGCAACTGGTCGTCGTCGGCGTGCCGAATCTCGTACGAAAAACGAATCGTGCGCGAGCGGGATTCCGACACCCACGTCACTACTCGAATCTCGTCGTTGAAACGCGCCGCTCCACGATAGCGGCAGTGCGCATCGGTGACGGCGAGGAAGATGCCGTCATCCGCTTCCATGTCGCGGTACTCGAAACCGAGATCCCGGCAGTAGTCCACCCGGCCCACTTCCATCCAAACGAAGTAGTTGGCGTAGTAGACCACGCCCATCTGGTCCGACTCGGCATAGCGGACGCGAAGCTTCGACTCCACTCGACGCATCCTCCGAGTATACGAAGGCTGATGCGGGCGTCTTAGAGATGGGTACGGAAAGCGCGTACTGGGGAAGCTATGTTGTGAAAGGCGCGGGCGCGGCATGCCGTGCCCCTACGAACTACCCGGTGGATCTGGATCTTCTTGGAATGAGTGTCCTCAGCGGTAGTTCTCTACCATCATCAAGTCCGCTTCACTTCGATCCACACGGACGTACAGTACATACATCCCGTCGGGCGATACTGAAAAACTCGCGCCGGGATAGTCCATCGCCTCTGGTTCGAGTGTAACGACCGTTTCCAATTCCCCCGAATCGACGTGGTAAAGCTTGAGGTTCCGTTCACGATTGACAAAGAAGATGCCCTTGTCGGTGACCACCCACCGCCCACGGCCCGCCGGCATGACCTCTCGCGGTAATCTCCGCGGCGTACCACCCGCGACAGGCACACTCCAAAGACTGCCGCCAAAGCCCCTCTTCGAGAAGTAGAGCAGCGTTCCATCACGAGACTCTTGTGCATACGAGCCGTCTTGTGCGATCACGAGGGGTTCGTGTACGATCTCCCCTCCGCGGGCAGGGATCTTGCACAGACCGGCTTCGCGCTGGTTGACGTAGATCCACTCGCCGTCGCGCGACCAAAAGGGCATGAATCCGCCACCGGCGCCCATCGTCAGCCGGCGCGGCGCCGCGCCGTCAGCTGCGACGACATCGACCTCAAAGCGGCTGCCCTGGATCACCTGAAAAGCGATCTCGCGGCCATCTGGCGACCAAGTCGGCGCCGTGATGATCGGACCGTCATAGGAGGTCAGCTTCAGCCCGTTCGATCCGTCGGCGTTCGCGACCCATAGTTCGGCGCTCCCGCTGCGGTCTGAAACGAACGCGATGCGTGCTCCGTCGGGCGAAAACTGGGGGCTGTGATCCATGCGTGTTGAGGCGATCACGGCCTTTGGCTCCATCATTTCGGGCCCATGTCCGACATCCATCTTCCATACATTCAGATCTCGCTCGGAGCGTGTGTAGGCCAGACGCCGGCCTTGCTTGGAAACAGCAGGTAGCAGCGCGTTTTCTCCCGCACTCAGCACCGGCACAATCCGCCCGCCCGCCGGAACCGGGCGAGTCTTCCACAAACGTCCCGCGCCCTCGCGGTCCGATGAAAAGATCAGGAAACCATCGTCGTCCCAGGTCAAGCCTTGGATTCGATTTTCCTCGTTGGTGACGCGCCGGGGATCGCCGTCGCCATCCACTGCTCGCACGAAGATGTCGCCGGCGAGCGGGCCGGCAGTGCGGACAAAGGCAATATGCGTCCCATCAGGAGAAAATGTCGGACTGTGGATGGTGGGTCGCCACTCCCCACCGGGTTCAGGAAGAGACAAGCGCCGCACGTCCCCCGAATCGACAGAGTAGAGTCCGATGCCTCCTGGCCCCGGGAGACCATCCGGACGGCCCGCACCTTTTCTTAGACCTGGCGCGGCTTGCCTCTCCCGCCCCTCCGGCGGACCCGGCCTAGGCGGACCGGCACCCTGTTGCGTGACGGCTAGCGTCTTACCATCGGGCGACCAGCCCAGGTGCCGGTTGACCGAGTCCTGTCCACGGATTCGAACGTCGGCAACCTTGCGCTCGGCTCCGCCGATCGGCGGGATGAGGTAGACCGCGCTTCGTCTTACTTCGTGTCGGACGAAAGCGATTGAGCGGCCGTCCGGTGACCAAGCCGGGCCGCTATCCGGTGCCGGAGTACTGGTCAAGCGCAGGGGCTGCCCGCCCTCGACAAGCCGAACATACACGTCCAAGTTGTCTTGGTTCGGGCCGTCCCACACGAAAGCTACTTGGCTTCCATCTGGCGAGAACGTCGCGAAGGTCTCAGTGCCCGCGTCGCTTGTAAGGGGTATAACCCTCGGTGGTTCGGATCGCGCCCCCGGCAGACCCGAACGCCATATGTTGGCGGCGACCACGCCCAACAAGATCAGTACGAGAGCGGCGGCCGCGAGCAAACCATAACGCCGCGGCGGGCTTTGCGGCTTGGCCGTCGCAGCGCTGCGGGACACCGGCTCAGGCATCGGAGCCGCAGGTGCGGCGACCGCCATCGCCGACGTCACAAAGGCCAGCTGGCTGACCTGTGTCACACCAGCGTCCCTGCGCTTCTTCAACGACCGCAGGTCGACCAGCAAGTCGAGCGCACTTTGATAGCGGTCCTCGCCGTCCTTCTGAAGAGCCTTGAAAACGATCCGTTCGAGCTCCAGGTCTACTCCCGTCCGCAACGCTGTGATCGGTGTCGGCTCCTCGTGCAGGATCGAGTATATGACCGCCTGCTGGTACTCACCGCGATACGGCATTTGCCCGGTGAGCATCTCGTAGAGCACGACTCCCAACGACCAGACGTCACTCCTCTGGTCGACCTTGTCGCCTCTGGCCTGTTCGGGCGACATGTAAGCCGCCGTACCGAGCGTGCTACCGTCCTGGGTCAGCTTGCTTGCGCCGGCCGCCAGTTGGGCCAAGCCAAAGTCCATGATCTTGAGCTGAGGCTCGCTCCCGCTGGTGGCGCGAACGATCATCAGATTGGCGCTCTTGATGTCGCGATGGACGATGTCTTTTCCGTGAGCGGCCGCCAGGCCCTTTGCGGCCTGCATGCCGAGTTCAAGTAAATCGTCAACGGTCAGCGGACCCTTTTCGACAAGCTGCTGAACGGTATCCCCTTCCAGGAACGCCATCGCGATGAAGGGCCGTCCTTCCGCCTCGTCAATTTCGTAGACGGTGCAGATATTCGGGTGGTCGAGGGAGGCCGCCGCGCGCGCCTCACGCTCAAAGCGGGTCCTCTCGTCGGGGCCGGTACCGGCGTTGAGCATCAGGAACTTGAGCGCCACGGCGCGCCCGAGCCGGGTGTCCTCCGCCTTGTAGACGACACCCATCCCGCCTTCGCCCAACTTCGCAAGGATCTTGTAGTGAGATATGGTTCGGCCGACCATCTATAGGTTGGGCGCGCTGCTGGAGAATCCGGTTACAGCGGCGTGGTTAAGCCCATGTAAACATAAGAGGTGGGGCCGATGAAATCAGCCGCTATCCGGCAGCGCCTTCTTTCCTGCCGTAGAAGAGGTCCCGACCGGCGGTCAATGCCTGCATCTTGCGGTCCGCGACGCTTCGTTGCAGCATCCAGAAACCGCAATCCGGATGGATGTAGTGAATCCGCTCCTCACCCACCACTTTGCAGGCGTTCTCGATCCGCGACGCGATCAAATCCGCCGATTCGACCTCGTTGTCCTTGATGTCAACGACACTCAGTCCGATGCCGATGTTCGAGTCCAGGCCTTTCAGCTCGGGCAGCTCTTCATAGCCGCGGCGCGCAAACTCAAGCACGTAGTGGTTCACGTGCAGACCGTTCAGCAAGGGCATCAGGCTTTTCCAAAAGCCCTTCTGGATCGATTGACCACCGTAGTTTCCGAAACAGATGTGTACCGCCCGCGTCGTTTGGATTCCGTCGAGCACGTGGTTCAGGGCCTCGATCGCCCAGGGTGTGTCCTCGGGGTGCCCGGAGATATTCGCCTCGTCCACCTGAACGACGGCGGCCGGAATGCGCTCCAACTGCTTGCGCAACACCTCGGCGATCGCCATGCAGACTTTGGCGTAGGAACCGTAGTGGCAGTCCGTCACCGTCTTCGCCAACATGTGCGGCCCGGTGCAGGTAAACTTCAGCGGCTTGGGGGTCAGCTCTTTTGTGAATTCGTAATCGGCAGGCAGATTGAGAATGCCCTCCCCTATCTCGTCTTCGACGATGCCCGCGGGCGCCGCCCGGAAGCCCATGCCCTCGTCGGCACGAAACGCCTCGATGTCGCTCACCGAGTACTTCGTCCGGACTCCCGACATGCGGCTGACGAAGTAATCGATCATGCCGTTCGTCTCGGGATGACTGGGGTCGAAGCGATTCAGCTCACCATCGGCCACCAAGTCGATGCCTGCCAACTCCTGCGTCTTGAGAACGACGGAGATTGCGTCCTGCAATGTCGTCTTCGAGGAGTCTCCGTACAACCACCGCGGAATCGGATAGCTACCAACAACCGTCGTTTGAATACGCACGTCCCCCCGATTATAAATGAGCTGCCGTTGCCCACTCTTGTCTGCGATCATGATCGGCGTGACGCCACTGCGCATCGGGATATCAAGTTGCTTGCTGGGCGAACTTGTCCGCTATGACGGCGGGCATAAGCGCGACCGCTTCCTCGTTGATACTCTTGGCCCTTATGTCGAGTGGGTGCCCGTCTGCCCAGAGCTTGAAGTCGGCATGGGCGTGCCCCGTGAGTCGATCCGGCTTGAACCGACGGAGGATGACATTCGTCTCGTTGCGATTAAGAGCAAGCAGGATCACACCCGCTCGATGCGCGCGTGGGCACGCAGTTGCCTCGGTGAACTCGCCAAAGAGGACCTCCGCGGCTATGTACTTAAATCCGATCACCCAGTTGCGGTTTGGAGCGCGTGCCTGTTTACGACGAGAACGGCGTACCGAAGAAAGACGGAATCGGCGCGTTTGCCCGCCCGCTGCTCGAACGGTTTCCGCACTTGCCGATCGAAGAAGAAGGACGTCTACACGACCCGAAGCTCCGCGAGAACTTCATTGAGCGCATCTTCGCGAACCATCGATTGCAAGCTCTGTTTGCGGGCCGCTGGAAAACGCGTGATGTCGTCGAGTTCCACACGCGCCACAAGCTACAGCTCATGTCGCATTCGCCCAAGGAGTACCGCCAACTCGGCCAACTTGTGGCGGCGATCAAGCAAAAGCCGCGCGCCACGTTCCGGGAACAGTATGAAAGCGGCTTTATGGCGGCTCTACGGAAGAAGGCCACCAAGGGACGCCACACCAACGTCCTGCAGCATGCGGCGGGCTATGTCAGCGATCGACTCAACTCGTCTTCCCGCCATGAACTCGTCAGTATCATCCACGACTTCCGCCAGGGCCTTGTTCCGCTGATTGTCCCGATTACGTTGCTGCGACATCACGTTCGCCGATTGAACATCGCGTATCTACAAAACCAGCACTACCTCGATCCCCACCCGAAGGAGCTCATGCTCCGCAACCACGTCTGACACCGCCAGATCCCGAAGATCAGGCTTGAAGTCGGAAGACATACATGGAGTCTCACCACTTGGGTTCCGGGGGGTAGGCCGGGGTAAGATGAAACTCTTCCCTCGACACTGGGTTCTCCCATGCGCATCCGACCCATGACCGACGACGACCGCTCCGAGGTCGCCGACCTGATCTACTGTTCGCTCAACACTTGGTATCAGAGTCACGGGATGCCGCAAATCCTGCGCGGCGGGCCGAGCATCGCGGATATCTTCTACGAGGTCTATCACGTGCTTGATCCCGGCTGTGGGGTTGTCGCGGAAAACGTCGCTACAGGACGGCTGATGGGTTCCTGTTTCTACCACCCGCGTGAGCAGCACGTCTCGCTCGGCATCATGAACGTCCACCCGAACTACTTCGGTCTCGGGGCCGGACGGGCGCTGCTCGACGAGATTATCGCGTATACCGACCAACACGACTACAAAGCGCTCCGCTTGGTCCAAAGCGCGTTGAATCTCGACTCCTTCTCGCTGTACAACAAAGCGGGCTTCGTGCCGCGCTGCGCCTTCCAGGACATGGTGATTGCCGTGCCCGAGAGTGGCCTCGATTTTCGAACGCCCGGCCTGGACCACGTCCGTGACGCCACGCTCGACGACGTTCCCGGCATTGCGGCGCTTGAGATGGAAGTGAGCGGCATTACGCGCGAGCAGGACTACCGTTATTTCATCGAGAACGCGCTGGGCTTTTGGCACACCAGCGTCTACGAAGGCGACGGCGGCGCGGTCGAGGGCTTCCTCGCCTCGTGTGGTCACTCCGCCATGAACATGATCGGGCCCGGCGTGTCTCGAACGGAAGCCCAAGCCGCCGCGCTGATTCTGCGTGAACTCGACCAACACGGCGGCCGCTCCCCGGCTTTCGTCGTTCCCGTCGAAAAGCAAGAGCTCGTCCGGCAGATCTACAAATGGGGCGGACGCAATTGCGAGCTGCATTTTTGCCAAGTGCGAGGCGAGTTCCAACCTTACCGCGGCGTCAACCTGCCCACGTTCCTGCCTGAGTAGGCGTAGGCGCAGGCCTTGCCTGTTGTAACGTGATCAATGGCCGGCTTCTTCCAGGACATCGTCGCAATCTTCAGCCGTCTTCAAGGCGAAGACGTTGTCGCCCAAGATTTGATCCCCGGCGGCGAGCCTGTCGAACCGGCGGAGATCCCCGAGCCCTACCGCTCCCTGCTTGTTCACGACAAGGATATGACGGGCGCCCTGGCCGCCTATTGGAAACTGCCGATTGCTCTGCGGCCCCTCGCAGTCCAGCGTGAAGGCGATACTCTTTACCGTCAAGTCGTACTCACGGCGGGACCCGAACAGATTCCCGTCGAGGCGGGGGCCATCAAGATTTACCTGGACCGCTTTCCGCCCAAAGCGCTGCCGGTCATCACCCAGAGCCTTCAGCCACTCGGCGCGGTGCTCACCGAATACAAGATTCCCTACGTCTCCGCACCGCGAGGATTCTTCCGTTTTCCCGCGAACGAGAACCTACGCAAAGCGTTCGGCGATCCGCGCGAACGGATGCTCTACGGCCGCTGCAACCGATTGACCAATCCCGCCGGCGAACCTCTCGCCGATGTCGTCGAGATCCTTCCGGCGACCCGGATGAGTTAGCTTCGCTCGGAACTCCAACGACTCAGGTGGAGTGGCAGGATCTTCCCTGCTTTGTTCTCCAACGGTGCACCGATTTCGACACTGAACCCTTCGGAATGATCCCACACGCGTGAGGCCAACGCTCCGCCATAGTGGCTCCGTAGCACCCGCAGAAAATACTCACGGAGATCGTCCTTGGATGTCAGCGGCACTGTCGGTCGAACGCGAAGCGCCAGTTCCGTCTGCTTGGGCCCTTCTCGTTCCACCAACTGATAGTCCGCCGCCGACCCGCCGAAATTTTCTGGAAGGTCAACTTCCAGAATCCGCACAATGTCCGTTCCGACCAACGTCATGCCCTGCCCAGTGAGCTTGCCGTAGCTGAAGATATCGCGGATCCGGCGGTGGAAACCGATGCGGCTGTAGGTGCAATTGCAGGGCTCGTCGACGATCTCACCAGCATCGGCCATCTCCACGTGCGGCGTAAATGGAAATAGGGACGTGAGCAGCAGCGCAGAGACAGTAGAGTCCGAACCGGGCACAAGGTGGGGATGATTGATCACCGCAACCGAATCTTGAAAGATATGTACCTGGTTTCCCGTCCGCATCTCGGCGCATGATTGGCCAATCTGGCCGATCTCCGAGACCCAATACGACGGCTGCGGTCTAATACCAGCGGCTTCGAGAACGCGCCGTTTTCCTTCGGTCAACGCTTCGCCGCCGGAGATGAAGGCCGTTTCCGCAATATCGAGATTCGCTTCTATCGCCGCCGCCGCGACGCGGACACCCGTGCTCGCCACTGCCTGCAGAGTCGACAAGACACCGCGTTTCTTTCGGTTCGCAATGTCTTGCGCGACCTTGCGAAAATCGTTGTGCGGCAGAGTTCGGGGCCACGGATCATAGCCCCCGTGCCAACGTGCGAGGGCGACGATGTATCGTGTCAGGACACGGTAGTGCGCAGAGTCCTTCAGGGTGCCGCCAAAGGAGAACCACGGGCCGCAATCCGGCAGTAGGCGCGCATGGAGCACGCACAGGAGAATCCCGGCGACCGCCGGCAGAGTCGGCCGAACAATCACGTAGGCGCGCTTTTTGAGATCGTATTCCTTGATGGTAAGGGCTTGGTATGCACTGAGATGCGCAAGGTGCTCTGTCCCGGTCATAGTGACCGTGCCGGCGCTACGGCTGCCGGCGCTACTGCCGCCGAACCACCCCTGAATGAGCGGATTCGCGAAACACCCCGCGGGCGCCTCGATGACTTGACCATCCCGCACAATCTTCGCCGCTCCTTTGAACTCGTCGTGGGTAAGGTGGACACCCGCGCCCCGCAGCCGCTTTAGCGTTGCGTCGAGTCCATGCCGGCGCACTTCTTGAGACAGGTCACCGTGGGAGCAATCCGCTAGCGCAAACATGCAGGCATAGGGATGCTCGGGATCCGCGAAGATCGTCCGCTGCAGCAAGTCCAGCCAGCGATCCTCTCGTTTTTCGAACTACTCCCGAATCGGGGCTTTCAGGTCGCTCGATAACGGCCGGCGCAGGTAATCGGCCATGCCGGTTGTGATCCGGCGATAGTGGCCGATACGCTCGACGAAGCGAGGAGCAGGCATAGACGCAGACCGAGTTGGCGCCGATCGCGGCACACCTCGATCAACCGGAGAACAGCAAGTCTAGTTGACTTGCTCAAGGATGGCGAAGTCGCCCGGGTTCCAGGCTTGCGCGATGACGTAGTACTTGCCGCCATGCTTCCGCAGCACCGCGTTGTGGATGTGCGTGAAATTCTCCAAACCTAGGTCTTCCTTGATCATGACCGTCGAGATGAGCTTGTCATTCTCAAGGATGTAGATCGGGGCTCCCCTGCTCGTGTCAGGCCCCCGCAATGCACCGACGATTGCGTAGTCGTCGAGGTAGTCGATGTCGCAGGGCAGTGAGCCGAAAGGCATGTTCAGCGTGGATAGGTACTGGCCGGTGCGCGTGAAGCGGTCGATCTCTGAATACAGGCGGTCGGCCACGTCGATGCGTCGTGTCCCGGCGGGCACGGCGATGCCGTGCCCTGTTCCGAATTGGCCCGCGGCGGTCCCCTTGCCACCAAACGACATGTCATTCCACTCTGCCTTGAATGGGTTCGTGCTGAAAACCTTCGCCGTGAGCACATAGTCCAACTTCGAGTAGCCCGTAGCGACGTAGAGCATGCCGTCGAGATACTCTGTGTCCGTCGGCACGAAGTTGCCCGCGCCCATGAAGTAATCACTCGCGTTCGGGTGCCCCAGATCGGTTCCCGGCGCAGGGGTGCTAAGGGTGTTGACCAGCTTCCCATCAAGCGTCGTCGTCACAACCTGTGCCGATTTGTTTCCCGGGAAGGTAAGGTAAGGACCGCCGTCGGCGTACCAGATGGTCGCGTTGTGCATGTTCGTGTCTTTCATCGAGGGCGGCGTGCTGACCATCTTCGTGCTCTTAAGATCCGCGCTGATCTGGATAATGCCCGCGCCCGGCAGCGCGAAGTACGTTTCGCCCTTGCCCGGCCTGCGGTCGATGGCGAAGCCTCCATGGGACGCCTTCAAGACCTCGGGGACCTGCGCCTCGGCAGGTAGATGGCTGGACGTGTAAAGTACCTTGAAGGTCATCTTGCCGTGACCGCTCGTCTTCGACGCGGCGCTCGTGGACCCGTCATGTCCGAGCACCCAGCTCATCGCGAGCATAAAAACAAATAAACCACTGACGATCAATCGCTTCATGGAAACACCCTCCCAGCTATTTCGATTGAGGATAACGTAGTGCACCGCCCTGACGCTACGAATCAGCCCGGGACAATTCAGCGGTCGACCGCTTCGCCGGGCATCGCAGCGACAGTGACAACGCCTGTGCCTGCTGGATGGTGATGAATATTCGGAACACAGCCGAGTCGCTCGGCGCCCTATTGCAGACGGGCGCTTGGACCCGCGAGAAGTCCGACGCTTTTCGGGCGCGACGCTTACGTCGAATGGTCCGACACGCCTACGAGCAGGTGCCGTACTACCGCCGGCACTTCGACCGCCACGGCCTACGCCCTGATCAGGTTTGTTCCCTGGCGGACCTTGACAGTATCCCCCTTACGTCGAAGAAGGACTTGCAGGCACAGCCGGTCAACGATACGCTCGCCGCCGGGTGGAAACCGGAACGTCTTATTGCGCGCTGGACCGAAGGATCCACCGGCGCCCCTTTCACGATCCGGCGAACGCTGTTCGAAGAGCTATTGCTCAACGCCTTCCGATTGCGGGCCTTCGGCTGGGGCGGCATGAGACTTCGTGACCGCAGGCTGTTCGTCACCGCCTCCCTCGATTCCCCTACAAGCACCGACCAAACCCGCTCATGGTTGCTGGGTTTGCTCAACCGCGGGGGCTTGCTTACGCACCGCGTTGTGAACGCCGGGACGCCGCCCGCGCAACTGGCCGAGGTTCTGGGCCGCTACGAGCCCGACATCGTGGGCGGCTATCCGTCCGCGCTAGCGAAACTCGCGGAGTATCTCAGTCAGCACGATATCGGGCTGAAGCCGCCGCGTTTCGTCGGATCGGGAGGTGAGACCTTGACGCCGGACTTGCGCGAGCAGATCGCAAGTGGATTCCGCGCGCGTGTGTTCGACACCTACGGTGCGAACGAGATCAACCTGATCGCCTATGAGTGTTCCCAAACCAGCGAGATGCACGTCATGGACGACACGGTGATCGTCGAGGTGTTGAACGATGGCCGGCCCGTGGCCGAGGGAGAGCGAGGTGAGGTCGTTGTCACCGCCCTGCACTCTTTCGCGATGCCCTTTATCCGTCACCGGCTTGAGGATTCCGTCGTCAAGGGAACGAATGCCTGCGGCTGCGGAAAACCGTTCTCAACGATTCGATCCATCTTGGGCCGCACCTGCGAGTACTTCCCGCTACCGGGCGGCCGCGAGATTCACGCCTACGACTTGCTGAACACGATCTGGGGCGAGAGCTGGATTCGCCGGATACAGATCATCCAGGAGCGGCTTGATCGCGTTGTTATGCGCCTCGTGCCGGTCGGCGAACCTGCCGAGAGGGCGCTCTCAGGGCTGAAAGCAAAGCTGCAGGAGCAGACAGGAAGTGATGTCGAGGTCGTGATCTCCGTGGAGTCCGAGATCCCCAGCGCACCGGCCGGCAAATCCCGGGTCTATATCTCTCTGGTCAACTAGCCGGAGCGCAAGTCAGACGAGCAGTTTTCCTCGAGTGCCTGAGCTCTCGCGAGCCTCTGCGAGAATAAGGGTGTGAGTTTGAACCTCATCGCAGTCGCCATGAGTGGCGGCGTCGACAGCTCAACCGTCGCCGGTCTTCTCCACCGTGACGGCGTACCGGTCGTCGGCATGACCATGCAGCTTTGGAACCAGCGCCGCATGCCCGAGCTCGTGCCGCCCGGAGGGTCGGTTGGCCGCTGCTGCTCGCTCGACGACGTGTATGACGCTCGCCATGTCGCGCAGCACCTCGGCATCCCCTACTACGTGCTCAACTTCGAAGACCGCTTCGAGAGCGAAGTCGTCGAGCCCTTCGTCAACGACTATCTATCCGGGCGCACACCGATTCCCTGTACGCTTTGCAACAACTTCGTGAAGTTCGATCAGTTCCTCGTGATGGCTGAACAGGTCGGGGCCGAAAAGGTCGCCACCGGACATTACGCCCGCATCGACTTCGACGAGAGTAGCGGCCGCCACCTTCTGCGGCGGGGAGTGGACGATTCCCGCGACCAGTCCTACTTCTTGTTCGGCTTGACGCAGGAGCAGCTTGGCCACTCCCTGTTCCCTCTGGGCGGGATGCAGAAAACGGAAGTGCGACAACTTGCGGAGGATCTCAGCATCCCGGTCGCAGGGAAGGCCGAGAGCCACGAGATCTGCTTTGTTCCCAACGGCGACTACGCCCGCTTTGTCGAGCTGTATCTCGAGAAGAAGGGGGCCAATGGCTCGGCGGAAGCGGCGGGCGAGATTGTATCCACTGACGGCAAGACTCTGGGCGAGCACGACGGCATTCACCACTACACGATCGGCCAGCGCCGTGGACTCAAAGTAGCCACCGGCAAGCCGATGTACGTCGTCAAGATCGAGCCAGCCTCAAAGAAAGTATTCGTCGGCCCGGATGAAGAGTTGCTCCAGACACGGTTCGCCGTGAGCGGTCTGAATTGGATCGCGATCGCGGACCTCCTTGAACCACGGCGCGTGCAAGTGAAGATCCGCCACCAGTTCAAGCCGGCTTGGGCCGAAGTGCGCCCGGGCAGCGAGCCGGGCGTGGTCGCGGTCGAATTCGAGCAGCCGCAACGCGCCGTCACCCCGGGCCAAGCGGCTGTCTTTTACGACAACGATTCCGTCGTAGGCGGCGGCTGGATTCAATAGCGCGGCTCACGTGCGCAGCTAATCTGACGACCCTTGCCGCGAGGACCGAACGGCAGTAACATAAAAGCGCCACTCTTAGAGCGGGAGTAGTTCAGTGGTAGAACGGTAGCTTCCCAAGCTGCATGTCGCGGGTTCGATCCCCGTCTCCCGCTCCAATGAAATCAGTCAGTTACAACTCCCTCGGCCAGCAACTGGCTCCGTTTGGCTCGATTAGTTTACTCGCAGCGACGTTTCGAGCCGATTCACAGCCTCACGACGACGGGCTAGCGATGTTCTCGTGTACACTTGGTCGAGAGCACTTCGTCCTTCCAGTCCTGCCGGCGCGTAATCGCCTGGAGCTCGTCCCACTCAGCCCGGGTGAAGAAGTCATGTAGGCTGTCGGCTGCACGTTCACGCAGTTCCTTGTTGTTGAAGTGAAGTAGTGTCGCGGCGTTCGGTAGGGTTTGCCGATTCTCGATCATGAAAGTGAAAAGGAGCCGACATATGCGGCTGAAGGTGGGGGTTTGGTCGGTGTTGGTGGCTCCCCACGGTCGGATCGTCGCGTCAACTCGGCGGCTCACCTGCACCGATACATCACCTTCACCTGCCACGAACGGATTGAAGCCGGTGATGAAATCCGGCTGCGACGGATTCAACAACACCAGCGAACGGGAGTTTTCACCACAACCCACTCCGTGATAGGCGCAACAGCGGAGCACATCGTTGTAGAGGGTACCGTGCCAATCAATAAGGCAGAGACCACGGCCGTGCCGCAGATCACGACGGATCATCCACTCAAGAAACTTACTCTTACCAGTCCCGGAGCCGCCGATGACATGCATATGGGTACTCCGGCGCATTTCGTCCGACAGTTCCACGGCCTTACCGGCGGCGTCCCAGCCTAGAACCATTTGCGTTCCCGCAAGTCCCATGTGACTCGGGCCTCCCATTCGTCCAGCGGACTCTTGAGCTCTGGATGCTCTTCCCTAGCTCTTCGCAAAACAGCCTTGATTCCGGCCTCTGTCCGAAGTGCCTGATCCAGCTGCGCGGTAATTCGATCCACTAGATCGCTCTTCTTTGGGGTCGCTGGGGTCGGTTGGCTGCGTTCCCTAAGCCTCGTTGCGCGCTCGTAAAGTGCGTCCTCCATTCGCTGATCCAGATTCATCTCCTCAAGATCCAGGCGTTTCTGGCGCAGCCGGTCTTCTTGTTGGAAGTGCTTCCAATCTGCTTCGTGCCGCATGAGCGTTAGGCACTCAGTCTGGATTTGGTTAATCTGCCTCAGAACTTCCAGGCGTTCTGCCTGCGTCTTCTGATAGCACTTGAGCTGGAAGCGCTTGATTCTCTTCTCTAGCCAGCCTTCGTAGTCCGCCCGCATGAACGCGTCAGGCACGGTCGGCAACTCCGGTCGAAGCGAGAGGCTGCTCTCGTGTGTTGGGGATAACTCTTTGGTAGACATAGTGGCTCCGTTTGGCTCCATTAGTGGAGCAACGAAAACCAGCTACTGAAACGAAAGGAGTTGTGAGCGCATTCCATTGACACCGTAGACGCTAAAGTTTGTATTTTCAATCTACGGCTGACTTCCCAAGCTGCATGTCGCGGGTTCGATCCCCGTCTCCCGCTCCAACTTTCAAACAAAAGTCAAAACCGGAACGTCTCGCGCGTCTTGCGGCGATACTTCGGGTTCCAGCGGTCAACCAGCGCGTCGCGGGACTGGACCTTCGCCATGTTCTCTTCCAGCTTGGCCATCTGGTCGCGGTCGATCTCGACGCCGAGACCGGGCGCGTCGGGAAGCGCCATTTTGCCGTCTCGGAACTGGAGCTTACCTCCCTTGATGATGTCCTGATCGGGAGCGGTCCAGGGGTAGTGCGTGTCGGCGTCGTAGGTCACGTGCGATATCGAGCAATTCATGTGCGTCAGCGTCGCCATCGAAATGCCGAGATGGTTGTTGCTGTGACCCGAGCAGCCCCAGCCAAGCGCTTCGCAGGTGGCCGCCCAGTGGCGAACGTTGTTGAGGCCGCCCATGTGGTGGACGTCAAGCAATACGATGTCGATCGCACCTTTGCGGTACGCCGGCCCGATGTGTTCCGGCCGGGTGACGCACATATTGGTCGCGAACGGAATGGATGTGTGCTTGCGAACTTCCGCCATGCCGTCCTGGCCGCGCGTGGGGTCTTCGAGATATTCCATGCCGAACGGCTCGACCTGTTTCGCGACACGCTTCGACGTTTCGACGCTCCAGGCAGCGTTAGGGTCGATTCGCAGCTTGGCGTCGGGGACGCGCCGCCGCATGATTCGGAGCGCTTCGATCTCCTCGTCCGGCGTGAGTACACCTCCCTTGAACTTGCACGAGCGGAAACCTTCGTTGTTGTTGAAATCCACGAACTGCTGCGCGGCGGATTCTGGTGTGATGACGCCCGGCTCGCCGTCCGTCGGGAGAACGAAGAAGACGTAAGCGGAATAGGGCGCGGCCTCGCGGTAGGCTCCGCCGATCAAGTCGCAGACACGTCTGTTGAGTGAGCGCCCAATGAGGTCAAGACAAGCGATCTCGATGCCTGCAAAGGCTTCATAGTCCTCGATATTGCGGCGGAAGTACTCCAACTCGAACGGGTCGCGTCCGAGGACGACGGAGCGGGCGGCCTCGATATTCTCAGCGTGCCGGCGGCCCACTTCGGAGATTCCGCGGTGACCATCGGATGTTTCGATCTCGGTGATCGTCCGCACGAAGTGAGTCGCGTGCGCGGTGGTCGAGTTCATGATCGGCCGGTCCGGCGATGCGACCTGAGTCACCTTGACCGAGCTGATCTTCATTTGGCTGCGGGGGCGATCGGCCTTCGGCGTTCCGCTGCGCTTGGTTCCGCCCACGGCTTGACTGTAGGCCAAGGCCATATCGTCAAGACACGCGAGCCCCGTGATACCAGCGGCGCCCGCCATCAATGCCCGGCGTGTTACCGGTGGCCGGGGTCGCTCCAATGCGGTCTCAGGGTTTCGCTTGCTGGTAGGCATACTCGGCTCCATGGGAGGATATCCGGATTTCCGTTGAAACGAGCGGCTCTCCGCAGGTTGTAGTTTACGCCGCCCGGGCCTGAGCCGGAGGCGGCGTGTTGAGCTTGGCGAGTTCCGCCAAGAGTTTCGGCAGCTGCTTG
>Ga0315339_1000410_pt1 | contig 55982 bp, 50 predicted proteins | sample ASW17metaG_FD_204514 | JGI IMG/M metagenome (GOLD analysis project Ga0315339, IMG submission 204514) | Ammonia-oxidizing marine archaeal communities from Pacific Ocean, United States - ASW #17 | ecosystem: Environmental > Aquatic > Marine > Oceanic | place: USA: California | collected 2016-12-05 | reverse complement strand
AGACGCAAATCTGGATCGCCGTGTCGGTCTATGTGCTGGTCGCGATCCTCAAGAAGCGCCTGGGGTTAGAACCCAGTCTCCACCAAATTCTACAGGCTCTCAGCGTGACCCTATTCGAGAAAACCCCTATTCTACAGGCCTTCCAACACGTCGACTCCAAAGATCCATATCATGCAATCTCTAACCAACTGATTCTGTTTTGCTTATAGCCGGACACTAGTGACTGCGGCTCATTGGGCGAAGGCCACGCCTCTCTAACCATCGCCAAACAGATTGTTCGGGGGAAGATTTGTTCGGTGTGATATCGCAGAGGTGTCAACGTCCGACGGCCTACGTCGACAGTCATACGGGCTGTGGATTGTTCGCCGCTACTAGGAGCGAATCGTTGCGAAGCCGCTCGTGGCGTATTGATCAAGCACTCCGGCTGAGGCTACTCATGCGGGGTGGTCAATTCCTAGTGCCGAGCCGCATAGCTGTGACGGAATTCGCGGGTTCGGGCGAAGACCGGCGGCAGCGGACGGCCGTTGGGGATGGTGAGCCAGAGGCGCAGCATATGACGGCGGCGGCGCGTGGGAGCTTCGTGGTCTTCAAATGCGGTGCGGCAATGCAGCACGTCGTAGTTACTGGCGGCGAGGATATCTCCGGGCTGCATGTCGAACTCGAAACACATGCCAGGCTCCGCGGCGATTTCATCAAATAAATCGAGGGCTTCGATCTGCTCGGTAGTAAGGGGCGGCACCTCGGGAAAGCGCTGAGCCAGATCGATATAGAAGCGCTTGTGGACCGTGCTGAGGCGGCCTTCGTGGTAGTTGTAGATCGGCACGCGCTGGGCGCGGGGCTCGCCTTCGAGCTGCTGTCCGCGGGCATCGAAGTCGAAGGGCTGCTGCAGGACCTCGGCGAGGTCAGGACGGCCGCGGACGATCTCGTTGAACACGGCGGTCGAACTGACAAGGCGGCTGCGGCCTCCGCTCTTGGCCTTGCGCAGACAAAGCAGCAGAAAGATGTCAGAGCCGTCGTTGTGAAACGGGATGTCCTGATTGGTTTGATACTTGCGAATGTCGTCCTGCGATAGGTCACGTCTGGTGTCTCGGACGTGATGGATCAAGTTTCCCGCGGCGTCCTGCGGTTCCGGCGTACCGAGGTAGACACCGAGTCCCCAGAAGAGGGTTGCCGCTTCGTCGTCGGAGCAGCCCGCCACCGGGAGGCCTCGTATGAGGGCGAAACCACGTCCGCCCTCAACGTCGGCAAGGATACGGCTGCGCGTTTCGGCGCAGGCCGGAATCGGAAAGTGTTGTGGATCGATCCTGAAAAGGTCACGGCCTGATTCAGTTACATCGCGCAAAGCGGACTGCAATTCGTCGATCGCGGCGGCGTCGAGGGTGTAAACCCACGAACGGTCCATCTCCCAGTGTGAGCCCCGCCAGGCAGCAGGAATATTAAGAGCGTGGGTCAGAATCTGTGGCATGGTCTCGTGGCAAAAGAAGAGCTAATGCGCGGTTTTAATGAAACGGATGAGGTGAGCCATCTCGTCAACGGTGATCTCTTTTTCGAGGTCCTCGGGCATAGCTGAGAGCTGGGCAGACCGCATGCTTTTGATATCGGCGCGGTTGACCACGTCCTGCTCGCCGCCCTCACGCCGGAGAGTGACCGCCGTGGGGCTCGGGGGGCCGAGAACCCCCTCAAGAGTTCGACCGTCATTCGTCTCCACGATATACGACTCGTACTCCGGCTCGATCGATTGGTTCGGCAACAGGATGTCGTTGAGGATGAACGCGGCGGGGCGCGTGCGGATCGTGGCGAGATCGGGGCCGACGTCTTTGCCGGCACCGTCGAGGGCATGACATTTTTCGCAAGTTCGCTCGAATACTGCCTGGCCCGCCTTGGAGTCGCCCTCTTGGGTGAGTGCGGCGCGGTAACGATCGACGACTTTCCTCCGCTCCTCGGGGGCTTGCGTGAGTAGTGCGCGGGCTCGCTCGCGGAAGGCAGCGTCGTCGTGCATGATGAACGCTCCGCGAAGACGTCCGGTGACGGTCCACGGTTCGATGTCGCCTTGCTCGATCGCCGTCATGACGAGATTGAGGCCGTCGTCGTCACGTGCGAGAATACCGCCGGCAGTATTGCGGGCTTTCGTGGGCAACTCGCGCCACTTGGCGATCAGGAAAGCCGGTAGGTCCTCCTCATCGGTGTCCCCGAGGGCTTCGACGGCGGCGGCCTGGACAGCCTCCGGTTCCTTGGGTTCGATCAACCGCTTGAGAAGGTTCGCGTCCGCGTCGGCTCTGAGCGCGAGCAGGCGGACGGAGTCGGCGCGGAGATCCGGATCGAGATCCACATCTTGAGCGCGACCGAGTGCGGAGGCTAGCACGCGAGCCGGGAGTTGCGGGGACTTGAGTTGCCTGAAGATGCGGATCGCGGGGCCACGGAGACCCCCTTCTGGATGCGCAGCAAGTTGAGTTACCGTGCTGAGAGCGGCGGCGGAGAGTTCGACCGTAACTCCGCTTCGTGACGAAAGGCCGGATGCTAGACCGTCAAGAGCAGCGGCCCGCCACCATGCCGCACCTAAGCCGGGTCGCGCGAACTGACCGATTACCTTGTTAACGTCGGACTCGCTGCCCGCGGCCCCAACCATCGAAGCGAGTTGCGTGAAAAGGTCTCGTCGGTCATCGTTCTCTTGACCTGTCAACTCGGGTCGATCAAGAGCCTCTCTTAGAAACTTGGCCGGGCGAACGGAAGGATGCGTGAGCACGGCGACGCGCATCCAAGGGTCATCGATATCGGCGAAAAAACTTTCCTCGGCGATGCGCCTCACTTCGGGGGAGTCGATCTCACCGAGAGTCGCCAACAACTGAAAGCGAACTCGGGAATCGGGATCGCTTGCGAGAGAAAGCAGGCGTGCGACAAGCGCGGGCGAGTCATGAAGCCGCGACTCGGCCAGCAGAATCGCGTTTTCGCGGACGCCGGCCTCGTCGTCCCCGAGGGCTAACGAAATCAAGTCTGCGTCAAGCCGGCCCATCCCCTCGAGTGCCCACAAAGCATGCAGGCGCATTTCCGCCGACGAACGTTCCTCGACCGCCGCGCGCAACAGAGCAACCGAACCGCCGCCGCGGCGCTCGACAAGCAGGCGTTGCGCGGTCCGCCGCCACCAGATGTTAGGGTCGCCGAGTTTCCCGACAAGCTCAGTGTCGGATGCGTCTCGCAGGTTCAACCCCGCAGCCAACGGCAAACCGCCTTCGGGCACGATGCGATAAATCCGTCCGTGATCTTTGCCGTCGTAGAGCTGCGGCGACTCATAGGTTTCAGCAGCGGTCCACTCGGGGTGCTCGATGACCTCGCGGTAGTAGTCGAGCAGATACAAAGCGCCGTCGGGTCCGGTGTAGAGATTCACAGGGCGGAACCAGCGATCGGTCGACGCCAGAAACTCGCGGTCCGGTTGCGCGCGGCGTGCCCTAAAGGTAGCTCCGTTCGGCTCCCAAACGTCGCGGTGCACGATGTTGTGGACGGGCTCAGCGACGAACGATCCGCCTGCGAAACCGGGTGGGAACGCGCCGCCGAGATAGACGAGTAGACCGCAGGCCGACGTCATTTGCCCGACTCCCGAAAGCAGTTCGAAGCGCGGCTGGATAGTAATAGGGAAGAGGGGCGCGGGTGAGCCGTGGTCCGACATGGTTTCAAACGGCCGCGCGAGCCGCAGTTGCGGGTTGCGCTCGAGATAGCGCGGGGCAAGCACCTCATGGCGCACGTGGTTCGAGTTGTTGTGGACGAACAGGCGGCCCCAACGATCAAAGGTTTGGCCGAATTGCGATGGGTTCGCGAGATATTCAATCTGGCGCATGTCCGGATGGAAGCGAACGCTACGCCGGTCGATTGGCACACGCGGCGAATCAGGATGATCCGGGAAGTGCAGTTCGCTGCCGCGATCCCCGAATCTATCACCGAACACCGCCGAGCGGCTGAAGCCCTCGTGCGACAGATAGATCCAGTTGTCAAGCCCGTAGTAGGGGCTGCTGACGGTGTGCTGCGGGTTGTTGAACGGAAACCCGCTCAGCACGACGCGGCGGATGTCGGCCTTACCGTCGCCGTCCGTGTCTTCGAGGAACAGCACGTCCGGCGCATCGGTCACAAGGATGCCACCCTGCCACGCCATCACGCCGGTGGGCATTGTTAGGCCCTCGGCGAACAGCGTCGAGCGGTCAGGCCGGCCATCGCCGTCCGTGTCGGTGAGAAGTTTGACGCGGCCGACCTTCTCATCGACGTTGAGCGGATAGCCGGAGTTCTCAACAACAAAGATGCGGCCCGATTCATCGAGCTCGATGGCAACAGGATCGGCGATAGCGGGCTCCGAGGCGAATCGCTCGATGCGGAAGCCGTCCTCGATCTGGAACGTGCCGAGGGCTTCATCCGGGCCGTAGGGCGGCTCTTCGCTTGCACAGCCCCCCAGCAGCACAGCTATGAGAAGCGGCGCGATGCGGATACCTGCTCGACATCCAGGTAAAGACCGCATCACCATTTGCGAATGGGCCGAATCGGATCGGGGCCGGCGCCGGGCGTGGTCTTGAACTTCTTCGCGATCTTGCGGTCGGCAATCGAGATCACGAACACCGTGTCCTGATCTTGCGCGCCCGCGAAGGCGTGTTTGCCGTCTGGCGACGTGGTTAGAGAAACCGGGGAGGCATTGAGATCAACAAGCGCTACCTGCTTACGGGAAGCGACATCGGCGAATCCAATTTGCTGGTCCGTGATGCAGGCGTAGATGAGCGTCTGGTTGTCCCCCGATAAACCGACCCGCGCCGGCTCAGTACAGGTCGGGATACGAAACACCAACTTCTTCGCCGCGGTATCAATGGCGGTGATCTCGTTCGACTCACGGTTCGATACGTAGAGCGTCTTGCCATCGTTGGATAAGACACTGCCCGCGGGCCGGTCGCCTGCGGGGATGAGAATCGTCTCGCCGGTTGTCAGATGAATCGCCGACACGTTCGACGAACGCGCGTTGCTGACGTAGGCCCACTCACCCTTGGCATCGCAAGTGACGATGTGCGAGGTACGCCCCTTGGTGTCGAACGTGCGCGCGACTCTCTTTTCCTCTACGTCAACGACGATCAACTGGTCCGGGATCTCGGATGAGATCAGAAGGTCGCCTGTCACGGGGTTTACATCAATGCCATGTGGCCTGTGATACTTGCCGAGCGAGACCTGCGCGACGCGCCTGCGCTCTTTGAGGTCGATGAACGAGACGGTGTTACCGCCCTGGCCGGCGACTTCGATGGCCATCGTGCCATTGTCGGTGGTGTAGGCGTAGCGTCCGTCTGTGGAGAGCACCATCTCGTGCGGATGCTTACCGACTTGCACGGCGTCGAGATGCTGCCCCTCCCAGGTGTAGAAACCAACCGTACTTGCGGCCTTCTGCGAAACAAGCAGCAGCGTGTCCTGGGCGGTCAGCGAGACGGAGGTGATGAACAGGAGAAGGGCTAAGCGCATGATACAGGCTCCTTAGACCAAAGATGATCGCAGAAAAACAGCGGCGGCGGTTGGCTTGTACAAGGAGGGCAGCTTTTCGGGACAGTGCTGTATAATCGGCGCTCCGTACGGCTTGATGACTCTGCGAGGCAAAGTCGCGGTTGTGACCGGCGGCGCCCATGGCATCGGACGCGCACTGTGCGAGCGCTTTGCCGTCGAGGGCGCTCGCTGCGTTGTCGTCGCGGACGTCGACGCTTCCGCCGCCGAGGCCGTCGCGAAGTCCATCGGTGGGCTTGCCGTTCCAACGGACGTGTCGAACGAGCACGCAATCCATGCACTCGTGCGGAGAACCCGTGACGAGATCGGCCCGATCGACCTGTTCTGCTCGAATGCGGGCATCATGGTCAAGGGCGGACTGGAGGTCCCTGACGACGACTGGGACCGCATCTGGCGAATCAATTTCCATTCGCATCTCCATGCCGCCCGTGCCGTGGTGCCGGCGATGGTCGAGCGTGGCAAAGGGTATCTGGTTGCGGTCGCTTCGGCGGCCGGGCTACTCACACAGATCGGATCGGCGCCGTATTCCGTCACGAAGCACGCCGCGGTCGCGCTGGCGGAGTGGCTGGCAATCACCTACGGAGACACAGGGATCAAGGTCTCCTGCGTCTGCCCGCAGGGCGTCCGCACGCAGATGCTCGAAGACGACGATGGACCGATTGCTGGACTCCTCAAGGACAGCGCGTTAACGCCCGATCAAGTCGCCGACGCCGTGATCAAAGGGATCGCAGAGGAGAGTTTCTTGATTCTGCCGCATCCGGAGGTATCGGAGTACTTCCGACGCAAGGCCAACGACTACGACCGCTGGTTGAGAGGAATGCGCAAGCTACAGCGAAACACCGACGGCGGATGAGCCGTGTAACAGGTGGAGGAGCTACTTCCGCTTCAGCTTCGGACGCTCGTCCTCGTCGCTGTCTTCGACCGGCTCTTCGTTGGTCTCGATCGGCTCGGTCGAGATGGGGCCGCCTCCGCGCCGCAAGACGGGGCCACGCCGCCGCTTAGATCCCGCGTCCTCTTTCTCGAGGCGAGCTAAGGCGATGAAGCGTTCTTTGACATCTTGAAACTCGGATCGATCGACGATGTACTCCGCCTTGTCCGGCAAGACGCGCTCGATCTCTTTTTGCGTCGTTTCGATCCGGTCGTCAGTGAGCGGATGGCTGCGGAACACGCTGGCGAGAGCACCGGGCTTTGTCTTCTCCATCGTTTGAAGCTTCTCAAAGAAATCAACGAACGCGACGGGGTCGTACCCGGCTTTGTAGAGGTACTGGACGCCAAGGTAGTCGGCTTCGGCTTCCATGCCCTTCGAGAACGCAAGGAACGTGATCGGAATAGCGAAGGCCGCCGCCTGCTGGATGCCAAAGCCGGTCCAGCCGCCGGTCAGGATGATCAGAGGAATCATCCCAAGATTGGCGATCTGCCCGCGTGTCGCCTGACGCGTACCGTGCCGCGCTGCGACGTGGGCGATCTCATGCGCCAGCACGCCCGCGACCTCGCTCTCGGTCTGGGCCTTCGTGAGCAGGCCCGTATTGACAAAGATGAAGCCACCCGGAAGCGCAAAGGCGTTGACGGCATCGTTGTCTACAACCTGAAACGTGAACGGGACTTTCGCGTCGGAATTCCGAACGAGGTTCTGACCGATGCGGTTGACGTACTCGGAGATCATCGGGTCGCGGACCATCTTGGATGTCCGCACAATCTCGTCGGCGAATGACTTGCCGAGGGCGATCTCTTTCTCGATGGAGTAGAAGTTGACCTTGCCGTCAACGTCCCGCTCGCCGATCGCCTCAATGTCGTCTTTCTTCTTCTTTTTTTTATTCTTAGGCTGGTCGTCCTTCGCGAGCAACAATCCCGGAAGAGCCAGACACAAGGCGAATATGAGAAACCACTTGCGAGCGTTCATGACAGGCCCTCCCCGAGTACGGAAACAGCCCACAGACAGCATGGGTCCACCATCATTGTAGACGTCTCATCCGTCCGGGCGTTTCGGACGGAGTGATTTTACTTACTTTAATGACCGCTCGGCTACAGGGGTCGCGTGCCGGCGGCCCATGGTGAAAGTCACGCGGGACTGCTAGTCGGCGGCCCGCAGGCCGTGGTTGTCGAACTGGTAGTGCATCGCGAGGACATCGCGGCCGAAGTCTCCGGCGAAGTTGCGCCAGACGGTATGGGAATGATTCGCGTCGTTCTGCGTATTGTCGTACTCGATGAGGAACTTCGGTCCCTGTACGCGATAGTAATCGCCCTTGCCCGCGTCAGCCGCTCCCGCCCAGGCGAAGAGAAGATCCGAGTTGGAAGTAGCCTTTACGACCTGGCGGCGCTCCGCGGCAACCGAGGCCGGAACGTTGCCAACGTACTGCTCGATGACGGCCATCAGCATCTCGCGCTGCTCGGCGGTCATCTCCGACGCAGCCAGACCGCGCGGTTGATCTTCAAGCTTCGCCCGCGTGTCGGCGTGCGTGAGGATATCGTCGTAGGCAACATCAGCCACAATAGCGGATTTCTGCTGCTTGGCGTTGAGCGATTTCAGCAGGCCCCGGGCTAGATCCTCCTCCGCACCGAGTGAGCGATAACCGCCGTCCACCTTGTGAGGATTGGCGCCGAAGAAGGTCGGCGCGGCCGAAACCAGCTTGCCGTTCCGCAAGGTGTAGTGCAGCGAGATGTGATGGCCTTCGACCCGCCAGCCCCAGTTGCCCGACGTCCCGGGCTTACCGAACACGGTGAAGTAATACTTCTGGGTATCCCGTCGGCCGGGGGCGGCATTCTCGTTGACGCGCAGGATCTCTTCCTGGCTCATGATCGATAGCGCCTTCGTCAAACCTTCCGTGCTGAGGCCCGACGCTAACAAAGAGTTCGCCAACGCGCGCTGACGGCCATTCATGCCGTTGTAGGTCAGCCCGCGACGGCCGTAGCCGTATGTCTTCTCAAAATTGCTGTCGGGGACGAAGTGCCACTGCTGCCGTCCCTTCGAGTCGAAATCGCGCTGCACCTTGGCGCGCCCAGCATCGTCAAGCGAATGCAGAAACCGGTCGGCGGTTATCTGCATGAGCTTCTCGGTGGACGCCTTTTCGTACGCCACCGATAGCGCGGCGAGCCCCACCGTCAGCATCAACACTCGAATCAATACTTGCTTATGCATCAATAGCCTCCCGTGCTCACGACACCGGCAATTATATCGGAAACGCGATCCGCCGTTGCACACGTCAACTCCTGTGACCGAAGTGTTACCTGACGAACCGGGCTTTCCAGGCCTGTTGGATAGAATAGGAACATGCTAACGGTGCGATTATTGGGCGTGTTCCTGATCGTCGGCCTCCTTGTGGCCCAGGCGCCGCTCAGCTACCCACAGCTGCAGGACCTCCTTAGGTCATCGATCGACCAACAACTGCAAGACAAGGAGATCGCGAAGTATCTCGGCCGCCAGCAACTCGGTTTCGAACTCACCGATGTGTTGATCGAAGAGTTCCAAGGTTGGGGCATCGGACCGCGCACACTCCGCACGCTGCGCGAACTCCAGCCGACAACACAAGGTTTGGCCGCCGCGCATGTGCCCGCGGCCGTCCAGGAACCGGAAGAGCCCGTCGAACCGCCGCCATCCGAGGAAGAGCAGGCGCGGATTATCGAGGAGGCCCGCTCCTACGCACTGGCCTATACGTCACGTCTGCCGGATTTCATCTGCCTGCAAGTTACGCGGCGCTTCATCGACCCCAGCGGCCTCGAGATGGATTGGCTCAAGCAGGACGAGATCAAGACGCGGGTCAGCTATTTCGAGTCCCACGAGAAGTATGAGGTCATCAGCATTAACAACCGGGTGATGGACGTCGGGATCATGGAACTTGGCGGTGCCGTTAGCACAGGAGAGTTCGGCAGCATGTTGGCCCAGCTTTTTGACCTACAGACCAAGGCTGAGTTCCGTTGGGCACGCCATTCGCTGCTGCGAGGCCGCAGCGTCTACGTGTTCGAGTATCAAGTAGCGCGGAACCGTTCACGTTGGTCGCTGAGCTTCGAGAAGACGGAGACGATCGTCACCGGCTACCGAGGCCTCGTTTATATCGATAAGGAAACCGAGAGAGTACTTCGCGTCTATTCAGCGGCGGAGAATATCCCAGTGGACTTTCCGATTCAGCTTGCGCAAACACGATTGGACTACGACTTCACCGAGATCAGCGGCCAGGAGTATCTACTCCCACTGAAGGCCCGGATGCGTATGCGGCAGGGCCGCTTCTTGTCGCGCAACGATGTGGAGTTTAGGCTCTACCGGAAGTTCGCGGCCGATGCATCGATCTCATTCGACGAGGCCGAGGAAGTAGAGCCGCTGCCTGAAGAAGAGGCTCCGAATACGCCTTAACTTACTCTGTGGTATCTAGAAGAATCGGGAAGGGAGGTATCCCCGACTCTCCGCCAGCGGGACACTGGTACACTGCAAGACTCACTCGAAATCGTCCACGATCATCAGATCCGAGCCGTGCAATACGCCGCGAGAATACAGAAGCATACTCCCGTCTTGCGCCACGGAGAGGCCCGGCTCTACACGCTGTTAGAGGGTAAACAGTTCCTCTCCCTCTTCGGATCCAAATGGGACGTATCTTACGGAGTAGTTTGCCCCTCCGCGTTGGGACTCAGTGTAGTATACCCCGTCACTAGGCCCTCAGGGGTGTCCGCCGGAGCGATTGTAGACTCCGCCTCGTGACCACGGTAGGAGTGCAGGATGCTTGTGCCAGCCGGGTCTCTTTATGTACGATGTGTGCACTTAAGCGACATCTTTGGGAAGCCATCTTTGTCCTTCTAGCAGTTCCTGAGGCGTCCTCGCTGCGGCCGATATCGGGTTCAGTAATGGGTGAGAATCGTACCAAATTCCTGGCAGGGCTTCTCGGTATTCTCACGGTAACGCTGGTCACCATAGGCGCTGTCAATCCGGACGATGTTCGGGGCAGGCTTGTTCATCGGTACCGGCGGGAGGGTCTGGCGGGCCTATTGCGATCGGCGGCCAATCGTATTGATGATCGAGGCTGGCGACCCACCGCCGCAGCGTACGAATTTCGTCCTCTGGATCCTGTACTGGCTTGACTGGCTGAAAAGCCGTCCATGTCCATCGCGCAGATCGGAGCGTATATCGGCTATACGCCCAACGATCCTTTGTTTAGATTTCTTCAGTCCGAGTTACCCAAAAGATCGGTGACGAAGTTGAGGACCAAGGTCGTTCTCGTTGAGCCGATTAGACGTTACTTCGACTAGCTAGTGGAGAACTACGCCGGAGTGCCAGACGTTGCGTTCGAGAATCTCGCTATCTCGGAGGAGGAGGAATTCTTGGAAATGTACACACTCGATGCTGATCCAGTCGAATATGGTTTTTCCCGTGTGGCTCTCACAGCTGAGTTCGCTCAAAAAGAAGCGCATGGAGGAGTTGTGGGATCAGCATGAGCGCATGGAGGATGCCCAGGCCTTCTATCTGGAGCACCACGTCGTGGAGCGCGTGAATAGCATCCCTCTCGATCAACTCCTGCGACGTCATGGGCTCTCGTCCCTCGACCTCTTACAGATCGATGTAGAGGGTTACGACTACGAAATCCTCAAGGCCTTGGATTTCGATCAGATCAGACCCCTGTTTATCAACTATGAGCGCGTGCTGTTGGCTGACACGGAAGAGGAATGCCGTCAGATGCTCGTCGGACAAGGCTACGTCCTGATGGACTGGGGTCAGGATACTCTGGCCATTCTGGTCGACGAATCGGGTAGCGCCGCACCACGTTGACACCCGAATAATCGTTCGGGAGAATGGACGCTACTGTTGGTTGGACAAAGGAGATTTTCATGTTGAGTCGGTTGTCGCGCTGGATGGTGTTGTGTTGCTTTGTGTTCGCTGTACTTTTCTCCGCGGTTGCGCACGCGGCGGAAGAGCGGCCAAACATCCTTTTCATTTACACGGATGACCATTCGTATCGCACCGTGGGCGCGTATCCGCAGTCATACCCCTGGGTGAAGACGCCGACCATCGACCGGCTGGCGCGCGAGGGCGTGCGGTTTGAATCGGCCTACATCGGCACGTGGTGCATGCCGTCTCGGGCGACGCTGCTCACGGGGCACCATCAGTTCGGCGTCGAGTCGATGCGCATGGAGGGGCCGTATCCGGGCAGCGCGTACGATCCGGAGCAATGCCAGTTCTGGCCGAAAACGTTTCGCGATAACGGCTACTTTACGGCGCACGTCGGCAAATGGCACACCGGCACCGACACCGGCTATGGCCGCGACTGGGATTTTCAGATCGTCTGGAATCGGCCCAAGCACACTGAGACGAACCAGTATTACTACTACGATCAGCCGATTACTTACCAGGGCGGGGAAACAAAAATTCTGGAGCGCTACTCGACCGACCAGTACACCGACTGGGCGATCGACCTGATCAAGGGGGAAGGACGCCCCGAGAATAAGCCCTGGTATCTATGGCTCTGCTACGGCGCGGTCCACAGCCCGTTCACTCCGGCTGACCGGCATATGAAGGAATACGCTGGAATCGACTTCGATACCCCGGCTGATATCTTTCCGGTGCGCCCCGGCAAGCCCGACTGGGCGCAGAAGGTCAACGCCTGGGGCAGGGGCCCCGGCGGAAGGCCCGAGGCTCTGGGCCGCAGCTTGACTTCCTACGTCCGGCAGTACCACCAGGGCGTGCTCGCGATCGACGAGGGCGTCAATCGACTGCTCGCAACGCTCGAAGAGACCGATCAGCGCAAGAACACGCTCGTCGTATTTACGTCCGACCAGGGTCTGGCGTGGGGCCAACACGGCTTTCGCGGGACGAAGGTCGCGCCGTATGACTCGAACATCCGCTCGCCGCTGATCGTGAGTTTCCCGGGCAAACTGCCCGAGGGCAAGGTCGTCGAGAAGCCCGTGGGCGGTGTCGATATCGTCCCGACCTTCTTCAGCTTCGCGGGTATCGATCTTCCTTGGGAGATGCATGGCAACGACTTGACGCCGCTGCTTGAGGATGCGAATGCTGATTGGCCGCATCCGATGTTGCTGACAGGTCTGGGACGGCGCTACGGCTCTGACACGAACGTCATTCCGCAAGGCGAGGAAGCCATGCATGGGCAGGTGCCGTGGTATGTGATGTTGAGGGAAGGGAAGTACAAGTACATCCGCCCGTTGATCGAGGATCTCGAAGAGCTGTACGACCTCAAGGCCGATCCGGATGAACTCGACAATCTCGCCGTCAAACCCGAGTACCAGGCGACGCTAAAGCGTCTGCGCGCGACCGCGATTGCCGAACTGCGTAAGGACAATGCGGGGTTTGTTGACTCGATGCCGCCGGTTCGTCAAGGCTTGTAGTTTCAAGAAGAAAACCAGCGGTGCGCCATGCCGTGCCCCGAGCCCCAAGGGACCGCCGGGTCGCAAACGGCTAGTCTGACCTCGACGCCTGGATGAGTCCGTCCCATCCACCGATGGATAGGACGGGCGCCGACGCTTGACCGGTGGCGCGTCCGACCGAGAAGATCGAAGTAGGAGTTCTCGATGAAGCGATTCAAGAAAATCCTGGTGTACGCCAGCACCGAAAGCGGCAAGTTCCACGCGCTGCGGCGCGCCGAGAAACTCGCGAAGAAGACAGGCGCTCGTCTGAAGGTGGTGGATGTAGTTCCCGACGAGCCGTGGTTCCATCCCCGGTTTGACCCGCCACCCTGGGTTTTGCCGAGCGCCATCGCCGAGAAGAAGAAGACCGTACTTCAAACGCAGGTTGCCAAGGCGCGGCAGGCCGGTCTCAAGGTGGATATCGACATCCTTTTCGGTAAGCCCTTCGTGGAACTCATCCAGGAAGTGCTTGCGAACGGTCACGACCTTGTGATGAAAACAGTTCATCAGAAGGGGCTGCTTCACATGGTCGATTCCACGGCGATGGAGTTGCTGCGGAGTTGTCCCTGTCCGGTGGAATTGGTGCGGCCAAGCAAAGCGCGGCAGCGTCACCGCGTGCTGGCGTGCCTTGACCCGGTCCCGGATGACGTCGTTCGCGACGCCGTTAATACGAAGGTGGTGCAGTTGGCAAGTTCGCTCGCGGATTGGGAAAAGGCGGAACTGCATATCCTGCACGCCTGGCATGCATTTGCCGAAGCACCACTGGCGGGTCACACGGGCTTGCGCCGTAAGGAACTAGACAAGTACATCGCCGAACAACGGCACGCCTGCAAGCAACGGCTCACCGACTTCCTAGCCGGCCTTGGCATCGATGCCAAGCGCGCCCACGTTCATATGGTGAAGGGGGACCCGGCCCGAGTGATCCCCAGCCTCGCCCGGAAACAGGGGATGGACCTCGTCGTTATGGGAACGATCGCGCGCTCGGGGATTTCCGGTTTCCTAATCGGCAACACGGCCGAAAAGGTCGTGAACAAGTTGGAGGCCTCGTTGTTGGCCGTGAAGCCGGACAGGTTCATTTGCCCGGTCAAGCTTACCGACTAAGCGGACGAGGCATCACCGCCGAGGGCCTCTCGCAGCGCCCCTTTCATCGCGTCTTCGCATTCCGGAAACGCGACCCAACAGTAGTGGTCGTTGTAGCCCTCGGCCGCGTCGTTCGCTGTTGGGATATAGCCCGGCGCGCACTCGCTGTAGCCCATCACCATCACGAACGAATCGGGCCGCATCTGCTGTCCCCAGAGTTGATACTGTACAAATGATTCGGCCGGCATGAGGGCAAGCTGGGCCGGTCCGAAATCGATGGCGGGCACGTCGATCGAGTGACCGGCGTCGTATCGCTCGCGCCAGCTTAGTCCCAAGGCGGCGGTGAGACGGTCGCGCGGCTCGGCTTTGTCGTCGGCGATGGTCTTTTGGAAGTCATCAAGTGTATAGCCAGGGGTCTCACGGGGTTCCATCCGCAACGCGGCAGTGCGAAAACCTACGCTCTCGAGTGGATGAGTTTCCGTCGCGTCCCAGGCGGCGGCCATGGCTTTGTGAAGGCGGTCGGCGAAGATCGGGCGGTTCTCTTTGCTGCCGTCGTTATGCTTACCGACGGTGATGTCGCCGCTGCAACCGGACACGTAGATCTGCTTGACGCCGGGTGTATCCTGCTGTCGGCGGTCGCGCGCCATGCCGACGAAGTCCGCCGATGTGTCGCCGTCGCCGTAATAGCTCATCGGGTGCGTCGCGTAGCAACTGAGTGCCGCCACCGCTTCGTCGCCCGACCAGAAGCTGATCGTCTTCACGTAGGGATCGATGATGCCGTCGGGCAGCACTCGGATGGCCGGATCGCGCGTTGTGCTGCCGCGGCCCCAAGAGACCGAACGGTCCTCGGTGACATAGCGGCGATTCGATGCAAGTTCTTCGGCCTGGGCCTGGCCGACGCCGATGCGGTCGATTGGCCGGCGTTCGTTGAGACTATCGCGAACGGCTGACGCCACGCGCTCGATCATCTCGTCTTCGAACTCGACGTCACAGAGATCGCCGGGCACATTGTGCTTCTCGAAATAGCGCTGAGCGACGCGGTCCGTATAAGGGGCGTCATGCTGGTGAATGCAGGTGACGAGCACAAGTTGCTTCGTCGTACCGGCTGCTTCGGCGATCTTCGCGCGCCACAATTCATACGACTCGTTTCGGATCTCACACCAATCGACCGCACACAGAACGATCGGCTCGTCCGGCCCATGGAGGACGAAGCCGTGGACGAACAACGGATCGGCAACCGAGCGTGAAACGCGGAAGGCCAGAAACGGATGGCCAACGGCGGGCGGCGTCACGTCGGCTTCAAATAGCGATAGGGAATAGGTGGGTGCCGGTGGCCCCCCGCAGGAGGGCAATGCCAAACCAGCCAAAGCGGTGGAAGCGATAAAGTCGCGGCGTGTTGAACGGTTGGATGTCATGGACGGCCTTTGGTTAGTTCGTAAGCCAATCGAGAATGTGCTGCATCAACTCGTCGGTTTGCGGGGTTTTGAAAATATGCTGGGCGTGCGCTGATCCTTCGAGTACCACCCACTTCTTTGGCTCGCTCGCTTGGTCGAATTGCGGACGCCGCGCCGACATATTGTCGCCCTTCGTTCCGATGAACAACTTCTTGCCCTGCATCCCGCCCGGATTGCTGATCGTCGAGTGCGCCAGCAGGATCAGCCGGTCGATCGACCCCTGTTCGGCTTCGACGGCCGCCCGGGCCGCCGCGCCTCCGCCCATGCTTCCGCCTACGACAGACACACGCTCGCAGCCCGCCGTCTTGAGATACGCAATTGCCCCGAGGACATCGAGATGCAGCGCGCGTCTTTCCGCGCCGGGTTTCGAATCGCCGTAGCCGCGAAAATCGATCGCCAACACCCGTAGGCCTGCCTCGGCGAGACGCTCTGCCTGTGTGTACCAGCTTTCTTTGTTGAAGACGGCCCCGTGAGCGAGGACGACGCCATGCGCGCCGTCGCCATAGAGGTTGCCGTGGATGCGCCCGCCATCGGTCGCGTCGAACGCGATCTCATGGAAGGCGCCGTCAGCCGGTGCACAGACCAACAGCAGCATCGAGGAAACTAGAATGATCAAACCCACCCGCACGGAAGCTATTGTACGCCACGCCTCGGGGAGCCAACGGATTCGCCGCGAGCAATTCATTCGTGCGGACGTTCCTCGTCGCGGCTAGAAGTTTTGCGTGCGGGGCACATCGTATCATAAAGCCACGTCTGACTTTCACTGTCAGAACATCCTGCTCCGCATGACAAGCTGACATCCATTGTGCCTGTCGTCAAGTTGTCTCGTGTGCTCCAAAGCACTCGCCCAGATCGGCGCGCGGATGTCGTTCGTTCCGGACTTTTGCCGCATTCCTAAGTGAGAGCCAAAATGATAAGAGCTGCAAAGGAAGGAACGATTGTGTCGCGCAAGTTGAAACTGCTGTGTGTCTTTGCTCATCCCGATGACGAGTCCCTGGGCGATGGGGGCACCCTCGCCAAGTATGCCCGGGAGGGCGTCGAAACGCATCTGCTCTCAGCAACCCGTGGAGAGCGTGGCCGCTCTGGGAATACGGGCGAATCGCCTGGGCCTGAGGTTGTCGGACGGATTCGTGAGGCTGAATTGCGCGCTGCCGCCAAGGAGCTGGCGGTCACGGGCGTTACGTTCCTCGACTACCAGGACGGTGATCTCGACAAGGCGGACCCGGCGGAGGTGATTGGCCGAATCGTGAGCCACATTCGCCGCATCCAGCCCGATGTGGTCGTTACGTTCGGTCCCGATGGCGGATACGGACACCCCGACCACATTGCGATTTCGCAGTTCACAACAGCAGCCGTTACCTGCTCAGCCGACCCCACGTATCTCGCGACCGATGGCCTCGCACCGCACCGGGTTTCGAAGCTCTATTACTTCGCTTGGCGCGAAGCTACCTGGGCGGCCTACCAAGATGCCCTGCGGCAAATCTCGTTCAATGTGGACGGCGAGCCACGCAACGCTATTTCCTGGCCCGATTGGATGGTCACGACCACGCTTGACACACGCGCCCACTGGAAACAGGTTTGGCGAGCCGTCTGTTGCCACAAAACGCAGATGTCGATTTACAAAGGCCTCACCAAGCTATCGGACGAGCGGCACGAAACACTCTGGGGTGTGCAGGAATTCTACCGGGTGTTCAGCCTTGTGAATAGTGGCCGACGGGCGGAGACGGATCTCTTTGAGGGGCTGCGCGAAACTAAGGAGAGCGTTCGTGTCAACGCCGCTTAACACCGCCTCCTTCACCATGCCGTCTCGAACTGGAAACCATCCAACTCCAACCCTGCCTCAACGAGAGGCCGCGGTTAACATGCCGCCGGAAGAGTTCCGCCGGCTGGCCCATCAGCTCGTTGATCAGATTGCCGATCAATGGGCCGCCGTGCCGGCGGGGCCCGTCAAACCCGATGAGTCTCACCAGGTGGTCCGCGACGCCATCGAAGCCGGCGCGCCCTTGCCCGAGCAGGGTACGGACTCTGCCGCCCTGTTAAGCGACACGACCAAGGCGCTCTTCGAACACTCTCTCTTCAACAGCCATCCGCTCTTCTTCGGATACATCACGTCTGGGCCGGCCCCGGTCGGGGTACTCGCGGATTTTCTCGCCGCGGCCGTCAACCCAAACGTGGGTGCGTACAAACTGGCTCCGTTGGCGACTGAAATCGAGGCCCAAACGGTCCGCTGGCTCGCCGAGTTCATCGGCTATCCGACGGACTGCGGAGGGCTACTCGTCAGCGGCGGCAATATGGCGAACTTCGTCGGGTTCTTGGCCGCGCGACGTGCCAAGGCCGACTGGGATATGCGGGAGAAAGGCATGGCCGCGAACCAGGGCGGGCGGCTGCGCGTCTATTGCTCGGCGGAAACCCACACTTGGGTCCAGAAGGCGACCGACCTGTTCGGGCTCGGTACCGACTCGATCCGTTGGATTGCCACGGATGAGCACCAACGCATGGACCTCACCGCGCTACGCCGCCAGCTTGACAGTGACCTCGCGGATGGAGAGCGCCCGTTCGTGGTGATCGGTGCGGCCGGATCAGTGAGTACCGGAGCGGTCGATGCGCTTCCGAAAATCGCCGCGCTCTGCCGCGAGTACGACCTATGGTTTCACGTTGATGGTGCTTATGGGGCGGTAGCGGCGCGGGTTCCTGGTGTTCCGGCGGATTTGCTCGGGCTGGCCGAGGCCGACTCAGTTGCTGTCGATCCGCACAAGTGGCTCTACGCTCCGGTCGAAGCCGGGTGCGCACTGGTGCGGACCCCGGAGCATCTGCTGGACACGTTTTCGTATCATCCGCCGTACTATCACTTCGACAAAGAGGCGATCAACTACTTTGACTTCGGCCCTCAAAACTCACGCGGTTTTCGAGCCCTCAAGGTCTGGCTGGCCCTCAAGCAGGCGGGCCGCGCCGGCTACATGCGGATGATCGCCGACGACGTCTCACTGGCGAAGGAGCTTGAGCGCGTTCTGCGGGACCACCCGGAACTCGAAGCGCTCACGCAGGGATTGAGCATCACGACGTTTCGCTACGTCCCCGCCGATCTTCGGGCCAAGACCGGGTCGGAATCGGTCAAGGAGTATTTGAATCAGCTCAATCAAGAGTTACTGGATCGCATTGAACGAAGCGGCGAGGCGTTCTTCTCGAATGCCATCATCAAGGGCCAGTTCGCGCTAAGGGCGTGCATCGTCAACTTTCGGACGACACTCGCGGATGTGGAAGTCTTACCCGAACTTATCACTCGCCTAGGCCACGAGGTCGACCAGGACCTCCGTCCGCGGTCCCCCGAGGGCTGATCCAGACGTCGGCTACTCCCACCGCCTTTTAGGCGATGGTTGTTGCGTCCCCATTGACCGACACCCCCTTTCTCTCTCAGAACTAGGTAAAATACCTCAAGCGTCCTAGTGGTATTTCCCCCAAACACAAGTACTTAAGGGGGATTCATCAATCGCCATTACTTCTCTAGCATGGGAGTGTGGACTCACATCTGCGCCTTGGCGCAGATGTTTCTGTGTGACTTTGATGCCTAGGAGCGCAAGAAAAAGGTCTAGAGCATTTCATCGGCCGGAAGTCTCTGTGCATCAGCGCAAGGCTAGTTTCGCGGCCTGGACTGTTCTCGGCGTTTCGCTATTGACGGTCACGACCGGCTGGTGGTTTACGCGGTCCCATTTCCAGCAGCACCTCGGTGATCGCATGGCGGTCGAGGCGCGCGATGTCCGTGATGCGCTGTTGGAGCGAATCGAACAGACGAGTCAGGCACTTGGTGATCTCCGTACGCATCTGGCGGAGCCTTCGTCCTTTGGGTCGACGATACCGTGGCCCAGTGCTAGCCCGGCATCGATCGATTTCGATCATCCCGGCGTGCTTCAGGTTGTCGTCGTACGGCCGTCACGACCGAACCACGCAAGTACGCTACTGTCGGACATCGAGGTCGAGAAGATCTGGGACGCACCGGGCCGGGCGGAGCTTGGTGCGGTCGGCACAGACCAAAGCTTTTGGAGCCGCGCGATTACACGGACCACTCCTCACTGGGTCGAGGCGACCCTCAGCCTGCTCACCCAGGCGGACGTATCGGAAACACTGGCTGTGTTGTTGCTTCCGCCGCCTGAGCCGTCTACTCAGGGGACGTCGCCTGATACGGGGCAGACTTGGGTGGCGGCTCTGATTGACCTCAATCTGCTCGTTGCTGAAGCCACGGCAGTTGTCGGCGTGGATTCCCGGATCGCACTTTACTCCCACGACGGCGACCAACCACAACCGCGCCTAGTCGTTGAGACCGCCGCCCAGACCGACTCGGCTACCGCCGCGATCTCCGCGGCTATCGCGTTCAAAGCCGGCGGGGGGCGTGGTCTATTCAGGCTCAGCCGCGGAGCGGCAAGCTCCCCTTTTCGGACGATTGCTATCTCCAGTTTCTCCTCGGCGGTCTCGCCATGAGTGTCCTGCTGTTCGATATGGCGCTGATGGTTGACTCGCGCCGGGCTGAAGCCGCCGCCGTCTCGGAACTCATGACCCGGAAACTCCGAGAAAGTGAATCTCGCATCCGAGCCGTGGTCGACCACGCTCCGGACGGCATTGTCACGTTCGATGGGGCCGGGGCGATCGCTACCTTCAATCCAGGGGCTGAGCGTGTTTTCGGGTACCCCGCCGCCGAGGTTCGAGGACGTAGTATCGGCGCTCTGCTGCCGAGTTGGTGGCCAAGCAACGAGATCAACATCGGATCGTTTCTGACTTCACTCGAAGGCGAGGGGATGAGCGGCGGAGAGGAAGTCGAAGGTCTCCGCAAAGACAAGACCACGGTTCCGATCGAACTGACCGTGAGCCGGATGGCCAGCGCGAAGCGCCCCATGTTCACGGCGATCATCCGGGATATCTCCGAGCGCAAAGAAGCGCAAGAGGCGCTGCGCCGAAGTGAAGAGCGCTATGCTCTCGCGGCCTGGGCTTCGAACGACGGTTTGTGGGATTGGGACGTTGAGACCGAAGAGGTCTACTACTCGCCACGTTGGAAATCGATGCTCGGCTTTGAGGATTCCGAGATTGCCGGGCGGCCTTCAGAGTGGATCCACCGCCTGCACGCCGACGACCGCGATCACTTCGAGAAGACTCTTCGGGCTCACCTCGAAGGCGACACACCCCATTTCGAAGTCGAGTATCGTATTCGCCACCGCGACGGCACCTATCGTTGGATGTTGTGCAAAGGTGTTGCGGTGCGGGACGAACGCCAACAACCCCTGCGGTTAGCCGGTTCGCAGACCGACACCACCTCGCGCAAGAAGGTCGAACTACAGCTCATGCGCGATTCGCTGTACGATTCGCTGACGGGGCTGCCTAACCGGAGTCACTTCCTGCGTGTGTTGCGTCATGTCGTCGAGGATAGCCGTCGTACCCCCAACGACATGTTCGCCCTGTTGTTCCTCGATCTCGATCGTTTCAAGCACGTCAATGACAGCTTGGGACATCACGTCGGCGATCAACTCCTTGTCGGTATCGCCAATCGCCTTAAACTGGTGCTACGGCCTCAGGAGACGTTGGCGCGCCTCGGCGGCGACGAGTTCGCGATTCTCGTGGAAGGGTTGCCGAACGCCGAGCAAGCCGCCCGCATCGCCGAACGCATTCAGCAAGAACTCTCCCATCCGTTCATGCTCGACGAAAACGAGGTTTTCGTCAGCGTGAGCATCGGTATCGCCGTCAGGCCCGAGCGTGAAGAGACGCCCGAGGGCCTCATTCGCGACGCCGATACAGCGATGTATCGGGCAAAGGCCGCCGGTAAAGGCCGTCACGCCCTGTTCGATCAATCGATGTACACGCAAGCCGTCGAGCGCTTATCGCTGGAAACCAGCCTGCGCGGGGCGGTGGAGTGCGAAGAGTTTGTCCTGCACTACCAGCCCTTCGTGTCGTTGGAGTCCGGACGGATTACGGGTTGTGAAGCGCTCGTGCGGTGGAATCACCCCACGCGAGGCCTCGTCTCGCCACAAGAGTTCATTCCGGTATCCGAGGAGATGGGGCTGATCAACCCCCTGGGGGCTTGGATTCTGGAGGAAGCCTGCCGCCAGATGAAAGCCTGGCACAAGTCGGGACTCCCCGAGATCCGACTCGCGGTGAACATCTCGCCACGTCAATGCCGCCATCCGGACTTGGTGGAGACGGTTTTGAATGCGCTTCGGTGGTCGGGCCTAGACAATAGTCTCCTTCAGCTCGAAATAACCGAGAGTGCTTTGATGGAAAATGCTGATGAGATTATTGATCCTCTCGTTCAGCTATACGAAATGGGCATCCAGTTCTCACTCGACGATTTTGGTGCCGGCTATTCTTCGCTGACGTATCTGCAGCGCTTCCCCCTCCAGCCGCTGAAGATCGACGGCTCGTTCGTCCAAGAAGCCACCGGCGACCCCGAAGGCGCTGCACTCGCCTCGGGCTTGATGGCTCTGGGCCAAACGCTCGGCCTCCAAGTCATCTGTGAAGGTGTCGAGACCGAACAACAGTTCCAGTTTCTCGCCAATACCGGCAAGTGCGACGAAGCCCAGGGCCATTACCTGAGCCGCCCGTTGACCCCTGAGAACTTTGCCCGGATCTTAGCGTGGGAACAGGAAGCGCCAACCTATTCCCGCATTCTGTCGCGCTCACGATCCGCTCGCTCACTGGCGGTCTCGGCCGGCGCCGAAGGAAGCGCTTCGTGACGGTGCCTCTCATCGTCCTCATGGGCGGTGGTACCGTCTGGTTGCTCCTGCGGCGGCATCAACAAACTCCGAACCTGCTCGCCGACAGCCAGGCGTTTGCGGCTCAGGCCGCCGGCCTTTATCGCTACCGCGTCATGAGTCGACTCCTCGCGCAACAAGATGCTGACTTTGTGTGTCGTCCGGGCGCTTTCGGGGAAGAGAATCGAGACTGGTTTCTCAGCCGCCGCCGGCGGATCATGCGGGCGTATCTTCGTGAGCTGCGTCAGGACTTCGGCCGAATGCTCTCGATGTGCCACTCTCTCGCACCCTATATAGAGGACCCAAACTTCGGGACAGTACTCCTCCAGCAGAGCGTCTCGTTCTACTGCGCCTACGCTCTTCTCATATTGCGGCTTAGCAGCAACCGAACCAGTCAGGTCCGCCTCGATACCGACCAACTTGTCGCCGCTCTCCGGGGACTGCGCAAAGGTGTCGGTCGAGCGCTGCAATCGACCGATGGTCTCTCCTACCAAGCGTCGTCTAACGGCGGCTGAGCCGCTGCTTCAAGCGGCGACTCACCGGTTTGACAATCCTCTGATGCTGCTCTAGCATCAAGAGAAACTCGCCATGATGCACCGATTCCAGTGCTGTTGTAAAGAGCCGGCCTAGCGTCGGCTCTCCAGGACAAATCCCACGGTGCCGCCTTGTTGCGGACCGCACCTCAAACAAAGATCCCGGCGACGCGATCGCCGCATGCTGCAACTGAAGTCTACCTGCCCTTCTGATAGGGAGGCCCGATGTTTCGGACGATCCGAGAGCAATTCGAGACGGTGTTTCGGCAAGACCCGGCGGCGCGCAGCCGTCTGGAGGTTCTGCTGTGCTATCCCGGAGTCCACGCGATATTGATCCATCGCGTTGCGCATCAGCTCTACCAGTGGCGGCTCTTCGTCGTTGCGAGGCTACTGTCCCATCTGTCCCGCGCGTTGACCGGCATTGAGATTCATCCCGGGGCCACGATCGGTCAGCGATTCTTCATCGACCACGGTATGGGCGTGGTCATCGGCGAAACGTCTGTAATCGGCGATGATGTTCTGCTCTACCAGGGCGTCACGCTAGGCGGTACGGGACACGAGAAAGCAAAGCGCCATCCCACACTCGAGGACCACGTCGTCGTTGGTTCCGGTGCAAAGGTGCTGGGCGACATCACGGTTGGAGAGTGGGTTCGCGTTGGCGCCGGATCGGTGGTCGTCAAATCGGTCGATGCGCACTCCACAGTCGTCGGCATTCCAGGACGTGTTGTTGCCGTCCGTGGCATCGCGGTGCATGACGAAGAGCAAGAACAACTCGAGCACGGACACATGCCCGATCCGGTCGGCCAAATGATCTCCTCGCTCAGCGACAGAGTCGAGCAACTCGAAGCCGAACTCAGAGGGCAAAAGCCCAATCCCACCGACCCCATGGCCCGCATCTCAAGCGGCTAGCCGAAACCTGATACGACCCACGGCCTATGTTCCGTGCTGCTTCACGGAGCGCTACAATTCCCTCAACATGAATCTCTGCCGCCGTGCCTTTATCCTCATCCTTGTCGCGTTCGCAGCAATCCCGGCCTCCGCCGAAGACTGGACCCGCTTCCGAGGCCCCAACGGGTCAGGCATCGCTCAGGGCACTGGCTACCCATCTGAGTTCGGCCCGGACCTAAACGTCATCTGGAAAGCTTCGGTGCGGCCGGGCAAAAGCTCGCCCGTTCTCAGCGATAGCCACATCTTTCTCACCGCATTCGATGACGGCCAGCTCTTCACCCAATGTTTCGACCGCCAAACCGGCAAGCTTGCATGGGAACGTTCCATCGAGCGGTCTCGCGAAGCCGATATTCACCAACTCAACGAACCGGCCTCTGTTGCGCCGGTAACCGACGGCGAAAATGTCTTTGTCTTTTTTCGTGATGTCGGCCTGATCTCCTATGACGCAGCCGGCAAACACCGCTGGACCACGCCGCTCGGCCCCTTCGCCAACTTCATGGGACAATCCTCAGCCCCCATCCTTGCGGACGACCGCATCGTCCTTCAGCTCGACCAGGCCGAGGGCTCTTACATAGCGGCGTTCAACCCCGAGAACGGCGAAATCGAGTGGAAAACGCCGCGCGAGGAAGGCCAGGGTTGGGCAACCCCACTGATTTACGACAGTTCCAGTGGTACACAGCTCGTCACCGTCAGCCGAAGCTGGATCGGTAGCCATCGCCTCGATAACGGCAAACGGCTCTGGGGACAAAACACGATCGCACCCGCCATCGTCGCCAGCCCTGTGCTCAACGGCGACACCGTCTACACCTTTGGTTACGGCAATGACGCCAATCGCCGTTGGAAGACCTCCTTCGAAGAGCGCGACAAAGACAGCGACGGCCTCTTGAGTCGCACCGAACTCAGCACCAACGCCTTCATGTTCGGCCTAGCCAAATACACCGGCAACAAAGACGGTCTACTCACCATGGACGAGTGGATCGCTGGAGCCCAGACGACCGTTGCACCCTCAAGTCTCGTTGCCTTCCGCTTCGGCGACGGCGCCGAACCCAAAGAACTTTGGCGCTACGAGAAAGCCTTCAACTACGTCATCCCCACGGCCCTGATCTACGACAACGTCATCTACCTCATCAAGAACGGCGGCATCCTCGAAACCCTCGATGCCGAGACCGGCAAGCGCCTCAAACAAGGCCGCGTCCGCGAAGCCATTGAGGGCTATACCGCCTCGCCAGTCGCCGCGGACGGCAAGGTTTACCTCACCAGCGAAGGCGGTAAGATCGCCGTCCTGCGCGCCGCCGGTCAGTGGGAGATCACCAACGTCAACGATCTCGGCGAAGAAACCTTCGCCACCCCCGCCCTATCCGACGGCAAGATCTTCATCCGCACCGCCGAGCACCTCTACGCCTTTGGCAACTAGACGCACCTCCGAGTAAAATAGGTCGATCGAAAAGGTAGGGGCACGGCATGCCGTGCCCGCCTGCGGACCGTCCTCTTTAACCCACCGCGCCCGGCGGCAACGTCCACAGATGCTGAGCTGTCCCACCGAGAATCCAGCGCTTATCTTCCTTATTCAGGAAGTCCATCTCATCGCGTACCAAAGCTAGCGCCTTGGCATACCCGCAAAAGTTCTCGACAGCCGGCCAGTCCGTCCCCCACATCAGCCGTTGCGGCCCGAACGCATCGTAGAGCGCCTTCACCTGGTCCCACGTATCCCGGAACGGATACTCCTCTTTCGTAAACCGCCAAGTGTGCGAGATCTTCACATGGACTTCCAGAAACTTCGCCAGGTCCGTCAGCTTCTTCAACTCATCCGGCGCGTCGATCGGGCACGACGCCATGTGATCAATCGAAATCTTGATGTCCGGATAGCGATCGATCCACTTCGACACATCCGGCAGCCGGTTCGTCCCGGTCAGGATTAGCATCGGCACTTTCAACTCGCTCGTCCGCTTCCAAATCGGATCCATCAACTCAGCGTTATTGATCCAGTCCCCGCGCTCATTCGTCGCCGGACTCAGCCTCACGCCATGGAAGTTATACTCCTCGACCCACTTCGACAAGTCATCCGCCGCCGTCATCGACTCCGGATTTACGCGGCACACGCCCGTAAACTTGTCCGGGTACTTTTTGCAAACGTCAGTGGCGTAGCGGCAATCCCACAAGTAATGAATGACGTGCACGAAGATCGTATGCGCCACGCCGTTTTGCTCCATCAAAGCGAGCAACGGCTCCGGCAGCGCGTCCTCCTCAGGCGGATTCCTCCGCGACTCCGGCCAAGGGTACTTAGGATCGTTCTTCCACATGTGGACGTGCGGATCGACGATCACCACATCGTCCTCCGCCGGTGCCGCCGCTTGCGGCTCTTCCTCACTGCCCGCACAGCCCGCCAGCGTCGCAATCCCCGCCCCCGCCAGCCCCTTGCCCAGCTCTCTCCTCGACAAACCCGACTGTTCATGGCCCTTCATCTGTTCTCCTCAAACACTCCCGCATCGACCGCGCCAGCTCGGCCTATCTTACTCGAACTCACCCCACCCAGTGGTGCCCGCCACGCGAAGTGCCCTATCCTAAAACGGACCTGACGGGGTCACTCACCGAGGGAGGGTAGTATCGCATGTCACGTTCTGGAATGAATCGTCGTTCTTGGCTTCGCGGCCTCATAGGCGCGGGTTCGCTGGTTGGGATGGACGCCATGTTCACCGCCGAGCGCACCGATGCGGCCGCCGTCGGCCCGAACGACGAAATCAAGGTCACCAAAATTGAGTCGTTCGTGCTCAAGAACTCTTGGGTGTTCGTGAAGATCTCGACCGACGCCGGCATCACCGGCTGGGGCGAGATGCTCAAGGACGACGCCAAGGCCTGCGCCGCCGGTGCTCTTGAAGTCGGCGACTACCTCATCGGACAAGACCCCTGCCGGGTCGTCCATCACTGGCAGGCCATCCACCGCGGCGCCTTCTACCGCGGCGGCCCCATCAAGACCGCCATCACCAGCGGTATCGATCAAGCTCTCTGGGACATCAAGGGCAAAGTCCACGGCGTCCCCGTCTATAAACTTCTCGGCGGACCTACCCGCGACCGCGTTCGCGTCTATGGCACGATCAACAAAGAGAACGGCGTCAACGCCATGAAGACCGGCCCGCGCGCCATGGGACGCCAAGCCGTCAAATACATCGAAGGACAGAAGTACGTCGATGCGGTCGTCGAGTGGTTCAAGAACCTCCGCGAAGAGCAAGGCCCCGACGTCGACATCGGCCTCGACTTCCACGGCGCCGTCCAGCCGCCCACCGCGCTCATTCTCATGAAGGCGCTCGAACCCTACAACCCGTGGTTCTACGAAGAGATCATCCAAGCCCTCAACATCGACATCATGGCCGAGTTGGCCCGCAAGACTCACATCCCCATCGCCACCGGCGAGCGCATCTTCACCAAATGGGGCTTCAAAGATATCCTCGAAAAACGGGCGGCGGCGATCCTCCAGCCGGATGTCTGCTACGCGGGCGGCATCACCGAACTCAAGATCATCGCCGGCATGGCCGAGGCCTATTACACACCTCTCGCGCCGCATAACCCGCAAGGGCCCTGCTCGCTCGCGGCCAGCTTCCAGATCGCGGCAGCCATTCCCAACTTCCTGATTCAGGAACGTGGCGACAACGAATACTTGGATCTACTCGCCAAGCCCATGCCGCCTATCGAAGACGGACACCGTCCGCTGCTCACCGACCCCGGTCTCGGTATCACCATCGACGAAGACAAGCTCATGGCCCAAGTCGGCGAGCCTCGCCCATACGCGCCTCGGTTCGATGCGGACGACGGTTCTGTCGTAGATTGGTAGGATATGCTTCCGCGCTCAGTCCATCTGCTCGTTCTCGTGGGTTGCTCGATTCTCTGTGCCCTCACGGCGTGCACTCCCGTGCCCGAGGGGTACCAATTCTGGAAGCAGGTGGACCGCGAGTACGAGTCACGGGACTACAAGGACACGCTCAACTACCTCAACGATGTGCTCCGGACCGAGAACGACTACACCGCGCGCGCCGCGGCGTGGAAGGTCGTCATCGTGGGCGGCATGGCGCGCTCCGCCGTTGCCATCGAAGAGGCTTGCGACAAGGGCACCTCTCGGGTCCCGGCGTGGAATGCCGGCCCCTATAAGAACTGCATTGAACAATTCCGCTAGCGAACCCGGACGCGCGCGCTGGACCTAATCGACGCTTTGAACGAATTTGAGAAGATCACCGCGGATAGCGCCACCGTCTCGCTCGACTTACCTCTTCCCGCGGGCTCCTCGCGGCGCTCTTCCATGCTCGGGCGGACGGAAGCCGGGGCCATCCCCGTCGAGAAAACGTTCGAGTCGGCGGTCGCTCTCGTCGTCGATCGTTATATCTTTCTTCAGGTCTCCGACTTCGTTGCCACCGATGACGCCGCCGCCGTCCAAACCATGTTCGAATCCCGGCCTGTCGACGTTCCGAAGGAAGCCTTCCTGGTCGGCGCAGCGAAGACGCTGCTGTCCGCCGCCGCCGTTTTAGATAAGGACAGCTTAGACGACTCCGCCAAGAAATCCGCCACTCTCAAGCGAGCCAAAGAGTGCCTCCAACCCGCCCTCGACGGTGATGACAAGGCACTCCAGTCCCAAGCCAAAGCGCTCGCCCGGGAAATCCGCACAGCTTCCGCTTCCCGTTAGCCCACAGCAGAGCCGTACCCGCCCGCTCCATGACTGTCGCGGCTCCGTCCGGATTTGACAGTCCGGAACCGTGAATAGGCACCTGAGTATTTCATCGCGGGCGGTTTTTCTCGAGTTCCTGGGCCAGCCGCCACAGGCTAAGTATCAGGTCGTCTCCGCCGAGGCAGGACTGATAGAAATGCGGGAACGGTGTGCCGTCCTGCAAGCGCGGCTGGCGGTCAAGTGATTTCGGCAGCCTGGAGGTCTCATCCATGAAAAAGCCGACGGCCTCGTCCGCGAACCGGCGAGCGTTTTCGAGATAACGGCTGGACGAGCCGGGGTCACCGAACCGGGCGGCGAGCAAGAGCAGGTCAACCGCTTTCGCGTACTGTATGGGTATCCGGCCCGCTTGAGTGACGTTCCCGCCCTTGGCCGCGAGTTCCCGCTCGGGGATGCGGTCCAACGCGGTCAGCTCGTCCGCCGATGCGAAAAAGTGCGATCGGAAGTACTCCGCGGCTTCCCCGCGGTCCGGCCGCGACTTGTTGATCCGCCACTGCCGGAAGGAAGTCAGCGGGCGGGAGGTGACTTGGCGGTTGATGAGAGCATCATCCAATCTCACTGCGAGGGCTCGCATCCGCTCCGCGAGTTGCGGTTCTCTCCGCGTAACACGGTCCGCCGCGGCCTCGAGGTCGACCGCCAATGGGCCGGTCTGCGTCCGCGAGAAACTTATCTCTCCCTTGTGCGACATGTAGATCGCGTGACCGTGCCGGCGAACCTGGTCTTCCAGGGCGGCAACGAACTTCTCAACACGGCTGCCCATCCACTGCCGGAACTCCGGATTGTCCGAAGCGGCGAGGGCAACCGACCAGAGGCTCAGATAGTGACCGCCGTGACGCGGGAACATTCCGAAGCCCAGCCACTCGCCGTATTCTTGGCGGTGAAACTCGAGCAGCGAAGAGTGCCGGCCATACACGAGCCTCCCGTCAAGGCGGCCGGTGGAGCCTTGCCAGAGACCTTCGGCGAAACGCTCCATGACGGTCCTCCGTCCCGGTTGCGCTTTCGGCTGCAGTTCCAGGAATTTCTCCCACAAAGGCCAGCGGCTGTCGAACTCGTGGTGCTTGTCGAACGGATAGCCGTAGTCGAAACGCTCTCTGCGAAAGTTCCAACCGGAGTGCTCACCCCAGGGCAGGAGACCGTTGTGCATCGGGGCGTGGGCCAGGAACCATCGGAGCGACATATCGGCGGCGTCAGCGAATCTTTTTGTCGCCGGGTCGCGGCTCAGGGCGTACAAGAGCTGGTAGAGGGCCGCGTCGTCGGCGATATCGCCCCCACGCAAAGTGATCTTATGCGCCAGGTTACCGCTTCGGTAGATGTTGGGCAGATTCACCACGGAGCGAACATCGAGACCGGAGCCTTTGCGGGCAAAGACGGGATCCGGGGGCAGAACCGGCGGGTTTGCTCGCATCAAGAACCCAGCGAACTGAGGGGTGTGCTCGCGGCCGTACCGATCTGTTCCGTGAGCTACCGTCTCATCGGCGAACGCGCTGACGAGCGACCGGTATCTACCCGCTGAGGCGTCGCTCCCAGCCCATGCAGGCGCCGGGCCGCCGTTTGCCGCAAGGGCAACGAGCAAGGCAGTGCGGCGATTTCATCGGGTAGATTATTGGCGCCGTCCTGAACGGCAGACTGGTTGTTTTCCGGCATCGTGGCTTCTTGTCGTGCAACATCCTGCAACATTTTGCAACGTGGATTAAGGGGTATTTCCTGGTTTCGTTGTAACTCGAGGAGGGTGTTGTCGAGGGGTCTCTGGAAGGTAAACCGTTGATTCTGTGTGAGATGAAGTTTCGATTTTGCCGTGATCGCGATTTCGGATAGGCCGGGAAATCGGGCGGGGAGCGAGTTTTCACAAACCAAACCCTATTTTCCCGCCATGCCAGCCGGAGCACAACGGTTTCGTTGGGTGGCTAAAGCCCGTGTTTGGGCGTGTGAAAGGTACCGTCAGAGCGTCGAAATTACAGCAATGCGTTTCGGCTCGTCGAGGCGATCTTCGGACGTTTTTGTGCGGGCGGGGCCGTCTGAAAAGCTAGTGGTACAGCGCCTGCGAGAACCTGTTTTCTTGTGAGCATGGGTTTTGACAGCGAGAGACAACGCCGCCCCAAGTATAGCTAGCAACCGTATCGTCGGATCAATTCTCCTGCGCTAGAGTAACGAGCATGCCCCTGCTACTCGCACTGCTGCTGCTTGCTCCATTGACGCTCAATGCGGAGAACTGGCCGCAGTGGCGCGGCCCGTCAGCGGACGGCATTTCGACCGAAACCGCTGTTCCTGTTCAATGGAGCGCCGCCAAGAACATTGTCTGGAAAGCGCCGCTCCAAGGCATGGGCACCTCGACACCGATCGTGTGGGGCGACTTGATCTACGTCACGTCGCAGCGCGGTGATGGCCCCGGAGCCGGCGGCAGGGACTTTGAAAATGCGCAAACGATAAAGAGCACCGGAGCCGAAGGCGGTGTGCAGTTCGTCGTCGAAGCCTTCGCGCGGAGCGATGGCCGCCGGGTATGGGAACAGGTCTTCGACGGCGGGGACCATCTGCCGGCCGTGCACCTCAAGCACAACTTGGCCAGCCCGAGTTGCGTCACCGACGGTGAGCACGTCTATGCCTGGTTCGGAACCGGCCTCACGGCAGCCTTGAGCATGGACGGCGAGCTGCTCTGGAAACGCCACCTCGGCCAAGAGCGCACGCAGTTTGACATTCGATGGGGACACGGTAGCTCGCCTGCGCTTTACGACGACGCGGTTCTTCTGCTTGTCGATCATCCCGACGACTCCTACTTGCTCGCGGTGGATCGCGAAACCGGTAAGGACCTGTGGAAGGTCGAGCGCGGGGAAGGGAAGCGCTCTTACACGACGCCTTTCATTCTGCGCGGAGACACGGGGGACCAGATCATTATCAATAGCAATAACCGCATCGAGGCCATTGAACCAAAGTCCGGGAAGGTCATCTGGCATGTTGGGGAGTCGAATCGGGTCCCGGTTCCGGTGCCGGTATTCCACGACGGCGTTCTCTATTCGAGCCGAGGCTACAACAGCGGACCGTTCATGGCAATCGGCGTTGACGGCGCGGGCGACGTGACCGAGTCGGAACTGAAATGGCGCGTGCCGACAGGGGCGCCCTATGTGTCGTCGCTGCTGGTTCTCGACGGAGTGATCTACATGGCGAACGAGCGAGGCATCGGCACCGCCGTGGATGCGACCTCGGGCGAAACGCTATGGAAGCATCGCTTCGGAGGTGTCTTCAGTGCGTCGCCGGTCGCCGCGGCGGGCAGGGTTTATCTCACCGAAGAGAGTGGCCGGACGTTTGTTCTCGAAGCCGGGCGGGAGTTGAAGATCGTCGCGGAGAACGATCTCGGCGAGCGGACCCTGGCCTCTCCCGCTATTTCGAACGGGTACCTGTTCCTGCGAACCGATGATCACCTGGTCGCTATTCGAGGTCGATGAGCCAGTTTGCCCGCCGACCCAACAGCAGGCTTAGTCACGCTCGCGTGTGTAACATCGAAATCCCGCGGTCGAGAGAGTGTCTATTTGCTGTGAGAAGTCGGCGAAATGTTGTTCGCGAATCTTCGCCTGCGGTGTATCGCCCTCAATGCAGAGTACTTCGAACTCAGGAGGGACATGGGTTTGCATCTGGCCGGGTGAGACGGGAATGCCGGCCCGTATCTCTCGGTCCCGAACCGCTGCGGAAAAGTGGAAAAGCTGATCCTCGGCGAGCAAATGGGAGAGCGGGTAGTCGGGGAAGTAGTATCGGCCGGAATTCCGCCGGATCGTGTCGTAGCTGATCTGGGATCCGTGGTTTCCGGGCGGTAGCACCGTTAGGAACACGCGCAGCGACTGGGGAAGCGATAGCAACGCCAACCAGACCGTGAGAGTGCAGACAAGGATCCGGTACCGTGAAGCCCTCGGAGTTCGCCCTTCGCGATCGAGCATTTGATGATGACTCAGAACGAACAACCCCGCCGCAGCCATCCAGAAGTACAGGCTGAAACTGAGGTTATTCTCCAGCCCTCCAGCCTTAACCCGGCCCAGTACCGAGATCGGGACGTTGAACATGCCCACGAGCGCAGGCAACAACCATGGCTGTCGCCGCGCCCAGTAGTGCCAAGGCTCGCGCTCTTCGGCGTGCCACCGGCTGTAAAGGACGCCGCCGATCAGCACGGCAATCGGGACCAACGCGTCGCGCAACAACTCTGTGAGGGCGCGAACAAGGTTGTAGGGGATGCGGCCGACCCAGCTTACCTGTGCGGGGATTACGAACAGGTTGAGCCGCATCCCTTCCACGTTGAACGCCAAGCCTACGCAAGCCGCGAGAGCCCCGCCGGTGACGGCACTCCAACCCACGAAGGCGGCACACTTCCGCGGGCCGCGCACACAGAGAATCCACAAGGCAAGCGCGGGCAAGACACCGATCGCTACCTGCTTCGTCCATATCGCGAGCCAGGCCGTCGCAACAGCCACGCACAAGTCGCGATTCGATTCGCTCTCGGTGTAGCGAAAGGTCGCGACACAAGCCAGCAAGGCGAGACCGAGAGCGGGAGCATCCGCGTGGATCCAACTCTGCGATTGCCATAGCCCCGGTGACTGTTGGCTCCAGAAGACGAGAGAAGAGAGAACCACGAGGGAGAGGCTCCTGTTTCGTGCGCACGTCCAATAACATGCTACGCCAAGAGGGACAAGGTAATAGGCCTGGGCAAATATCGCTCCGATCAAGATGACAAGTACTGGAGTGTGTGCCGCGGAGGCCGGTACATAGGCGAGCGCCGACAAAGGCGGGTACATTGTCGTCTGTATAGCTCCTTCAGTTGCAGTCGAATGGAGCGGAAATCCTCGCATCCATCCCAGTAAGGGAGCGATTCGGGCGGCGTTCCAGCTAATGAGCTGAGCTTCGTAGACGCCGCTCGCAACACACAACAGCGCCGCGTAGCTACAGAAGACGATGACACACCGTAGCCACCGCTCGGAAGGTTCAAGATGCCGCCCGTTCCGGTACAACCACGCTGCGACCCCTAGGGCCACAACTGCGCCGGCCAGCAATGGAAACGCAAGGTTCATGGCCTAATCATGTGGTGTGAGTTGAACACGATTGCTGCTTCTGAGGCCACGCTCTACATCGGCTGTTGAGGTACCGCCACCCGGATGTTCGCGGCAATTTCGTGTAAGCCGAAGTACCGTTCCTTGTTGGTGAAATCGTAGCCGAATCCGCCTTGCGCCGTGGAAGTGCTGAATGCTGCGGGCTTCGCTGGTGGGGTGCTTCGTGGCCGCGTCCAATCGTTGTTCCCAAATGCAGAGGAAGCCGTCTCGCCAGGAAAGAAAGTAGAGCGTGCGTCAAGGCTTCCCTCGGTGACCTGAACCCAGGTGTCCTGCTGCATCGCGACGTCTTTCTTGAAGGAGCGATGAAGAGTGATTCCTCTCTATCCCTGCTGGGGGCGCTCCCGGTGGGTTCGCCCATAGTGCCACCTCGTGTTGTTTGAACCGCATCACAAAGGAGTGCGGCTGCCTTGCCCCTTCATCATCGGAATTCCCGTTTCGGCAGTAATCTGCTGGGGGTGCACACGGGATAGCTACCGCATTGGCTCGACATGGCTGCGAGATCGAGCGTGGCCCATAGCGAAGGTCGCGCTAAACTGATCGGGTTGCGAGCGGTGGAGGGACGGATGAAGACACGAATCATTGGAACTTCGGCGGCCGCGATCTTTTTGGCCTTGGCAGGTTGTTCGCCGGCCGGTCCGGTGGAAGGTGAAGGAGAGATGGCAATGGCGTCTCCAGCCGTGGAGACACTCACACAGTCACTCACCTTTCACGCGCCGTTTGACGATGGCCCGGACGCTGCATTCGCCAAAAGCGACCGGCGCATCTATACCGCGCCGAGCTATGACGAACAGGACCAGGCGATACCTGGCATTGGTAACCCGGACGTAGAGATCGTCGAGGGCGGCCATTTCGGTCACGCACTCAAGTTCAGCAAGAAAAATGTCCACGCTGTCTTCTACCGTGCCGCCGGTAACGCCGGCTTCACCGAAGGCAACTGGACCGGCTCGGTGTCGTTTTGGCTGAGTCTGAACCCCGACGAGGACTTGGAACCGGGCTACTGCGATCCGATTCAGATCACCGACGCGACATACAACAACAGCGCGGTTTGGGTGGACTTCACGAAGGACGATACGCCGCGCCACTTCCGGCTAGGCGTTTTCGGCGATTTGAAGGCTTGGAACCATGAGGATATTCCGCCGAACGACAATCCGGACTTTCTGGGTCGTCTGGTCACGGTGGAGAAGCCGCCCTTTGCCAGAGGCAAATGGACGCATGTCGTGGCGACATATTCCGGCCTCGGAACGGGCTCTGGCGAGGCGAAGTTGTATATCGACGGGGCATTGCAGGGCGCGTCCGAAGGCATTGGCGAAGCATTCACCTGGGACATGGAAAAGGCGGCGTTTCGGCTCGGTGTGAACTACGTAGGGTTGTTCGACGAAGCGGCACTGTTTGACCGGGCCCTGTCGCAAGAAGAGGTCACGGCGCTACACGAGTTGGAAGCGGGCGTCGCGGAGCTGCATCCCTAGAAAACTGCGGTAACGTTCAATACGGCCGCAAACAAACATAAGCAGGAGGAATCAAAACCTTGGCGTTACAGGAAAATCGTTTCAAACACGTGATCGTTTGTGATTGCGGCGCGAAGCTCAAGATGGTGGCGGTCACTCGGTATGAAGAGGGCGGTTTCGGCAAAACCGAGCAGACCATCGAGGGGGAAGAGTTCTGGCAGCACATGCTGCATTGCGTTGGGGAGTAAAGGTGGTCCTGGTCGATCGATGGGGCGTGTAGTCGGAATCTATCCACGGCCTTCGGCGCGTACGCCTGTGCGTGCGGTCGAGGCGGCGCGGGCCGTCACCGGACAGGGGCTGGAAGGTGATCACGCCGGCGGTGGAAATCGGCAGATCACGCTGATCGAGCGGGAGAAATGGGAAGCCGCTTGTGTGGATCTCGGCCGTACACTGAACGCGGGAGCACGGCGAGCGAACCTGGTGGTTGAGGGCGTCGCGCTCTCAGAGGCGATTGGAGGACAGCTTCGCGTCGGCAACGTTTTGGTCGACGTGATCAGCGAGCTACGCCCCTGCAAATTGATGGACGATGCTGCCCCCGGGTTGCAGGACGCGCTGTCGCCGGATTGCCGTGGAGGCGTTTACGGGAAGGTTCTGCAAGGCGGACTGGTCACTGTGGGTGGCGCCGTAGAAATCGTCGGATCAGGGGAGGAATAGCGATGCGCAGGCAAGCTCTCGCGGTGTTGGCTTTGCTATTGATAGCGTGCAGCGTCCCGAGTGACGCTCCGAAAGAACCGAAAGCCAAGAGGGATACTGTGCCCGTTCAAAAGCCGAGCGATGAGACGCGACGGTTTCCGTTGCAGGATCGTGTCAGCGTCGATCTCGTCGACAACCACATCATGGGGAAGGATTTCCTGCCCGGAGGCAACTTGGCGTCCTACGATGCCAAGGGCAAGAAATGGCAGCAATTCCTCGTGTACGATGCTTCACCCACTTCGGCGGCGTTGTTATTGAACGAATACCGCGGCGCGTTGGAGAGCCCTAAATACCTAGCGCATATGGGCGGCTATTTCGGTAAGGACGGTGATGCCGACGTCCTGGTGATGCAAAAAGGCCGCTGGCTTCTCGGCCTCGTGGGGTTGCCGGAGAAGGAAGCGGACATGCTGGCACGCGGGTTCGCGGTGCGTCTGGATTAGTCCCCGCTAGACGAGAACTTTGCGTTCGATCGATCGCGCCTGTCCGGTGGATTCGTCCACATCAACGACGACGGAGCAGAAACGGGCGCCGCCGCGTGCTGGTTCGAAGCGACCGGGGAGTGCGCTGAGGAAGCGGGCGATCGAGCCTTCTTTATCCATGCCGATGACGGAATCGTAAGGGCCAGTCATCCCGACGTCGGTAAGGTAGGCCGTCCCTTCCGGTAGGATGCGCTCGTCGGCTGTAGGGATGTGGGTGTGGGTTCCCACTACCGCCGAAACTCGACCGTCGAGATACCAGCCGTAGGCACCCTTCTCACTGGTCACTTCCGCGTGAAAATCCACAAAGCGGACTTTGACATCCGGGTCGAGTCTTTCGAGCAGGGCGTCGACCTTGCGGAAAGGGCAATCGATGGCAGGGAGATAGACGCGGCCCTGCAGATTGAGAACAGCGTAGCGGGTGCCGTGCTTGGTCGTGCCGACGTAGAGGCCCTGCCCGGCGGCGCCCTCGGGGTAGTTCGCCGGCCGCAGGATGCGTGGCTCGGCATCGAGATAGCCGAGGACCTCGCGCTTGTCCCAAACGTGGTTGCCGGTTGTGAGGACATCAATGCCGGCTTTGAAAAGCTCGTCGGCCAGCGTAGGTGTGATCCCGAAACCAGCGGCGGCATTCTCGCAGTTGGCGATGACGAGGTCGATTCCTTCTTCCTGGGCGAAGTCGGCGGTGCGCTCCTTGACGATGCGACGACCTGGCTTGCCGACGATGTCGCCGATAAAGAGGATTTTCATGATTGGGTTGGGAGAGAGTAGAGGCGTCGAACACGACACCCGGTGAAGCGGAACCGCGGGGGTTCAATGCAGCTAGCCCGCAGCGTGATAGATGGGTTCGGACTCTTCGGGCTTATCGATCTCGTCGAGTAGTGCCGTGATACGCCGGCTTTTCGCCGCCACGCCCTGCTCAAAATCCGCCACGCGCTGCTGAGCCGTCAGGTACTCGTCGGCTAAGTCCAGCGCCGCGAGTACGGCTACGCGAAAGCGGTCAGAAGTGCGCACCTGCGAAGCAATCAGGTTCATTTTCTCATCAACCAACTGGGCCGCTTGACGGGCTTGCTCTTCGTTGCCCCCACCTTGAATGTTGTACGTCTGACCAAAGATGCTGACTTCCGTGGTGCGGTTGGCGCTCATACACATCCTTCCCTTAATGAGGGATCGTCGCCGGACGAACCGGCTCTACTAACTACCTGAGGCATCAAGAGTCTCTACCTGGTCGAGGAGAGTCTCGATGCGCTTGCGAACCTGATCGCGTTCGCCGCGCAACTCCTCGACCTCACGCATCAATCGCTCGATTTCGTAATCCTTCTTCGCTAAAAGGCTTTTGGCTTCGGTGACATCGCGCTCGGCGTCCAACTGCCGCTGACGCGAGCCTTGGAATTTCTCAATTACACCTTGCAACCTATTTTCTAGCTGATCCAGAGCCGCCAGCCCGCTCGATGAGGCTGACTCCTGCATAAAGTCGTCTTGTTCCATGGTGAGTTGCCGCCGATTCGGCTTAGCCCATATCGTATCGCACGAGGCAGGGGGAACGGCCTTGGACTGGTGTAGCCTGCTTGTCGTGATGGATAATCGGCCACGATGCTAGGGAAGCGAGTAGTACGGCAACTGTTTCGCGTGGCCGATCTTCTATTTGCGCTCGGGTTGGCAGCGCTACCAACCCTATTTCGACAGAGCTTTGGATGGGAGCTACAAGACGCGTTTCGCGCTCACTCGCGAGAAGTACTAGGCCGGAACAGGTCGGGTGAGGCGCTGGTATGGTCGCTTCGAAGCCTCGCGGACCTGCTCCTCGTGGTGACGCTGGAGTGGTTGGACGTCCTGCGCAAAGACCTCGCTCTGAGCGCTCGATTTTGCCGCGCAAGGTCGGTGCCGGACTCACTGCAGACGCTGACTCTCGCGGTGTGCATCGCGACGTCGATTGGCGCAGCCGGGTTACTCAACCACCTGGTGATTCAGCCTTACGGCTACCGGGATGTGGGCACGTTGGTAAAGTTCGCGCGCCCAATCTCGGCTAGTGGTGCTTCCAGCTACATTGTCTCACTTAATGAGCTGCGGGGTTGGCAGCGAATGGAGGATACGTTTGACGGTATTGGGATCTGGGTCTGGAGAGAACAGTTTCACCTCTACCGTCTGCCGGGCCGTCACTTAGTCAAGTCCGACGCAAAGGTCGCGACGAGGGCACCGCGAAGCTGGCCCATTCTGACGGCTTGCGTCGTGGCGGTAGTCGGCGTTGGATTGGCCTCCGTCGCGATCAGATGGCTTGCGACGACGACGGCGGCCGACATGTACCCAAGGAGCGCGAGCCTGGACATCTCCTGGCCGGTGCTGGCCCTGGGGGGGATGGTGGCGCTCGCCGCCGCCGCGTTGGTAACTCAACGTCGACTTTGGGGTAAGGGTTCTCCCGGCGCGAGTAGTGGTGCGGGGCGAACAATGCAAGGCACGTGGCGAGGAGCCATTCCCGTATGCGCGCTGGCGCTCTCAACCTGTCTGGCTATTTGGGGCGGTCAACTTCTGCACCGCACCTAGTTGGCGACATCGACATCACCGGGTTTCGATGAGTACCGAGTCGCCGCCCTGCATCTCAGGCCCGCACGGGACGCGACCGGTGTAGAGACCTGGTGGCCGCCGCTACGACAAGAGCTATTGTCTCGAGTGTCGTCTTTGAGCGACGTGGAGGCATCTGCCCAAGCAGGGTCTCTCCCTTTTCTCTCCCCCTGTCGGCCGATTATCGTGCGAACCTTGCCACAAGCAGGAGTGGAGTAGGCGGCAAGTTTGCGGGCCGTGACCCCGTCGTACTTCGAGACGATGGGTATTCCCATCAACCGTGGTCGCGGGTTCGCCGCATCGTCCGAGCATGGTTCTTCCGTGGTGATTAGTGAGAGATTGGCAAACGCGCTTTTCCCTGCTGGTAATGCGGTCGGAGGTCAGGTCTCATGGTCAGAATCGGGATCGGTTCTGGCCTCGAACGCGGAAAGCCGGCGAGTGGTCGGAGTCGCAGGAGATATCGTTTGCAACCTTGGACCCGGCCGCCGACTGATGCCGAGCATCTACATACCGCATCAGGCGACCGCCACCGATGCTCTCTTGATGGCAATCCGGGCGCGAGACGACATGGATGAGCTTGCCCTTCAGGTTCGACGAAGCGTCGCGAGTCTTGATCCAGAGGGCCACACGATCCTTGATCTCCGTCCGCTGAGCGCGCAACGGGCGTTCTTTATCGAGCGAGAGGCCCTTGGCGCGGTGCTGGTGGCGCTGTTGGCTTCGATGTGTTTGTTCGTAACGGTTATGTGCTCCTTGCTGCACTACCGAGGTGGCGAGGCGCTCGCGTTGAATGTGCTCGGCAGGCGGCGGATGGCTCGAATCGGCGGGGCTTGGGTGACAGGAGCGGCAATCGCGGTTTTCCTCTTGGTGTTGTTCGGCTCGGAGGCTTCTCTTGGCTTGGACGCCGTTACCCGGAGCCTTGTTCGCCGCCACTATAGTGCTACGAGCATTCACGTGGGTGCGACTCTCGCCGCGGCCCTGCTCCCGATGTTCGCCCTGGTGGCCCCGGCGATTTTCGGGGCGGCCAGCCGATGGCTGGCCCAAACGGGCTTGACAGAAGCACGCGGACGCATCTAATCTATCCACATAAGATATATCCATCATGGATATATCGACGCGTGCTTGATGAAGTCAAAGCAAGATCCCGAGTCATTCTTGCCGTTGCGGCCTGCCTGCTTCTATGTCTTGGCGGTGGTGGCTGAAGGTGACAAGCACGGGTACGGGATCATGCAGGATATCGAGCGTAAGACGGAAGGCAAAGTCAGCTTGGGTCCGGGAACCCTCTATCGGACGATCAAGCAGCTGTTGGAGTGGGGACTCCTCAAGGAAGTGTCCAGACGACCCACAGCCGAATTGGACGATGAACGCCGTCGGTATTACCGAGTAACGGGCGTAGGCCGTTGTACCTTGGCTGCCGAGGTGGAACGGTTGGCCGACTTGGTACGTCTAGGCAGGGGCAGCGGCCTCATGGAAGACACCACGACGACCTAGCAAGGAGACACGATGTACGCTTGCGGGAAGAGTTCGACGTACCGAGGCTTGTCTTCTACGACCAGCCGTGTCGGATGCGGATACCGTGCCCTTTTGGGGGTTCTGCTGGCCCACGCGCTGATCCAGCTCGCACACGCTGATGTCGTGCGGGTCGACAACCCGTTCGGCGGGATCACGATTCGGGTGGTGCCAGAGATGGAGGTAAAGGTTGGGGGCGTGGGGCGGTCGCGCCCGATGCAGGCCGGGGACCTTGTAGTCCGGCAGGAAGAGGGGTTAATGGTAGTGGAATGCCGTCCAACAGACGGTGCCGACCTCGACCTCGTGGTCAACCTTCCGTATGGGGTCGAGGTGGAGGCACGGACAGAAACGGGCTTCCTGACGCTCGAAGGGCTGATCGCGAAGGCTGACCTCACGACCGAGACGGGGAACATCAAGTTGAGGGTCCCCTGGAAGGACACGAAGCTGGAAATACTCGCCGAGCAGGCGCCGCCGGGATCGAAGATGACGCCCGCAGTAGATCACAGAAATGGAAGCTCATTCACAGTATCTCCAGGCAGGACGTTTCGTACGGGAAGATCCGGGTTTCGGCGCGTGCACCGGGCGCGGTTGCGCTCTTGGATCAGCCGATTCCGGAAGACTCGTGGGTGAAGCTGCCTTGGCAAGCCGAAGGGATTCTGGCAGAGATTCTTGAGTCTGCTCAGGAGCGGTCCGCTGTTAGAACCGAGACGAATTCGGCCGAAGCGGGCGTCTTCCGGTCCGATGTGCGCCTAGTAAACCTGATGGTCTCGGTGGTGGATAACAAGGGCAGTCCTTTGCTGGGAGTGCAGACCGATGATTTTCGGGTGCTTGAAGACGGCGTTCCGCAAAGGATTGAAGCCGTTGAGAGTGAGGAGGCGCCGTTCAATCTGGCGATCCTGCTCGATTGGAGCGGCAGCACCAGCAAGGACCGCGTCGCGATGAAGATTGCAGCACAGCGTTTTGTGGATGCTGCGAGGCCGCAGGACCGGGTCGCTGTCTATGCGCTGGTCGCGGATCTGTTCACGGTGATTTCTCCGCTGACCGATGACCACGAATTGATCAAGTCACGTGTGCGGAACGTGCCGGCGTCCACGGGGGCATCGCCGATCTACGATGCCATCGTCCTCGCTTACGACCACGAGTTGCGGAAGCTTCCCGATGAGCGGAATGCCCTGATTATTCTGTTGGACGGTGTCGACAATCAGATACGAGAGGCGGCGACGACACGATCGACAACGGATATCGGCCGGCATTGGGAGGGTTTGCCCTCCAAAGTGCGTTTTGAGGACTTGAGTAGCGCCGCCGGCTACATGTCGGCGCTACTATACCCGGTGTTCTTGCCGCCAAGGCAATCGTCGTTCACCGCTTCGCCGGCTTTCTTGCGATCGCGAGGGGGCTTAGCGCCGACCGCGAGCATCGAAGGGGTCGGCTCGAACCTGAAGCAGTGGCAGTTTCAGGTGCGCGACCGGTTGCAGGAGCTGGCGAAGCAGTCAGGAGGGCGCATGTTCCGTGCCAAGTCGATTCGCGACTTAAAGCCGATCTTTCCCATGGTGACCGAGGAACTGCGGAGCGTTTACAGCGTCTCGTACTATCCGGCGAATCAGGAGTCGGACGGCTTGTGGCGCGAAGTGACCGTGAAAGTTGTGGGTCAGCCGAAGGCAGTTGTTCGCACGCGGAGTGGTTATGCGGCGAAGTAGCAGAGAGTTGCGGATGTGGGCGCTGCGGCGGTTGTGGCCGATCGTTGCGGCGGGAGAGGTTCGCGCGTAAACCACGACTCCGGCCCCCGGCCTGGAACGGGCGACGCGCATATTCATTGCGACGCACGTGGCGCCCGGCGAGTTGAAGCGGGTGTGGAAGGCGGTGCGCGAGTTCATTGCTGAGGATCTTCCGGCAGGGGCGTTGGTGTCGATTGACGGCACGCCGTTCATCGGCGACAAGCAACTGCTGTTGGACTTGGTGGACGGAAAGGTCTCTTCGGACGAGGTTCCTGGAAAACCGTTTCGGTCGGATGTGCAGGCCGGGACGGATTTCTCGGAGCAGTCGGAACGGGATCTTGCGCGGCTTGGGTTCGGCACAACGGTCGAGGGCTTTTCGAATCTGATCCTTGAGCAGGCTGGCCGCTCCCACATGTATCGCTACGTGGATATGATCCGCAGCTTGGCGCACTATCCCGGTAAGAAGGTGATCGTACTCTTCGTCCGAGGTCTGCAAATGGGGTTCTCTCTGCAACAGGACCTTGTCCCCAACGAGAGCTTGATGGACCGAAAGGGTATTTTCGTCAACCTTGAGAACACGGGCCTCGTGCGGCATCTGCGGGGCGAGGCAATGCGGGCCCGGATCCAGTTCTATGTCGTTGGAGCCCAAGCGCTGGAGGCCTTGGATAGCCAAGGCTCCGTGACATTCACAACTCAAAATATCGAGTATCTACTCGGGGTGGGCCCAACGCGGGGAGCGCTCGAAGCGTTTCGGCATGCGACCGCTTCTCGCGCACCAACGGCCGGGCTGGGTGAGGGCTCATACATGGAGCAGCAGGGCCTGCGCATGTTGGCCGAGCAGACGGGCGGACGGGCAGTTCTGAATTCGAACGATATGGGCCGCGTGTTTGAGCTGCTGAACGAAGACCTGGGCGGGTACTACCTGCTGGGCTACTATCCGCCGGACCGTAAACCGGGCGTGTTTCGGGAAGTGAAGGTCCAGACGACGCGGCCGGGGCTGAAGCTCGAATACACACACGGCTTCTATGAGCGGGGTGAGTTCGAACGTTTCTCGGAGAGCCAGGAAGGTGGACTGTCGCTGCGAGCCGAGGACGATGCCGGGAGCATCACGACAAAGGATGCTCCGAAGAAGGCACTCAAGGTTTATGAGCAGGCTTTCGCGGCGCTACAGGTCTCGCCGGTTGACTACGAGGCGGCCTTAGCGGAACTTGCTCGGGCAACCGAGGCCTATCCGGAGTTCTCGACGGCGCGGAACTTGACGGGCTATCTGCGGTTTGCGCGCGGGGAACACGATGCGGCGCGCGCGGCATTTGAGAAGGCGATCGAGGGGGATGAGGTGGATCGGCAGGCGGCGGCGTTGCTCGATGCGAAGCCGGGCCAGACGGCGGCGCGGCTGTTCCAGGCATTGGCGAAGTTCAATCTGGGTGATTTGAGTTCGTCGGACCGCCTGGCGCAAGCGGTGCGCGACGCACCCGACGCTGAGCAATTTCCGCAGGCATACTAGCTGCTAGGTTTGGTGCACTCCGAGCAGGGCGATATCAGGGTTGCGATTCGCGAATGGAGGCAGTTCTTAGAACTGCGCGGGGATTCGCCCCTTGCCGCAGAAGTACGCGAGACGATCAAGGATTGGGAGACGCTGCTGGAGCCCTGATGTCGGTTTCGGCCGCGCTACTCGTTCTCAGCCGGAGCGGGTTTGGGGCCCTCTCCCAGTGGCCACAGTTCCCAGCGGCGGACGAAAGCTTCGGCCAGTTCGGTTTGTAGCTGTAGACGACCGTAGTCCGGGAACACGTCGAACCCTTCGTTGACCTTTACGCCGTTGATGAAGACCTCGATGTGGCCACCGTCGGCGATGACGTCCATGCGGGTCCACTGGCCGTCGGGGCTTTCAACGTCCTGCTTACCGCGAAAGCCGATTACGTCTTCCCAATCGGGATCGCGGCCGTACCAGTTGATGCGTCTGCGGTTTTCAAGGTTGAACGTTTCGCGTTGGCCGCCTTCTTGCCAGATGACTTCGTCGTCTCGATCGCGCGCTGTTTCAGTTGTGAGCGTCATCGGGACTGGTTCACCGTCTTTATCGTTGCCGGCGACGAGGATGAAATCGCCGAAGCCGCCTTCGATCATCTGCACTTCGATCGAGGGCATCCAGACACCGTTGTAGCCGCCGTCGGCACCGATGCTGTGGATCAGTAGCCCGGAATCCTTCGTCCGTTCCTTGCGTTTGTCCCACGTGCGCGGGCCCCACTTTGCTTCCATGATCATGTGGTAGTCGCGGTATTCCTTCTCGGTTAGCAATCCGCCCAGTCCATCGCCGGTCACGTGCAGCATGCCGTCGGTGACGCCAAACACGTTGCGTGGGTCTTCGCGCTGCGTGTCTTTCATCCAGGTGTAGAAACCGTCGAGCGACTCGCCGTCAAAGAGCCGGATCATTTCCGTGGGCCGCACCGCACTGTCGCGCGGGTCGTCGGTCGCCGGTTCGACAGCCACTGGTTCGACGGCCGTGCAGCCAACCAGTAGTACGATGGTTAGGCAGTTCAGCAGGGTCTTGCTCATGGTTTCATCTCCGTCAATGACTGGGGGTGCACGCAACGCACACAAGTTTACTTAAAACCGCTAAGACGCTGGGCGTCCTTCTCCGAGTTTTCTGTAGGGTCGCGGGCACGGTATGCCGTGCCCCTACCTTTTCTTGCCGCCGCTACTTGCGTTGCTCGATGCCCAGCGTCGTGAGGCTCTTCACGACACTATCCGTGTATGCGTTGACTTCCTGGTCGGTGAGGCTCTCGTCGGGTTTCCGCCAGACGGTTCGGAGCAGCAAGCTGTAACGGCCCACGGGGACCTGCTTGCCTCGGAATATCTCTTGTGGTGCGACCGAGACGAGGTATTCCGGTTTCCCTACGGCCGCTACGATCTTCGCAAAGGCCGTGCCTTCCGGTACAAGCAGCGACAGATCGCGGTGGATGGCGGGCACCTTCGGCAACGGCTGGAAGCGGATGGTCTCGGCCGGCGGCGCGAACAGTGTATCGAGCAGGATCTCCGCGATCCAGAGCGGCTGACGGAATTTCTCTTCCGGCAGGGCGGTGGGGTCGATCTCACCGAGGTACCCGAGTGTTTCGGTTCCGTTCGTGATGCGCGCGGATACTCCCTGACGATAGTACGAGGGAACGTCCGCTGTGTCGAAGTTGATCTCAGCCTTGAAGGTGTCCAGCACTCTCGCGACATCAGCCTTCAGGTGATAGAAGTCGAGTGGTTGACCGGGGTCGCCCAAGGTCGCTGGACGCGCCGAGCCGCTGGCGCCGAGAGTCAGGATGGCCGGCTCGTCGTGTCCGCCGTTGGTCGCGCGGTAGAGCCGCCCAATTTCGAAAAGCCGGACATCGTATTCGCCGCGGTTCAGATTCCATGCCAGCGCACGGAGCATCGCCGGAACGGACGAGTTCCGCATGCAGTCCTGCAACTCGGTGAGCGGGTTCTTCAGCGGAACCACATCCCAGCGGCCGAAGCGGGCGGCGTCACGGGAATCCATGAACGATAACGCTATCGTTTCGTTGTAGCCGAGCGAGCGCACAATGGATCGCAGCTCATTGGCGGCGCGGCGCTCGCGAGCGTCCTCGGGAGGAACGCTCACCTTCGGCAGGGTATTCTCGATGCGGCCGTAGCCGTAGATGCGGATGACTTCTTCGATCAGATCGATTTCGCGCTCGACATCGAGACGGGCTGTGGGCGGGATGATGTCCCAGCCATCGGCCGCCGATGTGACCTGGAAACCGAGGTCGGTGAGAATCCGTTCGACCTCGGAGTCGGGTATCGATACACCGACCATACGCTCGATCCGCGCGCGGCGGAGACGGACAGTCTCTCGGTCAGCTTGGGACGGATAAACGTCGATCACGCCTTTGAGAACCCGGCCACCGGCGAGTTCGACGAGAAACGCGGCGATGCGGTCCGCGGCTGGCACCGTCGCGCTGACGTCGGCGCCGCGCTCGAAGCGATGCGAGGCTTCGGTGTGCATGCCGAAGCGTTTCGCTGTGGCACGGACCGAGCTCGGTTGGAACCAGGCACTCTCTATTAGGACGTTGCGGGTCTTGGCGGAAATCTGGGTGTCGAGTCCGCCCATCACGCCCGCGAGAGCGACCGGATGGGACGCATCCGCGATGACCAGATGTTCGTCGGTAAGCCGGCGGTCGACACCATCGAGCGTCTGCAAGCTTTCGCCGGGTAGGGCGGTGCGAACGATGATCTGGTTTCCGCCGAGCAGGTCGAGATCAAAAGCATGCGTCGGCTGGCCGGTTTCGAGCAGGACGTAGTTCGTGATATCGGCGATATTGTTGATCGCGCGAATGCCACAGAGTTCAAGCCGCTTCGTCGTCCATTCGGGCGAGGGTTTCACCTCGACATCTACGACGACACGACCGGCGTACCGCGTACAAAGGACGGGATCGGCGATCTCGATGGCAGCGCGGCTTGAAGCCGCGGCATCCTGTTCGGGAACTTCAACAACAGGCGGCTTGAGCGGCCGGCCGCAAACCGCAGCGATCTCCCGTGCGACGCCGAGATGATTCATCGCGTCCGGACGGTTTGCGGTGAACTCGACTTCGTAGACGGTCTCACCGTCTTCATTGAAGATCTCGTCGACCGTCAAGCCGGCCATGGTGAGCTTGTCAGCCAGCTCTTCCGGAGTTTCCGGAATGTCGACGTAGTCCTTCAGCCAACTGTAGAGAACGCGCATCAGTAGTAGAACTGTCTCAGGTGAACTGCCTCAAGAAGCGGACATCGCCCTGGAAAAGAAGTTGAATGTCGCTGATGTTGTACTTGAGCATCGCGAAGCGGTCGATGCCCAGTCCGAAGGCGAAGCCAGAGTATTCCTCGGGGTCGTAGCCGACGTGCTTGAAGACGCCCGGGTCGATCATGCCGCAGCCTAGGACTTCGATAAAGCCCCGTCCTTCCCAGTAGATGTCGACTTCCGCACTCGGTTCGGTAAACGGGAAGAAGCTGGGCCGGAAACGGATGCGCGTATCCTCGCCGAAGAAGCGGCGTAGAAAGTAGCCGAGCGTCCCTTTCAGATCGCTGAATGTGATGTCGCGATCGACGGCGAAACCCTCGATCTGATGAAACATCGGGCTGTGGGTCAAGTCGGCCGTGTCGTTGCGATATACCTTGCCAGGGACGAGACAGCGCAAGGGAGGTTTCTGATTCTCCATGATGCGGATCTGGTTGGGCGAGGTGTGCGTGCGTAGCAGCGAACCGTCCCTGAGAAACAGCGTGTCCATCTCGTCGACCGCGGGGTGGTCGGCGGGGAAGTTGAGAGCTTCGAAGTTGTAGTAGAAGCTTTCGATCTCAGGTCCTTCGGCGATGGAATAGCCGAGGCCATGGAAAATGTGTTCGATCTCGTTGAAGACGAGTTGGAGCGGATGGGGCGCGCCGATCAGCCGCGGCGGGCCGGGCAGTGTGACGTCGATGCCTTCGGCTGCTTGTTTCGATTGTCCGAGGTTCGTCTTCGCGTCGGCGAGGCCGGCTTCAATGTGTTTCTTGGTCTCGTTCTGGAGACGTCCGACTTGCGGCTTGATCTCGCGCGGCGCCTTCTTGAGCCAGTGGTCGTTGGCGTGGGTGAGCAGGCCGTTCTTGCGGCCGGCCCAGCGATTGCGAAAGGCTTTGAGTTGCTCTTCTGAGGAAAGCGCGCTCTTCTCGGTGTCGAACGAAGAGCGCAGTTCACCGTAAAGGCTGTCGACGGTCTCGCCGCCGGCCAGCAGCCCTTCCAGGTCCTGGGCGGTTTTTTCGTCGATCGTCATGCCGCGAGCCTCGTCCTACTTCGGACTGCGAAAGGTAGGCTAGTCCGCGGTGGGCGCTTCAGGAGCAGGCTCCGCCTCCGCGGCGGGCTGGACCTCGGCGGCAGGCTGGGCTTCGATCGCGGCTTTGGCCGTCGCGGCCAATTGAGCAAAGCCGGATTCGTCGTGAACCGCCATTTCGGCGAGCATCTTGCGATTCAGGTCGATGCCGGCAAGCTTCAACCCGTGGATGAGCTTGCTATAGGAAATCTCGTTTTGACGGGCCGCAGCGGCGATACGGATGATCCAGAGCCCGCGGAAATCGCGCTTCTTGAGGCGGCGGCCGATGTAGGCGAACTTTTGTCCGCGTTCGACAGCCTCTTTGGCGTAGCGGAAGAGCTTGCTCTTGCGCTGGTAGTAGCCCTTCGCTTGGGCGAGAATCTTCTTACGTCGATCACGGCGTTTAGAGCCGCGTCTGACTCTGGGCACGGTTTCCTCCTTCGGCCACTCGCCTTATAAAATCGGCGGGCCGTTTGAATGGGCGGCGAAGCAGGCACGTGCCTGTGGCGCAGCTCGCTCGCCCGAGAATTGCTAAAGCTCGATCATCCCTTTGATGGCTTTTGACATCTCGGGGCTCACTAGGGTGCTATGCCGCAGCTTGCGTTTCCGCTTCCGCGTCTTCTTCGTCAGGATGTGGCTCTTCATCGAGTGGTTGCGTTTCACTTTGCCGCTTCCGGTCAACTTGAATCGCTTACTCGCCCCTCGATGTGATTTTTGCTTCGGCACAACGTCACCTCTTGGCCCGCTCAGGGCGGGACATTTCGTTACCACTCTTCACTCCAGACGCAAGCAACTTGCCAGCACCTGACTCCTCTTCCAATCTATAAGGAAATGAACTGAAGTGGACCCGTTGGGTCCGAAGTGGTACTGATTAGTATAGCATCGGCCCGGGACGGATCATCCCCGCGCGCGAGCGAGTCGCAATGATCCCCGCCACCCTCACAATAGCTGGTTCGGACCCTTCCGGAGGGGCGGGCCTACAAGCCGACCTCAAGACGTTCCATCAGTTTGGTGTGTACGGAATGAGCGCCGTTACGCTGCTCACGGTGCAGAATACCGAGCGATTCGAGTCGGTCGATCCGCTCGACCCCGCTTACGTTGAAAGCCAGTTGCGGGCGGTGACGGATGACATCCCGCCGGACGCCGCGAAGACAGGCGCTCTCGGAACGGCCTCGATCATCGAAGTCGTTTCCGCGTGGGCTGAGGCGAATGCGTGTCCGCTGGTGGTCGATCCGGTGATGATCAGCAAACATGGGGCCGCGTTGATTGATGAGAGCGCTCGGACGGCAATGCGAGAACGGCTGCTGCCGCACGCCACGCTGATAACGCCGAATCTCCCCGAGGCGGCGGCGCTCGCCGAGATGGACGTCAACGGGCTGGGGGAGATGGAAGAAGCCGCTCGCCGCATCGCCGACATGGGCTGCAAGGCTGTTCTGGTTAAGGGAGGGCATCTCAGCGGCGAGTCAGACGACCTTCTGTTTTGCGACGGTGCGTCCGAGATCTTGCGGACGCCCCGCATCCCCACGCAGCACACGCATGGGACAGGCTGTACATTGTCGGCCGCGATTGCGGCGGGGCTCGCGAAAGGGCAATCGTTGCGCGACAGCGTAAGGGTCGCGAAGGCATTCATCACGCGGGCGATATTGAGTGCGCCGGGACTGGGGCACGGTTCGGGCCCCGTGAATCACCACGCGTCGCTCGACGACCTGCTGTGATCTAGGCTCCGAGGCTTGCCCCAGCCTTTCTAAAGCCGGCCTATTGAGACATATTCGAAACCAAGGTCGCGCACGGCTGTGGAGTCAAGCAGGTTCCTTCCATCGAGGATCAGCGGGCGGAGCATCTTATCGCGAAGGCTCAGAAGGTCGACTTTTCTGAACTCGGGCCATTCGGTGAGGATCACCAGGGCGTCGCAATTAGCGGCGGCGGCCTCGGCGCTGTCGGCATACTCAATCTGAGGCAACTCTTTGCGCGCCTCGTCCATCGCACACGGATCGTACGCGCGGATCTGGGCGCCCTTCTTGCAATAGTTCCTCAACGACCGCCGCGGCTTGCGAGAAGCGCATGTCGTCGGTGTTCGCTTTGAACGCCAGCCCCCACACGCCGATTCGCTTGCCCTTGAGTACCCAGAGTTCCTTTTTTACCTTGCTGATGAATCCAGCGACGCATTGCTGATTGACCGCTTCGACGTTCTTAAGCAATCCAAAATCGCAACGGCTGCGCTCGGCCATCGCGACAAACGCCTGTAGGTCCTTCGGAAAACAGAAGCCGCCGAAGCCAATTCCGGATTTGAGAAAGTGTGGGCCGATGCGCCGGTCTAAGCCCATGCCCTCCGCGACCCGGGATACATCCGCCCCAACTTCATCGCAAAGCCGGGCGACCATATTGATGTACGAAATTTTCGTAGCCAGAAACGAGTTCGAGGCGTGCTTGATGATCTCGGCCGTACTACGGTTGGTCATCAGCATCGGCCGGGGAGGGGGCAGGTTGACTGTGGGCTTGGGCCGCCAAGTGAAATTCTGCTCCATGATCGGCGCGTAGACCTCACGTAACAAGGTCTCGGCACGCTTGCTTTCCACGCCGATCACGATGCGGTCCGGGAAGAGATAATCTTGCACCGCCGTACCTTCGCTCAGAAATTCGGGATTCGAGGCGACCTCGAATTCGACCGAGTCCCGGCCTCGACTGTAGGTCTGCATCGTTGCGTGAATGCGCGTGCCCGTGAGAACCGGGACCGTACTTTTTTCAACGACGAGCGTATAGCCGTCCGAGAGAGTGGCGATTTGGCGTGACACCCGCTCCACTGTTGACAGGTTCGCCTCGCCGTCGGGCAATGGAGGCGTGCCTACGCACAGGAAGATCACCTCCGCATGCCGCACGGCGTCAGCCAGTTCGGTGCTGAAAACCAGCCTCTCGCCTCCGTTGTTGGCTTCGAGTAGTTCCTGTATATAGGGCTCATAAAACGGCGCCCGACCGCTGCGCAAGGCCTCGACGCGGCCCGCGTCGTTGTCCATACAGACGACGTCGTGGCCGACTTCCGCTAAGCAGACGCCGGCGATGAGTCCCACATGTCCTGCTCCGATTACGCTGACTTTCACGTGCGTGTCCCTCAGGCTGAGATTAGCGAACGCCGCCCGGCTCGACTGCAAGGGCTCGGTTGGGCCTGAGCACGAAAAAACGGCTTACTTCCGCCAGTAGTCGTCCCTGTTGCTCGCTACGGAGTACCACCGCCATCGGTGTTCATGTAGACACTACTCGCCGCGTAACGGAGAATAGTGCGAGAGCGCCACTTAATGAACTGGAAGATCACTGTACGGGGGTTTTTGGGCCTGGTTGTCTCGGTGTGGCCCTTGGCAGCCGGCGAGGCGGCGCAGGCCGCCGTTGATTTTGATCGTGACGTTAGGCCGATCCTCTCCGAGCGCTGCTTCACGTGCCATGGCCCGGACGACGGGACACGTGTTAACGCCCTTCGATTTGATGAAGAAGATGCCGCTTTCGCACGCTTGGCCAACGGCGGTTTCGCGATTGTGCGCGGGAATGCGCGAGAAAGCGTCCTGCTCGACCGCGTTACGTCGAACGACCCGGTGCGCCGCATGCCGCCGGACTACAAGGGATTCGAGAAGCTTCCGGAGAAGGAGATTGAGGTCCTGCGGAGTTGGATCGAGCAGGGCGCGCTTTGGGCGCGACATTGGTCGTTCGTTCCGCCGATCCGTCCGAAGCAACCCGCCGTTGATCACGACGACTCAGTTCGCAACCCGATCGACCGCTTTGTGTTGCGGCGTCTCGAAGATGAGAAACTCGCGGCCCAGCCGGAAGCCTCGCGTGAAGCGCTGATCCGGCGCGTGACGCTCGATCTGACCGGCCTGCCGCCGTCTCCGGAAGAGGTCGATCGGTTCCTCGCTGACGTGTTCACAAACGCCTATGAGGAGGTCGTCGACCGGCTGTTGGCGTCGCCGCGCTACGGCGAACGCATGGCCACGCCGTGGCTCGACGCCGCCCGCTACGCCGACACAAACGGCTATCAAATGGACGGGACACGTGACATGTGGCGCTGGCGCGACTGGGTCGTCAATGCGTTCAACAGCAACATGGGTTTCGATCAGTTCACGGTGGAACAAATCGCCGGCGACCTGCTGCCGGATGCGACGCTTGATCAGAAGGTCGCCACAGGTTTTCACCGCAACCTGCGCACCAATGCCGAGGGTGGCAGCGTCGAAGAAGAGTTTCTCGCCGAATATGCCGCCGATCGGGTCGCGACAACTTCGACCGTGTGGCTGGGGCTGACTATAGGCTGTGCGCGCTGCCACGACCACAAGTACGACCCGCTCACGCAGAAGGAGTTCTATCAGTTCTTCGCCTTTTTCAATAATATCCCCGAGCGCGGACTGGTCTATCACTTCGGTAACGACGGCCCGACGATGAAGGCGCCGACGCAGGACCACAGTGCAAGACTCGTGCGGCTTGACGCGGTGGTGCAGGCGGCGGAACAGCGGATTCAAGAGTTGGAACCAACGATCCAGGAAGGAATCAGCGACTGGGCGCGATCCCTCATCAAAGACAAGCGGGCGGACTGGGCTGTCTCGGAGGGGCTGATCGCCGACTTTGGGTTTCGGAAGAGGAGTGTCGAATACGCGGCGTGGGACCAGGAGCCCGAAGAGTACGAGCGTGGCAACGGCAAGGTCGATCTCGCGGAGGGTCGCCGGGATAAGGCCGCGCGATTCCAGCAGACACAGTCTGTCAATCTCGGCGACCTCGCCGGTTTCGATTACAACGACCCGTTTACGTTCTCGTTCTGGATCTATCCCGAGAACGCGAACGGCGCGGTTCTGACGCGGACACTCGACGTCGAAAAAGCAAAGGGTTACGGACTGTATCTGGTCGACGGCAAGCTGCGGTTCGAATTGACCCACCGCTACACCGATCTCAGTATGCGGATCGTCTCCGAAAAGCCGCTCGCGCTGAACAGTTGGCAACACGTAGCGTTGACGTATACGGCGGCTCGACCGAGTTCACGCGGCGCACGGTTCTTCGTGGACGGAGAGCCGTTTCCGTTCGAGGTTGAATGGGATGACTTGAAATGGCCGTCGAGCTATGCGTTTCCGCTGCGGCTCGGTGCGGGCGGTGGCCGGCCGAGCTTTCAGGGGCGTCTTGATGAGATACGGATCTACGACCGCGCCTTGGACGCCGGGGAAATAGCGGTTCTGCGTTTGGACGATCAGCTTTCCGCGATTGCCGCCACGCCGGCATCCGAGCGCACGCCCACCCAAATGCACAAGCTTCGTTGGGCCTACCTCGATACAGTGGCTTCGAAAGAAGTTCGACAGGCGGTTGCGGCTTTGAAGATGGCGCGCCGACGCCACGAGGTGTTCGACGCGAGCATACCCAGCGTCATGGTGATGACGATGGGTGATCGTGGCAACCGTGCTCACATTTTGCGGCGCGGAGCCTACGATGCGCCCGGAGAAGAGGTTTCGGCTGGGATCCCGGCGGCGCTGGCCGACGCCGATTCTGACGCACCGAAGACCCGTCTCGATTTGGCCCGCTGGCTTGTCTCGCGAGACAACCCTCTCACGGCGCGCGTCGCGGTGAACCGCTATTGGGAAATGCTTTTCGGCGTCGGGCTCGTGAAAACGGGTGAGGATTTTGGCGCACAGGGCGAGCGGCCGCTCCATCCGGAACTGCTCGACTGGCTGGCGGTCGAGTTCATGGAAAGCGGTTTGGACGTCAAGGCGATCCTCAAGACGATGGTTATGAGTGGAACGTATCGACGCTCGTCGGCTGTGACGCCTGTGCTGATGGAGCGCGATCCGGAGAATCGCCTGCTAGCCCGCGGGCCGCGATTCCGCCTACCGGCGGAGTTCATCCGTGATCAGGCCTTGCATGTAGCGGGGTTGCTCGACGAAACCGCGGGTGGGCCGCCCGTCAAGCCCTATCAGCCGCCGGGGCTGTGGAAGGAGGTTTCGGGGTTGGTCTACAAAGCGGACTCGGGTAACGCACTCTATCGACGAAGTCTCTACACCTATTGGAAGCGCACGGTTCCGCCGCCGTCGATGATTGCTTTCGACGCAGCCGATCGAGAGAGCTGCCAGATAAGGCGGCCCCGGACGAATACGCCGATCCAAGCGCTCACGCTGATGAACGATCCGACGTACGTCGAAGCTTCTCGGAAGTTCGCGGAGCGAATGATCCGGGAAGGCGGCGCCACAGCGTACGAGCGACTCGCATTCGGATTCCGGTTAGTAACATCGAGGCCGCCGCGGGATACCGAGATCGATGTCCTTCAAAAAGTCTTCGAGAATTTCCAAGGAAGCTATCGGTGCGAGCGCAAGGCGGCTGTCGCCTATCTTGGCGTCGGCGAATCGGAGCGCGACACTGATCTGGACCCGCGCGAGCTCGCGCCCTACACGGCCCTTGCAAGTTTGATTCTCAATTTGGATGAAGCGGTGACAAAGCAATAGCCATGCACCCGACCGACGACAGCAAACGCATCCAAACCCGCCGTCAGTTCTTTGGCCGGAGTGCGCTGGGAATCGGCGCGGCAGCGCTTTCCAGTTTGATGACGAAGGATTTGCACGGCAGTCAAGAAACAGTACTCAAAGGTCTGCCGGGTATTCCGCATCACCCACCCACCGCGAAGCGTGTGATCTACCTGTTCATGTCCGGCGGCCCTTCGCAGCTGGAATTATTCGACGACAAACCGCTTGTCAGGGACCGCCACGGGGAGGAACTACCGGATTCCGTGCGCAAGGGGCAGCGGCTGACCGGTATGACCTCGACGCAGGATAGCTTTCCACTCGCCGGATCATCCGGGGTCACCTTCGGGCGTCACGGTGAGTCGGGCGCCGTCGTCAGCGAACTGCTACCACACACCACCAAGATCGTCGACGACCTCACGTTCATCAAGTCGATGCACACCGAGGCGATCAACCACGACCCGGCCGTGACGTTCTTCCAAACCGGCTCGCAGATCGCCGGCCGCCCCAGCATGGGTGCTTGGGCGACATACGGTCTGGGAAGCGAAAGCTCAGACCTGCCAGGGTTTGTCGTTCTGATCACGAAGGGCACGGGCGGGCAACCGATCTACGACCGGCTCTGGGGTAGTGGGTTTCTGTCGACACACTACCAGGGCGTGAAATTTCGTTCGGTCGGAGATCCGGTTTTGTATCTGTCGGATCCTCCTGGCTTCGATCGCACCAAACGGCGGCGCTACTTGGACGCTCTTGCCGAGATGAATCGCATTGCGCTCGGCGAGTTTGGAGATCCCGAAATCTCGACGCGCATCGCGCAGTACGAGATGGCCTACCGAATGCAAACTTCGGTGCCCGACCTTACAGATATTTCCGAAGAGCCTAAGAGTACGTTCGACCTCTACGGCGAGGATGCCCGCACGCCCGGCACCTTCGCGGCGAATTGCCTGCTGGCACGGCGGCTCGCCGAGCGCGACGTTCGCTTCATCCAGCTCTACCATCGCGGTTGGGATCAGCACGGCAACCTCCCCAAGGGCATTCGCAAGCAGTGCGCCGCGACCGATCGGGCTTCGGCGGCGCTCATCAACGACCTCAAACAACGCGGGTTACTGGACGATACGCTTGTCGTGTGGGGCGGCGAGTTCGGCCGAACTGTCTACTGCCAAGGCCGTTTGAACGAGACCGAGTACGGGCGGGACCATCATCCGCGCTGCTTCACGATGTGGCTGGCGGGCGGCGGCGTCAAGCCGGGCCTGACAATCGGCGAGACGGATGACTATTCCTACAATGTCGCGGCGGACCCCGTCCACGTTCACGATCTGCAGGCGACGATCCTCCATTGCCTCGGCATCGATCACACTCGATTGACCTACAAGTTTCAAGGCCGCGATTTTCGCTTGACCGACGTTCACGGCGAAGTCGTCGCGAAGGTTCTCAAGGCCTAGCTCACCGGCGAGTGACTCCACCCAGTTGAAACTGTGCTTCCTGCTTGACCCAAGCGACGAACCGCCGGCCCCACTGGCTCATCCGCTCACGATGGAAGACCCACAGTAGGCCTGGTAGAAGGCAGGCAATTTGGAAGTTGAAGCTGCTGAGCATCGGGTGGGTTACGGCGCGAAGCGACTCTATCGACAAAGCAAAGTCGTTGATGAGTAGTCGCAGTGTCGCTGACGCGGTGAATAGAGCAAGGAACGGGTTCATGTAGACCGCGACGAACGGAACGGTAATTGCCCATTACTATCCGGCTAACGCAAGTTTCTCCGCTGACAAGTCGCGTTGTTTCTGGGAGTTAAGCGGGCATTTGGCTTGCGGCGATTTGAATTGCGACTGGCCTCGAAAGGCGGCTCTGGAACGGGCAACAATGGTG